>Ga0070741_10015846_pt1 | contig 12690 bp, 16 predicted proteins | sample Coa_R1_4_FD_66440 | JGI IMG/M metagenome (GOLD analysis project Ga0070741, IMG submission 66440) | Surface soil microbial communities from Centralia Pennsylvania, which are recovering from an underground coalmine fire - Coalmine... | ecosystem: Environmental > Terrestrial > Soil > Unclassified ...
GAGCTCTTTGACCAGCGTCGCCTCGGTGAACCGCGGCGGCGGCTGCGTGAATTTCTGTTCCGGACGGAGCGCCTTCAGCTCCAGGCGGTCGCCTTCGGCCAGCGGCGGCAGCACGCCTGCCGCGCTGTCTTCGTCGTTGTCGGCGCCACCGTCGCTGTTCGATCCCGAGGTCTGCTCCGTTTCTCCCGGCGTCAATCCGTACGTCGCCATCCAGCCGGCGAATTTCGGGACGGTTCCCTTCACGCGGAACAGATAGTCGCCCGCCGTGACTTCGACCGTTGTCTCGTCGAAGGTCGCCGGCGTCATCTGCGATGCCACGAACCGATTCCAGATCAGCCGGTAGAGCGAATACTGATCCGCGGTCAGGAACGATTTGACCGTTTCCGGATCGTATTGCATCGACGTCGGCCGGATTGCCTCGTGCGCGTCCTGGGAGTCGGCCTTCGATTTGAAGAAATTCGGCTTCTCCGGCAGATAGTCGTCGCCGAACGTCGTCTTGATGTGATCCCGCACTGCGCCGAGAGCCTCGTCTGCCACGCGCACCGAGTCGGTGCGCATGTAGGTGATGAGGCCGACCGGTCCGTCGGCGCCCAGCCCGGGCAGCTCGATCCCTTCGTAGAGCTGCTGCGCGAGCATCATCGTCTTTTTGACGGGGAACCGCGCCGACTGCTGCAGCTTGCTCGTGATGAACGGCGCCGGCGCGTTGCGTCGCCGTTCCTTCGTCGCGACCGACGAGACCGTCCAGGTCGCGTGCTCGACGTCGGCGAGCACGGCCTTCGACTGCTCTTCGTTCGTGACGCGGATCGCCTCGCCGCTTTTCTTGAACAGCTTCGCGTCGAACTCGGGCGGCTGCGGTCCGGCGAGGCGCGCGAAGATGTTCCAGTATTCCTCGGGGACGAACTTCTCGATTTCCCGCTCGCGATCGGCGACCAGCTTCAGCGCCACCGACTGCACGCGTCCGGCGCTCAGGCCCCGGCGCACCTTGTCCCAGAGCAGCGGGCTGATCTTGTAGCCGACCAGCCGATCGAGCACGCGGCGGGCGCGCTGCGCGTCGACCATCTTCACGTCGATGTTCTTCGGATGCTTGATCGCTTCCTGAATCGCTTTCTTCGTGATCTCGTTGAACATCAGGCGGTGAATCTTCCGCTTCTTGCCGCCGAGCTCCTGCGCGAGATGCCAGCCGATCGCTTCGCCTTCGCGATCCGGGTCGGTTGCGACGTAGATGTCGGTCGCGTCCTTCGCGGCGTCCTTCAGTTCCTTGATGACCTTCTTGCGCGACGGGATCGATTCGTACTCTTCGGTGAAGTCGTCATCGACCGCGACGCCGAGCTTGCTCTTCGGCAGATCGCGGATGTGTCCCATCGAGGCCACGACCTTGAAGTCGCGGCCGAGATATTTGTTGATGGTCTTCGCCTTTGCGGGCGATTCGACCACGACGAGTGCCTTTGCCATTGATTCCTTGTCAGTTGCTGGTGCCTGGTGGCTAGTGGCTGGTGATCAACATGAACACTAGCCACCAGCTACTAGCAACCAACCACCTTCTTTTCACCCTAGCACGTTCTGTCAAACCGAACGAATCGGCCGCCGCCCGCTCGCGCGACGAGACCCTGCATTTCCAGGTCGAACAACCGCGGCAGCACACGCGCCGGCGCCAGTCCCGAGCGCTCGGCGATCGCATCGAGATCACACGGCTCGCCCGGCGTCAGACACGCCAGGATCGGGTCGGCCGGGGTCGTCCACGCGGCCGGCCGCTCGGGCGCGCCGCTCGCGTCCCTGCTCACGGACGGGCCCAGCTCCTCCAGAATATCGTCCGCGCTCTCCACAATCTTTGCACCGTCCCGTAAAAGCCCATGGGTACCGCGGTTACGGCCGCTCAACACGTTCCCGGGAACGGCCAGGACTTCGCGTCCCTGCTCGAGCGCGGCGCGTGCCGTAATGAGCGATCCGCTCTTGTCGCCGGCTTCGATCACGACCACCGCGCGCGACAGGCCGCTGATGATCCGGTTGCGCAGCGGGAAGAAATACGGCAGCGGCCGCGCGCCGGGCGCGAGCTCCGACACGATCGCGCCGGCCTCCATGATCGACGAGGCGAGCGTGCGGTGCTCGGGCGGGTAAATCACGTCGGCGCCCGATCCGAGCACGGCGATCGTCGCGACGCACACGCCGTCGCCGCGGCTCGATGCTCTTCTTGTTTCGACGCCGGCAAGTGCGCCGCGGTGCGCCGCCGAATCGACGCCGCGCGCCATCCCGCTGACCACGACCACGCCGCAAGACGCAAGATCCGCGGCAAGCCGCTCGGCCACGGCGAGCGCGTACGGCGACGCGGCGCGCGATCCGACGATGGCCACGGCGGGCGCGTCGAGCGCGCGCATGACGCCGCGCACCCAGAGGAGCGGCGGCGGATCGAAGATCGCCGCCAGCGCCGGCGGATACCGCGGATCGCTCCACGGCACGGCGTCGAGTCCCGCGGCGTCGGCGCGCGCCAGCGCCGCAGCCGCGCGCGCCGCAAAAGACGATCGACTCTCGGTGAGAGCGGCGAGAAGGCTGTCGAGGATCGCGTCCGGAGAGTCGCCGGCGCGAAGCGAATCGCCGATGAACCGCCGCAGCCTGAACGGCAGCAGCGAAAGCATCGTCCACACCGAAGAGTCGAATGCCGCCACGATCGCCCTCGCAGCTCTCGCTCGGCGGGCCCGGCGGCAGCGCAGCGCTACCAGAACAGCAAAAGGCCGGACCGCCGCGAGACGAACGCGCGGGGGCCCGACCTCTCAACATTTATTATAGCAGCCGCGTTCGGGTGGGCCGTCCACGCGGTCGGACGTGACAGGACAAAAGTACTCGTCTTTCGTAAGCGCCGGCGGGTCAAAATCGCCGAAAACCGCCCGATTTCACGGTTGAGCCGTGGCACATGCCTTGCTCATTTTTTCTGGTATAGTGAGGTTTCACTCTGCCATGCACGTGCGCCTCGCGACCGTCTGCACGCTCGTCGCGACGACCCTGTTGACGCTGATGGCGCCGGCGCCGGCCTGGGCCGACGCGCGCGCCGACGCGAAGTCGCAGGTCGATTTCGGCATCAACGTCGCGCAGCGCGGTCTGTGGCGCGAAGCGATCTACCGCTGGCAGAAGGCGACCGAGCTCGATCCGACCTACGGCGCGGCGTTCAACGATCTGGCGATCGCCTACGAACACGAGGGACAGCTCGACAAAGCCCGCAAGGCGTACGAGCGCGCCATCGAGCTCGAACCCAACAACTCCCAGATTCAGCAGAACTACGAGCTCTTCAAGGAAATCAATGACCGGACCGGCGCCGGCAAAGAAAAGAACAATCCGTAGGATCGCGTTCACGGTGGGGGCGGCGGCCCTCGCGCTCACGGCCATCGCGTGTGGAACCGACTTCTACGAGATTCCGATCGAAACTCCGATTCAGCCCAAGCTGGACGTGTCGGCGTTTCAGCGCGTGCTCGTCGTCGGCTTCGTCGCCGGCGGCTCCGAGGACGTCGACGCCAATCAGGAGACCGTGCGGTTGCTGCGCAGTCAACTGCGCACGAAGTCCTCGCTGAAAGTCATCGACGCCGACATCGTGCCGCTGATCGACGTCGCCCAGGATCAGAACAAAGCCGCGAATGCCGAAGAGGGAGCGCCGCCGGCCGGCAGCGCGACGTCGAATGGCAGCGCCGCGGCGAACGGCAACGGCAACGGCGGCACCAACGGCGATCACGCGGCGGCTCAGGCCGCGGCCATGCCGCTCCCGAAGAACATCAAGGACGAAAAAGATCTCGAGCCGTACGAACGGCTGTTCGCGAACACCGCCTACTGGAAAAAGCTCGGCGAGGAATATCAGAACCCGCTGATCGTTACCGGCACCGTGCTCTTTACGCCGCATTCGCGATCGGGCATGGTCACGCGCGAACAGGAAATGATCGACGCCTACGGCCGGCACCGCGTCGTGCCGGTTCGCACCTACATGGACCGCAAGGGTTTCATCCTCCGGCCGAAGTTCGTATTCATCGACGGCCGCACCGGCGCGACGATGTATTCAGAGTCGCACCGCGAGGAGATTCTCTACAACTCGCAGCAGAACACGCCGGCGCTGTCGTCGTACTTCGAGCTGATGGATCGGATCGTTCCGGACTTCCTCAGCGCGCTCAGCAGCCAGAAAATCCGCGGCACGCGCGTGCTACTGAAGTAGCGCGAGGCTTTAGCCGAGCGCTCCGCTGGTCGCGCGAGGCTTGAGCCGCGCCCATAGTCCACGTCGATACCAAACGGATGATCCACGGCGCCCTTGTAGGAGCGCGCACGCCTGCTCACCGCTGAAACGTATCGACCGGTAGCGGGTTGATTTTCCGCTCGCCGCGCGTTTGCGGCAGCTGTTGGACGGTCCCCGTTGCATCCACCCAGCCGGTGATCACCACGCGGGTCGTCTCCGGCTCCGCCCGCGCGACCGATAAGACCGAGGGCCCGCCGAGTGCGAGATAGACGAGGCACGCCGCGATAATCGTCAGAACCGCTTTCGTGTAGAGGTCGATGCGCACAGGTCCCTCCGTTTGGTGTGATAACGGTTGACGGTGAATATCGCCAAACCTTTACAACTAAATCACTTCCGTTGTACACTAGCTCCTTTCCACAGGTGCCGACTATGTACGCCATCATTCAGACGGGCAGCCGACAGGTCAAGGTCACGCCCGGAGCGGTCGTGTTGATCGACGGCTCGGCCGGCAAGCCGGGCGAACAATTGACGACCGACCGCGTGCTGCTCGTCGAAAAAGACGGCGGCGAGGTCGTCGCCGGCGCGCCGTTCGTCGCCAAGGCCAGCGTCGTCGCCATCGTCGAAGGCGAGGCGCGCGGGCCGAAGATCCGCGTCTTCAAGAAGAAGCGCCGCAAGGGCATGCGCCGGACCAAAGGTCATCGCGCCACGTTCACCCGCGTGCGCATCAAGGACATTCTGCTGTAACGGTTCCAGGGTCCACGGAGTAGCGCTCGATGGCTCATAAGAAAGGTCAAGGCAGCTCTCGCAACGGCCGCGATTCGAATTCGCAGCGGCTCGGCGTGAAGGCGCACGACGGCAATCTCGTCACCGGCGGCACGATCATCGTCCGCCAGCGCGGCCGCCGGTTCCGGCCCGGTCTCAACGCGGGCCGCGGCAAGGACGACACGATTTTCGCGAAGATCGCCGGCCGCGTCCGCTTCGAAGATCACGGCGCGCACGGCCGCGTCATCAGCATCCTGCCGGTCGAATAGTTGGTGGATTGGGAAGCGGCGGACTGGCGAATGAGCTCCTGATTCACCATTCCGCGACTTCCGCAGTTCACCAATTCTATGTTCGTAGACGAAGTCGATATCCACGTCGCAGCGGGCCACGGCGGCCGCGGCTGTCTCGCCTTCCGGCGCGAGAAGTTCGTGCCGCGCGGCGGCCCCAGCGGAGGCGACGGCGGCCACGGCGGCTCGGTCTTCATCGTCGCCAGCCCGCACACCAACACGCTCATCAACTACCGGTTCCACCCCGAGTTCACCGCGCGGCGCGGCGAGCACGGCCAGGGCTCGAACCGGACCGGGCACGGCGGGGCCGATCTCGAGCTCGCCGTGCCGATCGGCACCCTCGTCTACGAGAAGACCGGCGATCCCGCGGAACCGCTCCGCCTCCTCGCCGATCTGTCGGAAGAGAATCAGCGGGTGCTCGTCGCGCGAGGCGGACGGGGCGGTCTCGGCAACGCGCACTTCGCGACCTCGACGAACCGCGCGCCGCGCAAAGTGCAGCCGGGCGAGCCGGGCGAGGAGAAGGATCTCCGGCTCGAGCTGAAGCTCCTCGCGGACGTCGGCCTGGTCGGATTCCCGAACGCCGGCAAATCGACGCTCATCGCGCGTATCTCCGCGGCGCGGCCGAAAATCGCCGACTACCCGTTCACGACGCTGACGCCGAATCTCGGCGTCGTCCGCATGAGCGACGACCGCAGCTTCGTCGTCGCCGACGTGCCCGGCTTGATCGAAGGAGCGCACCGCGGCCTCGGACTGGGGCACCAGTTCCTCCGCCATCTCGAACGCACGAAAGTGCTGGTGCACCTGATCGACGTGTCGAGCGCGACCGGCCGCAATCCCGCCGACGATCTCGACATCGTCCGCCGCGAGCTCGAGCTCTTTCAGCCGACGCTCGCGAGCAAGCCGCAGCTGGTCGCCGCCAACAAGATGGACGCGGTCGACGATGAGGAACGCGTGACCGCTCTCGACGAGCGCGCGCGCGCGCTCCGTCTGCCGTTCTTTCGAGTGTCCGCCGCGACCGGCAGCGGCATTCCCGAACTGCTCGAGGCCATGTGGTCGCGGCTCGCGGCCGACCGTCCTTCGGCCGCCGTTCCATCGCTCGCAGACGCCGTTCATAAATGATCGCGCGGCGGCTCGGCATCCTGGGCGGGACGTTCGATCCGATTCACTGCGGTCATGTCGATGCGGCGCTCGCCGCCGAAACCGCCCTCGGTCTGACCGAGACGCTGGCCGTCGTCTCGCACATTCCGCCTCACCGCACGCAGCCGGTGGCGTCGGCGTTTCACCGGTTCGCGATGGTCGCTCTCGTCGTTTCCGGCCGCCCGCGCTGGCGCGCCTCCGATCTCGAGCTGCAGACGATGGAGCCGTCGTACACGTCGTCCACGCTCGATCGGCTTCGGGGAGCCGGCTACCTGCCGACCGAGCTCTTCTTCATTCTCGGCGCCGACGCCTTCGCCGAAATCGAATCGTGGAAGGACTATCCGTCGATTTTCGATCGGGCGCACTTCGCGGTCGTCTCGCGCCCCGGATTTCGCGCCACCGATCTGCCCCGCCGGCTTCCCGCATTGGCATCGAGGATGATCGCGGTGTCGCACGTGGCGGTGGCTTCCGGCTCGACGTCGATTTTTCTGATCGACGCGCCGACGGCGAATGTGTCAGCCACTGCGATCCGGCAGCGGCGCGCGACGGGTCAGTCAATCGAGGGGCTCGTCCCGCGCCTCGTTCAGGAACATATCGATCGCCACGGGCTTTACGTCAACTCGCCGCAGGATGCGAACGCGCCCGGCGTTCGCGCGAATCCCGCGGCAGGCAGGTTGCATGGCAAGGACTGAGAAACGCGCCAGAACCGAAACGCTTCCGCAGCAGGTCGCCTGGGCGGTGGCCGCCGCTGAAGACAAAAAAGCGGGCGACATCGTCGTCCTCGATTTGCGCAAGGCGGCGGGGTTCACCGACTACTTCATCATCTGCTCGGGACAGAACGCGCGGCAGATTCGCGCGATCGCCGACGCGGTGGTCGACGCGCTCGGATCGCACGAGGCCAAGCCGGCGCACGTCGAGGGGTACGACCGATCGGAATGGGTGCTGCTCGACTACTTCGATTTCATCGTCCACATCTTCGCGCCCGACACGCGCCTGTTCTACGGCCTCGAGCGCCTGTGGGGCAACGCCGAGCGCATCGCGCTCCCTTCGCCGCCGTGACGCGGCGGGCGGCGTCCTCCGGTCCGTCCCCCTCTGCGCTCCACGGCGCGGCGCGGCCTCCGGCCAAGCAGCGCTTCATCGCACGCAGCGGCGTCATGCGGGCGCTGCTCGGCCAAATCGCGCGCTTTGCCGCGACCGATTCGAACGTCCTCATCACCGGCGAGACCGGCACCGGCAAGAACGCGGTCGCGCGGCAGCTGCACACGCGCGGACCGCGCGCCCGGCTGCCATTCATCACGGTCGATTGCGCCAGTCTTCCGGCCACGCTGATCGACTCCGAGCTGTTTGGCCACGAGCGCGGCGCGTTCACCGACGCGGTCTCGGCGAGAGCCGGCCGCTTCGAGCTCGCCGGCGCGGGGATCGTCTATCTCGACGGCGTCACCGAGCTGCCGATCGAAGCGCAGGGCAAGCTGCTGCGGATCGTCGAGGAGAAACGTGTCGAGCGGCTCGGCGGTCACAATTCGTTCGCGGTCAGCGCGCGGATTCTGTCGTCGGCCGACGCGTCCATCGAGGACGCCGTTCGCGGCGGCAGTTTTCGCGGCGACCTCTATCATCGTCTCCGCGTGCTGCCCATCGCCATTCCGCCGCTGCGCGATCGACTGGAAGACCTGCTGCCGCTGGCGACGTATTTTCTTGCCCGGGCCGCGAGGGCGGCGGGACGTGCGGAGCCGTCGATCGCTCCGGACGCGGTGAAGGCGCTGAGCGATTACTCGTGGCCGGGCAACGTGCGCGAGCTTCGCCACGTGGTCGAGCGCGCGTTCGACATGGCGGGGGGCGCCGACATTCGGCTCGAACATCTGGGAGCTGAAATCCTCGTGCCTGCGCCGGCCGCCGACGATCGCGCACCCGCGCGCCGTCCGACCCTCGACGAAGTGGAGCGTCGGTACATCGCCTCGACGTTGCAGCACGTCCGCGGCAATCAGACGGAGGCGGCGCGCATCCTCGGCATCAGCCGCAAAGCTTTGTGGGAGAAGCGAAAACGGTACGGTCTCGACTGACCACGGGCTTTGCGCGGCCGCTCTCGCTCCTGCGGCCTCACCTGTCGCTTGCGCTCGACTCGCTCTTCACGATCGTCTTCGCCCCGAGCTGCGCCGCGTGCGGCGAGCTGCTCGATGCGCCGACGCGCGGACCTGTGTGCCCGCGCTGCTGGTCGTCCATCCTTCCGCTGACGCCGCCGCTCTGCGATGCCTGCGGCGATCCGCTTCCGGCGTGGCGCGTCATCAGCGTCCCGCTCGCCCGGTGTCCGCGCTGCCGCAGGAGCGCGCGGCACATCGATCGTGCACGCGCCGTCGGCGAGTACGATGGCGCACTGCGCAGCATTGTTCACGCGTTGAAGTATGACGGACGCCGTTCGGTCGCGCGGCCGCTCGCATTGCTGATGCGCGAACGTGCCGCCGATTTGCTCGTGGAAGCGGAGCTGGTCGTCGCCGTGCCGCTGCATCGCTCGCGTCTGGCCGCGCGCGGATTCAACCAGGCGGCCGATCTCGCTCGCCATCTCGGGCTGCCGGTGGTTCGCGCGCTCCGCCGCAGCCGCGCCACCGCCACGCAGACCGGTCTGCCCGCGGCGCAGCGCCATCGCAACGTGCGCGACGCGTTCATCGCGACGCGCCACGCGTCGGCGGTCCTGGGCCGGTCGGTCCTGCTCGTCGACGATGTGAGCACGACGGGGGCGACGCTGGAGGCGTGCGCGCGGACGTTGAAACAGGCGGGAGCGCGACGCGTGCTGGCGGTTACGGCTGCGCGAGTCGTCGCTCGACCGCGCTGAGCACGTCCTCCGCGATCGCGTCCTTGGGACGCTCGCCGTCGAGGACGATCCACCCGCCCGCTGCCGCCTGCCGGCGGTAGCTCTCGCGCACCCGCCCCTGCATCGCGAGATCGCGCTCGTAGCGATCGCGGTCCACCGCCTTCCGCTGCACGGCGGTCTCGGGGGCGATGTCGAGCATGATCGTGAGCGACGGCGGCGGAAGGAACTTCTGAACTTCGGCAAGCCACGCCGGATCGAGTCCCTGCGCTTCCCCGTACGCGATGCTCGACGCGAGATAGCGATCGCAGACGAGGACCAGCCCGGCGTCGAGCCAGCGCTGCAGATCCGGCTTCCGCTCGTAGCGGTTCGCCACGTAGAGGAGCTGCATCACCTCGGCGTCGTAGTCGCGCTCGCCCTGCAGCGCGCGCGCAATCTCCTCGCCGATCGAGGTGCCGTAGTCCGGGAACGAGACGAGCCGCGCCTTGCGGCCCTGCTGTTTCAGCGCGTCGCGCAGCAGCTCCGCCTGCGTCTGCTTGCCGCTCTGGTCGAGACCCTCGAAGACGATCAGCACGGGCGGCGTCCTCGATCAGACCTGTTCGAGGCCGATCATGTCCTCGAGCGTCTGCCGGCGCCGGACGACGCGCCACTGGCCGTTGTCGACGAGCACTTCCAGCGGGAACGGACGGCGGTTGTAGTTGGACGCCATCGCCGATCCGTAGGCGCCGGCATCGCGAATCGCGAGGAGGTCGCCGACCGCGAGCGGCGGCAGCACGCGATCGCGCCCGACGACGTCGCTGCTCTCGCAGACCGGTCCGACGATCTCATAGCGCGCTTCTGTGTCGCGCGAGGCTTCCGCTCCAGTACGGCAGCGCGAGGCTTTAGCCGAGCGATCGACAACCTCGATCCGATGAAAGGCGCCATAAAGCGCCGGCCGCAGCAGCTCGGTCATCCCGGCGTCGAGAATCGCGAACTCGCTGCGATCGTCGCGCGGCTTCACGTCGACGACCCGTCCGACGAGGATGCCCGCCGGACCGGCGATCGTCCGCCCCGGCTCGATGACAATCGGCAGGCCGGAGCCGCGGACTTCGGTCACGAGCGCGGAGACATATTCTTCGGCCGAGGGCACCGGCTGGCCGTCGTATGAGATGCCGAGGCCGCCGCCGAGATCGAGGTAGTCGAGGGTCACGCCGAGCTGAGTGATCTCCGCAGCCAGCGCGGTCAGAAAGGCGGCCGCCCGCTTCAGCGGATCGAGCGTCGTGATCTGCGAACCGACATGGACGTGAATCGCGGTCAGCCTGAGGGCACGGCGCGCGGGAAAGGTCCGGACCAGCGCCCGGACCGCGTCGGCCGACATCCCGAACTTGTTCGACTTGAGCCCCGTCGAAATATGGGGATGGCTCTTCGCATCGATATCGGGATTGACGCGCACGGCGACGTTTGCGACGCGTCCGGTGCGGTGAGCGATCGCCTCGATCCGATCGAGCTCGCCGGGCGATTCGACGTTGATGGCCTTCAGCCCGAGCGGCACCGCGCACTCGAGCTCGGCGACCGATTTGCCGACGCCTGTGAACACGATGTCGGCCGCGGAAAACCCCGCCTTGCGCGCCAGCTCGATTTCCCAGATCGAGTTCGCGTCGGCGGCGCTGCCGAGTCCGCGCATGAGGCGCGCGATGGCCAGCGTCGAGTTCGCTTTGAGCGCGTAGTGCAGGACGTGCGGATACGTCCCGAACGCGCGATCGATCGCGCGATAGCGCGTTCGAAACGCTTCGGCGCTGTAGATGTAGAGCGGCGTGCCTTCGGCGCGCGCAATTTCCGCGACCGGAACGCCGTCGCACAGCAGTTGTTCATCCGGACCCGGTCCGCGCGCGAAGCCGATCACAACGGTGTATCGTATACTAACGCGCTCAGCCCTTCATGCAAGGAAGAGACCTGCCGGCCGCGTCTCCCTCTCCCGGATCTGCCGCCGATGCCACCGAGGCGCTCATTCAACGGTGCCTGAACGGCGATCAGGGCGCGTGGGATCTCATCGTCAAGCAGTACTGGCGGAAGGTCTTCAACGTCGCCTACAAATTCGTCGGCAAGCACGACGAAGCCGAGGACCTGGCGCAGGATATCTTCCTGAAGATCTTCAAGTCGCTCGACACCTTCGATCGCCGGGCGAACTTTCAGACGTGGCTGATCAGCGTCAGCCGCAACCTCTGCATCGATCACTACCGGAGCGTCCGCAAGGAGCGTGAGACGATCGATCGGGACGTCGATGCGAACGAGCTCGCGCCACCGTCGCGCGACGCCGGCCCGATGGCGGCGCTCGAACAGCGTGACCGCGTGTCGCTGCTGCGGCAGGCGCTCGCGGCGCTGCCCGAGACGCTTCGCACGGCGGTGCTGATGCGGGATATTCGCGAATTGTCGTATCAGGAAATCGCCGATCAGCTGCGGCTGCCGGAAGGGACCGTGAAATCGCGGATCAACCGCGGCCGGACCGAGCTGGCGCGCCAGATCAAGAAGCTTCGCGGCGACGATTACAGCCCCGGACCGTCGCCCAAGCGCAGTGGAGCCGACCGATGAATGTGAAAACCGACCAAACCGGTGCCGTGTCGATCGTCCGTGTGGGCGAGACGCGGCTGATGTATCCGATCCTCGGCGATTTCTCGGCCGCCGTGAGCGCGCTGGTCACCGCGGGGAAACGCGACATCCTGATCGATCTCTCGCCGGTGACCTACGTCGACAGCGCCACCATCGGCTGCCTGATGGACCTCTACCGCCAGGTCCACAACGCCGGCGGGCATCTGAAGCTGTCCGGCGTCCAGAAGCGCGTCGAGACGATGCTGACGATGACCGGCGCGCAGAATTTCATCGAAATACACGCCGACGAGCCGAGCGCCGTCAAAAGCTTCGGGGAATAGCATGCGCACCATCAAAACCACCAGCGGATCGGCGATCAGCCTCGACGGCGACCTGCTCGCGGTCATGGAGGCGCTCTATCAGGAGGTCACCGCGCGCCGCGAGCTGGAACGCTCGTTCGAAGAGATGGTGAAGGAAATCCACCACTTGATCGGACAGATGAGCGACGAGGAGCGGCGGACCTACCTGGCGGAGAGCCTGTTCCTGAATACGGTGAAGTACGAGAACGACAAGCTCGAGGCGTACATGAAGAAGCTCGCGAAAAAGAAATAGCCGCGCCAGATGTCCCTCAATTTCCTCGCGACGCGATTCCGATGCTCCTGGCCGTGGGACATGCTGGTCATGTTGTGCGACGGCCGCATCGTCTGCGGATGCGCCGACCCGTATGGCAAGCGCGTCCTCGGCGACGCGCGGACCGCAACCATCCACGACGTCTGGGCGGGACCGACGATCCGCACGCTTCGCGAGGACCTGAACGGCGGCGGGTCGGCGTTTTGCGGCGATTGTCCGCTGAAGCTGCCGCTCAGGAAAGGCGACGCGCCGGTCGTGCGGCCCCTCGACGCGGGACCGCTGCCGTCGCGGATGTTCATCGAGTG
>Ga0070741_10015847_pt1 | contig 12689 bp, 1 predicted proteins | sample Coa_R1_4_FD_66440 | JGI IMG/M metagenome (GOLD analysis project Ga0070741, IMG submission 66440) | Surface soil microbial communities from Centralia Pennsylvania, which are recovering from an underground coalmine fire - Coalmine... | ecosystem: Environmental > Terrestrial > Soil > Unclassified ...
TGAGCCGCGCCGAGTCGTAATGGAACTCCAGGGTCAGCTCAGGGCCGCTGCGTACCGCCACCAGCTTCAGCTTGAAACTATCTATGCAGCTGTACTGCCGCAGCCAGGTGAGCGTTACATCCCCGTAAGCCCGCGGAAGAGGCACTTCGTTGTAATCAAACGCAAATGGAAGTACAGGGCACTTTGCTTCGACTTCGTTCCAGGAAAAACTTTCCTGCCACTGCTGTAACTCGGTACAGGTATCCGCAACAGCTTGCGTGACCCGTCTGAACGGTGACTCGGCATCGTACGCCGCGTGGGTCGGCAAATACGCCGCCAGAAGTCCGACCGTGTTTTCCAGTTCCTCGTATTTGCGTCCATCGAACCCACACGTCACCACCGGATGGCTCCCGGTAAGCCGCCAATTCAGGACATTCCAGGCGGACAGCAGGAAGTCTCTTGGAGAGCCGCCGTCCCTGGCGAGCAAAGCATCGAGTTGCGAGGCCACAGGAGCATCGAGCCGGCTGGCGACCAGAGACGGCGCGAACTCCGCAGGTGGCGCTTTGGTTTCGAGGGGCAGCGAGATCGACTCTGCCGATTCCACACTCAATCTGCGGCCGTAATCACGCCAGAACTCGCGTCCTGCCGCTGTTTCCTTACCTTCCAGAAGTTCGCGTTGCCACTCGACGATGTCGGCATATTGCGTGATTTCGTCAGGCTTCCCCTCCGGAGAGACATATGTCTGCCAGATATCATGCACAAAGTTCTGCAGCCCGCGCCCGTCGGAGCACAAGGCTGGTACTGTCAGTAGCAGCATCGACTTTTGCGGGGCGAACGCAACCAGGCAGGCCCACACGATAGGGCCATTCTCGAAATCGACTTCGCGCTGGCGAGCTTGCGCCAGGAGTCGCTCCGCTTCCTCTTCCGGGTTCAGACCTCCGAGACTGGTGCCATCAACTTGCTCCCAGCAAACCTCGACCGTCTCTCGAATGACTTGAAAGGGCACTTTAACCCCGGGCTGACGATGAAACACCGTGTGCAGGATCTCGTGACGGCTTACGACCTGCCGCAACGCCTGCCGCAATCGCGAGCCATCGACTGGTCCCTCCAGAAGAATCGCGCATTGCGCTTTGTAAGCAGCGCTCCCGGACCTCTGCTGTTGCGCCCAGGCTCTCTCCTGCTGCGACGACAGCCGGAATCCTGTAATGGTCTGTTGTGACATTCCCGTGCTCATCTCTCCTCAGCGGCGGTTCGATACTGCCTGTAACCCACCGCCATCCTGACAATGCATGGCGCTCGCACTCCGACCAGCGATGCGCGGTTAATCGGTACTTACAGCTTTGCGCCGCATAGACTTAAGCTTTCGCGCACTGGCCTGCTCGAACTCCATACGCTCGCGCTGCCGCTGCTCTCGTTCGCTTTCCGCCAGCGCCTCGAAAATCGCGCTCATGGTGACCTGCGGATCTCGCGCTACCGTTTGCAGCACCACCTCATAAAGGTTCGCGATGCGCACGATTGTGGACTCGTCAAACAAGTGCGGGTTGTACATCCACGTAATGGAAGCCGCGCCATCCGGGTCATTGACAAACAGAACGAGGTCGAATCGCGACGTGCTGCTAACTCCGAGAGGCGACAGCTTTAGACCGCCAAATTCCCTCACGGGCTGCGGCGTGTTCTGCATCACGAACAGAACCTGCACCAGCGGGTTGTGCGTGAGGGTGCGCTCCGGACGCAGTTCTTCCACCAGTTTGTCAAAGGGGACATCCTGATGCGCAAAAGCCCCGAGGAGTACCTCGCGCATATGCTCCAGAAATTCATCAAAACGCGGGTTGCCATTGAAGCGCGCGCGGATCGGCAACACATTCACAAAGAAGCCGATGAGTTTTTCCGTCTCCATGCGCGTGCGATTGGCCAAGTCCGTTCCGATGACCACATCTTCCTGCCTCGACCAGCGAGCCAGAACCGCCTGAAATGCGGTGATCAGCGTCATGAAAAAGGTGACTCTGTGAGCTCTGCTGATCCGCCGCAGGTCCGCCGCGAGGTCCAGCGACAACGTCCTCGTCTGTACGCCACCCCAGAAGTTTGCGAGTGCCTGTCGCGGACGGTCGGTCGGCAGATTAAGCACAGGTGGCGCACCTTCGAGTTGCTTCTTCCAGTAAGCCAACTGTGATTCGAGCCGCGTACCAGATAGAACTTCTCTCTGCCACACGGAATAATCGGCGTACTGTATGGGCAACGCTGGCAGAGGCGATGGACATTTGCGAAGGAAAGCCTCGTATACAGCCGCCAGTTCTTCCGACAGCACGCCCAGCGACCATCGGTCGCTGATGATGTGGTGCGTATTCACGATGAGTACGTGATCATCCGCGGCAAGCCTCAATACTGAGGCGCGCAGCAATGGGCCAGTGCTGAGATTGAACGGGCGCATTAGTTCTTCCATGGCCAGCTTTCTGGCTTCATCTTCTCTCGCCCATTCGGGGACGGACGTCAGATCAACTTTGGCCAGCGCTATTTCCATGGCGGGCGCGATCACCTGCACCGGCTCATCATCAATCGTTGGAAAAGTGGTGCGCAGCGTTTCGTGACGGCTCACGATTTCATTAATCGTGCGCTGGAGTATTTCCACATCCAGCTCGCCTCGAACCCTGGCGATGTACGGAACGTTATAGATCGGATTGTTTGGCTCCAGCTGATCCAGGAACCATAGCCGCTGCTGCGCGAACGACAACGGAAGTCTTTGGTCACGTCTGGTTGGCATGATGCATGGAACAGGCGGACCATGCCGTTCTTGCTGCAGCGCGCTAACTCGTTCCGCCAACCGTGCGACCGTCGGCGCTTCAAACAGAACTCGTAAAGGCACCTCAAACCTGACGGCTTCCCGGATACGAGAGATAGCCTGTGTTGCCAGCAACGAATGACCACCCAATTCGAAGAAGTCATCATCCGTTCCGATGGCATCGATCTGCAGAACGTCGGCCCAGATATCTGCTATGACTCCTTCGAGCGGCGTTTTCCACGGTGACGACCTGCGATCGAGTTCCGCACGGGTCGATTCGGGTGCTGGAAGATTCCGCCGGTCCACTTTTCCATTGGGAGTAAGGGGAAGGCGGTCCATACCGACAAACGCGACGGGCACCATGTATTCGGGCAAATGCTGTCTGACCCAGGCGCGCAATTCCTGTGCCTGAGTCGCAGTATTGCCGGATACAACATAAGCCACCAGGCGCTTGTTACCCGGTACATCTTCCCGTACCACGACGACGCTCTCGTTTACTGCTGGATGCTTACTTAGTACAGCCTCAATCTCGCCCAGTTCAATCCGGTATCCGCGCACCTTGACCTGGTTGTCTGCGCGACCCTGGAATTCAATCCGTCCATCCGGCAGGAAACGTCCCAAGTCCCCCGTCTTGTACATCCGGGCGTTCGGGTTTCTGGAGAATGGATCGGGGATGAACTTCTCAGCCGTCAATTCCGGCCGGTTCAGATAGCCGTGAGCCACGCCATCGCCAGCGATGTGAATCTCGCCGGGCACACCGACTGGAACCGGCTGCAGGTTACGATCGAGAATGTAAATCTGAGTATTGGCCAACGGACGGCCAACCACGACCGGCTCATCTTTGGAACGGAAGTGATGGAACGCGGACCAAACCGTGGTCTCAGTGGGACCATAGAAGTTGTAGAGCGACGGATCCGCCTCGAGCAGCCGGATGCATAACTCGCGGGGTAAGGGTTCCGCCCCGATGACCCGCTTCAGTCCTTTCCCAGCGAAACCCGCTTCCAGTAACAGATTCCACGTTGTTGGAGTCGCGTGTATGACGGTGGCTCCAGTTCGTTTCAGCAAGGCAGCCAGTTCCTCTCCGTCCGCCGCCATCGTACGGTGTCCGACCACCACCGTGCCTCCCGTGACTAGTGGCAGGTACAGTTCGGGAATGCACATGTCGAATGCGAACGAGGCCAGAGCCGGCATAACATCGCCGGGTCCCATTCGAAGTTCGGCGGCCATGAAGTGGAGCAGGTTTACGACAGCCCTATGCGGGACCTGGACGCCCTTGGGCCGCCCCGTCGAACCCGACGTGAAGATCACATACACGAGATCGTCCGGCGTTGCTTCGCAGTTGAGGTTCGAGGTGCTTTCCTGGGCAATCAGGTGCCAGTCCGAATCCAGGCAGACGAGCACGCCTTCCTGCTCCGCTCGGGCGGCCCGCAGAGACTCTTGCGTTACCAGCACCGGCGCGTTGGCTTCCTCCAGAATCAAACGGATGCGTTCGGCCGGATACGCGGGATCCAGCGGAACGTATGCCGCCCCCGTCTTCTGAATCCCCAATAACCCGACCATCATGTCCAGGGAACGTTCGACAAATATCGCGATCCGTTTACCTGGTCCGGCGCCACGCTTCTTGAGGAAACGCGCGAGTTGATTGGCGCGCTCGTTTAATTGTTGATAGGTGAGTTCTCGGTCTTCATAAATACAGGCGACAGCACCCGGCGTGCGTTCCGCTTGCGCTTCAAATACCTCGTGCAGGCAGAGATCACGCGGGTAATCGAACTGTGTTGCATTCCAGTCCGTCAGAATCTGCTGACGCTCGCCAGCGCCGAGCAGCGGCAAGTCGGAGATGCACGTAGAACAGTTGTCAGCCGCCGCCTCCAAGAGAACCTGGTAATGACGCAGCATGCGCTGGATCGTGGCCGGATCAAACAGATCGGTGTTGTACTCAACGGCCGCCCGCAACCCTTCGGGCTTTTCCACCAACGATACAAACATGTCGCCTTTGGCGGTTTTGGTGTCGGTTTCCACATGCCGGAGTTTCAGCCCGCCAAGTTGCAAGAGCTCGAGCGGGGCGTTCTGCAGAATAAAGAAGACCTGTACCAGGGGGTTGTGGCTGAGACTGCGTTCAGGCTGCAGTTCCTCGACGAGCTTTTCAAACGGCATGTCCTGGTGCGCATACGCGGCGAGGGCAGTCTCACTGGTTCGCGCCAGCAATTCCCGGAATGACGGATTTCCGGAGAGCTTGGTCCGAACCGGCAGCGTATTAGCAAACAACCCAATTAACGGCTCGATTTCCGGATGACTGCGGCTCGCGATTGGCAGCCCGAGCACAATGTCATCCTGTCCGCTGTAGCGGGAAAGCAGCGCCGTGAACCCGGCCAGCAGAGTCATGAAGAGGGTTACGCCCTGGCTTCGGCTCAATGCATTCAGCTTCGCTGTGAGTCCTTTCGGGAAGTCGATCCTTGCCACGGCCCCATGAAAAGTTTCAACCGCCGGGCGGGGACGATCCGTAGGCAGTTCGAGTACGGGCGGTGCTCCGCGCAGATGTTCCTTCCAGAACGCAAGCTGCTCTTCGAAAACCGATCCTTGCAAATACTCACGCTGCCATGCTGCGAAATCTGCATACTGAACTGCCAAGTCCGGCAGCGGACTCGGCTTCCCGTTGCTGTAGGCGTCGTACAGCGCTGCCAACTCGTGCAGCAGCACCCCAATTGACCAGCGATCACTGACAATATGGTGAATATTCAGCAGCAGGAGGTACTCATCGGTACCCACTCGGACTGCCAATGCCCGTAGTAACGGGCCGCGCGCCAGATCAAAAGGTTGTTGCGCCGCTTCGAAGATGAGCCGCTGTGCCTCGGCTTCGCGCTCCCCGTGGGGGAGATTGCTCAAGTCCAGCAATGGCACGGTTACATTTACGGATGGCGTGATCGCCTGGATTGGGCGCCCGTCCTTAGCTACGAATGCGGTGCGCAGTGCTTCATGCCGCTCCACAATCGTGTTGAGACACCGCTCGAGGACTGGAACATCAATCGCGAAATCAGCGCGCAACGTGCATGCCAGGTTGTATAGGGGATTATTTGGCTCGAGTTGATCGAGAAACCACAACCGTTCCTGTGCGAACGAAGCGGCGAACGGGTGTTCCCGCGGTACTCGGCGGAGGGCAGGCAACTGGCGTCTGGCATCAAGCTGCTGCGTGCTAACCAGGCGGCCCGAGAGACCTGCGACCGTAGGCGTTTCAAACATTGTCCGCAGTGGAAGGTCAACGCCGAACATATTCCGCAGGCGCGAAATGATTTGTGTTGCAAGTAGCGAATGACCCCCAAGTGCGAAGAAGTCGTCCTCGACACCCACTTTCGGAATGCGCAGAACCTCCGCCCAGATCGCGGCTACTTTTTCCTCCGTTGGCGTACGCGGTCCCACATACGGGTTTGTTTGCAGGGTAAAGTCGGGTGCCGGAAGCGCTTTCCGGTCAACTTTCCCGTTGGGAGTCAACGGCAGCGCCTCAAGTGTGACAAAAGCCGCCGGAATCATGAAATCCGGTAAGCTTGCCTTCAGCGTATTACGTAGCTCCTCGGAGGAGGGCGCAGGGTGGGAAGTTGGCACAATGTAGGCCACCAGAATTTTCTGCCCCGGCTGATCCTCGCGCACGACCGTGACGGATTGACGCACGGCGTCGCACCTGGTCAGCGCCGCGTCGATTTCGCTTAACTCGATGCGGAATCCGCGCACCTTAACCTGGTTATCAATTCTGCCCAGGTACTGCAGATTTCCATCGGCCAGCCAGCGGCAGAGATCGCCCGTGCGGTACATGCGCTCGCCGGGTTCCAAGCTGAAAGGGTTGGGAAGGAAACGTTCGGCGGTGAGATCCGGCCTTCCAAAGTACCCCCGAGCCAAACCCGCACCCGCCAGATACAATTCGCCGACTACCCCGATCGGCACTGGACTACGCGCGACGTCCAAAACATAAGCTTGAGTGTTAGCCAGAGGACGCCCTATGGTCACCGTAGCTCCACGCGGAACCAGCGTGTAAGTCGAGTAGGTCGTGTCCTCGGTCGGGCCGTACAGGTTGAAGACTTTGCTGACCGACGTAGAACTATAGATCTGCTCGACCAGCGTGCCCGGAAGCGCCTCGCCCGCCAGATTCACGGTACTGACTGATTCCGGCACCGCATTCATCCGCAGCAACTCGGCCATTGCCGATGGCACGGTGTTGATCAGCGTGACCTCATGTTTGGCAGCCAGGGAAGGCAAGTACAACGCGTTCTGCGCGATAATGACTTGGCCGCCGACACTAAGCGGCACAAACATCTCAAACACCGACAGATCGAAGCAGACGGAAGTAGAAAAGAGCACGCCCAATAAGTCCTCGGGCGTAAACACCGTCTGTGCCCACTGAAGGAAAGTCGCTGCGCTGCGGTGTTCGATGGCAACGCCCTTCGGGCGGCCGGTCGAGCCGGAAGTGAACAGCACATATCCAAGGTTTTTGTCAGAGAGGGTGACTTCGGGATTGTTATCCGGCTGTTGCGCAATTTCTGGCCAATCCGCATCCAGACAGACGCGTCGCGCTTCGTGCTGTGGTAATTCGGAAACCAGGCTGCCCTGGGTCAAGACAATGGGCGCCTTGGCGTCTTCCAGAATGTATTTCAGGCGCTCTTTTGGATACGCGGGATCTAGCGGTACGTAAGCTCCGCCAGCTTTCAAAATCCCGAGTATCCCCACCAGCATTTCCACTGAGCGTTCGACGCAAATGGCAACCAGCATTTCGGGGCCAACACCCTGTTTTCGCAAAAAGTGAGCCAACTGATTAGCTCGTGCATTCAGTTCCCCATAGCTCACCCGGCGGTCACCATCGATAACCGCTGTGCTTCCAGGTGTTCGCTCCGCCTGCGCCTCGAAAATCTGGTGAATGCACAAGCCTTCTGGAAAATGCTCCCGGGTGTCATTGAACTCGACCAGAATCCGGTGCCGTTCACTGTCCGAGAGCAGCGGTATTTCCAGCAGGTGGGCATCGGGTTCCTGGACGACTGCTTCCAGCAATCTCTGAAAATGTTCGAGGGCCTGCGCAATGGTGGCTTCGTCGAAAAGATCGGTGCTGTACTCTGCCCGGACCACGAGCCCGTCAGGGACCTCGATGGCAAACCAGGACATGTCGAACATTGACGTATCGGTGTACAGAGGCACCCGCGTCAGCTGCAAGCCTGGAAGTTCCAACGGTCCCATGCGAGCGTTCTGCAGGGCGAAAAGCACTTGGAAGACGGGGTTGTGACTCAGGCTGCGCTCCGGCTGCAGTTCCTCCACCAGCTTCTCAAAAGGCAAATCCTGGTGGGCGTATGCGCCAAGCGATATTTCTCGGACGCGGCTCAGCAGCTCGCGAAACGTGGGATTGCCGGACAGATCAGTTCGAAATGCCAGGGTATTTACGAAGAAGCCGATGAGGGGCTCGAGTTCCGCCCGTGTACGGTTAGCAATCGGCGAACCCACCACGATGTCGTCCTGGCCGGAATATCGCGAAAGCAGGCTCTGGAAGGCGGCCAGCAGAGTCATGAACAAAGTAACGCCTTCCGTCCGGCTGACAATACGAATTTTTTCCACCAGCTCCTGAGGCAGCAGGCGCATGATCGTACCGCCGCGCGTGCTTTGCACGGCCGGCCGCAGCCGGTCGGTGGGGAGTTCGAGTAGCGGAGGCGCGCCGTTCAGTCGGTTCTTCCAGTATTTCGAGTGCTTCCTGGCTTGCTCGGTTTTCAGCCAGTTCCGCTGCCAGGCAGCGTAGTCGGCATACTGAAGCGAGAGTTCTTGCAGCGGCGAAGCTTTGCCCTGCGAAAATGCCGAGTACAGCGCCGCCAGCTCTTCCGACAGTAACCCCATGGACCAGCGGTCGCTGACAACGTGATGACTGTTGATCAGCAATGCGTATTCATGGTCATCAATCCGTACCAGCAGCGTGCGTAGCAGTGGGCCCTTGGACAAATCGAAGGGACGGTGGGCCTCCTCCCGTACCAGTCTCAGCACCTCAGCTTCACGGTCGGCGGATGCGAGCTCTCGCAGATCCACGAGGGACAATGGAATCGTCAGATCATCGGCAATGTGCTGCACCGGCTGATCGCCGGGCATTTGAAGCGTTGTTCGCAAGCTCTCATGCCGCTTTACGAGTTCCTGAATGCTGTTATCCAACGCTTGAATATTCAGATCGCCCGTAATGCGGAACAGTTGTGGAATGTTGTACAGCGCGCTCGGCCCTTCCATCTGCTCAAGAAACCATAATCGTTCTTGACCAAAGGACAGCGGCAGTTCGGCATCGCGCGGAACGCGCACCAGAGGCGACCCGATCTCCAGGCTCGAGCCACGCTCTGCATCCACGAGTGCGGCCAATTCCCCAAGCGTTTCGGTCTCAAACATAGCGCGCAGCGGGAGTTCCACCTGCGAGATCTGGCGGATTCGCGCGATGACCTGAGTGGCGAGGAGGGAATGGCCGCCCAGTTCAAAGAAGTTGTCAGTTCTGCCCACCTGATCTATGTGGAGCAGGTGTGACCAGATCCCCGCGATGATTTCTTCCGTCGGCGTGCGTGGCGCCGGTCCGGAGGCGTCGCTCTTGCGCCGATCTTCTTCAGCCATCACTCTGGATATCTGATCTACGGTACCCAGTTGCGCCGCAATTCGCTTAACCCTGGCGCTGTTGAGTCGGATTGTTGGGGAAGGCTCGCGTCCGAGTATGGCCACCCCTCCGGTCGCGATATCCAACGGCCAAACCTGGCGCAAGAACGACGATGCGCTTTCGGGACTTTCCGGAAGTTCAAGCACAAGGACGTCGGGGCAGTTGAGCCGAACCTCTGCACATGCGTCCGGATCGCGGCTGATGAATATGAAACTCTCCAGAGGAATCTGAAGGTCCTGTTCAAGCTGGCGCAATTTCTGAGAATTTGGCGCCTGGCTTACCTGCGACGCGATGATGTGATCCGCTTTTAATAGATCTTCTGAATGCGGCAAACTTTCGTCGTTCGCGTTCTTGCTGCACAGGCAAAGCAAGATTCCCATGTCGTACTGTGCTATCAAGAACTCCTGGAAAGCGCTGCGCCCCGCGCCGGCCATCCCGCTGCGGAAACCGGTCCCGCCGGCCATGGCGTCGTAATCAACGGCTATAACTTTTCTGGGTTCACGCCGGGTAGCATGAATTTGCCGTGCTACAGCCGTACCCAAGGCGGTGAATAGGTCCGAGGTGTACGGGATGTGGCCTACCTTCTCCGCGTAAGCGTCGTCGTACGATGTGACTGGATAGGATTCAAGCAACTGCCTCGACGTGATGACCTGAATTCGGGACGCTGACGATAGTCCTGTTTCAATCGAGAGTTCGGCGTCCTGCAGCCATACGTGCTGCTCCGACTCTGACGCCGCTTTGCGTGACATTGGGCATACGCAAACAAAATAAAGAACCGGCGATGCCTGAGCCGCCGTCCTGACAGCAGCGATGAAGTCCCGGGCATTCCTTTGTACTTCCGCCCTCACGGCGTCCGGGGATGTCGCTTCACCTGCCCAATCCTCCAGACGCACAAGGATCACATTGACACCCGCTTCGTTTTTGGCGAGCAGGCTGGAGGAGTCGAGGAGGGCGGGGAAAACTTGGTTGTAGCCTGCAAACTTGATGTCGGCGCGGATACCGAGTTCCTTCAGCCAGAAACGTAGCGAACGCTCAATCGGCTCAGCAGTGAACGTCGCGGCGATCGCGACTGTCTCCTTGCGCGCGCGTATTCTGGCCGCTTCGGCCTGGCGGATCAGTTCCTTAGAAACGGCAAATTCCTCGATCCGTGCCCCCGGATCAGCAATGAGCCGACTGAGTACCTGCTGGTAAGACCGAAGTAAGAACTGAATGGTAGACGCGTCGAACAGATCCTGCTTGTATTCGCAGCTGATAGTGATGCCCGAATCGTTTTCGCAGGCAATGAACCGCACATCAAGGAATGCAACTTCGGGATCGAGTTCGAGAAACCGCGCTTCGAGCGAGGTGCTCCGAAACGCGATCTCGGGAAAATTCTGCACCTGAAACCCGACGTTATAAAGCGGATTGACATTCAACGCCCGCTGCGGATTGATGGCTTCGATGATCTTCTCAAACGGACAATCCTGGTGAGACTGGGCCTCATTCGCCGTGACCTTAACTTGCTGCAGAAAGTCCGCCGCCGTTTGTCCAGGATGAATTCTGTCGCGGAGTGGAAGGAAGTTTACGAAGCAGCCGACCAGGTTTTCGATCTCAATGCGGTTGCGGTTGGCGCTGATAGCGCCGACGGTTATATCGTCTTGCCCGCTCCACCGGTGCAGCAGGATTTTTAATCCCGCCAGCAGCACGGTAAACAACGTGGCACCTCGCTGGCGGCTCAGTGCTTTGAGTCCTTCCGACAGATCCGCAGGAAGCACAATCGACCGTGTGGCGCCGCGATAACTGGACTCTCCGTCCGCTTGTGGCCGGTCCACGGGCAGGCTCAGTTGGGCGGGCGCTTCCTCCAGCTTGGCGCGCCAGTACGACAGTTCCTGTTCCAGAACCGGTCCCTGCATCCATTCGCGCTGCCAAAGCGAGAAGTCGGCATATTGAACCGGAAGCTCGGCGAGCCCGGGCTCCTTCCCACTAGTAAAGGCGCTGTAGAACTTGCCTAGCTCGTCGAACAGCACGCCACCGGTCCATCCGTCGCTCACAATGTGGTGCATGACGATGACGAGGGCGTGGTCCTCGGCACCCAGGCGCAGCACGCGGCAGCGCAGCGCCGGCCCACTTGCTAAATCCATCGGCTTGCGCCCTTCCTCTAGCGCAAGCCGCATTGCTTCACGTTCGCGAATCTCGCTTGAGACTTCACTGATATCGGTAATTTCTAGAGTTTGCGGGGCGGACGGCAGGATCACCTGCACGGGCTTATCGTCAACTAAGGCGAATCTGGTCCGAAGCACTTCATGGCGCTCGATAATGGCGTTGACGCTCCGTTCCAGTGCCGCCATGTTCAGCGGGCCGCGCATACGCACCGCGCGGGGAACGTTATATAAGTGGCTTTCGGGATCGAGTTGGTGGATCAACCACAGTCGCTGTTGCGCAAATGACAAAGGAACAGGGGCAGAACCGGCGCGCCGGCGCAGAGGCGGCTCGACCCGCGTCTTCTTATCCGCTTTGGCTCGTCTGAGTTCCAGCAGGGCGCGCTTGGCCGGGCTGAGCTCAGCAACGTGTTTCTCTAACTTGTCCACAGGAGAATGAGTGCTTCCCTTGCCATGCGTCCGGCGGCATCCGTCAGAACTGGGGCTGTGTCTGGAACGGCCAAGCTGCTTGTCCCCACGCGGTCACACGGAACTATTCGGGCCTAAGTGATGCAATCTAAAGGCCAGAATACCCCGTCGCCCTGTCCATGATTGCTTTCATTTCAGGCCTTGGCGGAGCCCAGAACTCTCCTTCAATGTGCAAAATGTTGCAGTCCGCGCCTCGGATTCAGGCTTACCCCGTTCCCATGCCCCATCCTGCGGCACTACGTCTCCGATACCTCTGCGCGTGCGTATCAGAGCATTCGAGGAGACAATTACATTACTTTGCTAGCAGTTACAGCGCTTCGACCATAGTTCGAATCGCCCAGACAGAGCGCGGCCTGATGGCTTGGGGAACCGGGCCGCCGGGGGACACTGCCGGTGTCGCAGCTTCAGCACTGACGGGAAAAAAGGGCCTTAAGGTGCAGTCACCAAGTTAATCCCGTCCCCCCGGGGGACGTGTCAGCCTGTTTAACGATATTTGCCTGTGCCTACACAATCATCCACATTGATAGTGGCCTCGAGCTTTTACACCGCGGCTTTGGAAAAGCCGTTCCTCGATGCCTTAACCCGGCACGATGATGGGCGGCAGGTCCTTGTTGTTCCCTACAACCAGCTGTACACGTTTCTGCTGAACCCCGGTTCCGTCATCTCGGAAGGTGATCTCGTA
>Ga0070741_10015848_pt1 | contig 12689 bp, 7 predicted proteins | sample Coa_R1_4_FD_66440 | JGI IMG/M metagenome (GOLD analysis project Ga0070741, IMG submission 66440) | Surface soil microbial communities from Centralia Pennsylvania, which are recovering from an underground coalmine fire - Coalmine... | ecosystem: Environmental > Terrestrial > Soil > Unclassified ...
CGGCGCCCTCTGTCGTCGTGGCGATAGCGGACTGTCGACAGAGCCGTATCGGGGGAGAACAGCGCCGCGAAATCGCGCAGCACGCCGCCCGCGAGTTCGGCGCCGGCCGGCAATTCGAAGAGAGGCTGATCACCGGTCCGCTGCTCCATGTCGGTCAGAATGCCTTCGGCATTGTAGTGATAGACGAAGCGGTACAGCAGCCCACCGGACTCGTCATAGAAGCGCATTTCGAGCGGCTGTCCGCCAGGATCGCGCCGGGTGCGGATGAAACTGGCGCGATGTGCGGACAGCAATTGTTCCGGGCCTTCCACAGTCACCGGCGCCATATCGTTTCCCTGCGCGCGATCGACGGTGAACTCCTCGGTGTACGAGCCGTCCGGTGCGTAGAACCTGCGTGTTTGCCGGCCTTCACTGTCGTCGGCACGGAGGGACAGTTCGTAGCTCAGGCGTCCCTCGGCGTCGTATAGGTACACGGTGCGCCCGCTCGCGATGCCATCGAGTTCGCCGCGGATTTCGCTGAGCCGGTGCGCCCCGTCGTAAACGTAGGTAGTACGCGCGACTGTGCCGTTCGGGTTGTGCGTCAGCTGCTCCTTGGGATTGCCCTCTGCGTCGTACCAGACCGTGGAGTGGTACCAAGGTTTCTCGATCGGACTGCCGCACTCACGTACGAACTGGGTGACGTCCGTGCGAATGCTGCGCACGGCGCCGTGCAGACCCGATTTCTGGCGTGAGGCGGGGTTGGCCATTCCTAACGAGGATAGCGCGCCAGGATCGCGGTATTATCGACCGCGGGGGACGTGCTCCGCGGTCACCGTCGCATAGACCAGGGCAGCCTGGCCGTCGGTCGGGCGATCGCCGAACAGCTGCGCAAAAGCCAATCTTGCCCGGTGTTGATCGCGATTGCGCGGGAGATCCTGAATCGCCCGCCGGACGAGAGCTGCCACTGATTGTAGAAGAAAGTGAAGAGATGACAGCCATGCGGCAGGCGGGCCTCTTGATGGCGTTCAGCAGCGTTCATCGGCGGCTCCATTCTTCTTTGCTTGCCCGAGACCATAGATCATGACCGGGCGACGATGAACGCAGATGTACGCCGATAGTTGGATCTGCACCCTGGAGCGGGACGCCGGCCGGTAGCAGCCATACACTGAAAGCACCTCCGAAACGGGCTGTCTGTCAGCCGAAATCGATGCGGGCTTTTGTACGGCTGTGCCGCCAAGTTTCTTTGCGGGCTCCGCGCCCCAAGTTGTAAACGAGCCAAAACATCGTTCAGAACACGAATGCGGGAGTTCGCACCGGGCAGGATAAAATTTCCAATAGATGCGGTTGATAAGATTCGGTCTTGCAAGCCTGTCGGCCTGGATCCTGCTCGCCGGGCAGGAAAAAGCCTCGTGGTCGGGTTTCAGCCGGGACGCTCAGCACGATGCTATTTCGTCCATCGCCTCACAGGCGATCGGCCGCATTCGCTGGCAGACGCCGGTCGATCTGGCCCCGCAGTACGAAGGCACGGCACTCCTGATCCACTACGGTTCGCCGTTGGTAACGGCCGGCAACACCGTGCTCGTCCCAGTTAAAACGGATACGATCGGCACCTTCCAGGTGGAGGCGCGCAACGGGTCCGACGGCAGTCTGAAATGGAGCCTCCTGACGGACTACACGCTGCCGCCGCACGATTGGGTGCCGATCTTCGGCCCCGTCCTCGGGCGGGGGCAGCGCCTCTACTTTCCGGGTGCCGGCGGGACTGTGTACTATCGTGACGATCCCGATGCGGAAGACGGCGCCGTGGGGCAGATCGCGTTCTATGGTCTGGACAATTACCTGTCAGCCCGATCGACGTTCGACGCAAACGTCATCATCAACACACCGCTGACGGCCGACCGGCAGGGCAACGTCTATTTCGGGTTCGTCGTCTTTGGAGACGTGCCGCTGGGTCTCGCAGGCGGGATCGCGCGAATCGGCGCTGACGGGACCGGAACCTGGATTTCCGCGGCTGCGGCTGTATCTGATCCGGCAATCGGAGAGGTGGTCACCAATAGCGCGCTCGCGCTCAGCCCGGATGGTAGCCTGGTCTACGCGGCCGTGAGCGACGGGCTGGCGGGATACCTGGTGGCGCTCGACAGCACGAACCTGACGCCGCGCGCTTGGGTGGGACTGATTGATCCCGCCACCGGCCTCTTGGCCAGGCTGAACGACAACGGCAGTGCTTCGCCCAGCATCGGGCCGGACGGCGATGTTTACATCGGCGTGCTTGAAAGCTCGTTCGAGAATCACGATCGCGGATGGCTGCTGCACTTCGACGCCGGCCTGGCGCAGTCGAAGACGCCGGGCGCATTCGGCTGGGACACCACGGCTTCGGTTGTGCCGGTCGTCATGGCGCCGGCCTATAACGGCGCGTCGCCATACCTGCTCATGACGAAGTACAACGACTATATCGAGGGTGGCGGCAGTGGATTCAACCGGATCGCCATTCTCGATCCGAACGACAGCGAGCCCGATCCGGTTACGGGCGTGGCGGTGATGAAGGTGGTACAAGCGGTTGCTGCTCCCACACCTGATGGTCCGCCTCCGGCCGTGAAGGAATGGTGCATCAATTCGGCGGCGGTCGATCCGGGGACCGGCTCTATTCTCGCTGGCAATTCCGACGGCTTGCTCTATCGTTGGGATCTGCGCGCCAATACGCTGACGGAGAGAATCGTGCTGACGCCGGGACTCGGAGAGGCGTACACGCCGACGCTGATCGGCGCGGATGGCACGGTATACGCGATCAACAACGCGACGCTTTTTGCGGTGGGACCATGATCGACCTCGAAGTAGGCTGAATTCGGGGAGGGAGAAAGCGCGCAAGCTCCTTTCCGCGGCGGAAGTTACCTACCCACAGTGAACCGGCGATGCTCGCTACCGACCTCGTCACAAGCGATTTCGCAACGACCGATTTTCTGCGCTGGTCCTGCTGAACCCGGAAGGAAAAGTAATCGCCGCCACATGGCATTCTCCGGGAATCACATCGGCCCCACGCTGAATTGCTGTCTGGGCCAGCCCGCGAGTGGGCTGCGGGCCACATCCCGAGGAGTTTTGGAACCAGACCTTGGCCGATGCATCCTCGTTTTGCATTATCCGGGTAAGGCGGGTCGACGATCGCCGCACCACGAAGTCCGGCTCATAGTAAACGCCGCCGCCGGCCCCGCATTGTTCGATCGTGAACGGAAAGAGCCGTGGACTCGTCTGTTTGCTTCCATGTCCAAGCCATGCGGCAGCGGCACGGCGCAGTCGTCGCCGTACACTGGTGCTTGTGACCGCGGCCCCGCTCCGGCGCGCCGGCCTGGCCCTGGTAGTGTGCACCACTGCCGCGGCTACCTGGCTGGACGTGCCCTTTCTCCAACAAGGTAAAGCCGCCTGCGGACCCGCATCGGCCGCCATGGTGATGCAATATTGGGCGCTCAAGGACCCGACACTCAGCCGCCTGACACTGGAGGCCGAGCACGTCGCCCGCGCGCCCGTCTCCCGGAACGGAGTATCCGGACAAGAGTTGCGTCGGCTGCTTGAATCCGAAGGCTTCCAGGTGTTTGTATTCCACGCGGAAGTGCGCGATCTCGCCGATCACCTGGAAAAAGGCCGGCCGCTGATCGTGTGCTTTGCTCCCGAAGGCAAAAAGGGCCTCATGCATTTCGCCGTCGTCACCGGCCTGGAAGAGGACGCCGTTCTGCTCAACGATTCGGTTCGCGGCAAGTTGTTTCGCGAACCCTTGCGCCGGTTTCTTCCGCAATGGCGAGCCACCGCTAATTGGACGCTTTTGGCCGTACCGCGGACGAGCCAGTGAATACACCTGGACTTCTGGCGTGCCTGCTATGGACTGCGCTGCGGATCGCGGCGCAACCCCCCGATCCGGCGGCCCTGCTTTCTAAGGCGCTGGCCCTGGCACGGCAGGGACAAGTCGAACCCGCGCGAGAGCTATTGGAGAGAGGCCGCCACGCATATCCTGCGGACAAACGATTCCTCGAGGAACTAGCCGGCCTGGCGTATCGGCGCAAAGATTTGTTCTCCACCGCGTCCTATCTCCGCGCCGCGTTGCGCCTCGACCCTGCCGACCCCTATGCTCACTCCTTTCTCGCGGCCGTCAATCTCATGCAGGGCAACCTGGAAGCCGCCCTGGTTCATTGGAACCGCCTGGACCAGCCGGTTCTGGCGGAGGTGACCCTCGTTCCCGCTCCGCCGCTGAAGCCACTGCTACAGGAACGAAGCGTTGCCGTCTCGGCGGGGCAAATCCTCACCTTTGACCGTTTGCGTATAACCCAGGCCAATCTCGACCGCCTCGCGGTCTTCCCTTCTTATCGATTCGAATTGACTCCTTCCGGCCCGGACCGCTTTTCCCTCAACCTGCGCCTCACAGACGGCGATATCTGGCGGGGATGGCCGGCCCGTCTGCTGCTCCTGGCCCGCGCGCTGCCGTATCGTACCCTGATGCTCGACCGCACTGATATCGGGCAGCGGGCCATCAACCTATCCACGCTCTGGCGATGGGACCCGAACCGGTACCGCGCCATGTTTGCGCTCACCGGACCGTGGCGGCAGGACCCCCGCTACATTTACCGGTTTCTGCTGGACGCCCGCGACGAGCGCTGGGACCTCACGCGCAGCTATCGCGGGCCGGGCGGGCCGCTCAGCGACGTGCACCTGCGGCGAATCGAGGCCGGCGCGGACCTGGTCATCGGACTGAACGGCCGCTTGCAGTGGACCCCGGGCGTGCGTCTGGTGCGCGCGCTGTACGACCGCGGACACGACAGCAGCCTGTTTTCGAGTTACTGGTCGATCACAGCACGCAATCAGCTTGAGTACGAGCTCTGGAACGCGCCCGAGCGGCGCATCCGTATCGACTCCGCGGGCGTGTTAGAAACCGGCAGCATTCTGCGGCGGGAAACAACGCGTTTCGCCAGTATAACCGGCGACCTGCTCGCCTCGTGGCTACCGTTTGCGCGTGACCGCGACACGACGTTCCGCACCCGCATCCGCTCCGGCCGCGCTTTCGGTGCGTTGCCTCTCGACAGCCTCTTCCAACTTGGTATGGACCGCGACAACGACCTCTGGCTGCGCGGGCACCTGGCCGCGCACGACAGTCGTAAAGGTAACGCGCCACTCGGCAGCGAATACGCCCTATGGCAGATGGATGTCGAGCGCGCCTGGCTGCGTCTTCCTCTGGTGAAGGTTGCGGCCGGTCCGTTCTTCGATTCCGGATGGGTCGGCGATCACTCCGGCCGGCTCGGTTCACAAGGTTGGCTGCACGACACCGGCGTTCAGATGAACGTCACCGCGGCAGGCAAGGTTCGTTGGACGCTGGTATACGGCCGGGACCTGCGGGACGGCCGCGGCGTGTTCTACACAGGCGTCGAGCGCGTCACGCCAAGATCGCCACGACGATAATGATTACAACGATCGCACCGATAATAGCCAGGATGGTCTTGATGATGCCGCCCTGCACGTCCGTACCCGCGGTCCTGGCGCGCGCCGCCAGCCGTGCCAGTTCGGCGTCGCTCATCAGCGAAATGGCCTTTTTGACCTGGCCCGAGCTTAAATGCACCCGCGTCAATTGCTGCTGAGCCTCGGGCCGGGCCAACAGAGTTTCGATGTCGTGAATATCCTGCGCGCGCTGGGCAGCGCCGCTCCGCAGGTCCTGCTGCACCTGCGCGAGCGGCACCAGATGATCCTGCGCGCGCCCACAAGGTAACAAACCACTCATAAGAATCAGAGCGGTAATCCATAGCGTGACCCCTCGCCAGCCGGTTTCGATCCGAGATTTGTTCATCGCGTTTGGTCCCCAGTTCACCTGCTCAGTATAAGAGTTGTCCGCGATAGAGTACCGTCTGAATCGGCACATTGTTCTTACCGTTCGAGAGCAGCCTCACCAAACCCGCAGCTCTTCGGCAGCCCTGGATAGGCTCCGATCGCATATCCGATCGTATAAAGAAAGGTCGTGATAGGCCGGTTCACGATTCCGGACCTTGCCTGCGATCAATCAGAACTGATAGCGCAGAGCCAGCTGAAACACTCGCGGCGGGCTGTCCGTCGTGATTCGACCGACCGTGGCCGAGAGCAGTGTGGCATTCGGCAAACCGAGATTGACGTGATTCAATGCGTTGAACGCCTCGGCGCGGAACACGACCCGCTGCCGTTCGGTGATAGAGAACGTCTTCACCACCCCGAGATCGACGTTCCTGTTGGCCGGTCCTTCGAGCACGTTTCTTCCGAAGTTGCCGTATGTACCGGGCGCATTCTGCCGAAACGCCGCCGGATTGAACCATTGCGCGATCAGCTCCGATTTCGGCCGATCGCTCGAAAGATACGGATTCCCAATCAGGTCGGGCCGGTCAAGCAGAATACCATTGCCCGAATTGTCGCGGCCGGACAGCAGGTTGAAGAACAATCCGCTTTCGAGCGTAATGATGCCGTTTACTTCCCAGCCGCTCAGCAGCGTGCGGGCGAAGGCAGACTTTCCCTTGAACTTCGGCAGCTCCCAGATGAACGAGCCGACGAACCGTTGGGGAATATTGTTGGCCGAACGGCCTTTTTCGGCGCTGAAATTCGCGCCGTCCCGAGGTCCTGTGTCACTGACGCCGTTACCGGATGCATTGTCGATGTTCTTCGACCAGGTGTAGCTCGCCAGCACCGTGATCCCGCCCGACAGGCGGCGGTTCGCATTGAGCTGCATCGAGTGGTATGTCATGTTGCCTTCCGAACTGGTCTCGGCGATGCTGCTGAAGGCAGGGTACAGGCGCCGCTGCTGCAGCGTCCCCACCGGTCCGAAAACGCCCGGGTTTTCCTCCTTGGTCGATTCCAGGTGGTTGCCCTTCGATCCTACGTAGGCGGCTGTGACCACCAGGCTGCGCCAAAGCTGCCGCTGTAGACTGAAGTTCCACTGCTGAATGACGCCGTTGCGGAAGGTCGGGTCGAAGCTTCCGGTCGACACGGGCTGCACGAACGTGAACTTTGCCCGGTCGGCGGCGCTTTGCGGCGCGGTAAACGGGTACGGATTTCCGCCGATCGTGGAATAGGGATCCAACAGGCCTCCAGGCACGGGAGTGATGTTCAGCGCGAGCACGTACCCAGGACCGCCGCCGCCCATATTCTGCAGCGCCCGGACGGTATAGAAGATCCCGTAACTACCGCGGATGCTGGACTTGCCGTCGCCGATCGGATCGTAGGCGAAGCCGAATCGCGGCGCGAAGTTCCCGAATTTATCGCCGTATCCGTACTTGTCGGGAACCGACGGATCCTTGCCCCAGTAGACGAGGCCCAACGGCGCCAGCGGGAAGAATGTCGATCGCTGTCCCGGCAAAAACATCGCGCCCGTTCCACGTTTGTCGCCCGGCGGGATGTAGGGGTCCCAGCGCAGCCCGAGATTGAGCGTCAGCCGGCGCGAGACCTTCCAGTCGTCCTGCACGTACATATTGAACTCGCTGCCGCGCGGATAAAGCTCGGAACCTGAGCTCTGCTGAATCTGGTCCGGCAGCCCCAGCAGCAAGTCGGCCGCGGAATCGCCGGTGAGCGCGCCGCGGAACGTGAGCGCCGCATCCCCCTGGAAACGCTCCACGCGATCCACCACGTTGTAGCGCCACTCGGCGCCAATCCGGACCAGGTGTGGGCCACGGGTCAGGCTTAGGTCTTCCTTGAGATCGAAGAAGTGGCGCTCCTGAAACAGCGGATAACGTGTGAACGCATTGAAATAGCCGACCACGTTCGTAGAGACCGCGGGCGCCGTCGCCTCCTTCGGCGCGTGCACCACGCCGGCCCCGAAATCGGTCCAGGTCTTCCCGGCCGGTGCAATGGCCGACTGGATGCGCCGGATATCCTGTGCGGCGAAAGAGATGCTGTTGACGCTTCGTGGACTGATCACCCACGTGTCGTTGTAGTTCCCGTTCCAGTTGCGATAATTGATGGACGCCAACAGATTCGGGATCGTGCCCGCTACCTGGTCGTTGTTGTTCCAGTTGTAGAGAAGCCGCCAACTGGAGTGATGCGCCGCCGTCCACAGTTGGTCCACCTTCACGATGGCCTGATAGTCGTCGATGCTCTGGCCGCTGGCAAAACTGAGCAATCCACCGGCTCCGTTCGGTTCTGGAATGTAGGTATCCAGAAAGTTCTGCGACGGCTGATAGAGACGGCTGGCCGGGATGATCGCGTTAGGGAAATTGCCGCCCAGCGGATCCTTCAGGGGCTTGCCCAGGCTCGAGAAGTCGCCGTGCCGCTGCGCGCCGGTGAGCACGATCGCGGTTACCACGCCTGGCGCACTCCGTTCCTTCGTCTCCTGAAACGAGCCGAAGTAGAACGTCTTGTCCCGCCGGACAGGCCCACCCACAGTGCCGCCGAACTGGTTGCGTTTGAATGGCGGAACCGAAACGGCGAAGAAATCGCGGGCATTCAGCTTGTCGTTCCGCAGATACTCGAACAGCGTTCCGTGAAGCTGATTGGTTCCGGATTTGGTGACGGCGCTGATGAAAGCTCCTGAGTTGCGCCCCTTGTCCGCGGCATAACTGCTGGTTTCCATGCTGAACTCCTGTAGGGCGTCGGGGTTCGGAAAGGGCGCGGCCGTATCAAAGAATGGATCCTGATTGTCGCTGCCGTCGAGTGCGTAGTTGTTGAAGCGCCAGCCCGAACCGTTCACGGACACCGTCTCGTTCTGCTGCTGGTCGACCCCACCACGGCGGCCGATGCCGGGTGCGAGATATTGCAGTTGAACCGGATTGCGGCCATTCAAGGGCAGGTCGGAAATGCGCCGCGAGTCAATCACTTCGGAAACGGTTCCGCGGCGTGTCTCGACCTGTGCAGCGGTCGCCTCGACCTCGATCCGCTCGGTAACGCTGCCGATCTGCATTACGAAATCCGCGCGCCGATCTTCGCCTACCTGAATCAGGATGTCGCTCTGCACGTATTCCTTGAAGCCCTGAGCTTGCCCCGTAAGTTTGAAGTGGCCCACCGGAAGCTGCACGAAAACGTAATTGCCGGCGGCGTCGGTAATAGCCTTACGGGACGTATCGGTTTCCACGTGTGTCACGGTGACCGCAACGCCCGGCACCACGGCTCCGCCGGAGTCCGAGACGGTTCCAAAAATAGTGGCGGAGTTTTGCGCGAAGGCGGCACAACCGGCCAGCAGCAACACGATAACGAGCGATCGTTGCATACCCCCCCTTGATTTATCGAGCGAGTATATACGATACGTTTCCCGAACTCAAACGTGCGAATTTCGGCGAATTTCGGCGTGTTCCCGGCATGTGAACTGTACGGTTCAGTCAGCATACTGGCAAGTCCCGGCAGTTACGCTGCGTCAACTTGCCACCATGCGCTCGATGGCTGACACGGCATTAACAACCCCGTTCTCCGCGCGCATGGTCTCGCCCAGTACCCGGGCGCGCTCCCGCACGCGGGTGTCGGCGGCGAACTCGAGAGCGCTGGTGAACGCCGCAGCCGTGGGCCGCCGGCCATTCACGGGGGCCGGCGCGATGCCCGCCAGGCGCAGGCGTTCGGCCCAGAAAAACTGATCGCCGGCGAACGGGGTCACTATGGAAGGCACGCCCGCGCGTGCGGCGGAGTGCGACGTACCGGAGCCGCCGTGATGGATAACCGCGGCGGTGCGCGGGAGCAGCCAGTCGTGCGGCGTGTCGCCGATGGCGAGAAAGTTGTCCGGAAGCTCCTTGGGATCGATGCCGCTCCAGCCGGGATGGAACAGTGCGCGTCGGCCCTTGATCGCCTTAATCAGCGCATTCAGCAGCCGTGCGTTGTCGAAGCCGGTCATGCTGCCGAAGCCGATGTAAATCGGGGCTTCTCCGGCGGCCAGGAAGTTCGCCAGCGCCGGAGGCGGCATCCAACCAGCGCTGCGCACCACCCACTGTCCGCACAGGTGCACATCGGCCGGCCAGCCGGCAGGAGTGGGCAACAGCTTGGGCGAGATCCCGTAAACCATCGGAACTTCCGTCCATACCGCCTTGCGCGGCGGCAGTTTAAATTTCGCACGCGCCGCGTTGGTCTTGTCGCGGAATGCTTTCCACAGCATGGCATTCACGAAGCTGTGACTGGCGCGATTGAGCAGGCGCGGCACCCACTTGGGCGGCAGAAACGGCGAAGGGAATGCGGCGGTCGGCGTAATCGGGATCATGCCGGCACCGATGGCCTTGGCGCCGAGGTATTCGGCCGCCGAAAAGCCGACAAACGCCGTCAGCCCAGCCACCAGGACCGCATCGCAGCCTTCCCCTGCCTCGATGATGGTGCGCAGCCAGGATTCGGCGTTTTCGTTGGCGATCTTGGCCAGCGCGCGTGCGGTATCGTTGAAGCCGCCACCCCTGGCGACTACGCCGGAGATGGCACGGTCGCGACTGAGAACGCCTCGAATATCGCCGGCGAGCGCCGTAGTCGGCACGCCGAGCGCCTGGGCGCTGCCGAGCGTGGCGGCATCGGCGAGCAGCCGCGCCTCGTGTCCTGCTTCCATCAAGCCACGACACAACGCGGCGAACGGACGCGCATCGCCCTCGGTGCCATACGTCGCGACGATGAATTTCATGAGCCCTTCTTCTTTTTGCGAGATGTCGCGGCCGATGCCTTGGCGGGAACCGACGCACCATGCAGGAACAATCGGCTGCCGCAACGAATTCCGTGCGGCGTCCCTTGCAGGCCGGTGGCCGCACGATGCAGCGTGTCGCTGCCCGCGCGACCGATTCCGACGCCCATGATCGGGGTTCCCGCGACGCCGCCTCGGCTTCGGCGGCTTGACCATCAGGCCAGCAGCTTCAGCACCGTGCCGATCATCAACGCCGCCCTCCTCCCTATTCTGCGACATTTAGCGAATATACAGAAACGCGCGGTCGAGCCCGTTGCCGAACGACCCGATGCAGGAATCTTTCGACTCCCATTCCATGGTGGTTTCCGTCGACGCCCCCGCATCGTTGCTCTTCCGGCTCAATCTCGCCGGCCGCTTCCGGCCGCCCGGTTCCGTGACCTGCGCCGTCACCCGGTATGCGCCCACGGGGATATCTTGGAGCATCATGTCCTTCGGCGTGCGGACCACGCTCTTCCCCATGCTACCGTCGGCCAGCGGCCCCAGGGGTTCGAACTTCACCTCCACCGTCGCGCCGCTCGCGATGCCCTCGTAAAATACGCGGACTTCGCCGCCGTAGTAGATGTTGCCACGATCGTCGATCAGCCCCGAGATCCGCAGCTTGAAATTGCGCACGGCTCCATCGGTGGGTACAAAGCTGTCGTACTGGTTGACCGATTCCGGCGCGACCCGCAGGCACACATTCTTGTCGCGATACGTTGTCCGATACCAGGCATAGGCGTTGTACGGCATCATGAGCAGTCCCTGCGCCCGGTAGCGGCCATCCGGCCCCGTACGGACCTCCACTAACCCGGTCGTAACCGAGGGTTTGATCCAAACCCTTACGCCCTCGAGCGGTTTGCCCTGCGCGTCCTGCACCACTCCGCTGACTACTCCGCCCCCATTTCCCGCCGCCTGAGCGACTCCCAAAAACATGGCGCCTGCCGCCACGATAGCTGTCATTTGAATTCTCATTGTTGCTGTTTCCCCCTCCCTGAAACGCGCAAAATTCTGCGCGAAATGGTCAGCCGAGTTGTGGCAAGCAGGGAAAGCGGATGGAACGTTCAAGACGAGCCGGTGACAGAGTCGGAGCGCCGTCCTTGCAACGCCGCCCGCGACCCCGCACGACGGCCGTCAGCTTAGCAGGCCGTCTCAAAAACCTGGGACGGACGAACAGCCTGTCGAATGAAATTCGAGCGGTGGCGAGCAAGGATAGCCCGACCGCAATTGTCCAATTTTCCCAAAATCGGAAACTGATGAGATTGGCCGGTTAATGCGGGCCGGCTGTTGCTGTTAGAATACGCGTTTGATCGTCACCCTTACCCTCAATCCTGCAATCGACCGGACCATCTCGGTCGACCGGCTGGCCTTTGAGGATCGCGCTTATATCGAATCCACCGGGGAGTCGCCGGGCGGACGCGGCATCAATGCGGCTTGCGTTATTCATTCGTTCGGCGGCAAATCGCTCGCGATTATCACTTCGGGCGGCAAGGCGGGCATGCGGCTGCAGGAACTGCTCGGGTGCTGCGGTTTTCCGGTTGTTGTGGTGCCAATCAAGAACGAGTGCCGCACGAACCTGACCGTCACCGATCGCCACGGCCTCACCGTGAATCTGAACGAGGCCGGGCCGCACGTGGAAAAATCCGAGGTGACGCGGGTGGAAAAAGTCGTGGGGGAGAAATTGCCGCGGGCTGCATGGATGATGCTCGCCGGGAGCCTTCCGCCTGGCGTCCCGGCCACTTTTTACGCGAAGGTGATCGCACAGGCACGCGCCCAGAACGTCAAAACCCTGCTGGACGCCGACGGCGATCCACTGCGACACGGCATCGAAGCAGGACCTACGATTGCCTGCCCGAATCAGCACGAAGCGGAACGGCTGCTCGGGCGCGCGTTGCTGACCACGCGCAACTTTCTGGAAGCCGTCACGCAGATGCGTAAGATGGGTGCCGAATCCGTAGTGCTGACGCTGGGCAGCCGCGGCGCCATGGCGGCGTTCGCGAATCAGGTGATCGAAGCCATCCCGCCACGGATCGACGCCGTCAGCCCCATCGGTTCCGGCGACGCGCTCGCGGCGGCGCTCGTGTGGGCCATGGAGAAGTCTAACGATTTCGCCGAC
>Ga0070741_10015849_pt1 | contig 12688 bp, 10 predicted proteins | sample Coa_R1_4_FD_66440 | JGI IMG/M metagenome (GOLD analysis project Ga0070741, IMG submission 66440) | Surface soil microbial communities from Centralia Pennsylvania, which are recovering from an underground coalmine fire - Coalmine... | ecosystem: Environmental > Terrestrial > Soil > Unclassified ...
GTCGGCGGCAACCGTTTCCGACGGTGACTCAGCCCTGAACTCGTCGGCGACCACGATGTCGATAGGAACGTGGATCACGTCGGCGTAGGTGTCGAGCAGTTCTTTACACTTGTCGACCATCTCCGGCTGCACGAGCGACTCGCCGACCGAAAGCCCCAGCGCGGCAAGGAATGTGAAACACATGCCGCCGCCGATGACCAGGCTGTCGGCGCGCTTCGCCAGCTCCTCGATGACCGCGAGCTTATCGGAAACCTTCGACCCGCCTAGCACGACCGCGTATGGACGCTCGGTGGATGCGGTGAGCTGTTGCAGCACTTCGACTTCCGCGGCTACCAGCTTGCCTGCGTAATGCGGCAACAGCGTGGCGACCTCGTACACCGAGGCCTGCTTGCGATGCACGACACCGAAGCCGTCGGAGACGAAAGCGCCCTCATCACCGACCAATTCGACCAACTGCTTTGCCAAAGCGAGGCGTTCGCCGTCGTCCTTACTGGTTTCCCTCGGGTCGAAGCGGACGTTCTCGAGCAGTAGGACGTCGCCGTCCGTCAGACCCTCCGCTCGGGCCAGCGCGTCTGAGCCGACGACGTCGCCCGCCAATTGCACGTGGCGGCCCAGCTTTTCTCCCAATGCGGTGGCGACGGGCTTCAGTGAAAACTTCGGATCGGGCTTACCGTCCGGCCGACCGAGGTGCGCGGCGACGACGACCTTGGCGCCGGCGTCGGCAAGCGCTTTCAGCGTCGGCACCGACGCGACGATGCGGCCCGGATCGGTGATCTGCCCGTCGTCGTCGAGCGGGACGTTGAGGTCGGAGCGGACCAGAACGCCGCGGCCCGAAACCCCTTCGGCGAGAAGGTCGTCGAGGGTTTTGATTGCCATCTCGCTACAGCGACTTGCCGACCAGCGCGACCAAGTCGACGAGGCGGTTGCTGTAACCCCACTCGTTGTCGTACCACGAGACGACCTTGGCCTGGTTGTCGATCACCTTGGTCAGACCGGAGTCGAAGATCGAGCTGTGCGGGTCGGTGACGATGTCGCTGGAGACGATCGGCGCGTCGTAGTACTTGAGGATGCCCTTCATCCGGCCCTCGGCGGCCGCCTTGAACGCAGCGTTGATGTCTTCGACGCTGGCCGACTTGCTCAGATCGGCGGTCAAGTCGGTGACCGAGCCGGTGGGAATCGGCACCCGCAACGCGTAGCCGTCGAGCTTGCCCTTCAACTCGGGCAGCACCAGACCGATCGCCTTCGCGGCGCCCGTCGACGTCGGCACGATGTTCAGTGCGGCGGCACGGGCCCTGCGCAAGTCCTTGTGCGGGCCGTCCTGCAGGTTCTGGTCCTGCGTGTAGGCGTGGATCGTGGTCATCAGGCCCTTGACGATGCCGAACTCGTCGTGCAGGACTTTGGCAAGTGGCCCAAGGCAATTCGTGGTGCACGAAGCATTGCTGATGATGTTCTGGCTGCCGTCGTACTTGTCATCGTTCACACCGAGAACGATCGTGATGTCCTCGTCGGTGGCGGGCGCGGAGATGATGACCTTCTTTGCGCCGGCTTGCAGATGGCCCTTCGCCTTGTCGGCCTTGGTGAATATGCCGGTGGATTCGACGACGACGTCGACGCCGAGGTCGCCCCACGGGAGGGCGGCCGGCCCTTCCTTGACTTCGAGGGCCTTGATCTTGTTGGTGCCGACGACGATGGTGTCGTCACCTTCGAGGCTGACGTCCTGGGGCAGGCGGCCGAGGATCGAGTCGAACTTGAGCAGATGGGCCAGCGTCGCGTTATCGGTGAGGTCGTTGACGGCGACCACCTCGATGTCGGTGCTACTGCCTTGCGCCTTCTGCGCTTCCAGTGCCCGGTAGAAATTGCGTCCGATGCGGCCGAAGCCGTTGATGCCCACCCGGACTGTCACTTGTTTCTCCCTCGTCCGCCTTGCTCTGCTGTTGTCGTCTATGGCCAGCCTAATGGGGACCGATCCGGGTGATGTGGGCCGGTCAAGCAGGTGTGAGGCCGGCCACGACCCGTTGCTTCAAATCTCCGCTCGGGGTGTCTTACCGTCGTGCGATAATCGAATGTATGTTCGAAGAGGTAACTCCGGCCGAGCTGATCGAGCTGATCACGTGCAGCGGCCATGAGGAGTCGCGGCTGATGGCGCGCAGGATGGCGGCGGTCTGGCAGCTGTTGTTAGAGCGCATGCAGGACTACGAGACCGATCCGAATCCGGATTATTCGTCGGTGACGGGCTTTCAGCGCGCCACGGCCGAGGTGGCCGCGGCGTTGAATCTGTCGGGGCGTGCGGCCAGTTTCATGGTGTCGCATGCGGAGGCATTGGCAATGCGGCTGCCCAAGGTCGCGGCGGTGTTAGCGGACGGTAAAACCGATTGGCGCACCGTTGAATTGATCATCGTGCGGACCGAGTTGGTCGGCTCGGAAATCGACGCCATCGACGAGTCGTTGGCTGCGCGGATCGTCAATTGGCGGTGCTGGTCGAGGCGGCGGATCATCAACGCCGTCGACGCGGCGGTACATGCCGCCGATCCCGAGGCGGCCCGAGAGCGTCGAATGGCGGCCGAGGAACGCGACCGCCACGTCAGCGTCACCCCGCTGCCCGAAGGGATGGCCCGAATCAGTGGCACGGTGGCCGCTACCGCCGCCGCCGCGTTCGACAAGCGGCTGTCCGACATGGCCACCGCGTTGTGCGCCGATGATCCCCGCACTCTCATCCAGCGTCGCGCCGACGCATTGGCCGCGCTCGGCGAGGGCCGCGCCCTGATATGTGAGTGCGAACGGCCCAACTGCCCGGCTCGCCCGGAAGAGGCAGCGGCCCCCGGAGTACTGATCAACGTAGTGGCCAGCGAGGACACGCTGTGTGGGCGCAGCCAACAGCCCGGCTACCTGTCCGGCTATGGAGTGATCGACGCCGACCAAGTGCGCGAACTCGCCGAGGAAGCGGCACTGCGGATGGTGCATTCGACGACCACCGAGGCGCAGGCACTGTGCTATCAGCCCTCGGCAGCGCTGGAGCGCTTCATCCGCAGTCGCGACCTGACGTGCCGGTTCCCCGGTTGCGATGTCCGCGCTGAGTTCTGTGACATTGACCATACGGTGCCGTTCAACCACGCCGACCCTGCCGCAGGTGGTTTGACTGTTCCCTGGAACCTGAAATGTGTTTGCCGCCAACATCATCGGCTCAAAACCTTCGTGTGTGGCCGCGACGGATGGCAGGACGAGCAGCTGCCTGACGGCACTATTGTCTGGATCTCACCCACCGGCAAGAGCTACCGGACTACGCCGGGCGGCGCAGACCTATTCCCCCAATTCGGTCGGCCGGCGTGTACGGCTCCGCGGCCCCAGCGGCGCAACCACGCAAAGGAACGGGCTGCGCGAATTGCCCGCGCCCGCAAGCACAACCGCGAGCAGAAGCCGTTGAATAACGAGCACCGTCGGGTCCTTCGCGAGATGAAGAGAGAAATCGACGGCCGCAAGTTCCGCAATCACGCGCGGCGGATGAAGTTCATCTTCAAAGGCAGTCGACCAAGCTCCAGCCCCTTCTGCCCCTGGATCGACGACCCCCTCGAACCCGAAGACCTTCCTCTCGGTTGGAAACCACCACCGAAACCACCGCCGCCGCCCGACGACCCGCCGTTCTGAATCGGCGACCACGCCCGCGGGTGGGTACGGGCAGAATGAGTCGGGTGAGACCCGGAAAGTGGCTACGCGGGATGTGCTGCGTGACGATCGCCACCGCTGTCGCAGGGTGCGGCCACGTCATCGCCGGCACGCCCGTCATGCAAGCTTTGGCCGGCGAGGACAAGTGCGCGCAATCGTCGGGCCCGATGGTGACGATCGACCCGCAAAGTGACGGCGAACCGGTGATGCGGATCCCCCAACCACCGAATTGGAAGCGCGACACCCGACTCGACTCGCAACTGATCCGCTACGTGATGACGAATCACGCGCTCGTCGCCGACAGGTTTTCGGCGTACGCCGCGGTGACGCTGGAGGACGTCACCTCCAAAGACATTTCAGCCGAACAGGTTATCGCCAGCGAGTGGGCGAGCGTGCGCACGATCGGCGGCGCGAGCGAGCTCACCGTCACGTCCAACCGGTCGGTGTGCGGCTACCCGGCTCAGACAGTCACCTACACGGTGCCCCAAATAGGCGCGATCCCGACGCGTTTCGGAACCGCGTTGGCGGTGGTGACGCCGGGAGTCCGGAAATACGCCGCGGTGATCACGGTGCAATCCGCCGATCCGACCAATCCGACGTACAAAGCCGACGCACAAACGATCATCGACGGATTCCAGATCATGCCCGAAACCGGCGGCAATCACTAGATCGGGTGCGCGTCGAACCACTCCAGTAGCAAGTCGGCGACTGTGTCCGGCTGTTCGTCGGGCAGCCAGTGCGAGCCGTGCAAAACCTCGAACCGGTAGTCGCCGCTGACATAGCGCGCGGTGTCGCGCGCCGGCTTTTCGGTGAGCGCGATGTCGTCATCGCTCCAGACGTACATCGTCGGCACGGAGACCTTCGCGCGCATGCTTCTCGGATTTGAGAGCGGAATTGCGCGATACCAATTGAGCGCTGCGGTCAGCACACCCGGCTCCGTCATCGCCTGCGCGTCGCGGCGTGCCGCTTCGTGCGGCAATCCACCGCGCTCCAAAGTGGTTGTCATCCGGGCCGCTTCGCGGTTGTGCCCAAGCAGCAGCCGCTCCGGCAGCCCCGGCAGCTGGAAGAAGAACATATACCACGACGCGAACCCTTGCCGGCTGGTGACGAAGGAGTTCAGAAACGCCGCGGGATGCGGTACCGACAGCGGTGAGACAGTCGCAAGCCGGTCACTGAGCGCAGCGGCCGCACCCCACGCCACCGCGGCGCCCCAGTCGTGTCCGACCAAGTGCACGCAGTCGGCTCCCGCCGCGTCGAGCAGCACGCGGACATCCTCGACGAGTTCTGGCATGCGGTAGTCCCGGCGTCGCGGCGGTCGCGCACCGGGCGAATAGCCACGCTGATTCGGAGCCAGACAGCGGTAACCGCGAGCGGTCAGCCGGTCGATCACCGCCGACCAGCTCGTGTTGAACTGCGGAAAGCCATGCAGCAGAACGACAACCGGCCCATCAGCCGGGCCGGCATCGATCACGTCGAACGTCAGGTCACCGCGACGGTATTGGTCCACGCTACGCATCCTCCAACAGATCGGGGGTTACCGCCGACTCGGTGTCCGGTATGCCCTCTTGCTTGGCCTTGCGATCAGCCATCGACAGCAGGCGCCGAATGCGCCCTGCCACAGCGTCTTTCGTCATCGGCGGATCCGCAAGCCTACCCAGCTCCTCCAGCGATGCCTGCCGATGCTCGACGCGCAGCTTGCCCGCCGCGGCCAGATGATCCGGCACCGTGTCGCCGAGGATCTCCAACGCCCGCTCGACCCGCGCCGCCGCAGCCACCGCCGCCCGCGCGGAACGCCGCAGATTCGCATCGTCGAAGTTCGCCAGCCTGTTCGCGGTCGCACGAACCTCGCGGCGCATCCGCCGCTCCTCCCACGTCAACCGCGTGTCCTGAGCGCCCATCCGCGTCAGCAATGCGCCGATCGCCTCGCCGTCGCGCACGACGACCCTGTCCGCGCCACGCACCTCACGTGCCTTCGCACTGATTCCCAGTCGCCGGGCCGCGCCGACGAGAGCCAGTGCGGCCTCCGGCCCGGGGCAGCTGACCTCGAGCGCCGACGACCGCCCCGGTTCGGTAAGCGACCCGTGTGCCAAGAACGCGCCGCGCCACGCCGCCTCGGCGTCCCCGACGCTCCCCCCGACCACGTGCGCCGGAAGCCCGCGCACCGGTCGGCCACGCAGATCGAGCAGGCCGGTCTGCCGTGCCAACGCCTCGCCGTCTTGCGCCACGCGCACGACATAACGGGTTTGTTTACGAATCCCGCTGGCGGACAACACATGTACGACGGCGTTGTACCCGTACAGATCGAAGATGTCCTTACGGAGCCGACGGGCGATGATGCCTAGATCGACTTCGGCCTCGACGATGACCCGGCCCGCGACGATGTGCAGCCCACCGGCGAACCGGAGCAGGGCGGACACTTCCGCCTTGCGTGCGCTGACAGAGTTCACAATCAGCCGGCTCAACTCGTCCTTGACCTCAGCGGTCATCGCCACGGCTCGTCACCTCCCGGTCTGTTGAGACTCGGTACTGTTGGCGCGATCGGCACCGCCGCCGGTCGCGCTCGCACACTGTCCAAGACCGCGGCCAACTTAGCCGGGTCATGTAGAGATGTACCAGGCCGCGACACGTCAGCAAACCTTACGTCCGCTTTGAGCAGAGCCGAAGTGCGCCGCAACTGCTGGCGTTCGCGGTCACCGGGGACCCGCTCCGCATCGACGACGATCTCGTCGACGCCGAAATCCGGGGCGTGCTGTGACAGCACGTGCAAATAGCGCTCGGCAGAGAACCCAGCGGTCTCCCCCGGCTCCGCGGCGAGGTTGAGCACGAGTGCGCGCCGAGCCGTCGTCGCCTTCAACGCTGACGCCAGTCCCGGCACCAACACGTGCGGGATCACACTGGTGAACCACGAACCCGGGCCCAGCACAACGAGATCCGCGTCCAGGATTGCGTCGACGGCCTGCGGCGTGGCCGGCGGATCACCCGGTAGCAAGCGCACCCGCCGCACCTTGCCCGGGGTCGTCGCCACCGCGACCTGTCCCCGAATCACCCGGAACATCCGCGGGTCGGCCTCCAGACCGGCGACGTCGGCCTCGATCTGCAACGCGATCGGGCACATGGGCAACACCCTGCCCTTGACGCCGAGAATCCGGCCAATCTCATCCAGCGCCGCCACCGGGTCGGCCAGCACTTCGTTGAGGCCGGCCAACAGCAGATTGCCGATCGGGTGGCCTGCCAACGCGCCGCTGCCCCCGAAGCGGTGCTGAAGAATCGTTGCCCACAACCGCCCGTACCGACTGTCAGAAGCCAAGGCCGCCAACGCCATTCGCAAGTCGCCGGGGGGAACGATGTCCAGCTCGCTTCGCAATCGGCCCGAGGATCCACCGTCGTCGGCGACGGTAACCACCGCGGTGACATGCGGGGTGAGCCGCCGCGCGGCGGACAATGTGGCATACAGCCCGTGCCCGCCGCCGAGGGCGACGATGCGGTAGCTCATTCGCGGCCCAAATCCCGGTGCAGCACCCGCACCGACAGCTGTGCATTTGGTTCGAGGCGCTCGGCCAGCGCCTCGGCCATCGCGACGCTCCGGTGCTTACCGCCGGTGCATCCGATGGCAACCGTCATATAACGCTTCCCCTCACGTCGATATCCCTCCACGACAAGGGACAGCAGTCGATGGTAGGTGTCGAGGAACTCTTCGGCACCCGCTTGCGCCAACACGTACTCGCGAACCGCTGGGGCCTGGCCGGTCTGCGGACGCAGTTCGTCGATCCAGTGCGGGTTCGGTAGGAAGCGGACATCCATGACCATGTCGGCGTCCATCGGCAAGCCGTACTTGAATCCGAACGACTCCACCGTGACACTGGTGTGCGCGATCGCCTCGCCGCCGAATGCCCGCTCGATACTCTCCCGCAGCGCTCGCACCGACAGCGCGGAGGTGTCGATGATCAGGTCTGCCGCCTCCCGGAGCGGAGCCAGCATGCTGCGCTCGGCGGCGATGCCCTCGGCGAGCGTCTGGTCGCCTTGAAGGGGATGGCTGCGCCGGTTCTGCTCGTAGCGCCGCACCAGGATATCGTCGGACGCTTCTAGGAACAGCACGCGCGGAAAGATGTCCCTCGACGCCAAATCCTTTCGCACCCAATCTAAGTCGCCTGTGAAGCCGCGGGAACGCGCATCCAGTACCACCGCGAGCTGGGTGATCCGCGAACCGGCAGCCAAGCCGAGGTCCACCATCTGCGTGATCAGCTCCGGCGGCAGATTGTCCGCGACGTACCAGCCGAGATCCTCGAGCACCTTGGCGGCGGTGTTGCGTCCCGCTCCGGACAACCCAGTGACCAGAACGACGTCGATCCCGGATTTCGACGCAGCAGTCCCGTCCCGCAGCTCTTCGCCTGTGCCTTGATCAGTCATCCGGATGCCCTCGTCCGATCATCTCCCATCGCGGCGGCATCCGCGTTGGTTCCCGTGGAATCGGCGACCCCCAAGGCTTCCAGGACAGCCCGAGCCGTGCTGACGCCGATCCCGGGCACGGCGGTGATTTCGTCGACAGTGGCCTGCTTGAGCCGTGCCACCGAGCCGAAGTGGGCGACGAGCGCCTTGCGGCGCGTCTCCCCCAGCCCGCGCACCGAGTCCAGCGCCGACGCGGTCATCCGCTTCGATCGCTTGCTGCGGTGATAGGCGATGGCGAACCGGTGTGCCTCGTCGCGAATCCGCTGCAGCAGGTAGAGGCCCTCGCTATTGCGCGGCATGATCACCGGGTCCGGCTCGGATGGCACCCACACCTCTTCGAGCCGCTTGGCGAGACCGATCACCGCCACGTCGGTGATGCCGAGTTCGTCGAGGACGGCCTTGGCGGCGTTGACTTGCGGCGCACCACCGTCGACGACGAAAAGGTTTGGCGGGTAGGCGAATCGGCGGGCTCTGCGTTCTTCTGTCGGAGTTTTCGCTTCGGTCAGGTGGCGCCAGAAGCGGCGCCGCGTCACCTCGGCGATCGACGCGACGTCGTCGGACCGTCCCTGCCCCGCGGCTTCGCGGATGGCGAAATGCCGGTAGTCGGACTTGCGCGGCAACCCGTCCTCGAACACCACCAGTGACGCCACCACGTCGGTGCCCTGCACGTGGCTGACATCGACGCATTCGATTCGCAGCGGAGCCTCTGCGAGACCCAGCGCATCCTGGATGCTTTGCAGCGCTTCGGATCTCGCGTTGAAGTCGCCGGCCCGCTTCAGCTTGTGCTGCGCCAGCGCCTCCTGGGCGTTGCGCTGCACGGTTTCCGCCAGCGCCCGTTTGTCGCCGCGCTGAGGCACTCGAATCGCCACTCGCGACCCACGCAGCCGCGACAGCCACTCCGCCAACTCGGTGGTGTTGGGCGGCAGCACCGGCACCAGCACCTGGCGTGGTACCGGGTTGGTGTATTCGTCTGCAGCGCCGTCCAATTCAGCTTGTTCGCCATAGAACTGCGTGAGGAACTGCTCTACGAGGACCTCGTGTCCGGACTCGCCCGACTTCTCGACGATCCAGCCGCGCTGGCCTCGGACGCGGCCGCCCCGCACGTGGAAGACTTGCACGGCGGCTTCCAGCTCGTCGTCCGCGAACGCGACCACGTCGGCGTCGGTGCCGTCGCCGAACACCACGGTCTGCTTCTCGAGCGCGCGCTTGAGCGCCGAAATGTTGTCCCGCAACCGGGCGGCCCGTTCGAAGTCGAGCGCGGCCGCCGCCTCGTTCATCTGGTGCTCCATGTCGCGGACCAGCCGGTCGGTTTTGCCCGAGAGGAAGTCGCAGAAGTCGAGGACGATCTTGCGGTGCTCCTCGGCGCTCACGCGGTTCACGCACGGCGCAGAGCACTTGTCGATGTAGCCCAGCAGACACGGCCGGTCAATTTGCCTGTGCCGCTTGAACACTCCCGCCGAGCAGGTGCGGGCCGGGAACACCCGGGTGAGCAAGTCCAGTGTTTCGCGAATGGCCCACGCATGCGAGTACGGACCGAAGTACCGCACACCCTTGCGCCGCGGACCGCGATAGACCATCAGCCGCGGGTATTCCTCGTTGAGCGTGACGGCCAGCACGGGGTACGACTTGTCGTCGCGGTAGCGGACGTTGAACCGCGGATCGAATTCCTTGATCCAGTTGTATTCGAGCTGAAGCGCCTCGACCTCGGTGGTCACCACCGTCCACTCGACGCTGGCCGCGGTGGTCACCATCTGGCGCGTTCGCGGCATCAGGCTCGAGATGTCGGCAAAGTATGACGTCAACCTGCTGCGCAGACTCTTGGCTTTGCCGACGTAGATCACTCGGCCGTGCGAGTCGCGGAACCGATATACGCCCGGTTCGACGGGAATCGACCCAGGAGCGGGTCGGTAGGTCGACGGATCGGGCACCTAATCAGGCTAGTACTGGTGCACGTCTGGACTACGGTCTCCTCGTGCACGCGGGGCCGATCCTCCGAACCGCGGTGGTCTTCGTCACCGCCGCGGCGCTTGTCGGCTCAATGGCCTGCCCCGCCGCATCGCGAGGTCGAGACGATCCATGCGCAATCGTTCCGAACGGCATCCCGACGTCTGGCTACCGCGTCAACATGACGGCCGTCGCGACCGCGCATTACGCGGTTTCGACCGCCAACCCCCTCGCGACGCAGGCGGCCTGCTGGGTGCTCCGGGACGGCGGGACCGCCGCCGACGCGTTGATTGCCGCCCAGGCCGTACTGGGACTGGTCGAGCCGCAATCCTCCGGCATCGGCGGGGGTGGCTTCGTGCTCTACTACGACGCTCACTCGGGCACCGTGCAGACGTATGACGGGCGCGAGGTCGCACCGGCCGCCGCGACCGAGAACTATCTCCGCTGGATCGACGACGCGAACCGGACTGTGCCGCAACCGGACCCAAGAGCATCGGGCCGCTCCATCGGCGTCCCGGGCATTCTGCGCGCGTTGCAATTGGTGCACGACGAGCACGGCCGCACGCCATGGCGTCCTTTGTTCGACACCGCGATCACGCTGGCCGACAACGGCTTTGCCGTCAGTCCCCGGCTTGCGGACGCCATCGCCACCGATGCTGCACACTTGCGAGCCGACCGCGAGTCGGCCGCCTACTTCCTCAACACCGACGGCAGCCCAAAACGCGCCGGGACATGGCTGACGAATCCGGCGTACGCGAAAACGTTGTCGGCGATCGCCTCCGCAGGCCCCGACGACTTCTACACCGGCGCCATCGCCCGCGACATCGTGGCGGCCGCGGCGGACACCTCGGCCGGCCGCACCCCCAGCTTGATGACCACCGAGGACCTAGCGACTTATGCTGCGAAGCATCGTGATCCGCTGTGCACCGCCTACAGGCGGCACCAAATCTGCGGCATGCCCCCTCCAGCCGGCGGGCTCGTCGTCGCCGAAACTCTCGGCATCCTCGGGCACTTCCCGCTCGGCGACTACGTACCCACCGAACTCGACGACAACGGCGCACGCCCGTCGGTGATGGGTGTGCATCTCGTTTCCGAAGCAGAGCGGCTGGCGTATGCGGATCGTGACTATTACGAAGGCGACCCGGATTTCGCGCCGCTGCCCGGTGGCTCCCCTGACCCGCTGACCGCTCCCGGTTATCTGGCGACCCGCGCGGCGATGATCTCCGAGCACACCAGCATGGGCACCGCGCCGCACGGGCCGTTCGGGCCGCCGCTGTCAGCCGCGCCGTCCGTCGAGCACGGGACGAGCCACATCAGCGTCGTCGACGCGCAGGGCAACGCCGCGTCGATGACTACCACCGTCGAGTCCAGCTTTGGCTCGTTCCACATGGTCGATGGCTTCGTGCTGAACAACCAGCTGACCGATTTCTCGGCCGACCCGACGGGCCCGGACGGTGTCCCGGTAGCCAACCGCGTCGGACCCGGCAAGCGCCCACGCAGTTCGATGTCGCCGACGCTGGTGTTCGACGAGGCCGACGGACGTAGGGGGCCGCTCTATGCGGTGACGGGCTCGCCCGGCGGCAGCGTGATCATCCAGTTCGTCACGAAAATCCTTGTCTGCCTCTTGGATTGGGGTCTCAACCCGCAGCAGGCCGTGTCCGCTGTTAATTTCGGCGCGGCGAATTCTCCGGTGACGAACGTCGGTGGGGAGCATCCCGCGATCGACACCGCCGACGACGGCGACCACGATCCATTGGTGCAGGGCCTGCGCGCGCTGGGCCATCAGGTCAGCGTCGCAGACCAATCCAGCGGGGCGTCGGCGATCACGCGAACGCCATCGGGCTGGCTGGGTGGAGCCGATCCGCGCCGCGAAGGCGATGTCATGGGAGACAACCCGTAACGCGTCAGCGATAACGGGCGACCAGTTCCCGCACCGCGTCCATCGCAACGACAGCGCGTTCCTTGTCCACCGCCTGGATCGCCATCAGCGGAATGTATTCGTCGTCGGCGAGGTCGACGCGGGCCCACCGCGCGCCGGGCGGAAAAGACACGTCAACTACATCCGGCCACGCAATGAGCTTCTCGCCCAGCATATTTCGTACTGCGAGCCCTGGCTTGCCGACGCGCAGGCGCGGCCGGGCGAAAAGCAACACCACGGCGGCGATCACCACTCCCAGCCCGGCCATCGCGATCTGGTCGGCGGTCTCGAACACGACCCCGGTAGACCGGATCTTCAGCAGCGCGCCGACAGCAATGCTGACCACGAGGACGAGGGCCGCCGCGCCGTAGGCGAAATACGGGGTCAGGTGAGGTCGGACCTGCAACTCCCACTCCGTCATGACCGCAAGTCGCGCAGCGTCAATGCCGTGGACAACGCGGCGGCCGTGGCCTGGGCCCCCTTGTCCTCGGCCGACGACGGCAACCCGGCGCGGTCCAACGCCTGCTCCTCGTTGTTGGTGGTGAGCACACCGTTGGCCACCGGTGTGGCCGCGTCCAGCGAGACGCGGGCGAGGCCTTGCGTGACGGCATCGCAGACATAGTCGAAATGCGGTGTCTGCCCGCGGATGACGACGCCGAGCGCGACGACGGCGTCGTGGTTGCGCGCCAATTCCTGTGCGACAACTGGGATTTCGATGGC
>Ga0070741_10015850_pt1 | contig 12687 bp, 9 predicted proteins | sample Coa_R1_4_FD_66440 | JGI IMG/M metagenome (GOLD analysis project Ga0070741, IMG submission 66440) | Surface soil microbial communities from Centralia Pennsylvania, which are recovering from an underground coalmine fire - Coalmine... | ecosystem: Environmental > Terrestrial > Soil > Unclassified ...
TCGCTGCTGACCGGCAGGCGGTTCTGCGCCAGGCCGATGCGCCCGCTCTTGAGGTCGCTGCGTATCTGCGCGTGCTGCACGGGATCGAAGCCGTAAGCCTCCAGAAGCGACGCCAGGTCCTGCCCGGCTCTCTCCTCGCTTCGGACGCGCGGCAGCAGGCAGTCGAAGAGCATCTGCACCATGCCGCTCAGTTCGGGCTGCGTGCGGCAGGCCGCGCCGAAGGTATCCAGTTCCGCGCGGCGGGAGGCGGGCAGGCTGCGCGGGTCGCGGCGCACCAGGGTCGGCACGGTCATGGCATAGTAGCCGGGCGGCAGCAGCGCGGCGTCTCCAGTCAGGAACTCCGCGAACGTGCCGCGCTCGTTGATGGCGAAGTCGTAGACGACCGGCTCCATCGCGAAGGGCAGCGCGTTCTCCAGCCGCCTGCGCGTCTTGGACATGATCGCTTGCAGCCGTTCTAGCGCCAGCGGCTTGCGCTCCGGGTGGAAGATGAAGCCCATGCCGCCGCCGGACATGCCGCCGAGCATCCAGAAGCCCCAGAAGTCTTTGCCGAACTCTGCCTGAACCTGGTTGATGAGCGTCTCGGTATAGAGGTTGCTGGCCCAGGGGATGATGGTCTGGATCGGGCCGAAGAAGTTGCGGGTGGTCGCCGCGCCGATGGCCGCGATGTCGCCGGTGGCGAGATGGCCGAGGATGGCGTCGAGAATCTGGCGGGCGTCGAGGCGGGCCGTCCACTCCGCTTCGGAGCGCAGCAGGTACTTCTCCGTGACCATCTCCAGGATCGGCCCGACGTTCTGTGCCATGCCGCCGTGTACGAGAACGAGGCTGTCTTGCAGCTTCCGGCGCGTCTGCGGAGTGGCATAGTGGCCCTCACCCCCAACCCCCTCTCCCACGCTGCGGGAGAGGGGGCTTTTGGGAGTCTCTTCTCTCTGCTGTTCTCCCGGCGCTGCGGGAGAGGGGGGAGATTTGGCGAGGATGGAGTGACCGGGCAGCAGACGGCCCCGGCTGATGCCGAACTCCGGGTCGCCCTCCTGCGCGAACTGTCCTTCAATGAGTTTGATGCCGGGCCAGACGCCGCCGGAGTCCTGCCAGCCGCCGCCCGAACCCGCCAGCCATTCGCCCAGGATAGCCCGCGCCGCCACCTGTCGCCGCTCCGACTCCTCCAATGGCCCTTCCAGGCAGCGCGCCTGCCCGGTCGCGCGCATACAGACGGCGATGAGCGAGGCGAGCAGGTTCGTGGAGACGGCCAGGCGGGAGCCTTTCGGAATGCCGTTGACGTTGCTGACCAGTTCGATGCCGTGTCCCGGCCCCACGAGGCGGGCCAGCAGGTCGGCAAGGCTCTGCTCGGAGCCTTCGATACCAGGCGGCACAAGGCCGGAGGCGATGAGGGCGGCCTTGAGCAGGCCCAGATAGTCGCGGGCGAAGTCGAACACCTCGTTGAGCGAGACGATGTCGGCGGTCGCCGCCAGGTCCACGCTTGCCAACCGCAGCGCCGGCTCGTCAATGACCCGGAAATAGGCTTCGACGGGCGGGCGGGGAGTCGCATCGCGCCCGCGCACGGCCAGGTCAATGGAGACGTTAAGCACCCGCGCGCCTTCCGGGAAGTCCATGCCCAGGAAGAAGATGTCGCTCCAGGCGCTGTGGGTCAGGTCCATGCGCACGGGGGTCGCCTCTTTCAGCAGGGGAAAGCAGGACTCGGGCGTGGGGCGCTGAAGCAGTTCGGGGCGCACGCGCAAGGGCTGGTCGGCGGGATGGCCGACGCGGAACATCCACTGGTTGCCCCGCACGCTGCGCACGCTGCGGCGCACCTGGTCGGCCAGCGTCTGGAAGGCCAGCCGATGGTAGGCGGCGGCCAGCGCGCTGGAGAGCGCATCGCTCGGCCCGTCCTCCGCCTGGGTCTTCAGAAAGAGCGCGATGGCTTCCTCGAAGCGGCGTTCCAGCAGGTGCAGATAGCCCTCGAAGGGAATCCGCCCGTTGGCGGGCAGGCCGGGCTTTTCGGGGATGTGGAAGCGGTGGAGGGCGTAGAGGAAGAAGCAGGCGCGCACCCGTTCGTAGAGGTTGGCGCTCTGATGGCGGAAGGCTTCAAGATGGGCGCACTCGTCCAGGAGGGTTTCCAGGGTGGCGGCGCGGCAGAAGGCGTCGAGGGAGCGGTTGCGGACTGCCGGGTCGGTGGCGGTGATGATGTCGGTGAGAAGACTGGTCATGCCGCAAGGTTCGACAGGCGGCGAGGCGGCTCCTGCTCCTGAAGGGTAGCCCTTTCTACGCCCGGTATGTTTTTGGAACACCCGGCGCAGACATAATCCAGCGCGCCCATCAATTCTTGATCAGGCCGACCAGTCTTCCGCGCGGAGGTCGGGGACTTTGCCGAAGTCGGAGAGGTTGCGGGTCAGGAGGGTGGCATTGTTGGCGAGAGCGATAGCCGCGATCTTCAAATCCATCGTGCCAGTACGGATTTTCGCCTGCCGCGGACGCTCGAACTCGGCGGCGGCTTTCTCGTCGTACTGGACGACCGCGATCCGGCAGTAGACTTCGAGGCGCCGCTTGAGCCGTTGATACGCCGCTACCTGCATCTCCTGCGTTCGCGCTTGCGCCGAGACTGCCAGCCACCCCCGCGTCTGCTCTTCATCGCCGGGAGTCCTTTCTGGCTTATTGCCGGGCCGTGAACGACCCGTCTGAAGGGCCTGCGGCCAACCGCCCGGTGGACGGGATTGGTTTTTCCGGTCGCAGACCGGTTAGCCGAAGGCTTCCCAGGCGGGGCGTTCACGGCCTGGAACCTATTGCAGGCGGGCCGTCTTTGCGCCCTTGCCCGTCGGAACGAGATGTACGACCGTCGGCAGGCCGACGATGCCGAACGTTTTCAGGAACGGCTTGACCTTATCGCTGTCGAAATCTTCCAGTTGGAAGCGCAGCGCCAGATGATCCCCGGTCGCTTTCGCCACCTCCGGGTCCTTGAACGTCTTCTCTTCGAGTTCCTTGCAGGCCGCGCACCAGGTCGCCCAGAAATCAATGAGGACGGGCTTGTTCTGCTTGCGCGCCTCGTCCAGGCGGGCTTGCAGCGCGGCAAAATCGGTGGCGGGCTGCTCGAAAACGATGGCGGTCGGCGCGGCCCCGGCCTGCACCTGCGCGGGAGCGCCGCCTCTTGGCAGCAGGAACCAGATGCCGAGGATCACCGCCACGCTCCCGACGATCCGCTTGAACACCTGGAACCGCACGGCGGTCTGCCCGGCCTTGTCCAGGAAGAGCAGATAGAGGCCGGAGCCGATGACAAACAGGCTGAAGACGATCTGATAGGGCTTCGGGCCGAGCAGGTCGCGCAGATAGTAGAGGCCCATGCCGAACAGCAGCAGGCCGAAGATATGCTTCACCGCGACCATCCACTCGCCCGCGCGCGGCAGCGCCTTGATGAGGCCGAAGCCGAGAAAGAGATAGGGCGTCGCCAGCCCGATGCCGAGCGCGAAAAAGGTGACGAGGCCGAGCGCGACATTGCCGGATTTGCCGACCACCTGAATGAGCGCGACGACGATGGGGCCGATGCAGGGAGCCGCCACGATGCCGACCATCAGGCCCATCAGCAGCGCGCCGAGGTAGCCCGCCCGCGATTTCGCATGGCTGGTGAGACTCTGCGGCAGTTGCAGTTCCCAGATCGGGCGTCCGTCGGGCCGGTCGAACATGGAGAGACCGAGCGCGAACATCAGCGCGGCGAAGCCCACGAGGACATAGGGATTATTGAGCCAGGAACCGAACACCTTGCCCGCCAGCGCCGCAAAGACGCCGAGCGCCGTATACATCAGCGCCATGCCCAGCGCATAGCAGACCGAGAGCGCGCCGGTCTTCGCGCCGCTCGCCGCCTGCCGTCCGAAATAGCCGATGGTGATGGGAATCAGAGGATAGACACAGGGAGTCAGATTGAGCGCCAGACCGAGAAGATAGATAAGTCCGAGCGCGCCGAGAAAGTCGCCCGCGCCGCCGCTTTGCAATAGGTCGGTGACAACGTCCGCTTTGCCCGCCTGCGAGCCGCCTTTTTGCAGCCACTCGACAAACGGCTTCGGTTCCATAAACTGTGTGATCTTGCTGCCCTGAAAGCCCGGAACCGAGACGGACTGGCTGTCCGTCCCGGCTCCGCTTGCGCCCACCGGCGTGACCTGTTTGTCCTGCGCCAGGATCAAGAACCCGGTGTCAGCGCCCTCACCCCCGTCCCCTCTCCCACGCTGCGGGAGAGGGGGGAATTCGAGGTTCCCTCCCCTTGCGAAGGGGAGGGAGTAACGGTGGCTTCTCCCTCCCCTTGCGAAGGGGAGGGTTAGGGAGGGGGCTTTAGCGTCCGCTTTTTTTTTACCGGGAGTCGTTTTGCCCGCGCCGACGGTGATCGCCGCCTGCGTGTTGATCTTGGCGGGCGGGAAGCAGGTGCGCTCGTTGCAGCCCTGGTACTTGACGACGATGGGCAGCGTGACCTTGCCGGGCTTGACGCTGTTCTCCGCCGTCAGAGTCGCCTTGATCTGGACTTTGCCCTCATAGACGGGCAGCGTCTCGCCGCCGATCTTGGCCTGCATCGCCTTCGGATAGGCGACCTTGCCGACCTTGAACCCTTTGGCCCCGCTGAAGTCCACGACCGTCGGGATATAGTTCTCTTTGGCCGGGTTCGCCTGGATATGGAACGGCTTGTCCACCGTCACGGCAATGACGACGGTGAACGGTTTGCCCGGCGTGACCGTCTTCGGCGCGGTCGCCGTCGCTTTGATGAACTTCGGCGGTCCCAACTGTGCCTGCGCCGTCCCCGTTCCCACGCCGATCAGACCGACCGCCGCCAGAACGCAGAGCGCTGCAAGGCTTCCCCATGCACGCTTCATCTACGCTTCACTCCTCTGTGCGTATGGCCCTCATCCCCAGCTTACATCAAGCCGGGGGAGAGCCAGAATTCCATCCTCGCTATTCGCGAAGGGAACGGCGGGTTCCTGCCTTCGTGACGCCGCCTTCCCCTTTCGATACGCCCGTCTCTGCGCGTCCGGTTCCAGCCGAGGCAGGGAATATGTTGGGGAAGAGCGAATAGCGTGCAGAAGCACCCAAGCGGTGAGGAGAATGTCATGTCGTCGGAATCGAAGGCCGATTCGTCCTTGGATGAGATCGTCGCGCACCTGCGCGCCGCTCTGGAAGCCACCAATTCGGCCCGTGAGGAGGCGCTGCGGGCCTCGCGGGAGGTCATTCAGTTCGCCTCGCGGACGATCCGGGCCGTGCATCGGGGCGAGATGGAGGCCGCGCGCACGCTGGCCGACGAGGCGCGGGCGCGCGTGGAGGGCGTCAAGGCGCTGCTCAAAGATCATCCCGAAATCTACTACGCAGGCTACATCCACGATTCGCAGAAGGAGTATGTGGAGGCGCGGATGATGCTCGCTATCGTCGGCGGCACGCCGCTGCCCTCGGCGCAGGCATTGGGAATCGAACCTGCCGCCTATCTGAACGGCATCGCGGAGGCGGCCAGCGAAAGCCGCCGGTTTGTCCTCGACCGGCTGCGCGAGGGCGAAATCGAGCGCGCCGACCGCGTATTGAAAGTGATGGACGACATCTATTACGAACTCATCACCTTCGACTTTCCCGACGCCATCACGGGCGGGCTGCGGCGCACGACCGACGCCCTGCGCGCCGTCTTAGAGCGCACGCGCGGCGACCTGACGCTGACGCTGGCTCAGAAACGGCTGGAGACCGCCTTACAGCGCGCCAATGCCGCGATCCAGGAGCCGTCCCCGGAAGGCGGGCCGCGTTAGCGATTCTCAGGAGAAAGGAGGGGCCGCATGGCCCCCGACCCCAACGCACTCGAAACCGCTCGAAGCCAGTCCGCGACCGGTGTACTGCCCGCGCCTGCCGCGCCCGCGCTCAGCGTCCTGCTGCCGGTCTACAACGAGCGGGCCTCTCTGCTGTCTGTGCTGGAACGGGTGCTGGCTGTCCCCGTCGAGAAAGAAGTCCTCCTGGTGGACGACGCCTCCACCGACGGAACCACCGACCTTCTCAAACAGCAGGTCGAAGGCCGGTATGAGAATGTCCGCGTCTTCTACCACCCCACCAATCAGGGCAAAGGAGCCGCCATCCGTACCGCCATTCCCCAGGCCACCGGCGACATCTGCATCATCCAGGACGGCGACCTGGAGTACGACCCGCAAGACTACCTGCCGATCCTGGCCGCGTTTTCTGATCCTGCGGTCAGCGTGGTCTACGGCTCGCGGTTCCTTTCTGGCTGGCCGAGGATGCGCTTTGCCAACCGACTGATCAACAAGCTGCTGCCTCTGCTAGTGCGGCTGTTGTACGGGGCCAGGCTCACGGACGAGGCGACCTGTTACAAGGCGTTTCGTCGGGAACTGTTGCAGGGAGTGCCTCTGTCGTGCCAGCGTTTCGAGTTCTGCCCGGAGGTGACGGCGAAGGTGCTGCGGTTGGGGCATCGCATCGTGGAGGTTCCGATCAAATATGAGGCGCGGAGTCTGGCGGAGGGCAAGAAGATCCGATGGACAGACGGTGTGGAGGCCATCTGGACGCTGATTAAGTTCCGGTTCAAACGGTTTTAGCAATGCTGCCTGCGTGAGAGTATGCGGCTGGCCGATCCCGACGGATCGGCCTTTTTCATGCGCGCCTTTCCAGGAGATCGCTGCCTTCCCGTCGAACACTTGCTGCAAGATCGAACGTGGAGAGAGGATGAGTAAGAACCGAATGGGGAGGGCGAGAAAAGCGAACGAAGCGATGGCGCGCGCCGCTGTGATGCCGGGACCGGGGCTGCCGCTGGAGATCAGGCGGTATCCGATACCGGAACTCGAAACGGGCAGCGTGCTGCTCAAGACGATTGCATCGGAGGTCTGCGGGACCGACGTGCATCTCTGGCATGGAAGATTGGCGGGCGTACCGTATCCGCTCATTCCGGGGCATGTCAGCATCGGGGAGGTCGCTGCGGTCGAGGGAGAGGTGTCCGACGTGAATGGCCTGCCTATTCGCGCGGGCGATGTAGTTACCTTCTTGGACGTTCACGGCACGTGCAACGCCTGCTGGTACTGCCTGGTGGCGAAGGCGACAACGCGCTGTCCGCATCGCCGTGTTTATGGAATCACGTATGGAGCCGAAGAGGGGCCGGGGCTGTCGGGCGGCTGGTCGGAGACCATCTATCTGCGTCCGGGAACGAAGATCGTGCGGCTGGCATCGGGAGTAACGCCGGACGCCTGGATCGGCGGCGGGTGCGGCCTGCCGACAGCCGTTCACGCCATCGAACTGGCACAGATACGGCTTGGCGACCGGGTGTTGATCCAGGGCAGCGGGCCGGTCGGTTTGAGCGCGTGCGCGCTGGCGGCGTTGAGCGGCGCGGGATGGGTAGGAGTGTTGGGAGCGCCGGAGCAGAGATTGAAGGCTGCCAGAGCGATGGGAGCGGACTGGACTCTGGATGTGCTGGAGACGCCGCCGGAGGAGCGCGCCCGCCAGGTGCGGGAGGCAGCCGGGGGCTATGGGCCGGACATTGTCATCGAGGCGAGCGGCAATCCGGCGGCCGTCGTGGAAGGCTGCGAACTGGCGCGGGATGCCGGACGCTATGTCATTGTAGGGCAGTATACGGACAACGGCGATATTGCGTTCAATCCGCACCGGCACATCAATAAGAAGCATCTGGAGATACGCGGCTGCTGGGGTTCGGATTTTTCGCATGTGTACCGGGCGATGGAGATCACGGCGCGGTTCGGGGGAAGGGTGGACTGGGCCAGGTTGATCTCGCGGCGATATGGTCTGGCGGAGGTAGGAGAGGCGTTGGCGGACGTAGAGGCGCGTCGCGTTGTGAAGGCCGTGATCGTTCCGTAGATCGCGGATAAGGTTCTGCTTGGGGTTCGGCGGGCCGCGGCGCGGCCCGCGCGATTTTTGAGGAGGGGCTTAAGCCCCTCCTCAAAAATCGGCTTTCTGTTTCCCACACCTCCCCCGCGATCTAACATTATCGGACGTATAGGGCGTGTGACACACTTCATATCCGTGCTGCGAAGTCTCCCATGGACATATCTGTTGCCTTTTGTCCGGCAACCTGTTATAATAGGGGCAGCTATGAGTCAGGAGTCGTCAAAGCTGGCGCGGATACGCCTTCTCGCGATGGACGTGGATGGCGTTCTGACCGATGGAACCATCGCGTTCGATAGTTCCGGTGGGCAGAGCAAGCGATTTCATGTTGCAGACGGCCTCGGCCTCGTTGTGTTGCGGCAGGCAGACATCCTCATCGCTTGGGTCTCCGGCAGGGCGGATGCGGTCGTTGCGATGCGGGCCGAAGAACTCCAGATCGCTCATCTCTTGCAGGGTGTGCGCGATAAGGGCGTGGCCCTGGAGCATTTGCGAACCGATCTGGGCCTTGCACGTGATGAGGTCGCCTACATCGGCGATGACTGGAACGATCTGCTCGCTTTCGACGCTGCCGGAACGCGCATCGCCGTAGCCAACGCCGCAGAAGAGGTGAAGGCGCAGGCAGACCTTGTCACGCAGGCGCACGGCGGCGAAGGCGCGGTGCGGGAAGTGTGCGATGCCCTCCTGGAAGCGCGCGGCATTCGCGAGGCCAGCCTGAAAACCTATCTGGAGTCTCTGCGCGGCCCCGGCGCATCACGGCTATCGGGACAGTGATCCCGATTACGGCCCACTTTCCGGCCTCTGCCGACCGGGAGCGAACATTTTATCGGAATATATCGTCTGAGAGTTGAGTTCCGTAAGAGGAAAGGAGTGAGATATCCGCTGGTCGTCGAGGACCCACAGAGCGTGCGGAAGCTCACCGACGGTTAACTGTAGCAGGGCCGTGTAAGACGCTCTTCATGAGAGGGTCTGCACGGAATCGGGGGAGTAGGAGGCGATAGACGTTGTCTGCAGCAGATTATACGCCTTGCCCGCACTGTGCGGTGAATAACATGCCCGGTCGGCAGGTATGCTGGCAGTGCGGCAGAGAGATGCATGTCGTTTATGGGCCGGACGGGGAGGCGCGTGTTCTTTCCCCCGCCGAACGAGAACGGCTTCGCCGGGAGCAGGTCGAAGCGATGCTGGCCCAGGCGCAGACGATTGATGTGGTGGGCGCGGTCAAACAGGCTGCCGGCAGCTCGAAAGGCGACGGCACGCAGGCGATCTTGCCCCGTGAACTGGCGACAGAGACAGGACAGGGTCTCGGATTTATCAGCAGGATAGGCTTATGGCCGCGCAAGAGACGGCCGTCCGGATAGCAGAGCCGAAAAGGTGGATGTTTCCAACGTGAATCGAAGTCTTCAGGAAAGCCTGACCCTGATTCACACGAACGATTTTCATAACCGCTTAACCGAGGCGCAGGCGAATCGTCTGCGCCTGCTGCGCGACTCGATGGGCGCGAACGGCCTGCTGCTGGATGCGGGCGATGCGATCTCCAGCGGGAACGTGACCTATCGTCCGGGCGGCGAGCCGATCCTCGACCGGATGACCGCCATTGGTTACGATGCCATGACGGTCGGCAACCGCGAGTTTCATCTCACGCGCGTCGGATTTCACTGCAAACTCTCCCGCGCCGGGTTTCCGGTTCTCTGCGCCAATGTACGCCCGACCCGTACTCCCGTCCCGTCTCCCCCGGAGACCGCCGCTGCTTCTGAAGTGGAAAGCCGGGACGATGCGTTGCCCGTGCGTCCCATCCTGTTGTGTGAAACAGCCTCCGGCTGGCGCGTCGTGATTTTCGGCCTCACCGTCCCCATGATCACCGAACGGATGTTCGCACGCAAAGTCTCCGCCTACGTTTTCGACGATCCACTCACTGTCGCCGCGAACCTCGTCCCGCAACTGCGCGTCCGGTACGCTCCCGACCTGCTGATCGCGCTGACCCACATCGGCATTGCCAGAGATCGCCTGCTGGCCGCTTCCGTACCCGGCATTGACCTAATTATCGGGGGACACTCGCACGTCGTTCTGGAGCAGGGCGAACGGGTCGGCGAGACGCTGATCGCGCAGGCAGGCTGCTGGGGCCACTATTTCGGGCGCATCGAAGCGCATAAAGAGAATTCCGACGAGAGGCCGTGCCTGCGCGCGACGCTGGAGACGCTATGACGGCGCTGCTGCTGTTGGTCTGCGCCCTCTGGATCACGGGCGGAGTGGGACGCCTGTTCCTCGAGCGCCTGGGCGTGCTGCGCGACTGTCCCCTCGAAAGGTTCGTCTATTCGGCGGCGTTCGGCCTGGGTGTGGCTGCCTACGGCGTTTTCGCGCTCGGCCTGGCCGGTCTGCTGGCGTTCTGGCCGGTGACGGTGTGGTGGCTGGCGCTTGCGGCTGTCGGCGCGCGGGCCATGCTTGCCAACGCCCGCGACTTCGGAGCCGGGACACGCAACTACGTTCAGACCTATCTGCGCGCATTCTCCTGGCCTAACCTCTGGATCGTACTCTGTACGCTCGCGCTGCTGGCCTGCGGCCTCGCTGCCGTCCTTGCCTGTTTCCTGCCGCCGACTGGATATGAGTGGGACGCCATTTCGTACCACCTGGCCGATCCGAAGATTTTTCTGGCCAACCGGCGTATCACGAGCCTGCCGACGGAGCATCACAGCAACTTTCCCTTCACGATGGAGATGCTCTTTGCGGTGGGCCTGCTCTATCAGGGCTATGCGCTCGCCGACCTGTTCCACTTTCTAATGGCCGCGCTGACTGTGCTTGCGCTCCTGGCATTCGGCCATCGCCTGTTGTCTCCTCTAGCGGGCTACGTCGCTGCCGTCCTCTTCGCGACTACGCCGCCGGTGTTCTGGGAAGCCCATACCGCCTATATTGATCTAGGGCTGGGTCTGTTCACGACGCTGGCAGCTTTTGCATTGGCCCCCCTGCAAGCCCTCACCCCCGGCCCCTCTCCCATGCTGCGGGAGAGGGGAGCGACCCCACCCCGGCCCTCCCCTTGCGAAGGGGAGGGAGTCCAACATGGTTCTCCCCCTCCTTACGAAGGAGGGGGAAGGGGGGAGGTTCCAGCACTGGAAAGTAGGTGGGTCGTGCTGGCCGGAACGATGATGGGATTTGCGCTCGGCACGAAGTATCTGGCGCTGCTGCCGTTCCTCCTGATTGGGGGGATGCTGATACTGCGCCGCACGCCGCTGCGCGCGATTGCGCTCTACGCGGGCATCGCCATCGCCATCGCCTCGCCCTGGTATCTGAAAAATATCGTGCTGATGCGCAACCCGGTCTACCCCTACTTCTATAAACTGTTTCCGCAGAGCCGGTACTGGAGCCAGGACAGGGCCGACGCCTATCAGTCCGAGCAGCGTTCCTTCGGCTATCCCCCCGCGCGGGATCGGCCCGCCGAGACGCTGCAAAACCTGATGCAACTGCCCTGGAATCTGCTGGTCAACGCGGAGCGGTTCGCCAACAGAGGCAACTTCACGTTCATGGAGCCGATAGGCGGGCTGTACGCGGCGTTCGGCTTCGCGCTGCTGTTTCTGCGGCGCGTGCCGCGCACGGTGCGCGCCCTGATGCTGCTCGGCGTGGCGCAGGTCGTCGCCTGGTTCTGGGTGGCGCAGGTTGGGCGGTATCTGGTGGCGATACTGCCTCTGCTGGCGGTCGGCGCAGGCTATGCCGTGTGGCGCCTGACGCAGCCGGAGGTGCGCTGGGCGCTGGGCGTCGGTCGCTGGGTGGGCTGGCTGGCAGGCGCGCTGGTCGCAGGGCAGGCCGCCATGCTGTTCTGGGGCCTGTTCGCCTTGCCGACGCGCCCGCGCGAAGTCCTTGAGGCCGGGCTGCCGCTGAACTTCATGACCACGCTCTCGATCCCGGAGATCGTGCCGATGCTGGGGCAGCCGGACGCCGCCGATGCCTACCTGCGCCGCAACCTGGAGTTCTACAGCGCCGTCGAATGGATCAACAAGAACACGCAGCCAGAAGACGGGATCCTCCTCTATGAAGATACGCGCGGGTTCTATCTGGATCGGCCCTATCTCTGGGGCAACGGGCCGCACTCCGCCTATATTCCCTACGACACGCTGCCGTCCGGCCAGGAACTGACGCGCTGGCTGCTGGCGCACGGCATCCGCTATGCGCTGATCAACCTGAAATGGTCGCCGCAGAACGGCAGAGACGAGGCGCTGCCTTCCGGCCCGAATCAGAACGAGGAGGAGGCGCTGCAACGCTGGTACGCGGATGTGAAAGACTCTCCCGAACGCTGGCGCAACCTTCTAGGGGAGGCGTTGCGTACAGAGGGATGGAGGGTCGTATTCAAGGAGAACGGAGTGGTCGTGCTGCGCCTGCCGGAGTCGGTCCCAACGCCCAACACTCAACGCCTGACGCCTGACGCGGCGGGAGGGATGCCGTGAGCCGCATCGCCCGTCGTAAGCCGCTCATTCCCCCGGCTCCGCCGCTTTCGCCGCTTCCGCCGCCGAGCCAGCCGCCGCCCGGCTTATGGCGCTGGGCGCTGCCCCTGCTGCTGCTGCTCTATCTCGGCCTGGCGGTTGCCCACGCGCAGCTTGTGCCGCTTGGAGCGACCGGGTATCAGAACGCGCCGGACGAGGCCGCGCACGTCGTCTATGTGCGGGCCGTCGCCGAGGGCCGTCTGCCGACCCGAAGTTCTGGCGAAAAGACGCCCAACGGGTACGAGTGGCATCAGCCGCCGCTCTACTACTTCCTGGCCGCGCGCTTTCTGCCCTTCGGCGAGCGCGCCCTGCGCTATTTTTCTATTCTGTGCGGGCTTGTGGGGCTGCTGCTGATCTATCGGGCGGCGCGGCTGCTCTTTCCCGA
>Ga0070741_10015851_pt1 | contig 12687 bp, 10 predicted proteins | sample Coa_R1_4_FD_66440 | JGI IMG/M metagenome (GOLD analysis project Ga0070741, IMG submission 66440) | Surface soil microbial communities from Centralia Pennsylvania, which are recovering from an underground coalmine fire - Coalmine... | ecosystem: Environmental > Terrestrial > Soil > Unclassified ...
CTACCTGCGGATCGGCGAGCAGACGACCCGGCTGCGCTACGACCTGGCCATCGACAAGTCGGGCACCGGCTCGCCGTCACCGGTGATGGCCGGCCTCGAAGCCCCGCCCGCTCCGGCCACGACCACCACCACCGCCGCGCCGACCACGACGACCGCGGCGCCCAAGCCGGCCCCGAAGCCCAAGCCGAAGCCGGCGCCGACGCCCACGACCGCCGCCGCGGCGCCCTCGACGACCATGCCGGTCGTCGACCCCACCCTGCCGGTCATCGTCGAACCGCCGACCACCGCGCCGGCGGCGGGCGTGGCGCTGCCGCCGGCCCTGCCGGCCTCCCACGGCGACGGCGGTCCCCCCGCCGCCGTCCTCATCGGCGCCGCCGGCGCCGGCGCCCTGTCGTTCGGCCTGGCCGCCTGGGCTCTCCAGCTCCGCCTCCGCCGCCGATCCGCCCGTCCGTGAGGACCCCTCTCGAGATCGTCGACGACGACGCCCCCGCCCAGAACCCCGGTCGCGCCGCACCGGACGGCGCCGCCGCCGCACCGGCCCCGGACACCGGTCGCGCCGCCCCGGACGACGCCGCCGCCGCACCGGCCCCGGACACCGGTCGCGCCGCACCGCACAGCGCGACCGGTGGCGGTGAGGCGGGTATCGACGGCCGTCGATACCCGCAGGCCGCAACCGGTCGCGCCCTGCGGTGGGCTCGACTTGGCAGGTCAGGCACCGGTGCGCCGGCCCGGGTGGTCGTGGCGGCGGCGGTCGCCGGCGCGGCTCTCGCCGCCGGTGGCGTGTGGATCGCCCTCCCCGGCGGCGCCCCGGCGCCGCGGACGATCCTCGTCACCGCCCACCACAGCCGGTTCGAGCCCGACCGGATCACCGTGAAGGCGGGCGCCACGGTGTGGTTCGTGGTCCACAACAGCGATCCCATCGACCACGAGTTCATCATCGGGCCGCCCGCCGTCCACGAACTCCACGAGCGCGGCACCCCGCACGTCCACACCGGCGTCGTGCCGGGCGAGATCACCGTTCCGGCCGGCGCCACTGTCGAGACGACCTGGACGTTCGGACCGTCGGGCTCGCCGCCGGTGGCCTACGGCTGCCACCTGGCCGGCCACTGGGCCTACGGCATGCACGGCCTGGCCGTCATACGCTGACCGGCCGCCACCGGCCTCAGTCGCCGCCCGGGCGCCGTTTCCGTTCCACCACGCCGACCGCCGGCCCGTAGGTGGCGGTGAGCCCCTTGATCAGGGCGTCCTTGTCGGCGGCCGACAGCTTCGACTCGGAATGCTGCAGAAACCACGTGTAGTACGCCGGCGGCATGGTGCCCTCCTGCACCTCGTGGGCGATCCGCTCGCCGCTCCGGTGGTGGTTCGGGTCGAACTCCGAGAAGTTCAGCGCCCGGCGGCCGCCGTCGACATACCTGGCGATCCACCACGACAGCGGAGTCGGACTGTCCCACGGCGGCTCGGCCTTCACCGCGGCGTCCGACACCCGCTTGGGGACGAGCTGCGCCACCACGAACACGGCGACGGCGACGATGACCCCCAGCTTGAGCCACTTCGGCAATGGAGCCTCCTCGCCACCGGGCCAGCGACGCTAGCTCAGAGGGTGCGGCAGGGCGCCCATCCCGTTGATCGGCTTGTTCAGCTTGATGCTCCCGGTCGACCCGAAGAAGCCGGCGTCGCCGAAGGCGAAGATCCCGCCGTCGGACGCCACGAGCCAGTAACCGTGGCCCGACGGGCTGTGCGCCATGCCGACGATCGGCTGGTTCAGCGTGAGGGCGCCGGTCGAGCCGTAGAAGCCGGCCTCGCCGAAGGCGAAGATGCCGCCGTCCCGGGCCACCAGCCACAGGCCGTGCCCACCCGGGGCGGCGGCGGCCCCGACGATCGGCTGCTTCAGCGGGCCGGTGGTGCCGAAGTTCTCGGCGTCGCCGAAGCTGAAGATCTGGCCGTCGGCGGTGACGACCCAGTAGCCCTGCCCGGAGGACGTCGGCGCCATGGCCACCACCGGCGACCGGGCCCGGCCGGCGGCCGATCCGAACGACGGAGCGTCGAAGGCGAAGACGCCGCCGTCCGCCGCCACGAGCCAGTAGCCGGTGCCGGCCTGGTTGGCGGCCATGCCCACGATCGGCTCGTTCAACCGGATGTCGCCGGTCGAGCCGTGGAAGGCGGCGTCGCCGTAGGCGAAGATGCCGCCGTCCCGGGCCACGAGCCAGTAGCCGAGCCCCGACGGCGTGGGCGTCATGCCGACGATCGGCTGGTTGAGCCTCACGTTCCCGGTAGAGCCGAAGAAGCGGCTGTCGGCGTAGGCGAAGATCCCGCCGTCCGACGCCACCAGCCAGTAGCCCTGCCCCTTCGGGTCGTCGTTGACGATGATCCCCTGGCCCGGCGCGCCGCTGACCACGGCGTTGACCGGATTCGACAGGGCAACGGTGAAGAACTCGTCGGGCTCGGTGTCGAAGTCGCCGACCACGTTGACGGCGATGGTCTTCTGCGTCTCCCCGGGGGCGAAGCTGACGTCGCCGCCGGCCGCCTGGTAGTCGCTCCCGGCCGTGGCGGTGCCGTCCTGCGTCTGCCAGTGCACCGTTGCGGTGTTGTTCTGCGGCACCGCCAGGCTGATGGTGAACGGCAACGGTTTCGTACCGAGGTCGCCTTCGGTGATCGACGATCCCGTGATGCTGACGGGGTCGTCGCCGTCGGTGGTCGACAGGAAGGCGCTGCGGGCCGTGTTCCAGTGGCCGGCCAGGTAGCCCCCGGGGGAGGCGGCGGCGCTGAAGTAGTCGTCCTTGTGGCAGTCGAACAGCGCCTCCTCGGTCTCCGGGCAGACGTTGGAGAGGACAACGGTCGACTCGTCCTGGTAGCACATGCGGTCGGCGGCGTCGGTGCAGTGGCCGAGGACGGTGGAGTGCGGTGCTGTCGGCATCACTGAACCGAGGGCGTGCATCAGTTCGTGGGCCTCGATCGACGTGCCCTGCCTGCCGAGCCCCCAGCAGCCGTTGTCGATGCGGGAGACCGTCGCCGGCGCGGTCGGGTCGCCGTTGTTGAAGTTGTCGGTGCTGCGGTCGTCCTCGTAGTAGGACGAGATGCCGCACAGCTCGTTGGCGTCCATCCACACGACGTACTTCCGGTCGGACCGGCTGTAGCCCTGCGCCGTGAGCTCGGCCACGGTGTTGGCCAGGGTGTCGTCGCCGGTGGGCGACAGGATCAGGTGCAACACGGCCGGCTGGCAGGCGGCGTCGGTCACCCACCGGATGTGGCGGATTCCGCCCGACTCCCCGGCCGAGTCGTTGAACACGGCGTCGGCCTCGGCCGCCCACTGGCGGATGTAGGGGACGACGGTGTCGTACTGGTCGGTGTGGTCCGACGCCCGGGCGTAGATGGCCTGGACCCGGTCGCCGCTCTCCCCGTCGCCGAAGCAGTGGGCGTTGGGGTCGGCGGCGGCGGCGGTGCGGGGGGTGATGTTCGGGTCGGGGAGGAGCATGCCGGCCCGGGTCTTGCCGGAATCGAAGCGGTGGTGGATGTCGACGCCCCGGGGCGGGGGGTCGGCGCCGTGGGTGCAGGTCCACCCGCCACCGGGGAGGTGCAGCTCCTGCAGCGCGCCGCAGCGGGTGCCGGGCGGGCCGAAGGGATTCCCGATCACCTCGCCGGCGCCGGCGGCCGGCCCGGCGGGCCGCAGCCCCACGAAGCCGAGGCCGAAGAGCCCGACGGCCACAACCAGGGGGAAGACGGCGAAGCGACGGAGCAGCGACGAACGGCGGCGCATGACACCCCCAGAGATGAACGGCCGCCGCAGTTTACGACGCAGGCCTCAGGCCGAACGGCGGCCGGGGCAAGCTTCAGCAACCTTCGGGAAGCGGTGCCAGCAGGCGGGCCAGCCGGGCGGTCAGGTCGTCGAGCTCGTCGGCCGTGCGCTGGTAGCCGCGGCGGGGCCCGCCGATCGGGTCGGCGACATCGTCGGCGTCAGACTCGCCGAGGAGGTCGGACGGGCGCCGCCCCGAGCCCAGCCGGGTCAGCCAGGCCCCGAGTGGCTCGCCGGCGGCCGGACGGCCCGACGCTTCGCCCCGGCGCACGATCTCTTTCAGCGTGAACGTCCGGTGGAGCGCCCCGGGTACCAGGGCCACGGCCTCCTGCACATGGCTGCGGGCCATGCCGAGAACGAGGTCGGCGGCGTCGACCAGCTCCCGGGTGAGGCGGCGGGACCGGTGGCCCGAGGTGTCGATCCCCCGGTCGGCCATGACCGCCAGGCCGTGGTCGGTGACCGGCTTGCCGTCGAAGAGCAGCCCGGCCGACGACACCCGGGCCTTGACGCCGGCGTCGTCGAGGCGCCGGGCCAGCAGCGCGGCGGCCATCGGGGAACGACAGGTGTTCCCGGTGCAGACCATGAGGATCTCGATGGGCCGGATGTTACGGCTCCGGCCGGGCCGCCCCGGACGTAGTCTCAAACCCATGTGTGGAGTCGTGGCGGTCCTCCGCCGCCGCTCGGGTGGATCGCCGCCCGACGCCGCCGAACTGACAACCGACCTCGACTCCGCGCTGGCGGCGCTGGCCGCCGGCCCGGCCGGTCTGGCCGACGCCGCCGCCGGACTCGAAGCGCTGGACGGGCGGCTGCGGGGCCCGGCCGGTGTCCGGGTCCTGGCCGCCCATCCCGACCTGGCCGCCCGCCTCGCCGCGGCCATGGTCGAGGCCCGCTCGGCGATCGCCGGGCTGGAGGCCGACCTGGACGCCCGGCGCCTCCCGCTGGCCGGCGCCGAGCTGGAGGCCGCCAACGCCGCCCTCGTCCGGCTGAAGGACGCCGTCTGGGCCATCGCCACCGACCGGCTCCGGGCGGCCCGGGAGGTGACGGTCCTGGCCGGCGGCCCGGAAGGTGATGGGGCAGGCGCCGGTGACGCCGCCCTCGACGGCTACTGGGCCATCCACGTCGCCCTGTCGGCCATCGACCGGCTCGAGGTCCGGGGCCGCGACTCGGCCGGGCTGCACCTGCTGGTCACCGGCCACGGGATCGACCCGTCGGACCCCGGGATCGCCGAGCGGTCGGCCGACCCCCTCTTCCGGTCGGGCTCGGTGCGGCTCGTCACCGACGGCGCCGGCTCCCCCGGAGGCGGCCCGGCGCTGGCCTTCGTCTACAAGGCGGCGGCGGAGATCGGGGAGCTGGGCGACAACGTGCGGGCCGTCCGGGCGGCCATCCTCGACGACGGTCTGCTCCGGCGGGCCCTCGCCTCCCCGGAGGCCGAGGTCACGGTCGTCGGCCACACCCGCTGGGCCAGCGTCGGGCTGATCAGCGAGGCCAACGCCCACCCCCTCAACAGCGAAGAGGCCGGCCGGCCGGTGCAGCAGCCCTACGTCGCCGCCGCTCTCAACGGCGACGTCGACAACCACCTCGAGCTGCGGGCCGCCGAGGGCCTGGCCACCCCGGCCGAGATCACCACCGACGCCAAGGTCATCCCGATGCTCGTCTCCCGCCGGATGGCGGAAGGGTCACCTTCGGCCGAGGCCTTCCGTCGCACGGCGGCGTCCTTCGAAGGGTCGGTGGCCATCGCCGCCAACGCCGCCGCCGATCCGGGATCGCTGCTCCTCGCCCTCCGGGGCAGCGGCCAGGCGCTGTACATCGGCCTGGCCGACGACGCCTTCGTCGTGGCCAGCGAACCGTACGGCGTGGTCGAGGAGACCCCCCGCTACCTCCGGATGGACGGCGAGGCCACCGGCGGGCAGATCGTGGTCCTCCGCCGCGCCGGCGCCGGCACCTTGGCCGGCCTCGAGCGCCTGGCGTACGACGGCACTCCCCTGCCGGTGGCCGACGACGAGGTCACCGTGGCCGAGATCACCACCCGCGACGTCGACCGGGCCGGTTATCCGCACTTCCTGCTGAAGGAGGTCTCCGAGGCGCCCGAGTCGTTCCGGAAGACGTTGCGGGGCAAGGTGGTCGACGGGGCCGACGGGCGCCTGACCGTCGCCCTCGGCGAGGACACCCTGCCGGCGGCGGTCCGCAAGGGCCTCGGCGCCGGCGCCTACCGGCGGGTGCTGGTCATCGGCCAGGGGACGGCCGCCGTGGCCGGCCAGATCCTGGCCGCCACGCTGACGTCGGTGCTGCCGCCGGCCGCCACCGTGACCGTCGCCGCCCTCCCGGCCAGCGAGCTGTCGGGCTTCGGCCTCGACGACGACATGAGCGACGCGCTGGTGATCGCCATCAGCCAGTCGGGCACGACGACCGACACCAACCGCACCGTCGACCTCGTGCGGGCCCGGGGAGCGGCGGTGCTGGCCATCGTCAACCGCCGCAACAGCGACCTCGTCGAGAAGGCCGACGGCGTGCTCTACACGTCGGACGGGCGCGACGTCGAGATGAGCGTCGCCTCCACCAAGGCCTTCTACGCCCAGGTGGCGGCAGGGTTCCTGCTGTCGCTGGCCATCGCCCGGGAGCTCGGCGCCGGCAACGCCCGGCAGGAGCACGAGCTGCTCGCCGGTCTGCGGGAGCTGCCCGCCGCCCTGGAGGAGGTGCTGGCCGCCCGGCCGGAGATCGCCGCCGCCGCCTCGGCCCACGCCCCGCCCCGGCGCCACTGGGCGGTGGTCGGCAATGGCCCCAACCGGCTGGCGGCGTCCGAGCTGCGGATCAAGCTGTCGGAGCTGGCCTACAAGTCGATCGCCTGCGACGCCACCGAGGACAAGAAGCACATCGACCTGTCCTCCGAGCCGCTGATCCTGGTCTGCGCCGCCGGGCTCCCGCCCGCGGCGGCCGCCGACGTCGGCAAGGAGCTGGCCATCTACCGGGCCCACAAGGCGGCGCCGGTCGTCATCGCCACCCGGGGCAGCGCCGCCGCCTACCAGGCGGCGCTGGCGGTCATCGAGGTGCCGGAGGTCCACCCCCAGCTGGCCTTCGTGCTCTCGGCCATGGCCGGCCACCTCTTCGGCTACGAGGCCGCCCTGGCCATCGACGCCCAGGCCCGGGGCCTGCGCGAGATCCGGGCGGCGGTGGAGGACGTCGTCGTGGGGAGCGACGGCCCGCCCGAGCACCTTCTGGTCCGGCTGGCGCCCCGGATGGTGACCGGCGCCCGGACGTTCCTCGACGGGTTGCGCAACGGGGCCTACAACGGCGCTCTGGAGGCGGGGACGGCGGTGCAGCTGGCCTCGGTCCTCCGCTACGCCACCCGGGCCATTCCGCTCGAGCTCTACGAGCTCGACCACGGCCGGGTCGGCACGCCCGGCGCGGTCGTGGAGGACCTCGCCGCCGCCCTCACCCGGGCCATCGACGAGCTGACCCGTCCCGTCGACGCCATCCGCCACCAGGCCAAGACCGTCACCGTCGGGATCTCCCGCTCCGAGGAGGAGCTCTTCCGGGCCGGGCTGGTGGCGGCGGCCCTGTCGGCCGGGATGCCCCGGGAGCGGTTCAGCTACCGGGTGCTGCGGACGCTGGGGGCCCTCGGGCCAGCGGTCGAGGAGGTCACCGGCTTCACCCGCTACCGGATCGAGGGTGACGTGGGCGCCGCCGGCGACCGCGCCGCGGGCGCCCGCATTTTCGTCGTCGACAAGGGCGGCGTCGCCGCCGGGCTGCGGTCCCGGGCCGAGGGCGACGGCGGCGACGTCCTCCGGGGGACGAAGCACCGGGCGGCCACCCTCCAGGAGGTGACGGTGGCCAGGGGCGGGACCGACGGCCGCACCGTCGTCCTCGTCCCGGAGATCCGCCAGGGCGCCGTGGTGGGCATGACGCTGCTCCACGGCCGCTTCGCCGACCGGTTGCCCGGGCCGACGATGCGGGCCGTCCTGGAGGGCTACCAGTCCCGCTACGGCGCGCTGGTCGACGCCGTCACCGAGACCGCCCCCTTCAGCGACGAACGGCTCGGTGAGCTCCCGGTGATCGACCTGCTGACGTCGCCGGTCCACGTGCTGGCCGAGGCGTGGCGTTCGTTCCCGGGGGAGTCCCCCGGGCCCGCGGGCGGGACGAAAAGGGAACGTTAAGCCCCCGGTAAGAATGGCCCAAGGCGGGAGGACTCGCCCCAAAGCCGGAGAAATTGGACAGTGAAAAGAGACGAGCCGGCGGCGACGCCCCTGGCCGATTCCCCCCTCGGCCACGGGCGCCCGCCGGCTCTTGTCCTTCCCGGCGCCGGCGCTACAGCTTGGCCAGCACGTCCTTCATCAGCTTCTTGATGTGGTCGTAGTCGGCGGTGCTCTGGATCAGCACCGAGACCTTCCCCTTGCGGACGGCGAAGCTGTTCTCGTCCACCACGTTGTAGACCGTGGCCGCCCAGGCCTCGTCGCCCCAGCCGTGGATCGTCTTGATCGGGTTGTTGGCCGCCTTCAGGCCGTTGCGGACGATGGCGAAGGTCTCGGGCGTGACGTTGGCACCGAGCTGCATGACCTCCGGTGCCGATCCGCCGCCCTTCACATGGTTGTAGTTGCACGTGTATCCGCCGGCGGGCCGGGGGCCGCCGGCCGGGCCGGTGAGCGGGATGCCCAGGTCCTTCGTCACGACGTCGAGCGGGACGACCGAGCAGTCGGGGACGTTGCCCGTCGCCGCCGGCGTGCCCGCCTTGTAGGTGTGGCTGCCGCCGCCGCCACAGCCGGCGGCGACGACGCCGCCCGTGAGGACGCCGGCCAGGACGGCGGCCGCGACGAAGAACGGTCGGGAAGGAGTGAGCACGGCGGGAGTCTACGGTCCGTTTCGGCGTGCGATGGGGCCGATGACGGTTGTGCGACGTTTCGCCCCTCGCCGGGGAATCGGCGCCCCGGCCGTCGAATCATTACTCCGACCGCCCCACCCCCGAGGCGGTGCTGTTGGTGCCAGCTTTCGGTCGTCGCCCGGTTCCCCGAGCCGGCGCCGGCCTCGAGGAGTGCAGTGTGAAGCGCATCCCGGCGCGCCGGGCCGCTCTCGTGGCGGCGGCGCTCGTCCTCTCGACGCTCGTCCCCGGCCTCGGCGCGGCCGCCGGCGCCTCCGACCCGACCGTGGCCGTGACGGGATCCGTGCGCGACCTCGCCGGGACGGCCATCTCGGCACCGGTCGAACTCCTCGACGGCCAGGGGGACTATGTCGCCGGCGGCGACAACACCGACGCCGGCTTCGCCTTCTCCGCGCCCGTCGGGCACTACACGCTCCACCTCGAAACTCCCGTCCCCGGCTACGCCGACGGCTTCCGGACGGGCGACGAGCAGGCGCCGGGCCTCTTCGTCGACCTCCCCGTCGACATCGCCGGCGATGCCGCCTTCGACCTCACCGTGCCGATCGTCGACTTTCCCGTCCACGTCGTCGGCCACGACGGGAATCCGGCCGCCGGCGTGGTCCTCGCCGGCGACAGCAGCGGCCCGGTGGAACTCGCCCCCGGCGCCGTCGGCAGCGCAACGCTGAAGAACAACCGGGAGACCACCGACGCCGGCGGCGACGGCACGCTGCAGATCCTCCGGGGCGCCCCGCCGGCCACCGTCACCGCCACCGACGACTACGAGACCCTGGGGCGGACGTCCGTGGCGCCCGCCGCCACCTCCGCCGTCGTCACCCTCGACAACCCCGTCGTGGCGGGCGACCTGGCCGACGCCCGCGGGCCGCTCCCCGCCTCGGCCCTCGACGGCGCCTGGGTGTCGTTCGCCGGTACCGCCCAGCCCGGGGCCCAGTCGCCCTGGCCGTACTTCCTGGGCGGCCAACCGCACTACCGCCTCCAGGGCGACCCCGGCGACCGGACGCTCCACGTCAGCAATCTCAACCCCTGGGGCGACCCCGACGCCGTCGCCCATCCGGCGCCGGCCACGCTTCCCGGCCGATGGTCGTTCGCCGCTCCGTACCACCTCGGCGGCGACGCCATCCTCGATCTCACCCTGCCCGACGCCGCCCCGGCCGATGTCGTCGTCCTCGACGGCTCGGGGCAGCCGGTGAGCGGAACCATGCACTACTCGGCGGTGGCGCAGAACACCGTCGCGCTCGCTCCGGGCGTCGAGGCCACGGCCACCGCCGCCGACGACCTCGCCGATGCCGGCGGGCACTTCGCCCCGATGCTGTTCGGGCCGTCGCAGTTCACGTTCTCGATCGACGGCGGCGCACCCAGCGACCCGGTGACGGTGAACCCCGGCCAGCAGATCACGCTCGACCTCGCCGACCAGTCGGGCACGCCGGGCGCCCCCCAGAACGTCACGGCCACGGCCGGCGACGGCAAGGTGAAGGTCAGCTGGAACGCGCCGGCGTCCGACGGCGGGTCGCCGATCACCGGCTACACCGTGACGGCGTCGCACAACAACTCGAACTTCCGGGCCAACTTCGGCGCCGGGACCACGTCCGGGGCGATCCGGGGTCTCGTCAACGGCAAGACGTACACGGTGACCGTCCTGGCCGTCAACGCCAACGGCGCCGGGCCGGCCTCGGATCCGGTCACGGTCACGCTCGACGCCGTCGCCCCCACCACGACGACGACCGTTCCGGGTTCCGGCGGCAACGGCGGCAACGGCGGCGGCCCGCTGGCCGGCGCCGGTTCGGGGGACAGCGGGGGCCCCGGCGCCGCTCCCGGCCCGGGCTCCGAGCGCTCGGGCTACTGGCTGCTCGGCGCCGACGGCGCCGTCTACTCCTTCGGCGACGCCGCTCCCCAGGGCGACGCCTCCGCCACGCTCGCCGGCAGCGGCGCCCGGGCCGTCGACCTCGAGCCGACGCCGTCGGGGCAGGGCTACTGGGTGCTCGACAGCGCCGGACGTGTGCATCCCTTCGGCGATGCTCCCCATCTGGGCGATGTCGTGCCGGCCCGGCTGACCCCCGGCGAGGTCCCGGCCAGCCTGTCGGCCACCCCGTCCGGGGCGGGCTACTGGGTGTTCACCAACCGGGGCCGGGTGATCCCCTTCGGCGACGCCCCGTTCCTCGGCGACATGAGCGGCACCGTCCTCAACGGGCCGGTGCTCGACTCGGTGGCCACGCCGTCGGGCCGCGGCTACTACCTCGTCGCCGCCGACGGCGGGATCTTCGCCTTCGGCGACGCCCGCTTCGCCGGGTCCATGGGCGGCAGGGCGCTCAACGCCCCGGTCCGCTCCCTGGTCCCCGACGGCGACGGCGCCGGTTATTGGCTGGTGGCGTCGGACGGCGGCGTGTTCGCCTTCGACGCCCCCTTCCGGGGGTCGATGGGCGGCCGGGCGCTGAACCGGCCCGTCCGGGGCATGGTCCGCTACGGCGACGGCTACGTCATGGTCGCCGAGGACGGCGGCATCTTCGACTTCTCCGACCGCCCGTTCTCCGGCTCCCTCGGCGCCCGCCCGCCGGCCAGCCCGGTGGTGGCCGTCGGCGCTCTCGGCTAGCTCGTCGCTAGCGGCGACGGAGGCGGACCAGCGCCACCGCCAGCACCGCCAGCCCGGTGGCCACGGCGAATTCCTGGCCCATGCGGTGGTCGTGCTCCCGGCCCTCCTGGATGCGGGCGTGGAAGCGGTCGACCGCGGCGGGGAACGGGCTCAGCCCGACGAAGTACCGGCCGGGCTTGTCGAGGTCGAGGAGGGCGGCGCCGACCATGCCGGCCAGTACCGGGAGGCGCCGGCCGCGGGCCAGACCGACGGCGGCGCCCATCACGGCGAGGCCCGCGAACCCGTCGCGGTAGGCGACCCGGAGGAACGTCGGGTTCCGCATGACGTCGCCCTGGCGGTCCTCGTGGGCCAGTCCCCAGTGGGGGACGGAGTCCATGGCCACGTGCGACACCACGCCGAGCGCCAGCGCCGGAAGGGGGCGCTCCACGACGGCGCCGATGGCGGCGCCGGCCAGGACGTGGTTGGTGACCAGCACACCCCGTCTCTCGGCATACGGCGCCTGGGCCTTGAGGCCGCCCGTAACGGAAAAGCATTCATCGACGGGCAGGAATCGGGACGCTTGGTGTAGAAGCCGCACTCACACCCATCGCCCCCCGGTGATGAGCCCCCCACCCTGTCCCCGTCCCCGCCAGAGTCCGACGGCGAGCCCCAGGTTCGTCGCCGAGCGGTCGCCTCTTTCGCGAGAGGCGTCGCCACCGCCAAGCTGCTCCCGCCTAGGCAGACGATCGTGGAGCCAGCCGCCCGTTCCGCCGCCGACGTAATCCCCTTCCGAAGGCGGCGGAGCGGGCCGGCGGTGCATTCGGGGCCGAATCTCACGCGGAGTGGTTTGCCGACACCCGTCAGGGGGGTACGCGCCCACCATGCCCCCGTTCGAAACGTTCATCGACGATGTCGAGGTGTCGATCATCGACTCGGTCGACTCTCTCGACGACGACGCCGCCGCCCGGCTCTACGCCGAGGTCCTCGACGTGGAGCAGCGCCTCGGCGCCCTCCACGACGCGCTGACGCTTTTGGCCGCCGGTCGCGCCTCCTGAGCGTCGGCGCCGGCGGCCACCGGCCGCTAGTGCTTGCGGTTCTTGCCGCCCTTGAAGAGCTCCCGCCAGTCGTCGGCTGAGACCTCGACGTCGAACTTCCGGGCCGCCGACAGGATGCGCTTCCACGCCCGGTCCCGCTCGGCGTCGCTCACGCCCTCGACCTGATCGAAGCGGGCGATGGCGTTGCGGACGTGCGCCGCGTCGTTGATCGGCTCTTTGCGCTCCTCGGGGAAGGCGAACTCCTCGGCCATGCCGTGACCTCCGTCGTCGTCGGTCAGTCGAGGGTGGCGACCACCTCGGCGACGGCCGCCAGCCGCGACTGCAGTCCGTCGATCTCTTCCTGGAGGCGGTCCGCCTCCTGCGAATCGTCCTGGATCTCCGCCCGTTCCTGGCGCTCGACGGCGTCGAT
>Ga0070741_10015852_pt1 | contig 12686 bp, 15 predicted proteins | sample Coa_R1_4_FD_66440 | JGI IMG/M metagenome (GOLD analysis project Ga0070741, IMG submission 66440) | Surface soil microbial communities from Centralia Pennsylvania, which are recovering from an underground coalmine fire - Coalmine... | ecosystem: Environmental > Terrestrial > Soil > Unclassified ...
AGATTATGTGGAAAAAGCGGAAACTGCGCACGTAAGTACATCGACCTAAGTCAGTTCTGCAACTTGCACACTGTTAAGTGCGCTGCTGGAAGATTTTGTTGAAGACATTTGCTTAGGCCTGATTAAAGTGTCGGCGAGAAAACGGAAACCGCTGGAAAAAGCTGAGAGCACATTGAAATGAAGTCCCGGCTCGACAAGTTGCTGGTGGAACGTGGCCTTGCGGCATCACGCGAGCGCGCGCAGTCCCTGATCCTGGCGGGCCGGGTCCTGGTGAATGAGCAGAAAGTCGAAAAAGCGGGAGCCTCTGTCGAAAGGGAGGCCGACATTCGCATGCTCGGTGAAGACCTCAAATACGTCAGCAGAGGCGCTTTGAAGCTGGAAAAAGCGCTGGAGCACTGGAGCATCGACGTGCGCGGCTGCACCTGCCTCGATGTAGGGGCCTCGACCGGAGGGTTTACGGATTGTCTGCTGCAACGGGGCGCGGCCCGCGTCATCGCTGTGGACACGGGTTACGGTCAAATGGACCTGCGCATTCGCCAGGATCCCCGCGTCGTCCTGCTGGAGAAGACGAATGCACGTTATTTGAAACAGGAAAACCTGAAGCTGGGAGTGGATTTTATTGCGATGGACGTCTCATTTATCTCCGCCACGCTCGTGCTTCCGGCGGTGATTGAAGCGGCGTTCGGCGAGGCTCGAGGTGGAAAGCAGGTGGTGGTTCTGGTAAAGCCGCAATTTGAGGCGGGCCGCGGCAACGTGGGGAAGGGCGGCATCGTTCGCGATCCTGCGGTCCAGGTGGAAGCGGTGGAGAAGGTTCGCCGCGCCCTACAGGATCTGGGCTCGACTAAGTTGGACGTGGTCGAATCGCCGATCATGGGCTCGGAAGGGAACCGCGAATTCCTGCTTTATGGGATCTTTTAAGGAAGTTTTCTAGAGGGCTACACCCGATCAGGGCAGGTGCAGAGACTCACAAAAGGAAAGGGTCGCCGTGACCGGCGACCCTTTTTATTGCCTTCCAAAATTGGATTAAAGGGTAGACTCGATCTCAAATCCCCAAGCCTCAAGAAGGGGTTCGGGGATGTACTTCGAGTTCTTATTCCGGCGTGCCCACTCCCGCAGGCGCGTGGAACGCAGGTACTGGTCGGGCGAGAGCTTATATTCCCGGACTACCTGCTCGAACTCGGTGACCACGGGGATCACCGGTCCAATCGGCTCCGGTTTCCCCCAGTTTGGATTTCCGCGTCGCTTAGCCATAGTAATTCTGCCTCGTACGATAAATTGAGAGCCCTGAAATGATTGAACTTACTAAGATTGGATTCGCCCAAGCCCGCTAAAGATTCGCGGTCACAAATAATCGCGGACTGCCCAGAACGGCTGAAACAAGGTCAAACAAACGCACGACTTTACCCCGATTTTGCCCTTGGCGTCAATGTGAAAGTTAAGAATTTCCAGGCGCAGTTCTGTTTTGGTCCACATACTAATCCATTACCACTCAGCAACTTAGGTGCTAGACTTTATTCTGATGGTTCTGGCAGATTTCCGTGTGCTCCTGTTGAAAAACGCTACAAAACCTGGTTTGGTTCCGTAGCTGGAGCTTCCATGGCAGGGTGCAAGACGGTTGGAAGAGTCCCAATGACCACCGCCAGCGCGGTAAGCCCGCTAATCAGCAAGGGAAACCAGACCCGGGCAATCCAGGGCACGGGGATGAGGAAGAGGACGTCCACATCGTCCAGGGAGAGTGGCCAGCCGGTCGTGATGCGCAGGGACGCGTAGTAAGTCATGTCCCATAAGGCGAATGTGAAGAGAAACATGGCCCAGCGATCTCGCCAGCGCCGACCCGACAGCCACGCGACGCTGATGAGCATCACCATGGTGGCTGCCTCGCGCACGGTCTCCATCCTGGTCAAGCTCTTGGGGAACTGGTCGAGGGTGTAGGCCTGCTGGTACACCGACGAGGAAAGGCGTGCCACGTCGGCCAGAGTGCCCCCGATTCCGGGGAGCATGCCCAGGGCGCCGCGGAGGTAGACGACGACTGAACCTTCAACGTAGCCGAAGGCCACCGCAAAGCAACCGGCGAAGAACAGCACTTTGCCGGGGAGTTCAAGCGGATTGCGTCTCCAGTAGAAAAACACCACGAAAGGAACGAGGGCGAGCAGGTTGACCCACCAGGGCTCGGCCCAGCAGCGAGGGGTGTGCATCCTCCGTTAATAGTCGAATTGCCGCGCGGCCGCAACACCCGGCCCCCGGGTGTCTGTCGCGACTCAATCAGTGCTCAGGATGCCAAGAGCGATCGCGTAGTTCACCAGTTCGGCGCGGTTGTGCAGTTGTAGCTTGTGATACAGGCGGCTGCGGTAAGTCTCGACGGTCTTGGTGCTCAGGCGCAGGCGGATCGCCAGTTGCCGGCTGGAGAGCCCACGGGCAATACCCTTCAGCACCTCTTCTTCGCGGTTGCTGAGACGCGGAGTCTGCAGGGTCTGCTTCTTGCCGAACAGCTCGGCAATTCCGTCGCTGAGAAGGGGATCAATAAAGCGGTGATTCTCCGCCGCTTTATGTATGCCAAGGATGAGCTGTTCTGTAGGGGATTGCTTCAGAACATAGCCAAAGGCACCCACCGCAAGCATAGCCCGCACATAGGTGGGGTCATCGATGTTGGTGAGGATGACCACACGAGAACCCTCATCCACGCTCAGAATAGCGGCAACCGAGCGTAGGGCTTTCGACCCAGGGGAAGAAATCTCGACTACCGCCACATCGGGGCGTAGTGCCTCGAAATGGGCAGCTGTATCCGCTACGCTTTCCGATTCGCCGACGATTTCGATGTCATCGCTCCGCATGAGCAGAGCGCGCATTCCGTCGCGGGTCATCGCATAATCGGACGCAATCAATAGCTGTATGGGACTCATGGCCGTGCAATCCTCTGACAAAAATCTGAAGACCGTCGCGTACTGAAGGATCAGCGCTGGTTAGCAGAGGAGCACTTGCAAGGCGGCCGGTAGGGCAGCGGCTTGTAGGGGTGGTGATGACTCAGCCAGTTGCCACTGGGATGCGGGATGGTGGAACAAAATGGCGATTGGGGTGGCGATGGCAGGCTGCGGCGCGACCGTATGGTCGAGGTGGACGGTCAACGGTTGCAGGGCGACAAAAGGAGAGTCCGACTCGTTATAAGCGGTTTCCGGCAGATCGACGGGGGGAACCGCCAACGCCACGAGCAGCGCTAACACGGTCACGGCAAGAATGAAACGGCCCGCTGGCATATTCGCCAACGACAGATGCTATCACTGTGGGGATGGTGTTTGTCCAGCGGCAGTTCGGGGGAGGGCTGCTGCGAAGAGATTTTCAGTTATCCGATGGATCGTTTCAGCAGGATTCCGAGCAGGAAGGCTGCAGCGGCACCCAATAGCCACTCCATGCGCCAGAGTTGCACTGCCTGCCAATCAAGCAGGGTAGCGGCGCTGAAAACAAAACCGACCGCGATCGCCGCCAGCAGGCACGCGACGCCGGCGATGAATGCGACAAGCGATCCCGTCGAGAGGCCGAGTGAGTCTTTAATCTGTTGAAATTCCAAAACGCGAGTCCAGCGCTGCTTGGGCGCCGCCTCACGATTGGCTCCGCAGACATGGCAGAACCGGGCCCCGACCACGAACTCGGTGCCGCATCGATCACATACTTCGACCATGCCGCGGGAGATGGCCTCTTCCCGCGGAGCCGCCACGGGAGAGCGCCAGAACTCCTGGCGAGTATTGGGAACAGCTTCGGGCATACTTCCTCCACTTGTGTTGTACGCAAACGGTTCGCCAAACGAGAACATGTCGTAAATCTATGATGCCGGAAGGTTTAGGCAAGCTGTCCGGGTGCGTTGCCGGTCTTGCGACGGGCAAGAATTACCATCAGGCCCGCCAGAAACTCCAGTATTTATCGTGGTTCGCGAGCGCTTATCCGGACCCAGTAGCGGTCCAGTCAACGCTGAGCGTACGATGGCGTGCGAGGGGTGGCAGGAAGGAACCAATAGCCATCGGGCCGCGTACTAACAGCGGGGAGGACGTATGTACTGCAATTACTGTGGTAAGGTCATTCAGGACGACGCGAATGTATGTGCCTACTGCGGCAAGCGGGTGGGCAGCGTCATCGCACGGAAAAGGCTGGTCCGGCCTCGCGAAGGCCGAAAGATCGGCGGCGTCTGCCTGGGCTTCGCTGAATTCTTCGATCTCGACGTCACCCTAGTCCGCGTCATCTGGCTGTTGGTGGCGATCATGACTGGGGTCGGTCTGCTGGCGTATCCCATCGCGTGGATCATCATGCCGGAGGAGCCGCAAGCCTTGCCGGCTCCCGCTGGCGCGCCCGATGCGCACAACCACGTGTGACGGAGAAACTTTTCCCTCCAGCGCCCAGCTGCTAGCCTGTGTGGTCGGCCCGGCCGACCACAGGCTATTAACTCCAAACGACTGGCGAATCGTTCATGCCACGTATCACGAGCGGTGACGCGCAAATTTTCTATGACGACATCGAGCAGGGCCCGGCAGTGGTCCTGATCCACGCCTTCCCCGCAAATCATGAAATGTGGCTGCCGGCGGGGGGACTGCTCTGCACCCGCTACCGGCTTATTCTCCCCGACCTGCGCGGCCACGGCGATTCGCAGCCGGGGAATGGGCCCGCTACCATGGAAAAGCATGCCGCTGACCTGGCAAACATCTGTGACGATGCCGGAGTCAAGCGCGCGGTCTTCGGCGGCATTTCTATCGGTGGTTATGCCCTGTTCGAGTTCTGGCGGCGGCATCGGGACCGCATTCGGGCGCTGATTCTATGCGATACCAAAGCGACCGCGGATAGAGACGATGCTCGCAAGACTCGCCTTCAGAACGCCGAGGAGGTGTTGCAGCGCGGTCCCGAGCAATTTGTGGAGAACATGATTGCGAAATTGCTGGGAAAGACAACGCAAACCACCCGTCCCGATCTGGTTGAACAGGCGCGGCAGATGATGAAAAAGATGAGCGCGCAGGGGATCGCGGCCGTGCAGCGAGGAATGGCGGAGCGACCTGATTCCATCGATACGCTAAAAACTATCAAGGTGCCCACGCTGATCCTGGTGGGCGAAGAAGATGGTTTGACCACGACCGCGGACGCGGAACTCATGTACAAACACATCGCGGGCAGCCAGTTGCGCGTGATTCCGAAGGCGGGGCACTTTTCGCCGTTTGAGCGGCATGAGGCCGCGGGTCATGAAATTCGGCGTTTCCTCGACTCTGTGCCCGTCTGAGCGGCAGCTTTGCTAGAATTCTCCCGTCATGGTGGACACTTTTCTGATTCCGCAAAATACGGTTGTCACGGAGAAGGGTGAGGGCGCGGCGACTGACATCAGCGCCGCGGCTCATCGCGTGTTTCTGATCACCCTTGCCATCGGGCAGATCGTCGAACAGGAATCGATTGATGTGAGCGTCTTCGGCTCAGCGGATGGAAACATCTGGAGCCCGAAAGCTCTGGTCTCGTTTCCTCAGAAGTTTTACAGGGGTGAAACTCCGATCCTGCTGGACCTCACGACCGAGCCGGCAATCAAGATGCTGCGCGCCCATTGGGAAGTAAACCGTTGGGGACGCGGGTCCGAAAAACCGATGTTTGAAATTCAGGCGCGGCTCAAAGAGGTGCCGGCGGAGATGCTGCAGCAAGCCGGCGCCGAAGCCAAAGCGCGCACCTGACTCAGTGTTGCGTCGTCACAAAACTGCCGGCCACGGGGGCGGCAGTGGCAGTCGCCTGTGCCGCCAGGATTCTCAATTGATCGATGCTCTTGCGCACCTGAGCGGAAACATCCCCACTCGGCTCTTTGGTTAGATAGGCCTGCATTTCCGCGATGGCGTTCTCGTAGTCTTTTATCCCGGCAAACGCATCGCCTTTCAGCAGGTGGACCAAAGGAAAGTTGCTGCCCAATTCCACGGCTTTAGTGGCATGCCGCAGCGCTTCCATAAACTGGCCCTTGCCCAGGAGTGCCCTCGACATTTCGAAGTAACCTTGCCAGGCTTGAGGCGCCAGACGGATGCCCGCGTTGGAGGTGCGCACCGCATCATCAAAACGCTCATCCTGGTTGTAGGCAGCGGCGAGAAGGAAGTACGTGGTAGGGTAACCGCAATTGTACTGCAGGGATTTTTCCAGCTCTTGCCTGGCAGTTTCGAATTCATGCTTCTGCAGCTTGATGAAGGCATCCAGAGTGAGCGCCTCACCATACTGCGGATAAATGGAAAGGGCCTCGGCGATAAACCGCGAAACTCGTTCCAAGTCTCCGCTGGAAAGCGCGTCCTGTGCCTTGCGCAACGCCTTGCGTGCTTTTGCAGGGACTTTGAATTCGCTTAGGTTCACGGTGTTTGCATTGGGGTCGCCTGCCTCTGCCGCTTTGAGGTTGGAAAACCGCAGGTTCATCGTGGTGCTTCCAGCCAGCACCGATACCCGCTCGTGGACCTCATTTAAGCCTGTGAGCGCGGTAATTTCGTACTCGCCGCGTGGCACGTTGCTGATTCGGTATTGTCCGGCGATGTTCGTCCAAGTGGATCCGACGACGTTTCCGCGCGAGACGTCGCGGAGGGCGACTTGGACGTTGGACATGGCATGGTCTCCGGAATCCACGACGATGCCACTGATTCCGGCTTCCGATCCGCCACCTACATCGTTGCCGGAGGAGGAGTACCGGTTCAGTTGGTATGTCTGGCCAATACCGGAGAGGGTGAAAGCAAACAGCGAGACAAGTAAGAGAATCTGGACGACAATGCACTTGCGGAGCCGCATACGACAACCCTGGAGATTAGGTCCGGCGGACTTCCGAATCTGACCCAGGTAGTCGGAAACGCTGAAGTACCGCTCACGAGCACGACTTCTCAGCCATGCTAAGTAGATGAGATGGCGCCGTAATATTGAAGTTGGCTAATGTCAAGAGCGCTGAGCGAAATATTTTTGTTTTTGAAAGGCAACTCTGGACCGGGACGACTTGAAGTAAGCAATGGATATGTCAGCCGACACAAACGTGGTTAAACCGGCGCGAAGAGTGCGCGGAGAGCTGCGTCTCCCGGGTGATAAATCAATCTCACATCGCTATGCCATGCTGGCCGCGATCGCGGAGGGCACAACGCTGCTGGAAAATTTTTCCACGGGAGCGGATTGCGCGAGCACGCTTGCCTGCATGGAGGCGCTGGGCCGGGAAGTGAAGAGAAAAAATGGCAACGTGGAGATCGTTGGCGATGGAATTCAATTGCAATCTCCACAGCAAACGCTGGATTGCGGCAATTCTGGTTCGACCATTCGAATGCTGGCCGGGATCCTTGCCGCGCAGAGCTTCGAAAGCGAGCTGGCCGGTGACGAATCGCTCTCTCGTCGTCCCATGGCCCGGATCATTCAACCTCTTACCAGCATGGGCGCGCGCATTTCCGCGGCTCCGGGAGAGCGGCCGCCCCTGCGCATCTCTGGCGGGCCGCTGCACGGCATCGATTACCAGCTTCCGGTCGCGAGTGCCCAGGTGAAGACATCCATTCTTTTTGCCGGATTGCTGAGCCAGGGAAAAACCCGGGTCACGGAGCCGTTGCGCACGCGCGATCACGGAGAGCAGGCGCTGCGTGCCTTCGGAGCGGAGTTGCGCACGGACCGGCTGACATCCATCATCACGGGTGGTCAGAAGCTGCAGGCAATCGAGGCTCGTATCCCAGGCGACATCTCAACCGCGGCTTTCTTTTTATGCGCCGCCGCCCTCCTGCCCGGCTCCGATTTAATTCTCGATGGGCTTCTGCTCAATCCCACCCGGACCGCGATTCTTGACGTGCTCAGCACCATGGGTGCGCGTGTTTCCGCATTGCGCGTCGAGGAAAAACATCGCGAGCTGAGCGGAACCCTGCGGATTGAGCATGGCGGGTTGCGGGGCAGAAAAATTTCCGGCGCGGTATCAGCCGCCCTCATTGACGAATTGCCGGTGTTGGCAGCCATTGCGCCATACACCGAACAGGGGATCGAGATTCGGGACGCTCGGGAGCTGCGGGTCAAGGAATCAGATCGTATCGAAGTCGTTGCCACAAATTTGCGCGCCCTCGGCGCCCGGGTCGAAACGTTCGAGGATGGAATGCAGATTCCGGGTGGACAGACACTACACGGTGGAGAAGTAGATTCCGCCGGCGATCACCGGATTGCCATGGCGTTCGCAGTGGCGGCGCTTGCCGCTCAAGGTGAAACCAGGATTAATGGCGCGAATGCGGCCCGAATCTCCTTTCCCGAGTTCTTCACCGCGCTCGAGAGCGTGCTCGAAAGATGACCCAGTTTGAGAGCTGGCGAGAGTGACTTTTCAAAACAGAGCTGAAGCTGCAGACTCGGTTGTGAACGGCCCACCCGCCCTATCAACAGGGCATCCTAACCTGCCGTCTCCCCGTTGAAAGCAACCGCAATCGTGCTGCGTCATGCGGATGGGAACAATGCGGAGACGCAAGATCAATCCTGGGAGAAATGGGCCGAACATGAAACGTATTGCATTGCTAACTCTACTGGCGCTGGGAGTGGCTGCGCCATCCTTATTCGCGCAGGATCACGGAGAGGTGGGTGTTTTCGCTGAACTTTTCCGTCTGCAGGTGACCAATCCAATCATCAATTTCGTAGGCGTCGGCGGACGGGTTTCCGTCAACGTACATCACAACGTCCAGCTCGAAGCCGAGATGGGATACGACTTCAAGCGCAACTTCACTTCGGAATTCAGCAACGGCATCAGTTCGCAACTGGTGACCACGCGCCTGCGCAACATTCATGGGCTCTTTGGACCGAAACTGCAGACCGGCGGCGGGGCCTTTCGCGCTTTTGTCACCGTGAAGGGCGGCTTCATCAATTTCGGAGCCTCCAACGAGAATGTGCCGAATGGGTTTATCAGCCAGATCGGCGACATCACCAGCGGCCACACCGACGCGGTTTTGTATCCCGGAGGAGGTATTGAGGCTTACCTGGGTCCGATCGGATTGCGGCTGGATGCAGGCGACGAAATCTACTTTGAGAATGGCGCCAATCACAACCTGAGAGTGACGTTCGGACCGCACATCCGATTCTAGCTGGAAAATGAAGACCGACCTGAGCAGCCGCGCCGCAGCGGCTGCTTTGTTTTCCGCGCAAAATTGTGATGCCTCTTATCGGTAAATTAACCAGAGGCGCCTATTAATTGTGCTACATTGATGACAAATTTGCTGGGGCGCCAGCGGGTTGACGCTCCAGTCCCCCAAGCCGGAGGCTCTCCATGGCATCCGTTTACGAGTTGGTGAAAGACCGGCGGATCTATTTCATCGAGGCGGACCGCTCCGTCCTGGAAGCGGCGCGCTTCATGATGGAGCACAACATCGGCGCCCTGCCGGTATTGCGTGACGGCGATTTGATCGGAATGTTTTCCGAACGGGACGTCATGACCCGTGTCGTGGCCGGTGGTCGTAGTCCCGGAACTACGAAGGTATTCGAAGTGATGACGCCCAATCCTCGCGCCGTGAGCCCCGAGGAAACCATCGAGAACTGCTTGTTTATCATGCGGGAGTTTGGCTTTCGCCATATTCCGATTGTCGAAGACCGGAAACTGCGGGGAATGATTTCTGTGCGGGACCTGTTGTTGCGCGACGTGAGAGACGGTGCGCGGGAACGGATGGCAGGCTAGCTGCTTTTCTTTCTTCTGCAACCAACCCCCATCCTGAAATTCATCTCAGCGGCCGTGAGAATGTCCGCCGCTCGAGCGTCCTGAGCCGCCGGAATTTCTGCTGGCTGAGCCACCGCGGGAAGAAGATCCCGAACTTTGACTACGGTTGTAGGATACTCCAGCGGAGGCACGATTTCCCGCTTGCGATCCGTAGGAGCCGGCATTGTTTGCGCTACGTGCCGAGCGCCCGTACGCTGGGCTCTGGGAGGTCGAGGTCTGCGCCTGGCGAACCTGCCCGGACTGCTGGCGCGGGTAGCTGTACGAGCTACCCGCACGCGCGCTCAGGTTTGAAGAACTACCCCGAGGAGAAAGATACCCTTGTTGCTTTCCCTTGGGTTCATCGTTGTTCTTCGGCGTGGACCGCTGGTTTCCTTTGGGCTGCTGCTGTTGCACAGGACGCCCGCCGGAATTGTTTCCAGGCTGGTACACGCGATTTGCGTTTCCAGAATTTCCTTGCGGGTACGAACGCCCGCTGGGACCGCTGGATTGGTTGACCCGGTTGTTCACGCCCGCATTGGCATTCCCGTAACCTGAGCCTTGATTGCCTGGACGAGGCACGTTGTTGTTGACGGTGCCTCGCGATTGATTGTCAATCACGGCTGGCTGAGGCCTGGGCGCCTGGTCAACATTCGTCACTGGACGTGGCGTCGTGTTTCCAGTCGACATCCCGGTATTGGGGCGTCCTCCCATTTCACTCGGACGTGGAACGTTCGGGTTCACCTGAACGTTGCGGTTGTTCACACCATTATTCGGCGTCGTGTTCCCGGACGGCATGCTCGCATTCGGACGTGCTACCGTCCCACCGCCCGGACGCGGAACGTTCGGATTCATCTGAACGCTGCGGTTGTTCACACCATTGTTCGGCGTCGTATTCCCCGAGGACATGCCCACATTCGGACGCGCCACCGTTTCGCCGCCAGGACGTGGAACATTCGGATTCACCTGAACGTTGCGGTTGTTCACACCATTGTTCGCTGGACCGCCGCGGTTGAATTGTCCGGTGTTTGAGCCGGTGGGACGCGCCACATTCCCATTCGTCGGAGCAGCGGTCGTCGGGCCGGTTGCCTTCACATTCGGCAGGTTTCCGCCCGCAGCCGGAGGCCGATGCACATTGGTGGGGAACTCAGGCCGACCGTTGTTCACCACCGCGGGCCTGTTTCCCATGGTGTTGGTATTCACCGTCGGGTTGTTCGGTCTGGCAGCCGTATTTATTCCCGGCTTCGCGACGTTATTTCCTGCCTGGCCATTTGCATTCATGCCCGGTTTGGCGGCGTTAAATCCGCCTTGACCCGGCCGATTGGTTTCAGTCATTGCGCCGTGTTGGATGTTCATCGGCCGCCGCGTATTAGCAGGAGGGGTCATTTTGGTTACGACAGGCCGATTGATTGCCGACGCCGGCGGAGCGGCAGTCCTGATTCCAGCATGTGGACCCAGCACTGCGGCAGTCGTTGGTCTCACGTCGGGCCGCGTCATCACTCTGGCGCCACCCATCTGGTTGGGATTCAAGCGCACTGCGGTAGTCTGCACCGAGCGCCCGTTGACCAGCGTGCTGGCCGGTACTGCCGTCATTGCGCCCGGAACCTTGCGGTTCACATACGTAATCCGGTTAATGTTTCTCGGATTATTGTAATAGTTGTTGGTGACGTACGTGATGTTCGTAATGTTGGTGTTGGACACGTTTACGTTGCGGAAGTAGTGGCGGCTTCCTCCGTACCACGGAACAAACGGTTCACGATATCCCAAGGGGAACCAGCCGTAGCCCCCACCCACACCGAATCCAACGCCAAAGTGAGCACCGCCCACCCAGGCCACGAGCGCAGGCGCCCACACTGGGCGCACATAGACCGGGCCCGGCAGCCAGCCCCAGTTGCCGTGGATGTAAGCCCAACGCCCATAGTGGAAGGGAGCATATCCCCAGGGCGCATCATCTACCCACGTCCAACCCCACGGCGCAATCCAGACCCAGTGTCCAAAGCGATAGGGCGCCCATCCGGGGGCCACTGACGTCGGGACCCAAACCGGGCCGTAGGGAGCAATCGTGCGCCAGTAACCGTAGGAATCAAGATCTTCGTAGCCGACTACACCGGGCGCGACGTAGCGAGCAGAGACCGACTTTTCCTGGCGCTCATCGCGATTCGCGGCCCAGTCATCAAAGCCGTCATAGCCGGGATCTTCAAAAACATTGTTGGCCATGGAGCGTCCGCCGGAGAACCGCGCTCCTTCTCTTTCACGAACGCGGACTGAAGGACCGTCGCCCGTCGCCTCACCTTCACCGCGATGCACGAGCACGCGCGTGTTGTCCCCCGTTGAGTCCACGTCGAAATGATAGCGGCCCGGCTTGAGCACGGTAAACGCCACGTTCGGCGTATCCACTTCATAGATCTGTCCAGGGAACAAGCGCATGACGCTCAGGTACATGGTGCCCTGGTCGAGTTCGATCTGCGTGCTGTTATCGCTGACGTTCGTCAGTGTGACGCTGCTTTCGCTATTGATGCGAATCGCTGCCGTATCGAGCTGCAATTCGGCACGGGAATTCTTGTCCGCCCAGATGCGGTCCGAGGTGGTCAGAGTGCGATTGATGGAGGCTTCCACCCAATCATTAACCCCACCGGGCTGCACGGAAACCGAGCCGCTGATGTAGTCCAGGCGCGCGGCGCGCGAAGGCGGATCGGGAGTGGACGGATTGTTTGGCGCCGGGGCTGTTGAGGCCTCTTCGACCGGCTGCTGTTGATCGTCCTGCGAGAACAGCGGGACGCTTGCTGCTGTGATGAACACTACCGCGATGCCGAGTACAACTAACCGTCTAACCGTGTTCATTCTTCCAGCTCTCCCAAAGACCGGGCCAGCCTATCCGGATACGAGTCCGAATATGAATATGTGCCTCTGGCCGGGTTCTTTATGTTGCAATGATTTCAACCCGAAAAGGACTGTTAAGTTGCGGTTCTGATGAGCCTCATCATACCGATCTTTGTGGCGAACTCGCAGTGATTAAGTCGTGGCGGGGCGCAGA
>Ga0070741_10015853_pt1 | contig 12685 bp, 13 predicted proteins | sample Coa_R1_4_FD_66440 | JGI IMG/M metagenome (GOLD analysis project Ga0070741, IMG submission 66440) | Surface soil microbial communities from Centralia Pennsylvania, which are recovering from an underground coalmine fire - Coalmine... | ecosystem: Environmental > Terrestrial > Soil > Unclassified ...
CGCTATAACTGGCAGATTACGGGGGCAATGCTCGAACTCGCACGACAGGAACTGCTCAAGCTGGGAGTGGCGGCACATGATATTGACGAGGTGAGCACTCCGGGGTCGTATGAACTGGCAACCATTGCTCAAGCGCTGGTGCGCAATGCTAACTATGACGCGCTCATCTGTTTTGGGTGTGTGATGAAAGGCGCGACACGCCATGATGTGCTCGTGGGTGATGCAGCGGCCCAGGGAATCCAACGAGTTGCACTCGATAGCGGTATCCCGATCATTTTTGGCGTCGTGTGTGCTGAGAACCAGCAGCAGGCCGAAGAGCGCATTGTACGCGGGCAAGAGTGCGCTCACGCCGCTGTAGAGATGGCACGCACGATTCAGGCATTGAGAACGAACTCCCTACAACCGGTAATGCGATAGAACGAAGGAGAAAACGAAACGCATGTATTCAGGGATCGTTGAGGAACAAGGCACGGTCAAGCAGTGCGAACCTACAGGATTAGTGATTGAGGCAGAGCTAGTCCTGCAGGATCTTGCGGTGAAGGAGAGCATTGCCGTCGATGGTGCCTGCCTGACCGTCACCGAACTGGGGGAGGGATGGTTTCGCGTGGATACCATGCCGGAGACACTACGGCGCACTGCACTGGGAGGCTTGCAGCCTGGCTCTCCCGTGAACCTGGAGCGCTCACTGCCGGCCAATGGGCGTATTGGTGGACATATGGTACAGGGACATATCGAGGCTGCTGTTGCGGTTCTTGCGGTCAAAGAGGATGGTATCGCGCTCGCTGTCGAAATTGAGCTACCGACACACCTGCGCCCTTATGTCGTGCCCAAGGGGTTTGTTGCGCTTAATGGGGCAAGTTTGACTGTGGTTGATGCTGGGGAGGATCACTTTTCCGTTGCGCTCATACCCTATACACGGGAACATACAAATCTGGGTCAGGTACGTCCTGGCACACAGCTCAACCTGGAGACGGATATCCTGGGGCGCTATGTGGAGCAATTCTTGAGACATTTCAAGGGGCAGGAAGCGACAGTAGCTCATATTGCTTGAGTTTTTTGAACTATGTGCAGAAAGATGTGACAAGCGCTCGCTCTGCTGGCCGGGTAGTGACAACATTTTTTCAAAACCGCAAAGAAACGGTTTTGAAAAAATGTTGTCACTACCTATTAACCTCGACATCAGCGCGTAAATAGTGATAGAATGGGGATATGGGAACATCGGAGAAACATTTTAGAGATTACCAGATCAAGACTTTGCTTGAAGCACAGCCAGAATTTGCTACGTATCTACACGAGCAGATTAGAGAGTTCAATAACGAGCATTCGCCTGCGCATAAACAGATCCGAGTTGAAGAAGCTGTGAAGCCTGTGCATATGATAGTTATGGATAACGAAGGCCAATGGCAGGGCGGCATCTCTGGTGATCTCTATTGGAATTGGCTGGAAATCAATGATTTCTGGCTACCAGCAACGCTTCGAGGTCAAGGTCTAGGCAGTTCAGTGCTTGCTCAGATTGAGCAAGTTGGCAGAGAACAAGGCGCAAGCAGGGTTTTGCTGACCACATTCGAGTTCCAGGCGCGCACTTTCTACGAACGTCATGGCTACAAAGTCGTTGGTGTGGTGGAAGATTATCCCCCAGGCTCTAATTACTACACGATGGTAAAAGTTCTCTAGTGGTTTCAATCCAAAGCGGGTCATAAAGAAGTAGTGTCTTGCGTTTATCTGTGATGGCTCCTCTTACAGGGCGACGACTATTATGCAATAGGCGATATAGGCGAGGATAAATAATACGCCTATTGTACGCCCCATTTTCCCGCGCCAGATCAATAGCAAGAGCACTAGATGGGTTACGATCATGATCCAGATGGCTATTTGCAGGTGTTGGGCTATTGCTGGCAAGGGACGAACGACGGCAGCGAGGCCAAGGGTTACCATCAGGTTATAGGCAAATGAGCCGAGGATACCGCCCACGAGCACGTCTGTCTGACGCTTGCGGGCCGCTGTAATACCAAGTGCAATCATCTCGGCACCGGTGCCTAATGAGACGATTGTAGCACCAATGACGCCTTCTCCCAGACCGGTACTGCTGATCAGTTGATGCGCTCCGTCGACGATAAAAGAGCCGCCGATTGCCATCGCTAGTAAACCGATTATCGTCAATGCGAGCAGGTGCCATCGTTGCATCTGGTGAGAATGGTTGGAGGGTTCGTCATCATCATCGTCATCGTCGTCTTCCAGCATCTCTAACGATGTAAGGTTCTGCACTCCCTTTTGATCGGTGCGCAAGAGTACAAAGGTGTAGCCAGCGAAGAGAAGCAGTAGCAATACGCCTTCAATGCGGCTGATTGGTCCAAGCAGGAGCAAGATAATAGGCGGGATCGAGGCTGCCGTTGCGATTAACGCTTGACGCCGGATCTCACGCCTGAGTAGAATTGGTGTAATTAGCGCAGATAGCCCCAGAGCCAGGGTTACGATAGTTACATTGGTACCAATCACATTGCCAGTCGCCAGGGCACCTAATCCGCGTCCAGAAGCTAGCGCGGAGGTGAGCATCTCTTCTGGCTCCAAACCAGCCAGGATTACTCCAAGCACCAGGGCACTCATCCCTAGATAGGGAGCCAGGTCGCGCACTCCGTCGATGAACCAGTCCGCTCCCCACAAGAGCAGGAGTATGCCAAGGATAAGTTGCACGAGACCAACGGCCAATGTCATATGAGACCTCGCATGATGTTATTTTCAATAGGATCATTGTAACATTTCTCATTTGAGCGCTCACAGAACGTGCCTGGCGTAGTAGACGGTCTGAATGACAGAAAAACCAGGATTGAACGATAATGTATATAATTGTATGTATAGACAGAGGGTTGCTGTTCGTCTGTCCTCGTTGCCTGAATGAATTGGAGGAATGTTGCATGTCGTATTTGCCTCAGTTGTTTGCGCTGGCAGGCGTGTGGGCTATTGTTGTGATCAGCCCTGGTCCTGACTTTGTTGCTACAATTCACTATACCGTCTCACGTTCACGACGCGAGGGATTGCTTGTTGCACTGGGGATCGCTGCAAGCACTACGATCTGGGTGACGGTGAGCGTCGTTGGGTTGGAGGTCCTCTTCGCTCGTGTTAGCTGGATTGTAGAGATTATTCGCATGGCTGGAGCACTTTATCTCACTTACTTAGGGGTCAGGATGATCTGGAAAACTCATCGTCAAAAGCAGGGGACAGAGCAGGAAGTCGTCCAGCCCAGACGGGGTTCTGCCTGGCGCGTCGGGTTTCTCACGGATATCAGCAATCCCAAAGCTGCGGCTTTCTTTGGCAGTTTGTTCGCGGTCTTTCTTCCTGCTCATTCGCCTCTCTGGTTGCAAGTTGCAAGCGTGGTTGTTATCGTGATGATTGCAGCTTGCTGGTATGGAACAGTGGCCTGCGTTTTCTCTTTTGGGCCTATTGCACGGGGATACCGCCGCATCAAGAAGTGGATCGACTACGTGACTGGCGGTATCCTGGTGGCACTCGGCATACGCCTTGCTGTTTCTAAATGAGCATATATCAAACGATCTTTCTTCGATGAAAGAATACAATGGGTGCTTAACTCTGTTGAAGCAAGGTACGACAACGATCGTTGAGCAGTTGTTCGGTCCCTTCTCCCAGCTGACGGATTATGTCAGTTGCTGATTGCTGTCGGGTTACGAGCCCTACTGCCTCACCAGCGTATATATAGGCCAGGTCGTAGTCTTTCCTCTTGACGGCCTCAGCAAGCTCTTGATGGGCCTTCTCATCGTGGGCAAGCACCTCTGTATGGGCATGCCACTGGTCCGTGAAACGATTGCGTAAGGCACGACCGGGGTACTGGGAAGGCCAGGCCAATCCTTGCGCAATATCGAAAGCACGAGTGAGAATTGTTTCTGTATCCTGAGCCTGCAAGACACGCTCGCGTGCACTCTCTGTGGTCTCGCATTCGGGTGATGCAAGTAGGCAGGTTCCTACCCAGACGCCCTGAGCACCAGCAGCAAGCGCAGCCGCTACTCCACGTGGAGTAGCAATGCCTCCTGCAACGAGCACGGGCACTTGAACGGCGTCAAGGACAGATTGCAGGAGGGGCAAAGTGCTTATATGACCGGTATGCCCACCTGCTTCTGTTCCCTGAACCACAATGAGGTCTACACCGGACTGCGCGGCATGAAGCGCTTCAGATCGTGAGTGAACCTGGGTAGCAAGCTGAATACCGTGCTGATGCAAGACCTGTACATAAGGGGCAGGAGAGCCAAAAGAGATGGAGATGAGAAAGGGTCTGGCCTGGATCGCCGCATCGAGTAGTTCGGGACGAGCCTCAAGTGCCCAGGCCATGAGCCCAATACCAAAACGCTCCTGATCATTACCACGCGCAATGTCCGCCTCTTGTGCCACGAAATCGACCGATGCCTTACTGCCAATGCCGATCATGCCTAATGCTCCAGCCTGGGAGACCGCACGGGCTAAGCGGCCACCCGCGACACCAGCCATCGGTGCACTAATAATAGGGTAGCGCAAATGCCAGGATGTGGTGAGATGTGTATGAAGCAAGTGATCCTCCTTTGTCGTACACGCGTTGATCTTGCTGCTAGCATCTTCCTTTTTTCAGAAGACAAAGATGCCTCTGATCCTACTATAGTAGTGTGGACAAGGTGAAGAGTTCGCCCATATTCTTGCGAAGCTTCATCAGATTCTTGCGCTATTAGCGATAGTGTTTAGGGGTCAACCCGGTAAGACGCTTAAAGTGCAGCGCCAGATGACTTTCACTGGCAAAGCCCACCGTATGAGCAATAGAGGTGAGGGACCAGTTTGTGGTGACAAGCAAGAGCTTTGCTCGCTCAACTCGACGATGAATGATGTATTGGTGCGGTGAGGAACCTAGAGATGTTTTGAAAAGGCGAGCGAAGTGATAGGGACTGAGACTGGCAACCGCTGCAAGGTCAGAGAGTGAGAGATCCTCGACGAGATGCTGATCGATGTAGGCAATCACTCGCCTCAATGTTGCATTAGGGAGACCAGTTTGCCGTGGCACAGAAGGCATTTTGATCGAAGAGTGGTGTCTGAGCAGATGGATGATGAGCAAGTTAGCTAACGATTCGGTATAGAGCTTGCCTCCTAGACCTTCTGAACGCAGTTCTGAGAGGAATGAGAGCGCAATGGATTCGATATGTGGATCGTGAATGCCAATGGCATCGATCAATTCTACTGTATCAGGATTGATATCAGCCTCAGTAGCGACCTTGTGGATAAGGGCAGGAGGGAGATAGAGATGAAGGTGACGCACTTCTCCCTGCCGATCCAGGTGCCAGGTACTTGGCGCTCCTGCTGGCAGAACGACGATGTTGCCAGTTGCGAGATGTCCTTGACGGCCAACAAGACGTTCTTTGACCTCCGAAGGGGGACCAAGATTGACGACGAGAACGTGACGGGGAATGGCAGGCAAAGCAAAATCATCAAGGGGATGTATGATCTCTGCGATATCAACCCCATGCCAATCTTTCCCTCGACTCGACTGAATGATGTGCTCAGGTGGAACATCAAAAGACGATTCGGGTGTGGTGCCTGCTAATGCCAGATGATCCACTACTTACTTTCCTTTATGATAAGGACGAGGAAAGAAAAGAGATGATGGAGCAGCCATGCTTGTGCTAGCACGGCATGGTTTGAGTGAAACTCTCATGAGATGGCATATCACGAGAGTGACTCAAGTGATGGGCAAGAGGCATCAGCAATAGACGGACATGGGGTTTCGCTATCTGCAAGGTAGCGTTCCCCGAATTGCTGGATTGCCTCTATAATGTCCATCAAGGCCAGCCCTTTCTCCGTCAGGTGATATTCGACACGAGGTGGAATTTCAGCGAAGGCCTGGCGCACGACAAGCCCCATCTCTTCGAGCATTTTGAGGCGCTGCGATACGGTTTTGGGGCTGACACTGCCCATTGCCCCTCGCAGTTCGCCAAAACGCCTGGGGCCATTCGAGAGATTGTAGATGATTAAGAGCGTCCACACATCTCCTAGTAAGCGAAAGGCGCGAACCGCCGGATGACTCTCACAGTGTGCTACTGACTCGGTCGTTGTCATAAGATCTGATTGGTTTGTTGTGTCCATAATTCAAGAAATCCTAACTTCCAGCTAGTCCTCACCTATCAAAAATTTTACGGAAAGATTCTGTTTGATCGTTCCCTCTATTCTCTATTATACGACATATCTAGCTCATCTACATTGCCCAAATGGATGATGTTTTGACGAGCATTCTTATGTATCTTATATATAGTAAGCATTAAGACCTTCAAAACATTTTGGCATGTATTGTTGCATATTTTTCTTCTATAATACAGGAGAAACCTCAGCAAAAGGAGCTAGATGATGCTTCATATTTATAGTCTGGAACGGCAAATTCAGGACCTTATGCAGACAGCACACGTTCCCGGCCTGGCGCTGGCGATTGTGAAAAATCAGGAGATTCTCTATGCACGAGGATTCGGCGTAACGAGCGTCGAGGATAGTGGAATGCCAGTTACTCCGCAGACGCTCTTTCGCATTGGTTCTGTGACCAAGCCACTTACGGGAACAATGATCATGCGCCTGGTTGATGAAGGCAAGCTCGAATTGGATTCTCCAGTTAGGGCATATCTTCCCTGGTTCACACTGAGCGAGCCTGGAGCGGCAGAGAGAGTAACCCTACGTATGCTCCTGTGCCATATGTCAGGCTTGCCGCACGATCACACGCCATTTGGCCCACGTGAACCGGGAGCGCTGGCAACACGCATTCGTCAGGAAATTCCTCAACTTCCTCTGGTTGCACCTCCTGGTATTGTATACTCATACAGCGATGGAGGTATCCAGGTCCTGGCACATGTTGCCGAAGTGGTAACGGGTAAATTCTACGCAGAACTGATGCAAGAATTGGTTTTCAATCCTCTGGAGATGTCACGCTCCACTTTCGATCCTACCATTGCTATGACCTATCCCCTTGCGCAGTCCCATGAGATCGATGAGAATGATATTTTACATGTTGAGCACAAGTCCGCCGAGAATACTGCTCAAGCGTCTTCAGGACGCGCCTTTTCCACAGTGCTCGACTTAGCCAATTTCGCCATCATGCATCTGCACTGGGGTAGCTTTCGTGGAAAACAGTTTCTTTCTGAGAGTTCAGTTCGCGAAATGCATACCATCCAGGCCGACTATTATATGGCTCCTGGTTATAGCTATGGACTGACATTCGAGGTAGGTATGTATAATGGAAAACTCCAGGTGGGACATTCCGGGCAAATCAGCAACTTCGGAACTCGGCTTGAAATGTTTCCAGAAGTGGGAATCGCTGTTATTCTCGTATTTAACCATATCTCTGTACAATGGATTGACAATAAAATTCTCCATCTGACCTTTGACCAACTTTTGGGACCATCACCAGTTCCCCCAACTCCCCAACCAATTGAACCAGACCGCTCTCTATGGTCGCACTACACAGGTTTATATCTTGGTAACAAAGGGCTGGCGACCATCCAGATCATTGATAACCAGCTCATGCTCAACTGGTACGGTGAAAAATTAATCTTGGAGGCTATAAGAAAATCCCACTACGTAGCAAAGAGCGAGAGAAAAAATACTAACATTTACGTTGGTTTTCCTCCCTCTCTCCAAGGGCAAATATATATTACCATCGATAAAGTACCTTTCAAGCTCATTGAGCCGGATCAGTTATTCGTAGTCGACCCTGAAATTTTGCAGGTATATACAGGAAACTACAAAGGCAAATATGGCATGATCACAGTTTATGCAGAAGAGGGTACACTCTTGATTCAGCCAGCATGGGCTGATAAACCAATGTCGTGCATAGCCCTAGATAATCGCCATTTTGCCTGGGAACTCGGGCCCGTTGAATTCCTTATTGACGAAAACGGCTCGGTATTAGCGCTTGAAATCGACAAATCATTCACCTTTAAACGAGTTGAGACAATGCTTGAATAGAAGAACATTGTCAGACACTACTCCCAACAAATGGCAATACCATTAAGATAGATTCACGTAGATAATGATATTTTGCATGTGTTATATGGCATAACGTGTTGTGTATGCAATAAATTGGCGGACGCGATAAATCTGATCCCTATGCGTTTCTCGCGATTTGAATGGTATTGCCAACAAACGGTCAGGCGTTTGTTGGGGGTGTTGTCTGGCTGTGCTTTATTGGACCTGGGCCATTGTAGCGCGCAGGAAATAGGCGGAGCGGCGGATTTCGTCAAGGCCGTTCATGCCGTCTTCGATGGAGATCCAGCCGTTGAATCCGACTGAACGCAATGTGCGGAAGATAGTTGGATAGTCGTTGAGACCGGTGCCTACTTCGCCGTGACGCAGGATGCTGGCATATCCGACGCTGTCTTCCTGGGCACGCAGATCTTCTATGGTATGTCCAGGCAGCAGGCTGCGGTCGCTGGCATGCATGCTTACAACGCGCTCTTTCACCGCGTCGAGGACGATCAGTGGATCTTCACCGGCTAGAATGGCGTTGGATGGGTCGTAGTTAACGCCAAACCAGGGCGAGTCGATGGCATTGACGATGCGCGAGAAGACGTTGAGGTGCTGGGCAAATTCCGGGTAGGTCCAGTAGTTGTCTTTGTAGTGGTTCTCCATCGCAAGGATTACGCCGCGCTCGGCAGCGTAGGGTAATAATTGCTCGATACATTCGACCACCATTGCAACACCGTCATCTTCGGAGATTTCGGGACGCCGCTGCCCCGAGAGCACACGGCAGGTACGCGGCGGTGGGGAGTCGAAAAAGGCGACGAGATCGATCATGTTTTTATGCCGTTCAACTTCGGCACGACGATCTGCCGCCGAGGGCTGTGTGAAATCGGGTGAGACGCAAAACATGGGCATTAGTAGGTGATGCCGCTGCATGGCTGCCCGCACTTCAGCCAGATAGGCACGATCAAATGAGGTGAAAAAGCCGGGATAGAGTTCCAGTCCTTCAATACCTAGCGTGGCCGCCATCTCGATCCATTGGAAAAGTGATATGCTACGCGTCACACATAACTCATCCATATAGCATTTGGGGAAAGCTGCGATACGCCATGATGTAGCTGAACCGCCTGAATGCATCATAACACTCTCCTAATTTCTAGGACTGATCAGATAACTGATCAGTCACAGGGTCAATCTCGATTGAGGTAAATGCAGCGCTGACCCCCGCTGATACTGGACCATGAGAGACGAAAAATGCAATCTGTCCCTGCTTGTAATCGGTATCGGTGATGGATTGCACCATCGTCCCGTTGATCAGCAGGACCAGTTCTGGCCCTTTCATGATGATAGTGAGCGTATTCTCTTGCCCAACGGGAGACAGGCGGGAGCTATGAGATGGTTCTACAAGTTTTGTTGTCAACGCAGCATTATTTGTGTCCAGCGTCTCTTTACTGATTGCGTATGTATTATCCCCAAAAATATCGATGCGATAATCATGGTCAAGATTGCTATCTCCACGTAGATAGATACCTACACTATCGTGAGCATCGGCCATGAGAAGCTTCAAGGTTACCGTGAGAGAAAAATTATTATACGTCTTGTTTGTTGGTAAGCTCTCGATGAGCATTCTATGGTTAGTTGCGGTCAAAAGCAACATATTGTTACTAACTGAGCGGGTATAACCGTCAACATCGCCAGTGGCCCAACCTTTACTGTTATCGACAAAATTATCAGAAAATAGCGGGGTTGGCGTCGGAGATGCAGTAGGCGAGTCGGTGGGTGTGGTTGATGGTGTTCCTGTCGGGGTGAGAGTGGGTACTGCGGTTGGCGTTGCGGGCGGAGTCGTTGCAATAGCAGTACTGGTGGTGTGCTGCTTCGTAGCTACATGCGCATTCCCGCCAGAGCCTTCAATTTTTGTCACAAAAAAGAAACCGCTACCGGCAAGTATGAGTAGCAAGCACAGAATTCCTACAAATAGCCTCCTATGTTTTACAGGATGCTTATTTTCATTGGCCATGATGGTAAAAACTCCCTCTGTCTATAGTTCCAAAAAGTATAGCGTTCTGTAGCAAAATCTAGCGCTCTACTGATCACTTGCATTCGCTACTTTTCGCTTGCCCTTTGGCTTCGTGAGGGGAACGACAATCCTCACCGGATGGACTACCAGAGATGCAAGCATCCCTTTCCCATCCTCTACACCCTCCGACCCGAAGGCATCAGGTGCTACTTTGCGTATGATATTGCCTGCGCCGTTGATATCGGCATTGATCTCTCGCCCGTTCGAGGCTCGGTAGAGTCCGCGCTGTATACGTTTGCCGCTAAAGGTATGCTCGGTTTCATCGTCTGATTTTCGCACCGGCAACGGATCCAGGTCAAGTAAACTAGCTTTTGAGGTGTAGGACTCTTCTGTGATCTTGACGGTGATGCCGACCAGTTCAGCTTTGTATGTCAACATCTGGATCAAGCGTACATGCGGTATCTGGACGAAATTTTGATTGATACGCTTGCCCATATGGCTATTTTGTTTCCAAGCGTCATTTTTCCCGATCACGAGCACACCAATCTCCTCTTTTTAACTATAACGAGGATGAGTCCAAAGCGTTTCGTTTCCCGCAAATTGTCATGAAGTACTGCATAGATGCTTGCGGATCACATAAGATGAGAGTAATATTGAAGCAACAACATTTGTGAGATAAAAAATGAATTTTCAAGATAGAACTCCAACAGGAAGTGTGTCTCCCTTGACCCGGCCTGTAGGCCCGACCCGTCCAGTGAGAACACGTAGCAATGCAGGGAAACTAGTTCTCCTGTCGGGGGGTGCATTCCTGCTGGGGATAGTTGTTACTGTCGTTGTTGGCTTGCTGGTCTTGCTATCTCTTGGCGGAGACAGACAACCATTGGCAACTTCGACACAACCAGCAAGTGGGGCGATTGTCGTCCAAATGGATAAGACTTACCTCACACAACTGATAGATAAGGATATAAAGACGGCGGGTCTGCCCGGCACAATCAGCAATGTACAGGTTTCACTGGTACATCAAGGTCCAATCACGATTACAGGCGACGATCAAATAAGCGTTTTGGGTTTCCCGATCACCAAACGGTTTACCCTGACGTTACAACTCATCGTGCAGAACTGCAAGATGCAGGTACATCTATTGCACGCTGATCTGAGCGGCATCTCTATTACATCGTATGCAACAAAGTTTGAAACGAATATCAATCAGCAATTGCAGACAAATACAATGACAGATCTGCCACAGGGATTTACGTACTGCATGACAGGGATACGTACTGAACCAGGGGGGATCTTTAGCACCTATTCAGCTACCCCGACCAAGTAGTATGCTGTAGGGAAATGGCGCATAGAAAGGGGCAGTTTCGTGAAGATCAGTAGTATGGAATTGTTCAAGGTTCCGCCTCGCTGGCTATTTCTCAAGGTCAGCACAGACGATGGTCTTGTCGGCTGGGGAGAGCCGATTGTTGAAGGACGCGCTGATAGCGTGCAAGTTGCCGTCGAGGAAATGGGCGACTATCTGATCGGAAAAGATCCGTCGCGCATCGAAGACCTGTGGCAGACGCTCTATCGAGGCGGATTCTATAGAGGGGGACCTGTACTGACCAGCGCTATTTCCGGCATCGATCAGGCACTATGGGATATCAAAGGCAAACGACTGGGAGTACCGATTTATGAATTGCTGGGCGGTCCTGTGCGCGATAAGATGCGCGTCTACGCCTGGATTGGCGGCGATCAGCCAGATGATGTAGCCACTGCTGCAAAGGCACGCATCGCACTGGGTTATACGGCCATGAAAATGAACGCGACGGCAGATATGGAATGGATCGATTCCGCTGCGAAGGTACAGGAGGCTGCTGCACGCCTGGCTGCTGCACGCGATGCGGTTGGTTATGGCATCGGCATTGGTATTGATTTTCATGGCAGAATACATAAGGCGATGGCAAAAGCGCTGGCGAAAGAACTGGAGCCGTTCAAGCCTTTATTTATAGAGGAACCGGTACTGCCCGAAAATAATGAGGCACTAGTGGAAATTGCCAGGCACACGACTATTCCGATTGCCACGGGTGAACGTATGTTTACACGGTGGGATTTTAAAGCGCTGCTGGCGAGCGGCGCGGTAGATATCATACAGCCCGACCTGAGTCACGCAGGAGGCATCTGGGAGACGCGCAAGATCGCTGCGATGGCGGAGGCATATGATGTGGCGGTAGCTCCACATTGTCCGTTGGGACCGATTGCCCTGGCAGCATCCTTGCAACTAGATTTCTGTACCCCGAACGCCTTCATCCAGGAACAATCGCTGGAGATTCATTATCATCAGGGATCTACCGCGCTGATCGATTATCTGGCTGATCCGGGCGTATTCCAGTACCAGAGTGGATTTGTGAACAGGCCAACGACTCCGGGATTGGGAATAGAGATTAATGAGGAAAAGGTGCGAGAAGCCGCAAAGGAAGGACATCGCTGGCGCAATCCTTTGTGGCGCAATGTTGATGGCTCAGTAACAGAGTGGTAACAAAGGCGTTAAGGGAGACCAAGAGCTCTATTACTCGTCGAATTGCCAGAATTGCTATTGACATAATGTTGGAAGACAAGTTTGTGGGCGACCTCTAAGGCGGTGGCAATTGAACCGAGAAGCACGCTGTCGTCACCGAGCTTTGAAGCAACAATAGGTGGCCGCAATGGGGTGAGTTGCTG
>Ga0070741_10015854_pt1 | contig 12685 bp, 11 predicted proteins | sample Coa_R1_4_FD_66440 | JGI IMG/M metagenome (GOLD analysis project Ga0070741, IMG submission 66440) | Surface soil microbial communities from Centralia Pennsylvania, which are recovering from an underground coalmine fire - Coalmine... | ecosystem: Environmental > Terrestrial > Soil > Unclassified ...
GGGAATGCCCTCCAGGTGCCGGCAGATGCTGAGCACCGCCGGTCGGCTCTGTTCATCGATGCGGAAGCCGGGAACTACCCGACCGGCTCGCTCCACGAGGAGGCGGACGGCTTCATAATCGTGGAGAGCCTCAAGGCCGACACCGTTCTTCGGCACCGATAGGGGAGCCACCTGCCACACGGTCTCTCCGCCGATGCGCAGCGCCTCCCTGCTCGTAGCCAGGATGCGCAGCTGCGGGCACGTCCGGAGCAGGGCGTCGGCCAGCCTTGCGCAGTCGTCAATGAGGTGCTCGCAGTTGTCCAGCACCAGCAGCACCTCGCGCGCCCTCAGGTACTCGACGAGTCGGATCACCCCGACCCGGGTGGACCGGTCCTGCATTCCGAGCACCGCCGCGATGGCGTCGACGATCAGATCGGGTTCCGACAACTCTCCGAGCGGCACGAACCAGACGCCATCGCGCACAGCTCGCCGCAGCTCGGTCGCCACCCTCAGCGCCAGGCGGGTCTTGCCCACGCCGCCCATCCCGGTCAGCGTGACGAGCCGCGACTCCGACAGCAGACGCCGAACCTCGGCGCGATCGTGCCGTCGGCCGACGAACTCGGTCAGCTCCGCCGGCAGGCTCGAGGGAGTGTCGCGCACCAGGGCCAGTTGGGCCATGCCGCTCAGCCTAGACGATTGATTTTGTGAAGTTATGTTCAGTGATCGAGGGCGATCGGTGACCGTTTGCTGGTCACGCCGGTGGTTCAGTTGTGCCAGATGCCGGCGGCCATGGGCAGCAGGCGTTCTGTCACCCGGGTGAGCACCCCGGCTGGGGGTGCGAGCGTCGTGGTCTTCGAGGTCGAGCTGGTCTGAGGGTCTGGTTGACCGACTCGATCCATTGACGCACTCCGCCGAGTCGAACCAGGCCGGACAGCACGCGGCCAGAGTCAGGATCGTCTTGCAGAGCAACGGTTGAGCTGCTTTCAATCGCTTGTGGTAGACCGATTGCGTGGGCGGATATAGGGGAACATGGCCCGCCACTAGACTAGGGACTGCTGTGGACATGTCGCACCCAGCGGCGTTCGCCGTGATAGCCCAGCAGCACCTGGGCAACCGCCAAGGTGACCAGGTCGCTGTCGCTTAACATGGGCCGCTTGCCACGTCCCGCCCGAGGCGTGATCACGTGATCGTCGACCAATACATAGATTGCGGTTAGGAGGGTGTTCAGTTCTTTGCTCACACATTGATCTTGAACACCCTCCTTTCGCTTCTACGGCATCGACACGCTTCACGTGATCTTCACGGAATCAGCCATCTCTCGCGCGCCGTTTCGAGAGCGCGATGACGGTGGAACAGGGACCAAAGAGATTACGGTGCCGGCTCGGGACAGGCGGTGTGGATGCCGGCTACCGCATCCTCAACGTGGTGAGCCGGCCCGAGGCCGCGTCGTTGACGGGCGCCGAGGCGTTGTCTGCCCTCGGTCGGTAGACAAGGTCGGTAGCGAGATACGTATATCTCCCGATCCGTCCGGAGGGGGACGAGCGGAAACTCTGCGAACACGTGGTCCAGCGCACACAGGCCGATACGGGGTCGGCCGACCGGGTCACAGGGAGCGCCAGCATGCGTACTCACACACCGCTATGCCCACCCGGAACCGATGTGGAGGGTTTGCGGGCCGAGATTGTGGTGGGGCGCCCCGACCAGGGCTGGTACCTGCTGTGCAACGGTGTCCTTGTGTTCGATGACGGCGGCACGCTGTTGACCGACCACTGGGTCGTCGCGTGGGCGTTGGCCGTCCAGCAGTGATCGGGTTGTGTGCGGTCGAGCGCCTCGTTTTGAGGGACGACGGCGTGCCGCTCATCGTGACTGTCGAGGGCAAGCGCGACGTCGCAGTCAGGGTGGTGTTCTGTCACGGCTACGGGATGAGCCGGGTGAGCTGGTGCTTCCAGCGCGCAGCCCTGGCCGCGACCGCCAGAGTCGTCTCTTATGACCAGCGCGGACACGGCTGCTCCGGAGATGGCGAGCCGGACACTTCGACGATCGACCAGGTCGGCCGGGACCTCTGCGCGGTGCTCGAGCAGAGCGAGCCACACGGTCCGGTGCTGCTCGTCGGGCACTCGTTGGGTGCCATGTCGATCATGGCTTTGGCCGCCATCTACCCGGGGCTGGTCGGCGAGCGAGTACTGGGGGTGGCGCTGCTGGCCACCTCGGCAGGCCCGGCGGGGATCCCCAGCCTCGGCGCCCTCGACGCCGTAGCCCGCCGGGCCCACGGGCAGGCGGTGTCGCTGCTCCACCCCGTCGTGGGGCTGCTGCGTCGCCTGCCCGCGAACATGCACCTGTCCCGGGACCTGGTTCAAGATGATCGACATGGAGCTCAGCGCGCGGCCGAAGGTCATGGCGGATGCGCTGACCCGGTTCGGCTCACTCGACACGCAGGCCGCGCTCGCCGCGTTGCGCCGGGTGTCGGCGAACAAGACCTCATCACGCCCGTGCGGTATAGCCGCCAATTCGTCGAGCACCTGCCCGGAGCCGACTCGTGGTGGTTCCCGGCGCCGGACACGTCGTGACGCTGGAGCGACCCGATCTGGCCAATGAATGGCTGCACGCCATGCTCAGCCCCGTCCCGGCCGAGCTGGTGGTCTGACGAGCCTCCAGTCTCGCGCCCGTGCCTTCCCCCCAGCCGGGCGCGAGACTGGTTCCCAGGCCCGGCGCCGCGAGCGCTGCTCTTCGACGGGGAGGCCAAGCCCGGCGGACCGTTCGCGGCGCGAAGCAGAGATCACTGTACCGGCTCGCGCGAGGCGGTCACCGGACGAGTTCGGCCATCGTCCGCAGGGTGGTGTGCGGGGTGTCCACGAAGCCGAGCAGGAGAGAGGTGGCGCGCCTTACCGGACCCTCACCCGCTTCAGCGTGGGCACTGTCCGGGAGGCGAAGCCCACCTCCCGCTGATCTTGTCGTGCCGCCGCTACGTCGTTCAACCAAGCAGGTGCGTCTTCCCGCAGCGCGTACTCTCCGATACTTAGGGAGCGTTGCGCCACGCCCGAAGCCTCGGAGTGAACGATCACGTCTGCCGGGAGTTCGGCGAGCGTGCCGATTTCGTCAGTCGTTCCCGCGAGTTCCTGGTTGATGGCCTGAGGTTGGGCCCGCGCGTGGTGTTCGTCGGCACCGCTGAGGATCGCGATGCGCTTAAAGAGCGGCTGCCGTCTCAGGCCGCCGACCGTGGTGGCCCTTCGGCGAGCGCTGATCAGGTGGCGCTTGGCGATATCGAGTCCACCGGGTCCATGCTTGGGTGGAGGTCGTCCGGGGCGACCTCGGTCTGGCTAGATCCCTGTTCGCCCGAGCCGCCGTCGAGGCCTCCGAGACAGGTGAGAAGACCTGGGAGTTCGCCGCTCTCTATGACCTGGCTCGTGTCGATCTTCGATCGGCCGACCTGGACCGACTGGTCAGCCTGGGCGAAGCCATCGAGGGACCACTCACCGCCGGCCGGGTGGCGCACGTCCGCGCCCGTGACGCCGCCGATGCCCACGAGCTGGGGAGAGTCTCCGCAACGTTCGAAGCTCTCGGCTGCATCCTGCTGGCGGCCGAATGCTCATCCCATGAAGCGGCGGTCTGGCGACAACGCGGTCGTACTCGTGAAGCGACCGCGGCCGAGCGTCGAGCCGGTGAACTTGCCCGGAGGTGCGACGGAGCGACAACGCCGGCGCTGAAGGTCACCGCTGGTGCGCGCTCCCAGCTGGCGCCGCGGCAGCTGGAGATCGCACGATTGGCGGCTCGGGGGATTCCGAATAAATCCATCGCGCGGAAGCTTGGCCTCAGCCTGCGAACGGTCGAGAACCGGCTTCATGAGACCTACGTGGCCCTGGGGATCGGTAGCCGCGAGGACCTCGAGGCGGCGTTGTCCGCGACGGACTAGCCCCACGAGGTGGGCGTCAACCACTCCGCCTCCTGGGTCACTTTCCCGGACCCGCTCGGAGCGCCGGCGGTTAGTCGAGTGCTCAACGCTGTGGTCGGGTGGCCGCCACCGTTGACAGGATCGATGCGCGAGACGGATCAGCTCTCGCCGGTTGCCGGTGCCGGTGTGCAGCCGCGCGTGGCCTACGTGACCTCGGCGGGTTCTGCATCGGTTGCCGAGCCGGCCCCGCCGTTCACCACCGGCCACCACCACGTCCGCGCTACTCGACAACGTCGATGTGTCGGAGCTGAGGTGGACTCACGCGCGGCGGTCGCGGCGGTCGCGGCGGCCGTCAGGCGGTAGGATTGACGCCGATCAAACGGGCGGGCCACGGCTGCTCGACATGGCTGCTGGGTGCGCTCGAAGATCGAGATCGATGCCCAATTCGTACAGCCAAGCAGTACAGCAACGCCACCTACCGCGACAGGCCCATAACGCCACCGCCATGCCCGCTGACCTCGGGCAATGCCGAAACGGGCAACGGTGCGAGCAGCTCACACCGGAGAGGTCACTGGTTCGAACCCAGTATCGCCCACCACCCACCCCTCCTGACCTGCAGAAACACCCGGATGTACTTCAGGTCTTGATCGACAAATATGCACCGGTAGCCATGTCGGTAGCCAAGAGGACCTTCGGCCCGAGTGCGTCGTCGCTGGTCTGCAGACCACACCAACGTTCTGAACTGCGCTTATGAGTTGCGCACCGTGGTGGGCCGGCCCTATCAGCAGAGAGCTCTTCGCGGTGCGCGAAGTGTGAGCGGGCTCGTTTATGTCAGGGCTTCGAGCTTGTTGTGCTGCCCTTTACCCTTTAGCGCGGTGAGGAAGTCTTCGTAGCGGCCGCCACGTCGCCTGTCGTGTATCCGAAGGTTCTGCCGCCGACGTAGTAGGTGGTGACCTCATGTCAACTGGATGACCGCATGTCCTAGACCAACCGCGGTCGGGTCCTCGTTGTCTATTTCGCGGTGGATGGCTGAGGCTGTGGTGACGTGTCCGGTGGTTGCCACGTCCCGGTAGCAGCGTGAGTCCGCCGTCGGGATCAGTGCTCGACGTTGCTCGGTTCGGGGTCGTGGTGGAGCGGCTGGATGCTCGAGTGTGTGGTGTCGAGAATCCCGAAGACGGTGAGGTTAGCCATCTCGTCGATGAGTTGGGCACGTTCGGGCTGGTGGGTGGGTAGCAGCCAGTCCTTGTGCACGACGACTGAGAGGATCATGCCGAAGATCAGCCGGGAGGCGAGGTGCTGGTCGAAGGGCCGGAAGCGTTGGCCGGTGGTTTCGGCGAGCATGATCCGGTCCATGAGCTCGAACCATTGGCCGAACACCTGGGCGAGATACTGGTTGTTGCTGAGGTTCTGGGTGCCGTGGCGGGCGGAGCCGGTGAACAGCAGCGGCGCGAGGAGGTCGCGTTGGGCGTCGAGGACTTCGCAGAGCGCGGCGTAGAAGTCGCGGACCTCCTCGACGATGGGCCGTTCGCCGCGTGGGCGTGCGGCCCAGCGTGCGGTGAACTCCGCGATGAAGACCTTGATCGGGTCCATGGTGGCTTCCTGGAACAGGTGGGCTTTGGACCCGAAGTGCCGGTAGATCATGAGCTTGGTGACCCCGGCGTGGTCGGCGATCTCGCGGATGCTGGTCGCCTCGAACCCCTTGGCGCCGAACAGCTCGCGGGCGGCGCCGAGCAGTCGCCGTCGGCCGGTGGTGGCACCGGGCCGCTGGGTGCTCTCGGGCGGGCGGCCGCTGCTGTGAGTGACGGGGTGGCCCGGTGCGGCGGTGATCGCGTCGATGAGGTCGGCCTTGGTCGGGTAGTGGCGGTAAAGGGTGCGCCGTGAGACTGCCGCGTGCTCGGCGACGGTGGCCATGCTCCACGGGTAGGACCCGGCGGCGAGGGCGACCCCGCGTGCGGCGTGGAGGATGCGCGCCCGGGTCGCGGTGGATGCCGGCTTCGGCGCGGAGAGGCTGGTCATGGGGGCCGACAGTACGTCACAGGTTGTGCCGCGTCGAGGTTCAGAAAGTCGCTGATGAGAGACAATGATTCATTGACGACGTATCCGTATCGGTTCTGTACTGGGGAGGTCACCGACACACAGGCCTGGAGGTCGTGAGATGGCAATTAAGGAGCAGAGCCCAGCGTCGACGGGCGGGGCCACCCGGCCACGTAAGACCTACCCGGTCCAGTGGTGGGCGGTCGTCGGCGCCGGGGTCCTGCTGGTGCAGGCGGTGGTGCTGTACCGCTGGTTCAGCACCGGGCAGGCGGTGCCGACCCCGACGGGGGCGACGCCGGTGCCGGAGTGGATGCACACCGGTATCCGCGTATACGAGGTGGTCAGCGTGCTGGCCGCGGCGGCGATCTTCTACTACTTCCTGTGGAAGCCGTGGCGCCGCGAAGGCCGGATCACCTTGGACGGGATGCTCTGCCTGGCCTGGGTTCAGGCGTACTTCCTGCAGGACCCCGGGTACAACTACTTCCATCCGGCGTTCTCCTACAGCTCGGTGCAGCTCAACCTCGGGTCGTGGACCTCGCAGATTCCGGGGTGGACCTCGCCGAACGGCCACCGGATGCCCGAGCCCCTGATCGGGATCGGCGGGCTGTACCTGTGGGGGTTCTTCGGCGGCACCGCCTTGTGCTGCCTGGTCATGCGGGCTGTGCGCCGCCGGTTCCCGGCCATCGGCACCGCCGGGCTGATCGCGGTCGCGATCGGTACCTGGGTCGTGCTCGACTTCGTCGAGGTGGCGCTCATGGGGCTCGGGTTGTGGCACTACGGCGGCGCCTGGGCCGACTACTCGATCTTCCCGGACTCCCGGTTGAAGTTCCCGCTCTACGAGCCGCTGTTCGTTGGTGTGTTCCTCGGCGCGGCGTCGTGCATGCGGTTCTTCCTCGACGACCGGGGCCGCACCGCCGCCGAGAAGGGGATCGACCAGATCGGTGTCACCGGGCGCAAGGCCACGCTGGTGAGGTTCCTGGCTATCGTCGGAATGCTCAACGTCATGTACGCGGCCTTCTACAACGGCCCGATGCAGTTCTTCAACATCAAGGCCGACCCGTGGCCCGCCGACGTGGTGTCCAGGTCCTACCTGACCAACGGGTTGTGTGGCCCCGGGACGGCCTACGAGTGCGGCCCGATGCGGGAACCGGCACTGGGAACCGGTACCCGATGACCTCGGCACCGGCTCGGGTGGCCGGCGCCGGCCCGGCGACGCAGGCGGGGCCCAAGCCGTTCCTGCCGGTCACCCTCTGGGCGGGCATCGGCGCGGTGATCCTGGCCTTCGAGATCTGGGTGCTGGCCAGCTGGGTCACCGGGCCCAACTTCGTCCCGGTCCCCGTGGGACCGAGCCCCCCGCCAACCTGGATGAAGATCGTCCTCACCGTGCTGCAGGCGGCGTCGATCCCGGTGCTGCTCGGGTTCGCCTACTGGTTCCTGGTGCGGCCGTGGCGGCGGGAGCGGACCGTCACCACCGACGGCCTGCTGATGATCGCGTTCTTCTTCACGTTCTTCCAGGACCCCCTGAGCAACTACTTCGGCACCTGGCTGACCTACAACTCCTGGATGTGGAACTACGGGTCCTGGGTGCACGACATCCCCGGCTGGCAGTCCTACGGCCGCCCCGGCGCGATGGTCGTCGAGCCACCCCTGTTCACCCCGGCCGCCTACATCTACTGCTGCCTCGGGCTGGCCATGCTCGGATGCACCATCATGCGCCGGGCCAAGGCCCGCTGGCCGTCCCTCGGTCCGCTGCGCCTGATCGGGATCTGCTACCTGGCCATGGCGGTGATGGTGCTGCTCATCGAGGGCTGCCTGTTCATGCCCATCGGGGTATGGACCTACGCCGGTGGCCACTGGGCGATCAACAGCGAGCACTACTACAAGTTCCCGCTGCACGAGATGATCTTCCTGGGGATGGGGTTCACCTCGTTCGGGGTGATGCGCTACTTCACCAACGACCGCGGCCAGACCTTCGCCGAACGCGGCGCGCACCGCCTCCCCGGCAGCACCGCCACACGGAACCTGATCCGAGTGCTGGCCCTATCCGGAGCCGTGCAAACCCTGCTGTTCGGGCTGTGGACGCTGCCGTCCGCGCTGCTGGTCATCCACCCCGGGCCCTACCCGCGTGACATGCAGGAACGCTCGTACTTCACCGACGGCATCTGCGGAGAGGGCACCGACCGGGCCTGCCCCGGACCCGCCGTGCCCGCATCGGCCCCCAGCAGCGCCTACCTCGACACCACCGGCCGGCTCGTCTACCCGCCGGGAACGAACCCGCCAGAGGTGGTGCCGTTCAAGCGGTGACGCCACGACGCTGGAAGCCGACCGCGCCCGCATAGCGAGAGCCTCCGGGGTATCTGCTCGCTCGCTGCAGATCGACTTCAGCCAGAACCTGGCCGCTACGCCGATGGAGACGGTCCGGGACCTGCGGCCGTGGCTCCATCGCGTAAGCGTGGTCAACGACGTTCGTGATCGCCTCAGCTAGCCGCGCGAGCGAGGCCTACGCAGCCACTGGACGGATCGCGCCCGGCCCAGGCGGTGGCTGTGGCACGGATTCTGTGAATCGTGGGGCCAGAGGACGCGGCTGAAGCGGCCCGAGCTGGAGGCTGCGGCCATCGATGCGGCACATCCGTCAGGAATGGGACGCCATCCAACACCTTGCATATCCAAGAGCGGCGTCACCCGCACCGACGCCATGATCGAGGACGTGCTGGCGCGCTACCGCGACGGACTTGACGGCGCCCCAGACCGACGCTTCACGACGGCGCGTCCATTCCACGGGCGACCATGAGGAAGCTCGGCAGAGCGGAGCCGAGGTGCCGAGGTGCCGGGCTAGTCGCAAGGCCGTTCAGTTAGGGGCGGTCGGGGGTGGTCAAGGCGACGCGCCGGCAAGGATGTCGATGTTGATGGTGGCCTGGTAGCTGGTCCGGTCGAGGTTGGGTCCTCGGGCTTGGTATTTGGAGATGGCGCGTTTGACGATGCGGGGACAAATCCGTAGTCGTCGAGGGGGTAGCAGGTTGGCTAGGACGTGCTGGCCGATCGTGCCGACTAGGTCGATGGCCGTACCGGCGAGCACGTTGGCGGCCTGGATGAGTTGATCACGGGCGCTCTGCCAGGCGATCGTGAAGCTGGCTCGGTCTGGGTCGGTGTCGGGTTGGGTAGCGGTCGCGTCGGCCATCGCGGTGCGCAGCAGGTGATAGACGACCAGCAGTGCGTAGATCTGTTGCTCAAGACCGGTCGGCGTGCGGGCACGTAGGACCCGTCCGCCCAGGATGCTGGACTTCAACTCCAGGTAGGCGGTCTCGATCTCCCAGCGCTCGTGGTAGAGCCTGACCAGCTCGCCGGCTGGGTATCGGTGGTGATCGAGCAGGGTGGTGGCCAGCCGATACAGCCCGGTACGTCGGCCGGTGGCGGTAGTGATGGTGATTTCACACTCGATGATGCGCACGCGCAGCGCACCGGGTGTCGAGAGGTAGGAGCCGTCGGGATAGCGGGCCAGCGTGGGTATCTTGCGGCCGTTTTTCAGCCGGACTACCACCTGGGCTCCGGTGGCGCAGATCTGGGCGAGCAGGTCTTTGGCCGCGAAATTGCGGTCGGCTAGCAGGATCATTCCGGCCCGTAAGCTGCGCAGCAGACCCGGGGTGAAGCTGGTCTCTCCGGTGGTGGTGGGACCGAACACCGCGTCGATGACGGTGCGGGTGCCGCAGGCGAGCAGGGCAACCAGTCGGATCTGGGGATACCCGGTGCCGCCGTGATTCCCGGCCTGCTTGCTGAACTGGGTACGCACCGCGGGGTTGTCAGGCACGGTCAGCGTGGTGCCGTCGATCGCGCACACCAGAAGTCCCCGCCACCATGTTCCGTGCTGCCTCGGGGTGGCGGCCGGGCCGCGCATCAGGTCGAACAGCCAGCGCAGCGGCGCGACGCCGACCCGGCGGCGGGCCTGCGCTAACGCGCTCGCGGTCGGGGTCGCGGTGGGGACACCGTCCAGCCCGGCGGTCAACTTGCGCCACACACCCAGATACCCGACCTCGCCAAACAGGCAGCCCGCCAACAGCAGATACACCACCACCCGCGAGGGCAGGTCCCGCAGCCGCGATTGTGTGCTGCCGGTCGCGGTGAGGGCTTCATCGACCATCTCGAACGGCAGATGCTGGGTCAGCTCACCGAGATGGCCAGGCGCGAACCGGCCCGGCGCCACGGCCACGACACGAGTGATGACAGAATTCACGCTCAGCGGAGCTCCCGGCTGGTGAGGATGTCTTTGGCGGACGACCTCTCCTACCGGAGCTCCGCTCCCACCACCGCCCCGACACGCCGAAGATCAACATGCTTGACCGCGGCGGCCAGCGCCTAACTTCACGGCCTTGCCACTAGCCCGGGGTTCCGGCAGCTCTCGAACCTAATGCCGGCGCTGAGGGGTCCTGGGTTCGGAGCGGCAGGTGGAAATGCCGGTGGTAGCAGGATGTGGAGCAGGGACGTCGGGGGACGGACCGGGATCGATCCGACGGCACGAGACGGCTGCGGTGCCACAGCTGGAATGACCTGCATCGATGCGCTACTAGCCGGGACAACCGGGAACGCTCTGATCTGACTCATAACCCGGGGGCTGCCCGCTGACTTGCCCCTCGGGGGCAAGACGAAACCGCTCAGCCTCGGGAGAACCTCGGCCGTCTGTTTCGGTACTTGGCTCCGAGTGGAGTGCAGGCCTAATACTTGGCGGGCGGGCCCCTGGCCGGGAGGCAGCGGACCCAAAATCCGTCCAGTGTCAGTTCGAGTCTGACCGGGGGCGCCAGATCTGCCAGCGGATACGCTGGATTCGTCGATCCTTTTTAAGATCGAACCCACTCCACCGGCGGCTCCACCGTCCACCCGCCCGGCGCTGGGGAACGCCCCTTTGCCCGCACTGGACGCCCCCGCGGCGCAAACCGGCTCGAAGGCCCGCTCGAAGTCCGGACCCAGCAGCGTCGGGCGCCCGCGTTTTGCGGTGAGTGACAGGTCGGAGCCGCAGACCCCGCTGCGCCGCACCTCGACGATGACCTCCGCCGGCCCGGGAGCCGGGTCGGAAACCGACTCGATCTTCAGGCCGCATCCCGGGCCCTGCAGCACCGCGGCTCTCACAGCTCGCCACCGTTCATCATCGACAGACGCTAGGTCCCTGATATGACCGACGACATGGCCGGGTTGGACGGATTCTTGGGTCCTGCGGCCATTTCAACCGGGCGAAGCGCCCGACGGGACGGGTCATCTCCTCGCGATGCGGTCGCAGCCGGGTTCGCCGCGAGCGCGCTGCTGTACGGATCGTCGATGATGATCCCGCTACCGGACGCGGCCAGAACCGACTTCCTGCTGATGATCGGCGCCAACCCAATGGTGTCGCAGCCGAGCTTCGTCAACGGCCCCGGCTACCGCCGCGAGCTGCGGGAGATCCCGAAGCGAGGCGGCCGCGTGGTGGTTCTCGACCCGCGACGCACCGAGACCGCCCGGGCCTTCGAACACATCTACATCCGCCCGGACACCGACGCCTGGCTGCTGCTGTCGATGCTGCATGTGATTTTCGACGAGCACCTCGAGGACCGTGCCGCGATCACCGCGCAGACCAGAGGCATCGACTGGCTCCGCTCCGTCGCCACCGCGCATGCGCCCGCCGAGACCGAGCAGTACACCGGCATCGACCCGGAGACCGTCACCGCTCTGGCCCGGGACTTCGCGGCAGCCGAGCGCGCCGTCGCTTACGGCCGCGCTGGGTCGAACCGGGGCCGCCATGGCACCCTCGTCGCCTTCCTGCTCGACGCGCTGACCGCGGTCACCGGGAACCTTGATCGCGAGGGTGGAGCCCTGTTCGGCAGGAGCCACTTCCCGGCTGCGGCGGTCAGGGCCAGCGACACCTACGCGAAGTTCCGGTCCCGGATGGGCGGCTTTCCGGACGCTTTCGGCATGTTGCCGTCCAACGTCATCGCCCACGAGATCAACGAGCCCGGTGAAGGGCAGCTCCGCGCCCTGTTCACCTTGGCCGCCAACCCGATGCTCTCCGCCCCCGACCCGGTGGGCCTCGCCGACGCCTTCAGCCGCCTGGAGCTCCACGTCTCGATCGATCTGTTCCTGTCCAACACCGCCCGATACGCGGACTTCGTGCTGCCCGCGGTGACGTTCCCCGAACGCGAGGACATCTCCATCGGCATCGAGATGCTTCAACTCGCGTCGTTCGTCGACTACAGCGAGCGGATCGTCCCCCCACGCGGACAGGCCCGGGAGGACTGGAAGATCCTCGACGACATCGCCCGGGCCGCCGGGTTCGCGCCGTACAGCTCCGCGCCGATGCGCTTCCTCAGTCGGTTCGGCTGGCGACCGGAACCAATGACCATGGTGGACGCCCTGCTGCGTCTGGGCCCGCACGGTGACCTGTTCGGGCTACGTCCGCACGGGATTTCGGTCAAGAAGCTCCGGCGGAACCGTCCGGAACTTCTCGCAGACCGGGTCCCCACGAGAGTGCTGCGCAAGAGGATCCGGCACCGCGATCACCGCGTGCACCTCGACCCGCCGGAGATCCGCGGCGAAGTCGCGGCGCTGGGTCACCGCAACCGCGTGGACCTCACGGAGTACCCGCTGACCCTGGTCGGGCTCCGGGAACGGCACACCATGAACTCCTGGATGCACAACAACCCGGTCCTGATGAAGGCCGGGCGCGAGCAGACCGCGCGCCTGCACCCGAAGGACGCCGCCGACGCCGGAGTCGCCGACGGCGACCTCATCCGGGTCACCTCGCCGACCGGGTCCATCGAGATC
>Ga0070741_10015856_pt1 | contig 12685 bp, 10 predicted proteins | sample Coa_R1_4_FD_66440 | JGI IMG/M metagenome (GOLD analysis project Ga0070741, IMG submission 66440) | Surface soil microbial communities from Centralia Pennsylvania, which are recovering from an underground coalmine fire - Coalmine... | ecosystem: Environmental > Terrestrial > Soil > Unclassified ...
CCCGCCATTCCTTTCCCGCAAAGTGATCTGGAACCTGGCGATCGGCGGCGCGGGCTTTGGTTACATTCTCCTGGCGTTGTGTCTGAACGTCCAGAGTCCGCTGTTTGCCGGCCTCTTCATCGTAGCCGCAGGCTATGAAGTGATCGGAGATCACTCCGGCCGCCGGCAGCCCTGAAGGCGGAGTCCCTGTGTTGACCAAGGGGGGGGTGGCGAGCGGTGCTCTCAGCCTGATAAGTCTGGGTTCATCAATACCTGCCCGGCTCGCGGGACGAGTGGATCCGCTCACCGCATTACGAAACGAATAAAGCCTAATTTGACAAGTAAGTCAGCACTTACTTATAATAGAGCACAATGCTCCAAACTCAACCCCAGCACCGCCCGCGTATGTCGGGGAACGACCGGCGGAACCAGCTGTTGGAAGCGGCTTTAGAAATTTTTTCCCGAAACGGATTTGAAGGCACCACCACCAAGGAGGTGGCTGCTGCCGCCGGCGTGACAGAGGCCATTATTTTCAGGCACTTCCCAAGCAAACAGGTTCTATACACGGCCGTTTTGGACCACCACGTCGAATCGTCGGACATGCAGGAAAGGCTGGCGGAGATCAAGCGCTGGATGGACCTGAATGACGATGAAGAGGTACTCCGCTCGATTGCCACGGCCATTCTGAAATCGTACCGGGCCGATACGCGCTACGAGCGGGTCCTGCTCTTTGCGGCCCTCGAAGGGCACGAACTGGGGCTGGCGCACAATCGGCAGCTGGTCGCACCGATTTACGAGCTTCTGCGCGATTATTTCGCGCGCCGGCAACAGGAGGGCGCCATTACCGACCTGCACCCGGGCGCCATCATTGGCGCAATTGCCGGTATGACCAAAAACCACGCCATGATGACGCAAATGTTCGGTTATCACACCGAGACAACCTCCGACGAGGAGGTCATTGAGAGTTTTGTGCGCATCACACTGAACGGAATCCGACCGGTCTCCGTAGAATCAAACACGGTAAATAAATGACTCGCTTCGCTATTTTCCTAACGCTCAGCGCCACCCTATTCACGGCAGCCTGTTCGAAACAGGCTCAAACCGTCAACGCGCAGCAAAATTCGAATGCGGCCATCGCGGTCGTTTCCGCAAGAGCCATGGTCAAGACAGTGCCGGCATCTTTCGAGGAGACCGGCACTTTTACAGCGGATGAAACCTCGGATGTGGCTCCGCTCGTCGCAGGGCGGGTAATCGCAACACCGGTTGACGTCGGCGACTTCGTCAAGCAAGGTCAGGTGATCTGCGAGCTCGATCATCGCGATGCCCAGCTCAAGCTCGACCAGGCAAAGGCGCAGCTCGACCAGGCGGGGTTCGCGGTGCGCCAGGCAGAATCGCGCATCGGCGTCTCCGAGGGCGCGGAGTTCGATGTCAATAAGGTCCCGGAAGTGGCGGCGGCGCGCGCCAACTACGAATCGGCCCTGGCGCAGGCTAAGCTGGCGGCGGCCGACGTCAAGCGGTACGAAAACCTGATTCGTACCGGCGACGTTTCGCGTGCGACCTACGACAAGGTCGAAACGCAGCGGGAGACGGCGGATGCCCAGGCCAACGCCGTAAAGCAGCAATACGAAACTGCATTGAATCTGGCGCGCCAGAACTACCGTGGGATCGAGTGGTCACAGGCATCGCTGGAAGGGGCGCGGTCGCAGCTCGCGCAAGCGCAGAAGGCCCTGGACGACACCACGATCCGGGCGCCGTTCGATGGGTTCATCACGGCGCGCCCGGTGGCGGCGGGAGAATACGTGGCCTTAACGAACAAGATCGCCACCATCGTTCGCGTGGGCCTTGTGAAGCTCCAGCTCCAGACGCCGGAGCAGCGGGCCGGACAAACGCGCATCGGCATGGTAGTGATGGCGCGCGTCGCCGCTTACCCCAATCGCGAATTCTCGGGGAAGGTCACGGCCATCAATCCGTCGGTGGATCCGAACTCGCGAGTGTTCACGGTGGAGGCACGCTTCGAAAATTCCAAAGGTGAGCTCCGGCCGGGCATGTTTGCCACGGCACGCGTACTGCTGCCCGGCGGTGAGGACGCCGTATTCATCCCGCGGAAGGCCGTGATTCGCGATAAGACCACCGATTCCTTTCAGCTTTTCACCATCGACGGCGGCAAGGCCCATCTACGCGTCGTGGTGATCGGAGATGTGGACGGAGATATGGTGCGAATTAACTCCGGCTTGTCGGGCGGGGATCGTGTCGCCACCACCAACCAGAGCGCGCTATTCGACGGCGCGCCTGTCCAGACAACGTCATAGGAAAAACGATTCATGCACGCATTAGCCCGACTCTGTGTCAAGAGGCCCGTCTTTGCGACGATGCTGGTGCTGTCGCTCGTCGTGGTCGGAGTGTTTTCATACTTCAACCTCGGCCTGGACCTATTCCCGAAGATCGACATCCCTACCGTCTCCATATCTGTCTCCAATCCCGGAGCTTCGCCCGAGGAGATCGAAACCGAGATCACCAAGAAAATCGAGGACACGGTCAATACGATCAGCCAGGTCGATGAAGTCCGCTCCACGTCCTCAGAAGGCTACTCGCTCGTGATCGTTACTTTCGATCTCTCGAAGGATGGCGACGTGGCGGCGCAGGAAGTGCAGAACAAGGTCAATCTGATCGTATCGGACCTGCCACAAAGCGCTAAGCAGCCGGTGATTCAGAAGTTCGATCCCGACGCCACGCCCGTGATGCAGATCGCGGTCTCGGCGCCGCGTTCGCTGCGAGATGTAACGCTGATCGCGGACAAGCTGATCAAGCAAAAACTGGAGAACGCGAAGGGTGTGGGCGAGATCACGATCGTTGGCGGCGCCAACCGCGAAATTCACGTGATGGTGGATCCCGACCGCCTTCGCGCCTACAACCTGACGGTAACGAACGTATTGAATGCCGTGCGGTCTCAGAATTTAGAACTGCCGGCCGGCACATTGAACGCGGGCGCGCGCGAATTCAACGTGCGGACTACTGGACGGATCGTTGACCCGGAGCAGTTTAATAACATCACCATCGCGAACCGCGCCGATTACGTGGTGAAGGTCAAGGACATCGGCCACGCCGAGGATGCCGCCGAGGAACCGCGCACCGCCTCGCGCCTGGACGGTAATGCGGCCGTGACCTTGACGGTGTCCAAGCAATCCGGCGTAAATACCGTCGCTACGGCGGATTCGGTACGCGAGCGCCTGGCCGAGATTATGCCGGCTGTGCCGAAGGACGTCCGAGCCGATATCATCAGTGATCAATCGACGTTCATTCGCGCTTCGGTGGACAACATCAAGCACCACTTGATCGAAGGCAGCCTGTTCGCGAGCATCATCATCTTCCTGTTTCTCGCCAACATTCGGACCACGCTGATTGCGGCCGTTGCGATTCCGACCTCGATCATTTCCGCATTTGCCCTGATGGCGGCGATGAATCTGACGCTGAACACGATCTCGATGCTGGCGCTGACTCTGATGGTGGGCATCGTGATCGATGACGCGATCATAGTTCTGGAGAACATTTACCGGTATATCGAAGAGAAACATCATACCCCTTATGCGGCCGCTATAGAGGGAACCAAGGAAATCGGCCTGGCGGTCATGGCCACGACTCTCTCGCTGTTGGCGGTATTCCTGCCCGTGGGGTTCATGGGTGGGATTGTTGGCCGGTTCATGAGCTCGTTCGGGTTCACGTCGGCATTCGCCATTGCGGTATCAATGTTGGTCTCCTTCACGCTGACCCCGATGCTGTGCTCGCGGTTCGTGAAACCCGCTCCCGCCTCCGGGGCCGGGCACACCTCGAAAGACTCCTCCATCTTTCGGTTTCTCGACCGGCACTACACCCGAATGCTGGAGTGGGCAATGGCTCACCGCAAGATCATGGTTGGGCTGTGCGTGGCAACGATACTTAGCATCGTGCCGCTTTTCATGGTGGTCAACAAGAACTTCATTCCACAGAATGACCAGAGCATGTTCAACACGTACCTGCGCGCACCGGAGGGCAGCTCACTGGCGGCCACGACGAATATGGCCGAGCTCGTTGCGCAGGACATTCGTAAACTGCCCGGAGTGGAGCACACGTTGACTACCGTCGGCTCGGGCTCGGGCCGCTCGGTAAACACGGCCACCATTTTCGTCAAGCTGGCCGACTTGGATAAACGCGACCTCAGCCAAGTCGAGCTGATGGCGCGAACCCGCCTGTTGTTCAAGAAAGTCCCGGCCGGCGTGGTTGCAGGAGTGGGCCAAGTCAATCAGGTAGGCGGCAATGCCAATATGAATCAGGGCGATATCATGTATGCCATTCAGGGCCCGGATCTCGACAAGCTCGCCAACTACTCGAATGCTCTGCTCGCGAAACTCAAGACGATGCCGGGCACCGTGGACGTCGATACTTCCTTGCGATCGGGCACGCCGGAAGTCCGGCTGGATATCGATCGGGCTCGCGCTGCGGATCTGGGTGTTTCGGTGCAGGACATCGAGCAGGCGCTCAACACGCTGGTAGCAGGCCAGACCGCCTCGCAATTCGACGCCGGGGAAGACCAATATGACGTCGTGGTGCGGGCCCAGGAACGATTCCGCGGCAGCCCGGAAGGACTCGCGAAGATGACCGTCCCTTCCACGAAGGTGGGCTCGGTCGGGTTGGACGAAGTCGTTCATATGCGCCCGGGCACGGGCCCGGCATCCATTGATCGTCTGCAACGCCAACGCCAGGTCACGTTGATAGCCAACGTTCTGCCGGGTTATTCCCAGTACGGCATCCAGCAGAAGCTACTCGAAGAATCCAAAGCATTGGGGATGGAACCCGGCTACGGGGCCGCTCCCACCGGCCAATCCAAGGAACTCGGTCGTACCGGCTACTACTTTCTGCTGGCGTTCTCGTTGACCTTCATCTTTATGTACATCGTGCTGGCTGCCCAGTTCGAATCCTTCGTCCATCCGATCACGATTCTGCTCACGCTGCCGTTGGCGATTCCGTTCGGAATTTTATCGCTCCTGATCGGCGGGCAGTCTGTAAACATTTTTTCCGGCCTCGGTCTGCTGCTTCTATTCGGCATCGTCAAAAAGAACGCGATTTTGCAGATCGACCACACCAATGGACTACGGGCTTCAGGTATGAGCCTGTATGACGCGATCATCCAGGCCAACCGCGACCGCCTCCGCCCGATCCTGATGACCACGGTGGCGCTGGTCGCCGGAATGTTGCCGCTCGTGATCTCGGGCGGAAGCGGAGCCGAGCAGAACCGGTCAATCGGAGTGCTGGTCGTCGGCGGCCAAAGCTTATGCCTGCTGCTGACGCTGTTGGCTGTGCCGGTCTTCTACTCGCTCTGGGACGATTTCGGGCGATCGCTCTCGGCCGGTCGGGTCGGACATTTCCTATCGAGGACTCGCGCCGTGCTTCCAAAACGAACGCCAGTGGAGGAGCCGGTGGCGCGGCAGGCCGGGGGAAACGCTTAATGGGGCGACGTTTCGCGACGGGACTGTACACCTTACTACTCACGATTTGCGCGTTCGGCCAAAACCCAATCGAGGCGCCAATTCCCACATTGACGGAGATTCCATTGCCGCCACGGATCGGCGTCATGGGCCAGACCAAGATCAGCCTCCCGGAGGTGATCGAGCGCGTGTTGAAGAACGATCGCGATTTGGAAATCTCGCGCATCCTCCGCGAAGAAGCCGGCTACAACGTGACGGCCGCAAAGGGCGCTTACGATCCGATTGTGGGAATGCGCGCCTATCACAGCAAAACAGTCACGCCGATTGCCTCACTAATCGGCGGCGCGCCCAACGGCCAATTGGTGCAACAGGAATGGAATGCGGCGCCGCAGCTCAATGGTCTGATTCCCTGGACCGGCGCTTCGTACACAACTACTTTCACCAATTCACGCCAGCTCTCGAACAGCACCTTCGCGACTGTGAATCCTCAATATCCGACCTCGTTGCGTTTCGATTTCACACAGCCGCTGTGGCGCGGGCTGCGATTCGACGACAGCCGGTACCGCCTCGCGGTAGCTCAGAAGAACGACCGGCTCAGCGCGGAACAGTTCCGCCAGCGCGTGATCGAGGTGGTGACCCAGGCCACGCAGGCTTATTGGGAGCTGGTCTACGCCTCCCAAACCTATGATGTGCAAACTGAGGCGGTGCAATTGGCGGAACAGCAGTACGCCAGCAATCGCCGGCAGGCGGAGCAAGGGATTCTGTCTCCGATAGATGTGGTCGCCGCGCAAACGCAGGTGGCCACGTTCCAGCAAAACCTCTTCCTGGCTCAGCAGGCACTGACGCAGGCTGAAAACAATCTGAAGGCGCTCATCCTGCCGAATCGCAACGACCTGCTCTGGGCGGCGGCGTTGATCCCGGAAACTCCCGCCGATACGGGCATGCTGCTGCCCACGCTAGACGAAGCCGTTCAGGAAGCCCTCCGCACCCGGCCGGAACTGGCCGAAAACGCCATCAACCTGGACATCAATCGCCTGGACCAACGTCGCAATGAAGAACAAGCCAAACCCCGGGTGGATGGGTTCGCGACGCTGACGACTTCAGGGTTGGCGGGAATTCCCTTGCCTCCCGGACCCAATCCGTTCACCGCCGGTCTTGTTGGTATTACCAACTACGTGAATCAATTGGGGGAATTGGCGGGCCTTGCGCCGATTCCTCCTCTTGCCTTCGCCTCGGGCGGCGGCATTCCGTCGGCGCTCACAGGTAGTTACGGCCAATCCCTTCATAATCTGTGGGGCGGCAGTTTTCCGACAGCGCAATTCGGAGTGCAGGTTTCCCTGCCCCTGCGCAACCGCACCGCGGAAGCGCAGGTGGCGGTCTCGTCTGCCGAAGGCCGGAGGTTACGCACGGTTCAGGACCAGGTCGCCATGGCAATTGAGGCCGATGTCCGAAATTCCATGCAGGCAGTGAGTTCGGCGCAGGCGCGGCTCGCCGCCTCCTCGGTAGCCAGCCGCTCCGCCGAGGAACAATATAACAGCGAGCAGCGGCAGCTGCAGGCGGGCACGTCCACAGTATTTCTGGTCCTACAGCGCCAGAGCGATCTCATCACCGCGCGTAACCGGGAAGTCCGCGCGCGCGCCGATGTCGCGGAAGCGATCGCGAATTTCGAACGTGCCACGGCGCGAACCATTGCGGCGCACAATATCCAATTGCAGCCATAGTCGCTGGCTCTGCGCGCACAGCCTTCTGTGCCAGAGCGCAGCTCGGGCTGTGGGACAATCTTAGCTCGCCGCGGTGCATAATATTCGTTTGTGACCTCCTCCGTGCTCGGCGCTATCGAAGCGGGCGGCACCAAGTTCGTTTGTGGCATTGGAACGGGACCGGAAGATCTGCGGGTAACCGTCATCCCTACCACCTCTCCCGAATCCACTATTGGCGAAATTATCCGCTTCTTCCGCCGGCAGGTTCCCATCGCGGCCCTGGGCATTGGTTCTTTCGGCCCGATCGATCGCAAAGCGGGTCGGATTACCTCAACGCCCAAGGCGGCTTGGCGGAACTACGAAATCGCCGGTATCCTTCGGACCACCCTCGGTGTGCCGGTCGGCTTCGACACCGATGTCAATGCCGCTGCGCTGGCGGAAGCACGCTGGGGCGCGGCGTGCGGGATTTCGGACTTTGTCTATGTGACCGTCGGTACTGGCATCGGCGGCGGCGCTCTGGTAAGCGGGTGGCTGCTTCACGGGACAACCCACGCCGAGATGGGCCACCTGCGGATTCCGCACGACCGCGCGCGCGATCCGTTTCCGGGCTGCTGCCCGTATCACGGCGACTGCCTGGAAGGCTTGGCGTCAGGACCAGCTATTCAGGCGCGGTGGGCCGCCAAACCCGAGTCCTTGCCACCCGGTCATCCCGCGTGGCGGTTGGAAGCGCATTATCTCGCCCTGGGGATCGCGAACCTTGCGTGCACACTCGCGCCGCAACGAATTCTGCTGGGAGGTGGCGTGATGCAACAGGCGCATCTGTTCGATCTCATCCGCGCAGAATTGGCGGAGCTGCTGAACGAATATGTCCGGGTTCCGGAGGTCATTCCTCCCCAGCTTGGATCGCGCGCGGGCGTGCTGGGCGCGTTGATTCTCGGCGAGCGCTCCCGCTGATTCAACACCCGGGGACCCTCGGGATGTTTTCCGGTTTGTGCTGCGAAAACGAAAAACCGCGGTCTATGCGCAACTCAGGTTCCAACGCGTGATCACACGATTCTCGTGTTCATAGCCGAGGGTGCTGATCGTCGCAGTGCTCAGCGCGAACAAGCGGCCCGTTTGCGGTGATAGCCCCAGCCATCGCGCCGTCAGGATGCGAAGGATGTGTCCGTGCGCAAAAAGCGCCACATCGCCGGCGGCCCGGCCAGCGCGTTCTAATACCGCCTCGGCGCGCGCCGCGACTTGTTCGATCGTCTCCCCATTGGGAACACCCCCAGTCCAGATCGACCAGCCGGGTTGCTGCGCGCGGATCTGCGCGGTCGTCCGGCCTTCGTAGTCGCCGTAATCCCATTCGCGCAGGTCCGGCTCCGGCTGTGCGGCATCACCGTATCCGGCCAGCGTGCATGTCTCGCGGGCGCGTTCGAGCGGGCTGGTCAGCACCAGGTCAAACTTGCGAGCTCCGAGTTGAGCCGCGATCGCTTGGGCCTGCCGGCGCCCCGTCTCGGTCAGGGGCAGATCTGTGCGGCCGGTATGCGCGCCGGAGCGGCTCCATTCGGTCTCCCCGTGCCGGATCAGCCACAGTTCGCCCGCCATCTATTCCGACATGATCGGTTCGCTGCGCTCGCGTGGGCCGGGCTGCAGGTGCGGATTGCGCATCAGAAGCCGCGCGCAGGTGTTCCAGCGCAACAGAGCGTCATCGTTGGCCGGCGGCCGGACGGCCTCGGCTTTCTCGTAGCACTCCATGGCTTCGCGAAGCCAGTCATAAATCGCCGAACCTGTGGCATGCCGCGACTGGTCCAGCAGCGCCTGTGCGCGCCGCTCCGAAATGATTCCCGAATAATAGAACCGTTCGTATTCGTCCTTCAGCCGCGGGACCACGTCTTTCGCTTCCTGGACCTTGAATGCCTGCCCGAACTGGTCAGTTAGCGCGAGCAGCAACGTGACCAGCGCCGGTTGATTCTCGGGATCGACTCGCAGGACATCCTGGCAGATGCTCTCGCTCTGCCAGGGCTCGTGAAGCAGGCGATAGCGTTCGGCTTTAGCAAGCGCGCTCGGGATCGCGTCTTTGTGCAGCGATTTTAGTTCCATCGACCAACCCCGCGCAGGTCACAGCCTGCGCTCCTAACTGCCGATGATCTTCATGACCAGTTTTCGCAACGGGTCGTAATACTCGTCCACCACCCGCTCTTTCAACGGAATGATGGCATTCTCGGTAATCGTGATCTCTTCCGGGCAAACCTTCCGGCAGCAAGTCGTGATGTTGCAATAGCCGACGTTGTGTTTATCCTTCAAATCCTTGGTGCGGTCTTCGGTGTCCATCGGGTGCATCTCGAGCGCCGCGGTGTGCACAAAAAAGCGGGGGCCGACGAACTCGTCAAATTTCTTGTGCTCGCGCAAGACGTGGCAGACGTCCTGGCATAGGTAGCACTCAATGCATTTCCGGAATTCCTGGATGCGGTTGACGTCGGCCTGGACCATGTGCCATGTGCCGTCCGCGAAATCGGGTTTCCGCGGGTTGAGCTTCTTAATAGTTTTCTTGACCTTGTAATTCCAGGAGACATCGGTCACCAGGTCCTTGATGGACGGAAACGTGCGCATCGGCTCGACCGTCACCGGCTTATTGAGGTCCAGCGAGTTGAGCCGCGTCATGCACATCAGCTTGGGCATGCCGTTGATTTCGGCCGAGCACGACCCGCAGCGCCCGCACTTGCAGTTCCACCGCGCGGCCAGGTCGTTGGCCTGTTCGGCCTGAAGCTTGAGGACGGCGTCGAGCACCACCATGCCCTCCTCCACGTCAGTCGCGTAATCGACGAATTTCCCTCCCTTTACATCGCCGCGCCAGATGCGGAAAGTCGCCTTGGCCATTTTATTTATTCTCCTCGATTACTTGTTTCAACTCCGAGGGCAATTCCGCAATGGGAACTCGCGAAATCTGCATTTCGCCGTCCGCTCCCTGCTTCACCATGATATTGAAATGTCCGTAATCCGCGCTCTTCTCCGGATAATCATCCCGGAAATGGCCGCCGCGGCTTTCTTTGCGTTCGAGCGCAGCGCGCGTAATGGCTTCCGAAACGGTCAGCAAATTGGGCAAATCCAGCGCCGTGTGCCATCCGGCGTTGAACTCCCGGTTGCCATAAACGCCCACTCGGCTTGCCTGCTCTTCGAGCCGGGTAATTTCCTTGAGCGCTTCCTGCATTTCGTGCTCGGTACGCACAATGCCGACGTTGTGCTGCATCATTTCCTGCAGCTCATGCTGGATCTGGTATGGGCCTTCAGCGCCCGATCCGGCGCGCTCGAAGGGCTGCAATGCTTCCTTGGCGGCCCGATCGACAGCGGCCTGGTCCACGCGCCCCACTCCATTCTTCTTCGCGAATTCAGCTGCGTGCTCGCCGGCCCGCTTGCCAAATACCAGCAGGTCCGAGAGCGAATTCCCGCCCAACCGGTTGGCCCCGTGGAGGCCGGCCGCGCACTCGCCGGCGGCGAACAGGCCGGCAATCGAAGTCATCTCGGTTTCCGCATCTACCTTGATTCCGCCCATCATGTAGTGCGTGGTGGGGCCGACTTCCATCGGCTCCTTGGTGATATCGATATCGGCAAGCTGCTTGAACTGGTGATACATGCTCGGCAGCTTGCGTTTGATGTGCTCGGCCGAATTGGGAAGTTTTTCCTTGATCCAAGCGATGTCGAGATACACACCTTTGTGCGGGCTGCCCCTCCCCGCCTTGACCTCGCGCACGATGCAGCGCGCCACGTGGTCGCGGGTCAGCAGTTCCGGAGGCCGCCGGGCATCGCGGTCACCCTGCGTGTAACGCCAGCCTTCCTCGGGATTATCGGCAGTTTGGCCGCGGTAGTTCTCCGGAATGTCGTCGAACATGAACCGGCGGCCTTCCTTGTTTTTCAGAATACCGCCCTCCCCGCGCACGCCCTCGGTTACAAGAATGCCCTGGACCGAAGGCGGCCACACCATTCCGGTCGGGTGAAACTGTACAAACTCCATGTCGATGAGCGCAGCGCCCGCGTGATACGCCAGCGCGAGACCATCGCCGGTATATTCCCAACTGTTGCTGGTGATTTTGTAGGCCCGGCCGATACCGCCCGTGGCCAGAACTATCGCCTTCGCGGGGAAAAGCAAGAACCGCCCGCGCTCGCGATCGTACCCAAACGCGCCCGCCACCCGGCCGCTGTCCATCAGCAAGGTCAGGATCGTGGTCTCCATGTGGACCTGGATCCCCTGATGGATCCCGTGGTCCTGGAGAGTGCGGATCATTTCCAGCCCAGTCCGGTCGCCGACGTGCGCCAGCCGTGGATAGCGATGCCCGCCGAAATTGCGCTGCAGGATGCGCCCGTCCTTGGTACGGTCGAAGACCGCGCCCCAGGCTTCCAGCTCGCGCACGCGGTCCGGCGCTTCCTTAGCATGCAATTCCGCCATGCGCCAGTTATTCAGGTATTGGCCGCCGCGCATGGTATCGGAAAAGTGAACCTTCCAGTTGTCGCGCTCGTCGACGTTCCCCATTGCCGCCGCCGCGCCGCCCTCCGCCATCACGGTATGCGCCTTGCCCAGCAGAGATTTCGTCACCAGCCCGACTGTGGCGCCTTGCGCCGACGCCTCGATGGCCGCACGCAGACCGGCGCCGCCCGCGCCGATCACCAGCACGTCGTAAGCGTGCGTCTGATATTCCGCCATTACAGGATTCTCCAGTCGTGCCAGATCCCCATCGCGCACAGGCGGATGTAGATATCCGAGAAGGCCACGGTGAACAGGCTGGTCCACGCCCACTTCTGATGCCACCGGTTCAGACAGCTCACGCACTGATAGGAGGTGGTGCGAATGGGCCCGAGCAGATCGAAGCGGCCGCCGACCAGGTGGCGCAGCGAGTGACAGCCGAGAGCATACAGAGCCAGGAACGTGGTATTCGCGGTCAGAAGAATGGTGCCCACTCCGATGCCGAAGTGCGTTACGCCGGTAGCAGGATCGGTGAACCACAGCGCATCCCAGACATCGTGCGCCAGAAAGAACAGGAACAGGATCGCGACGTAAAGGAAATAGCGGTGGACGTTGTGCAGGATGAGCGGGAAGTGGCGTTCGCCGAGATAGGTTTTCCGGGGCTCGCCCACCGTGCAGGACGGCGGATCGGCCCAGAACGCCTTATAGTAAGCGCCACGATAGTAATAGCAAGTGAGGCGAAAAAGTCCGGGGAACGGAAGTATGAACAGCGCGGGCGACCAGGGCAGCCAGCCCGGAAACCATCCGGGCTTGGGTCCGAACCAGGCGTGCGGCGAAGCGCCGAATAATTCCGGTGAATAGAACGGAGATAAATAGGGGCCGTAGAAGTAATTAACCCCTTGCAGCGCCGCCCACGTAGTGTAGACCACGAACGCGGACAGTCCCAGAAAGACGAACAACGGCGACACCCACCACAAGTCCCGGCGCGATGTCTGGCCGAATTTGCGCCTTTCCCAGGACACCTGGGCAAAAGCCATAAGCGATTCCTCCTGCCGGTGGAATCGCTTATGGCTTTTGCCCAGGTGTCCTGGGAAAGGCGCAAATTC
>Ga0070741_10015857_pt1 | contig 12684 bp, 7 predicted proteins | sample Coa_R1_4_FD_66440 | JGI IMG/M metagenome (GOLD analysis project Ga0070741, IMG submission 66440) | Surface soil microbial communities from Centralia Pennsylvania, which are recovering from an underground coalmine fire - Coalmine... | ecosystem: Environmental > Terrestrial > Soil > Unclassified ...
AAAACCAACGCTTTTGGCCCGCCTGAGCCGCGAAATATGACCTTCGCGAATTGGACGACCGGCGGCTTGAACTACACCAACGTCTGCAACGAAGGCTATCCGCCTCCGTCTTGCACCACCATGTCGGCCGGCATCCTCGGCCACAAATCGCACGGCGGAAACTAAGCTCGCCTTGCGCTTTCGATTTGCCCGCCCCTGCGTCGGCAGGGGCGTTTTTTTTGCCACTTGAACCTAACGGGATCTTCCATTCCGAGTACATGCTTCGTGGTATCGACATTCAACGTGTCCCAAAAGAGGATGCATTGACTCTGCTTGTTCACCAAATGGGTCAATTTCGGATTGGGAGGAGATCGTCATGCTTTGGACAATTTTTGTGATCCTGTTGGTGCTGTGGCTGTTGGGGCTCGTCAGTTCCTATACCCTCGGCGGATTTATCCATATTTTGCTGGTCATCGCCCTGGTCATCCTGGTGATCAACCTTTTGTCGGGGCGGCGAACTGCGGTTTAGTGTCTAGTTGGACCGCCATAAATTGTTTGCGTCGCCCCGCTTCGGGTTGTCATCTTCCGAATCGTCAGTCACAGGAGGCCGCAAATGGCGGAGACGGCGCAACAGTATGTGCAGAGGATCACGGGGTTCGTACAAGGCAAGGAGCCTCTGAAAATCCAGCAGGCGACGGCAAAAAAGCTTCAGCAACTAACCACCGGCGTTGATCGCAAAAAACTGACGATGAGGCCTTCCCCTGGGAAATGGTCTGTGGCTGAAATCGTTGCCCATTTGGCGGACACGGAGTTAGTCGCTGGTTGGCGGTTGCGGCTGATTCTTGGAAGCAACGGGACGCCGATCCAGCCATTCGACCAAGATGTATGGGCCCAGACCTTCAACTACTCGAAGCGTGATGTGAAGACCTCTATTGAAGTCTTTCGCGTATTGCGGGAAAACAATCTGGCGCTTCTGAAATCCCTGCCAAAAGAATTATGGGATCACTACGGAATGCACGCGGAGCGGGGCAAAGAGACCGTCAGCCATATCGTTAACATGTTTGCTGGCCACGACCTGAATCACATCGAGCAAATCGAGAACATCGTGAAAAAGCGCTAGTGGTTGCTGGAGAGTGCGGCGGCCCGGTTTTCGGCCTGTTCCGCCTCCGCGTTTTTTCCCAGCCCTTTGTAGGCACGACCCAGCAGTTCAAAGACTTTGGGATTTTTGTCCTCGGTCTGAGCTAGGGACTGTAAGGGTGGAAGTGCGTCGGCGAAGTTGTTGTCCATAATTTGCGCCTCCGCCGATCCCAGTTGGGCTTCGACACTCTTCGAATCCAGAAGCTGAGCGGCTTCAAATTGGTCCTCGGCCGCCTTCGGGTCTTTTAGCTTCAGATACACCTGACCGAGCAGCAATCGGGCTGGTAACTGCCCGGGGGTCAATTTCAGGCTCGCTTCCAGAGCGTCGCGAGCACCGGGCCAATCGCCAGATTTTTCCCGTGCTTGTCCTTCGTAGAAAGCGGCGGTCGAGTCGTCGGGACGAACTTCGCGCGCTGCTTTGAGATGTTCAGCCGCTTTGGCAAAGTCTCCGGACTTTAGTTCCAACTCGCCAATCTGGCGCAGGGCGGTCGGTTGCTTCGGATCCAACTGCAAGACTTTTTCAAGAGCACCGCGGGCATCTGCGGTTCGGTTGTCATCGCTGGCAATCATCGCCGTGTGCAGAAGGTTCTGCTGTTCGATTTTGTCTTTCGGATCCGGCAAAGATGAAGTATCCGCGGCTGCTCCTGAGGGGGCGGTATACCCGAGCGCCTTCAACTTGTCTGAATTCTGACCGGAGGAATCCGCTTCCGTCTTCGGCGCGGCGTTTTGTTTCAGTGCCGAGAGCATACCTCGCATCTTTGCTGCAGTTGCGTTCTGGGCGGCGTAAGTATTATTCAGTTCTTTCGGATCGACGTGCAGGTCGTAAAGCTCCGGCCGGGGCGCCTGTATGAACTTGAACCCATGGTCGCGGACCGAACGGAGCGGGGCCCACCCAAAGCGCAGCGGATAGTCGGTTTCGCCATACGCAGTTCTATCCGTCGCCGCTGTTTCCGTAAACAGCGGTTTGAGCGATTCACCATTGAGAGTCGCCGGCGCAGGAACCTTAAGCAGATCAAGTGCCGTGGGAAGCAGGTCGATGGTCCTGACCTGCGCATCAACAACTTTCCCGGCATCCGCCTGACTTGGCAGCTTGACTATCATCGGTACGTGGGTAGTGGAGTCGTACAGGAAAATTCCATGGGTGTCTTCGTGGTGTTCGCCCAAACCCTCGCCGTGATCTCCAACGACCATAACGATGGCATTTTCATACCAGCCATGCTTGCTTAAGTAGCTGATGAAATTTCCCAGCACCGAATCTGAATATGCGATCTCGCCGTCATACAAATGCTCCTTGTACTTCTCGGCAAACGGTGCGGGTGGCTCGTACGGATCATGTGGATCGTAGAGATGAACCCAGACGAAATGCGGGCCGGTTGGATGGGCGGTCAGCCATTTTTCCGCATGATCGACGACATCCATACCGCGACGCTCAACCCGCCCCCAGCGCTCCTTGCTCGGCGCATGCTCCGGAAAGTTGTCGTAGAAATCAAATCCCTGATCGAGGCCCGGAGCTAGAGTTTTGCTGTCGAGAATGACGGCACCGATAAATGCGGCAGTGTGGTACCCCTTCTTCTGCAAAAACGCAGCCCACGTTTCATGCTCCGATGAAAGCGGAATGGCGAAGTCAGTAACGCCATGAACGCTCGGTAAGAGCCCGGTGAGGATCGAGGTGTGGGAAGTGTTGGTGATCGGGCTGGGAGTGTATGCCTGACTGAAACGAATTCCGCTTGCCGCCAGCTTATCGAGCGTGGGGGTCTCGACCTTGTCGTACCCGTAGCAATGAACGTGATCGGCACGAAGCGTGTCGATGGTGATCAGGAAAACGTCGGGCAGCGAGGTCTTTCTTGGCGGCGCGAGGGAAGTCGCAAAAGCGAGCCCGGACGCGAGCGCCAAAAGCCATGCAAGTCGGAATAGCCGCATAGAAATCAGACTAGCATAGGAATGTGGAAGCCGCGTCAATACAGGCTTTCCGGTGGGATATAATCTCAAAGACTTTCATGCATCTTCCCCGTTGGCCCGTGGTTCTTCTGCTCAGCGCCTTGCCGGCGTTCGCGGCGTCGTCGCCCGCCCGCAACCTGATCGTGATTACCATCGATACGTTGCGAGCCGACCATCTGGGCTGTTACGGCTACAAACAAATCCGCACTCCAAATATCGACGCGCTCGCCGGCGAGGGTTTTCGCTTTGAACATGCGTTCGCCGTGGTTCCGGTCACATTGCCTTCCCATACTACGATTTTTACCGGAACCTACCCGATGTTCAGCGGCATGCATGATTTTGCAGATAACAAGTTAAATGCCACGCAGCCGACTCTAGCTTCGGTGCTCAAGCAGCAGGGATACGCAACCGGCGCGGTGGTGGCTTCGGCGGTGCTCGATTCCCGCTTCGGACTGAACCGCGGATTCGATTTTTACTACGATCACTTCGACTTTAGCCGGCTGCAGGAAACAAACCTTGACGAAATGGAGCGGCCTGGCGATGCGGTCGCGGATGTTGCTCTCGACTGGCTCTCCAAGAATTCGCAAGGGAAATTTTTTTTCTGGATGCACCTGTACGATCCGCATTATCCCTATCGACCACCGAGTCCGTACAGTGAGGAGTACAAAGACCATCCCTACGATGGCGAGATCGCTTTCGCCGATGGACAAGTGGGGCGCATCATCCGTTTTCTGAAAGACAAAGGGTTATATCAGAACACTGTGATCGTGCTGAGCGGAGATCACGGCGAAAGCCTTGGAGAGCACGGCGAGAAGACGCACGGTTTCTTTATCTACAATGCGACGTTGCATGTGCCGCTCATTTTCCACGTTCCGGGCGAGACCGGTGGGAAGGATGTTGCTGCAAACGCCAGCCTGGCCGATTTGATGCCTACGGCATTGCAGATTCTGCATGTTGACATTCCTCCCCAGGTGCAAGGGCGCAGTTTGCTTCCGTTCATAAAAGAGGAGAAGGCCGAGGCGGCTCGGGAACTTTATGCCGAGACGTTCCTGCCGCGCATTCATTTCAACTGGAGCGAACTGCGGGGAGTGGAAACGGAAAAGTACCACTTCATCGCGGCACCGACCCCTGAACTGTACGATGTGCAAAAGGATCCAGGAGAGACGCAAAACCTGATCACCCAGAAGAAAGCCGTTGCCGAAGAGATGCGCGCGCAACTCAACGCTACCATTCGTCAGTACAGCACGGGCAACGAACTGGCGGAGAAGACTGGGCTGGATCCGGCGCTGATGGAGCGGTTGAAATCGCTCGGCTATGCTGGCTTCTCAGGTGGTGGAAATTCGACCACGCCCGCGCAAAGTCTGCCTGACCCGAAAGACAGGATCGCGGTTTACGAACTGATCTCGGATGCTATTGCCGACAGCCAGCACGGTGCGTTTGCCGAGTCAACAGACAAGCTGAACACCGCGCTCAAGACCGATCCAAACTCGGTTCCAGTGCATTACTTGTTAGGATTGAACTACTACCGGACCCGCGAATTTCCTAAATCGGTGGAACAACTCGAGCGCGTGTTGCAGTTGAGCCCCGACTACTCGCTGGCTGTGTTTCAGTTGGGGTTGGCTTATGCCAGAACCGGTGACTTCGACCACGCCATCGAGACATTGAAGCACGCATTACAGCTGGATCCTTCTAACTTTGGGGCCGCCTACAACCTCGGCGTCGCTTATCTGCAGAAGAAGATGGTGCCCGAGGCGCTGGCATCATTTCGTCAGGCAATCGAGATGGCGCCGGATTACGCGCCGGCCCACCGGGCTTTGGGGGAGATGCTTCTTTATCAAGGGCAGGCCGATGAAGCGATCACCGAGCTGAGAACCGCGTCGAGCCTGAATCCGCAGGACGCTTCCGTTCACGCGTTGCTGGCGAAGGCTCTCTCGTCGAAGGGACTCAGCGAGCAGGCGCAAGAGGAAATGCGCAAAGCCGAAAGCCCGCCGCGATAGATTTGAATACTTTGAGACGATGGATATCCAATCTGATTCTGTGCTGGCTGTGTTTGGTGCCTGCATTCGCAGCTCCTGCGACGGTCCACAAAAGCCAGCCCAGTGTAATCCTGGTCACGATCGATACCGTTCGAGCCGACCATATTGGTTGTTACGGTTTTGCTGACATTCAGACGCCGACCCTGGACGGCCTGGCACACGATGGTGTTCTGTTTCAACGGGCAATTTCGCAGGTTCCACTCACTTGGCCTTCGCACGCAGCGATTCTGACCGGCGCTTATCCGTTCCAGAACGGTGTCCAGGACTTTACCGGGCAGCCGCTCGAAGCGCGATTTCGGTCGGTGGCGCAAGCATTCAAGGCGCATGGATACGCGACCGGCGCAGTGGTGAGCGCTTTCGTGCTGGATCGAAGTTGGGGACTAGCGCGGGGGTTTGATTACTATGATGATGCATTCTCGGCCGAGACTTTTCAGAAGAAAGACATCGGCCTTGTCGACCGGAAGGCGGCAGAAAGCGTCAATCACGCGATTTCCTGGCTTTCGAAACACTCGCAACAGCCGTTCTTTTTCTGGTTGCATCTTTACGATCCGCATAGCCCATACGATCCGCCGGAACCCTACCGCTCCCAATATCGTACTCATCCCTACGATGGCGAAATTGCCTACGCCGATCACGAGCTCGGCCGTCTGGTCGCGTGGCTGAAGTCCAAACACGCCTACGACCAAACCATGGTCGTTGTTTTGAGCGACCACGGAGAATCGTTGGGCGATCACGGCGAAAAAGAGCACGGATTTTTCATCTATAACTCCACCGTGCACATTCCGCTGATCGTGAAACCGCCTGCTGGGAGCGGGATTCACACGGGATCGGTGGCTGCGCCTGTCGAGACGATCGATGTGGCGCCCACGTTGTTGCAGGTGGCAGGAATCAAGGATCCGATCCAGAACCAGTTCGGGGCCAAGGGTCTTTTCGGCGCACAAGCTCAGTCCAAGGACCAGACCTACAGTGAGACCTTCTATCCCTTCAGTTCGTTTGGCTGGAGTCCGCTGCATGGGCTGGAAACCTCCCGCTACCACTACATCGAGGCGCCTGCACCCGAGCTTTACGACGTGCAAGCCGACCCTGCCGAGAAGAACAACCTGGCTTCGCAACAGACCGCAACCGTCGCGGTACTGAAAGAGAAGCTGCAAACTCTCTTGCGGGAGAAACCGTTTTCGCCCGGCCAGGCAAACGCCGCCCTGAATCCGGATGCGCAGGAAAAGCTGCGAGCACTAGGATATGTGGCCTACCGTTCTCCAGTCACCGCCGAGGCCCTGGCTTCCGGCCTGGCCGATCCGAAAGACAAGTTGTGGGAGTTGAATGACATCCTGGTAGCGACCGATGCCTTTCAAGTCGGAGATTACAAAACTGGGGAAGAGTCGCTGGAGAAAGTTCGAGCGAGCGATCCCAAGATGTATGTAGTGCCTTTTATGCTTGGGGAGAATGCACTCCGCCGGCGCGACTGGGACCAGGCTGCGTCCGAACTCACAAAATGTCTGGAGCTCAATCCAAACTTCGACCAGGCCATGGTGGGATTAGGCAGAGCCCTGGTAAATCAAGGCAAAGCGGATGAAGCGAAAACCTGGATCGAGAAGGCCCTGAATTACAATCCTCGAAATTACCGTGCCTGGTACGAGCTGGGGTATGTGAAATCGAAAAGCGATCCTGCGGCGGCGATCGAAGCTTATTCCAAAGCCATCGGAATTCAACCCAACTTCGCCCCCGTGCGACGTGACCTTGGGATGCTTGAGTACCAGCAAAAAAACTACGCCGAGTCCGCCAAGCAGCTCGCCAGAGCCACAGAGCTGGGCATCGACCAAGACGCGCCTTTATTCAATTTTCTGGGGATCAGTTACAGTCTCACAGGCCGCCTGCCGCAAGCGCTTCAGAGTTATAAGAGAGCACTTCAAATCGATCCGAAACTTGCCGAAGCCCATTTAAATCTCGGTTTTGCTTACGAGAAGCTAAACCGCAAGGATCTGGCGGAGCAGGAATACAAGACGACTTGCTCGCTAAGTTCCCAGCTATGCAATGTCATACAGCAGAGAAAAAGCCCTGCGGATTAATTGGGCTGCGCGCCCGGCTTGGCCGATCCCTCCAGGCGCTTCAACAGTTGCTTCGCTTGTGGACTGAAGGGGCTGTCGGGAAAAGTAGCGACAAAATCGTGTAGTTGAGCGACTGCGGATTCTTTCTTCCCCGACTGGAGCAGGACATTCACCAGTTGCAATCTAGGCTGCACCATGGCGGGACTTAATAAGATTGCTTTGCGCAGTGCCTGTTCAGCCTCGGTCAGTTTGCCAGTCTTTATATCTAGCGATCCCAGCAAAAAATGGCCGAGCGGCGATTCCGGATCGCGGCGCATTCCCTCGTCGAGGTAGTTCTTGGCCTCCGGCAACTCGCCCATCAACATGCAAACATTGCTGAGATTGAAATAGCCGGCGGAATCGCTCTGATTGCCACGCACGGCCTCGGAGAACTCCTTCCGGGCGCTAGGGAAATCAGACTTGCTCAAATAATCCGATCCCAGGTTGTTGTGCGCTTCATAGAAGTCGGGGGCGATTTGAACCGCTTTCTGGTAATGCTTGATTGCGTCGTCTTTGTTGCCATCCTGATCGGCACTGATGCCTTTCTTGAACTCCTTGAGCGCCGGCTTGGGGAATTTCGCCGCATACTCGCGAACGTCAGTCAGGTTCACATTTGCGCCGTTCGACTTATCTGGAACGCTAGCCTTCTCGGGTTGAGCGTTTCGCGGGACCAAGGTGAAATCTACAAAAACCATCGGCGACAGCGAGGAGGGAACAATCTCTGCTTCCCTTCGTTCAGGCTGGTAATTGTCATCATTAATAACGACGAAATACGGGTTGGGAGGCAGGGTGTGGAACCCGTACGTGCCTTGTGAGTCCGTATAAACCGTTTGCACCGTAGCCCCTCTGAATTCCAACGTCACCAGGATGCGTTCCGGGGGTGCACCGCCACGGGTAACCCGTACATGGCCCACGATCGAGCCCAGCGTTTGCTGTTGCGCAAGTCCGTTGCCGCTCAAGCCAAGGCAGGCAAGTAGCAGGAGGGTGGGCAGCGAGAAAATTCGGAACTCGGCGGCGTACCGCATGAGAGCACCGCAAAAGATAAAGGGCTTGTCCTGGTTGTCCAGAACAAGCCCAATCTTACCGCAGTTTAGGTTAGAAGCTCAGCTTTAATCCGAGCTGCAGGTTGCGAGCGTTCAGAGTTGCAGCCGCCTGTCCGAAGTTAGTAAAGGACACGTGGTTGTTTGCACCTCCGCCAGCCGCGGCCAGAATGAAATTGGCGCGGTTGAAGATGTTGAACGCGCTCGCTTCGAACTTCAGGTTGAACCTTTCAGTCATTCTGAAGTTCTTGGCGAGAGTCATATCCGTAACCCACTGGCCAGGGCCTACGAAGGTGTTCCGCCCAAGGCTCCCGGTGCAACCCACACAAGGAGCGCTCAGGACGGGCAGCCCCGCTTGTTCGGGCGCGCCGTTACAGCCGTTCGTGATGCCACCATTCGTGCCACCACTGCACCAGCCGTTTGCCCAGACGTTACGATCGAAGCCTGAGAAGCCTCCAACACTGCTGTTGGGACGATCGTTACGATCCCAGTTCAGGTTGTAGTCGCCGCCAGAGTTGGTACAGTTGGCAGCCACGAAGGGCACAGCCGAACAGCCCGCCGAAAGCCTCGGTCCCGAAGAAGAGTATGGAGACCAGTGCGCTCCGGTTTGGAACGCCCAGATTCCATCCAGATTCCATCCGCCCGCAAGGTAGCCGAGTACGCCCTTCAAGTGTTGACCCGGCAGCTCGATGACGTAGTTGAGAACCAAGCGATGCCGGATATCGAATACCGAATCGCCTCGATCCAGCCCTGGCAAGGACTGGTCGGTCAGATAACCGTCACCACCGGACCCGCCGGCCGCCGTGGTAGCGCCGCTGTGCCAGGTGGAACCGTTATCAATCGAGTGGCTCCAAGTGTAGGAGGCATTGAACAGAATGCCGTGGCTCATCTGCTTTTTCGCAGAAAGCTGTAAGGCGTTGTAATTGGAATTTGAAGCGTTCTCCCAAGTTCGCAGCGTGCCATAGTTTGGATTGGGGCGTCCGAGAGTGTTGATCGAATCAACCAACCCCGTGAGGGTCCGGCCCAGATTATCGGTGATTGTCGCCGTGGTCGGCAGAATTCCCCCGGCCTGGCTGTTGATGTCCGACGCGCGGAACAGTTTGTGGGCTGCGGTTCCTACGTAGTCTGCTTCCACAACCAGCTTAGGCGCTACTTCGCGCTGCACGCTGAAGAAGTAGTTATAGACATAAGGATCGCGGATGCCCTGTGGCAGCACGATACCCGTCAGCTTGGCCAAGTCCGGATTTGAGGCTGCCCAGCCATTGATGTTGCCAGTAGCCTGAGCTCCGATACCTTGTCCCGGATTGGTAGGCGGACCAGTGAAGGTGGGGGCTGCCCCCGAAGGACCGCAGTTGGTTCCGTTCGTGCAGGTTGTCGGACCATAGACCACGGTCTGAGTGCTGCCGCCTCCCGGAAGGGTATTGAACGCCGCGTTGAACGAGTAGAACGGAGGATTCCAACGCGAGTTCGAAAGCGGGTTGTACAGAGTGCTCTCGTAAGAGACACCGAAGCCGCCACGGAGTGAAGTCTTGCCATCGCCGAACACATCCCAGGCAAAACCCACGCGCGGTCCGAAGTTATTGTGATCTCCCGGTCCAAGGCTGCTGGCAGTAGCAAAACCACCAGGGCCGCAAACTCCGGCCAGAACCTGGCTGCTTTGCACAGCGACGGTGCTGGGGTTACAGGACGTGAGATTGCTGCTGGAGAACGGAACGTTGGCACTGGCGACTTGCTGAGCTAACCCGATGCCAGGTCCAAGTTTGAATGTGGTGACCAAGCCATCTTCCTCGGTGTGGCGAGTGAAGACGTCATAGCGCAAACCCAGGTTAAGGGTAAGGCGCTTGCTCACCTTCCAATCGTCCTGGAAGTAGCCGCCGTATTCAGTGTTCCGCCAGTGACGGATGTTATCGCCGAGCGCTGCGGATTGGCCAGTCGCAAACCCCGGATTGACACCTGCTGCTTGGCCGTAAGGAGCATCGGCCGCGAAGTAGATGGAATCCGTGAAGTAATAGGAGCCACGGGCGATATCGAATTCGCTGTTTTCGATGTTCCGCTTGATGTCCACGCCAACCTTGATGTTGTGGTTGCCGTGGCTGATCGAAACCATGTCGCCGTAGCTGTAATCGTGTTCCTTAAAGAACTGGGGATATCCGTTGTACGAACCGAAGCCCACCGTGCCGTCGTCGAAAGTGACTTGCGGCACGCCGGGTGCGGAGACGCCGATACCATTGTTGTTTTGCGTGTAGCCCGCCCGGAACTCGTTCAGGATGGTGGGCGAGAAGGTGTGCACATAGCTGAACTGACCATTGGGCAGAATGATGCGCTGGGGATTGGAGAACCCTCTGGTACAGGCTGCGTCGCAGGGACCATAAGCATCAGTGGTCTTCAACCAGTTGAACTGAAGGTATACACGGTTGGCAGCGTTCCAGTTGTAATCCAAGCGGCCGGAAGCCTCATTACCGTTGAAGAGATTTCCCAAAGACTGAGTCTGGCTGCCAAAAATCGCAACGCTATTCTCGAGGAACGGGGAGTCGCGGTTTACGGTTCCGGCCTGTAAGGCAGGAAGTGCGCCTTGGCAATGCGCCGCGGAAGCGTTGGAGACGTCCGTAGGCGTCACGCCCAGTAGCGCGCCGAACTTCGCTGCCAAAGCGGTTCCATTCTGATCAGGGCAGAGATAGTTGGTGAAGTCGCCGCCAGTGTACTGATTGAGAGAGACTGCAGTGCTGGGAATTCCGGGTACCGTGGGCTTGAAATCTTTGTAGAGAAGAGACGCAACGGAATTCGGGAATGCCGCCGTAACGGCGTCGCGATATTGTTGGGTTTCAGCGACGATCGTCTGCGGAGTACCGGTAGTGCGGAATCGGTCACCCTGGTAGGAGGCAAAGAAGAACAACTTGTCCTTGATGATCGGACCGCCGAAAGTGCCGCCAAATTGATTGAAACGCAGAGGCGGTTTGGTGGCGCCGGCTTGATTCAAGAAGAACTCGTTGGCATCGAGGGCGTCATTTCGGAAATATTCCCAAATGCTGCCGTGATAGGAGTTCGTTCCCGATTTCGTGACCAGGTTGTTGATCGACCCGGCGCTGTTTCCGTACTGAGCGGAAACGTTCAGTTGCAGCTGTTGAAATTCCTGCACCGTGTCCTGAACCGGGGTATTGTTCACACCGCCGCTCAGGCCCTTGTTGGCTACGCCATTGATCAGGAATCCGTTGAAATCTTCGCGCAGTCCGTTCACGACGGTGTTGTGACCGGCCTCAAAGTCCACGCCAGCGACGTTGACGGCGCCCGGAGCCAACTGCATCAGGTCGTAAACGTTGCGTCCATTCAACGGCAGGTTACTGATCTGGGTGCTGTTGATGGTGGTGGCCAGTTTCGACTCTTCGGTGTTGACCGCCGCAGCCTCGCCCGTTACTTCCACCACTTCACGCGCCTGCCCGAGAACCATCTTGAAGTCCACGTGCTGGATGGTGCCGGCGTTCAGCGTGATGTCGGTGTTGTTTACCGTCTTGAAGCCCGGGGCTTCTGCGGTGATTTTGTAGGTGCCCGGGGGCAATTCCTTCGCGGTATAGGTACCGGTTGAACTGCTCTGCGTGGTCACCGAAAGGTTGGTGCCGACGTTAACGATCGTAATCTTTGCGTTTGCAATGGCGGCGTTCGAAGGGTCCGTAACCGTTCCCGAGAACTGACCGTTCTGTATCTGAGCGATGGCCCCGAGAGCCAACGCCAGAACAAAAAGTAACGCGAGGCAGAACTGCAGCTTTTTCATTTAGCCTACCCTCTCGCATTCAGCGAAGTTGTCAAAGACAGCAAATTGTGACCGGGAGTCGCAAATCCTCACATCGTGATGTAAGCGGCATCACTAAACACTGTGAAGTGCGCAGCATTTTGCGCTCCTGTACTTTCTCTGTCAAGCTGTGTTGCAGGTGTGTTGCGACTTTCAGACCCAGGATAACGAGCCCGTTGCCCACTGCAGAGCCCGCACCAATCGGAGGTGGGCGCGCACGTGAGCTGCCAAAGCATCCCCCAGTCAGCTCAACTACTTACGGGTGTCTTGTGTGTTATCGCTATGACGAACAGAATGCCCCAGTCAACAGCCTCCACTTTTTGGAAGATTGTTATGTCGTTCACAGGGGCATGTGATGGTTTGCCCGGCTTAATGTGACGGCTTCGCCATGTTGGGTGCGGTGGGTTTTTCGAACTCTGCAGTCGATTCTTCAATCACGATTTCCTGGTCCGGTTTGGTAGGTCCAACATGACTGACGGCGCCCGAGGGCCAGTGCACCAGGATGGAATCGACCTGCCTCGCGGAACCTAGCCCAAAATGCAATCGCGGATCGCTGCTGGACTCGAAGCTGCTATTGGCACGGACTTCCGACTGCTGAGTTAGTGCGCCGGCTTTAACCTCCACCCTCGCGCCTAGACCATCGCGATTGGACTTGGATCCCACAGTCCTAATCCGAAGCCAGTGGC
>Ga0070741_10015858_pt1 | contig 12684 bp, 10 predicted proteins | sample Coa_R1_4_FD_66440 | JGI IMG/M metagenome (GOLD analysis project Ga0070741, IMG submission 66440) | Surface soil microbial communities from Centralia Pennsylvania, which are recovering from an underground coalmine fire - Coalmine... | ecosystem: Environmental > Terrestrial > Soil > Unclassified ...
GCGACGTTCAGGTACAGCTCGAGGATCCGCCGCTTGCCGAGCGTGCGCTCGAGCTGCCACGTGAGCACGGCCTCCCGGAGCTTCCGGAGCGGGCTCCGCGAGGGAGAGAGCCAGAGGTTCTTCGCGAGCTGCTGGGTGATCGTCGACGCTCCCCGCGGCAGCGCCTTGCGCTCGACGGCCCGGTCCAGGGCGTCCCCGAGCTCGTCCAGATCGAACCCGTGGTGGGTGAAGAACCCGATGTCCTCCGCGACGAGCACGGCCTGCTTCACGTAGGGCGAGATCGCCGCGTACGTCACCCACGTCCAGGCGACGCGGGGGACGCGCCCGGCGGCCCTCTGCTCGGCCCGGTAGCGCTCGATGAACGCGGTCGTCCGCGGCGGGCGCGTGGCCAAGGCGCCGACCGCCGGCCACCGCCACGCCTCGTACGCCATCCACGCCGCCCCGCCCAGCAGCAGGACGACCGCCCCGCGCCGGACGAGCCGCCAGCCCCGCCGCCGCCTCGCGCCTCCCACGGGTCGAGTCTAGCCCTTGCGCGACGTCCGGCCGGCGGTTCAACATGCGGCGATGCGCGACGCGGCGCGTGTCGAGCGCCTGGCCTGGCTCGACCGCTGGATGCTCCCTCGCCGGACGCCGCTTGCCCCGAGTCGCTGGCACACCCACGTGGTCCAGCGCCGGGTGAGCCGGCTCGACCACCTGCGGCCACACCGGCTGAACTGGGACGCGCTGAAGCATCCCGAGCCGCCCCCGACCACCGAGCCGGAGGAGATCCTGACCCCGCGGCGGCTGGCCGGTATCCGGTGGTTCTGGCTGGACGGGATCTTCACCACGGTCAGCGACAATCTCTACCTCGGGTTCATCATCCTGTACGCCCTCGCCTACGGCGCGAGCACGAGCGAGCTCGGGCTGCTCGCCGCCATCCAGAACCTGCTGGGCGCGGTGTCGCTGTTCCCCGGCGCCCGCCTCGCCGATCGGGCGCGCCGGCGCAAGTGGCTGGTGACGTGGAGCGTGGGCGGGGTCGCGCGCGTGTCGCTCCTCGCCCTGGCGCTGGTGCCGTGGGTCGCCTCGACGCCGCGGGCAGCCATCTGGCTCATCATCGGGCTGAACGGCCTTCGCTCGTTCATGTCGAACTTCGGCAACCCGGCATGGACCGTGCTGATCGGCGAGCTGGTCCCGCGGTTCCTCCGGGCCCCGTACTTCGCGAACCGCAATCTCACGATGGGCCTGGCCGCCCTGCTGGTCGCGCCGCTGGCTGGCTGGCTGATCAAGGCGGGAAACGGCCTCGGGGGACTCCCGCAGCTCGGGTACCAGGCCGTCTTCCTCCTGGCCTTCGGGACGGGCCTGCTCGGAACGCTCTGCTTCCTGCGGATCCCCGAACCGCACGGGATGCCCCGGACCGCCTGCCCGACCGGCGCGGGGCCGTTGTGGGGCGCGATCGCCGGCAACCGGACCTTCATGGGCCTGGTGGTGAGCGGGTTCGTGTGGAACCTGGCTCTCCAGGTCGCCGCGCCGTTCTTCAACGTCTACCTCGTCCGCGACCTCGGGGCGGGCGCCGGCACCGTCGGCATCCTGGCGGGGGTCAACACGCTCTTCGGGCTGATCGGGAGCGCGGTCTTCGGCCGGTTCATGGACCGGGCAGGCGCCGTCCGGACCCAGGCGCTGACGGGTCTGATGATCCCGATCATCCCGACCGCGTGGATCTGGGTCAGCGCGCCATGGCAGGTCGGGGTGCTGGAGGCGTACGCCGGGCTGGTCTGGGCGGGCTACAACCTCGCCAACTTCACCCTCCTGCTCGAGTTGACCCCCTCGGCGCACCGCTCGCAGGCGGTCGCCCTCTACCAGACGGTCGTGTTCGGCAGCGCGGTCCTGGGGCCGCTCCTCGGCGGCTGGCTGGCCGACGCCCTCGGCTTCCGGTTCATCTTCGGCGCCAGCGGGGCCGGCCGCTTCCTCGGGATCGCGCTCTTCGTGTGGCTGGCGGTCTGGCCCGGAGCCCGGGTGGCGGCCGGGACGGCCGGCGCCCCACGGCGGTGACCGGGGTCGTCGGCAAGCGCCACGCCCGGGCCGCGGTGTATCCTGAGCCCTGCCGATTGCTCGGCCCGGGACCCGGGGTTTCGCGCCGGGGATCCCGGGCCCGGCCAGGGAGGGACGGATGCCCCCGCTCCGGCGCCCGATGCCAGCATGGGCTCGCGCGGCCACCGCGGCTGCGAACCTGCCGGTCCTCTGCCCGGGCTGCCGGAGCCCGATTCCCCCCGACACTCCGAAGTGCCCGTGGTGCGGGCGCAACGTGAACCAGGGCGGCGCGGACGACGAGCGGGCGTGACGGGCCGGGCGCCCGGCGGCGGGCGCCCCGGCGCCGCCGCGGCGGCGAGACGCCCCCGATGACGAGGCGCGGCGCCGGGCCGCGCCCACGCGAGGATCCTCGATGAGCCCGATGGTCGGCCAGCCGATCAAGCGCAGGGAAGACCCAGGCTTCGTCACCGGCCGCGAGCGCTACGTGGCCGATGTTCCGCTCGCCGGCGCGCTGCACGCCGCGGTGGTGCGGAGCCCCCACGCCCACGCCGAGCTCCGCGGCGTCGACGTCGACGCCGCGGCGCGCGCGCCCGGGGTGGCCGCCGTGGTGACCGGCGCCGACCTGAACGCCGAGCTCGGGGACATCCCGATGATCATCGGCGCCGACGCGTTCGACGAGGTGCACCAGCGCGGCCGGTGGCCGCTCGCGTCCGACCGGGTGCGCTACGTCGGCGAGCCGGTCGCGGTCGTGGTGGCCGACACGGCGTATCACGCGCAGGACGCCGCCGAGCTCGTGCGGGTCGAGTACGCCCCGCTGCCCGCCGTCACCGACGCGGCCGCCGCGCTCCAGCCCGGCGCGCCCCTCCTGTACCCCGACCTCCCGTCGAACCTGGGCGTCCGCTGGGCGCGGGGGCGCGGCGACGTCGAGCGCGTCCTCCGCGAGGCGCCGGTCGTGGTGGAGGCGCGGCTCCGCAACCAGCGCCTCATGGCGGTGGCGATGGAGCCGCGGGGCGTCGCCGCCGCCTGGGACCCGGGCAGCGAGCAGCTCACGGTGTGGGGCTCGACCCAGACGCCCCACTGGCTCCGCGATCACGTCGCGAAGCATCTGCACCTCGACGCCGGGCGGGTGCGCGTGGTCGCCCCCCGGGTCGGCGGCGGGTTCGGGGCGAAGATCGCCCTCTACCCGGAGGATCTCCTCGTGCCGTGGCTCGCGCGCCGCCTGGGCCGCCCGGTCCGGTGGACCGCGACCCGCCGCGAGGACTGCCTGGCGACGTCCCACGGGCGAGACGTGGAGGCGCACCTCAGGATCGCGGCCGACCGCGACGGCCGCATCCTGGCGCTCGACGCCCGGATCGTGGGCAACCTGGGCTTCTGCCTCTTCAGCGACGGCCCGATCCTGCCGGTGCTGTGCGGCCAGATGATCACCGGCTGTTACGACATCCCCGCGGCGCGGGTCGACGTGCAGTGTGCCTTCACCAACACGATGGGGACGGCGGCCTACCGGGGCGCCGGCCGGCCGGAGGCGGCCTACTTCATCGAGCGGATGATCGACCGGCTCGCCGCCCGCGTCGGGCGCGACCCCGCCGAGGTGCGGCGGCGGAACTTCATCCCGCCCGACCGGTTCCCGTACGAGACCGCGACCGGGACCAGCTACGACTCGGGCCAGTACGCGCGCGCGCTCGACGCCCTGCTGGAGCGAGCCGGATACCCGGCGCTCCGGGCGGAGCAGGCGGCGGCCCGCGCCGCGGGCCGCCTGGTCGGGCTGGGGCTCGCCTCCTACGTGGAGATGTGCGGGTTCGTCGACCAGGAGACCAGCGACGTGGTGGTCGGCCCCGACGGCCGGGTCACGGTCGAGACCGGCTGCTCCCCGCACGGGCAGGGGCACGAGACGAGCTTCGCCCAGATCGTCGCCGACGAGCTCACCCTCCCGCTCGAGTGGGTCACGATCGTGCACGGCGACACGGCGGTCGTGCGCAGCGGCCAGGGCACCTACGGCAGCCGCAGCATCTCGCGGGGGGGCATGGCGGCGGTCCTCAACGCCCGCCACGTCCGCGACAAGGCGCGGCGGATCGCCGCGCACCTCCTGGAGGCCCGCGTGGACGACGTCGTCCTGGACGCCGGCCGGTTCCACGTCCGCGGGGTGCCCCGGCGGACGGTGGGCTGGGTGGAGGTCGCGCGCGCGGCGCACACGGGCCGGGGACCGGCCGACCTCGAGCCCGGGCTCTTCGGCCGCGAGGACTTCGTCGGCCAGGGGCTGCTCTACCCTTTCGGGTCGCACCTGGCGATGGTCGAGGTCGACCGCGAGACGGGAGCGGTACGGGTCCTGCGCTACCTCACCGTCGACGACAGCGGCCCGATCGTGAACCCGCTCCTGGCCGCAGGCCAGGTGCACGGCGGCCTCGCGCAGGGGATCGGCCAGGCGCTGTGGGAGTGGGGCCGCTACGACCCGGCCGGCCAGCTCCTCGCCGGCTCGTTGATGGACTACGCGATCGCGAAGGCGGGCGACCTGCCCCCGTTCGACACCGGCCACACCGAGACGCCGTCCCCCCGAACCGCGCTGGGCGTCAAGGGCATCGGGGAATCGGCGACGATCGGCTCGACGCCGGCGATCGCGAACGCCGTGCTGGACGCGCTGGCCCCGCTCGGGGTCCAGGACCTCGATGTCCCGCTGACCCCCGACGCGATCTGGGGCGCCATCCGGGCCGTCCAGCGCCGCTGACCACCCACGGCCCGGACCGGCTCGCGGCCGCGCGCGGGGGTGGGTCCACGACGCCCGGTCCCCGGGGCACCGGGCGTCGTGGTCACCGCGGCGGCGTCAGTGGTGGCAGACCACGCAGTCGAGCGGGCCTCGCCGCTCGGCGTGGCAGGACACGCACCAGCCCATCGTGAGCGGCGCCACCTGGGCGACCCGCTGCATCGTCTCCACGGGCCCGTGGCAGGTCTGGCAGGCGAGCCCCACCTGGACGTGCCGCTTGTGGGGGAAGTGGACGAAGCCCGGCACCTTGTGGACGCGGACCCACGGGATCGAGCGGCGCTCGTTCCAGTACCGGTGGAGCTTCTGCTCGATCTCGGGGTTCCCCTGGGCGGCGACGATCTTGTGGCACCCCATGCACCGGCTGACCGAGGGCAGGCCGGCGTAGGGACCCCGGCGGGCGTCGGCGTGGCAGTACTCGCAGGCGATGCCGAACGAGCCCGCATGGACCGCGTGGCTGAACTCGATCGGCTGCACCGGCGGCGGAGCGACCGCCTGGACGCCCGGCGCCGGCCGCGGCACGTACGCCGGGGTCGCCAGCGACCGGACGTAGCCGATGACGTCTCGGATCTCCCGGTCGGTCAGGAGCCGCCCGAACGCCGGCATCTGCGGCGAGAGGCCGACGGCGCCCGCCCCGTCGCGCACGATCGTGTAGAGGAACTCGTCCGTGAGCCCGTTCATGATCCGCCCGTCGGTGAAGGGCGGCGGCTTGATCTGGAGGCCGGCGGCGCCGGGCCCGTCGGCCCCGCCGGCAGGCCCGTGGCAGGTCGCGCAGTGGCGGTCGTACGCGCGCTTCCCGGGATGGACGGGCGCGGTCGCGGGGCCGCGCGGCGGCGCCTGGGCGGAGCCGGGCTGGCCCGCGGCCGGCCAGAAGCTCACCGCGGCCGTGACGGCGACGGCCAGGAGCACCGCCGCCGCCACGGCCGCATTCCGGGGACCCGGCCGGATCGACCGGCGGCGGCCCGGGAGGTGCATCGTGCCCATGCGCCCGGACGGAGCGAGGCCGCTAGAGCGCGCCCTCCGCCTGGAGGTCGGCCACCGCCCGCCCGATCGCCTGCACGGTCTCCTCGATCTCGCGCTCCGTGTGGACCGCGGACACCCATCCGTGGTGCGCCGACATGTCCACGCCGTGGAGGATCAGGGCGCAGCGCCACTTGTGGAGCAGTTCCGGGCTGGTCGACTTCACCGGGGGGCCGCCCGGCGCCGGCGGCGGCCCCTGGAGCGAGATGTGGAAGATCGACACGTCGCCATAGGCGACCGACGGCACGCCGGCCCGCCGGAAGACGTCGTTGAGCGCCGCGCGGAGCTCGCCGCCCAGCAGGTTCGCCTTCTCGTGCAGCTTGCCGTCGGCGAGCTGCGAGAGCATCGCGATCCCGGCGGCGGCCGTGACCGGGTTCGCGTTGTAGGTCCCGTTCTGGGCGACCCGCCTGGTCCGGTTCCACTCGGCGTCCGCGCCGAACGCCATGAGGCCGACGATCTCCCGCCGGCCGCAGACGGCGGCCCCGGGCAGCCCGCCGGCCACGATCTTGGCCAGCGTCGTCATGTCCGGGGTCACGCCGTAGTACTCCTGCGCCCCGCCGGGCGCATACCGGAATCCGGTGATGACCTCGTCGAAGATGAGCACGGTCCCGCGGTCCTGCGTGAGCTGCCGGAGGTCCTTGAGGAACCCCGGGTCGATCGGGAAGATCCCCGCCTGCCCGCCGCTCGGCTCCAGGATGACCGCACCGATGTCGTCGCGGCCGGCGAACAGCCGCTCCAGCGCCCCGATGTCGTTGGGCGGCGCCAGGAGGACCTCGCCCAGCACGGCGCCCGGGATCCCGGCCGACATCGGCACGTCGAACGGCGGGTTGACGCCGGTCGACACGCCGTCGTGCCAGCCGTGGAAGTGCCCGGTGAACTTCACGATCTTGGGCCGTCCGGTGTACGCTCGTGCGAGCCGCAGGGCGAGGTGCGTGGCCTCGGTCCCGGACATGGTGAAGCGGACCAGCTCCGCCGACGGGACCAGCCGGGTGATCCACTCCGCCCACTCGACCTCGAGCTCGTGACACGCCCCGAGGTGCGTGCCCCGCGCGATCTGCCGCTGGACGGCCTCGACCAGCGCCGGATGCGAGTGCCCGAGGAAGAGCGCCCCGTGACCCATCCAGTAGTCGATGTACTCCCGCCCGTCGACGTCCCACTTGCGGGGACCCGCGGCGCGCTCGACGTAGAGGGGGAACGGCATGAGATGCCGGCCGTCGTGGGTGACCCCGCCGGGGATCACGCGCCGGGCGCGCTCCCACCGCGCCCACGATCCCGGCAGAGCCTTCCGGTACCGCTCGGTCACCGTCTCGCGCATCACGCCGTCTCCTCTCCGCGCCCGGCGGCCTCGGCGTCCCGCCGGGCCGCGATCAGGTGTCTCGTGAGCTCCCGAAGCGCCTCGAGCAGAGCCCGGTGCACGCCCAGGGGCAGACTGTCCACGGATGGCTCCGCCCGGCCGGTCAAGCCGTCGACGCCGCCCGCCCGGACCATCGCCCGGGTGAGCCGGCCCTCCTCATCGGCGGTGTGCAGGAGCGGCCGCCTGGTGGCCGCCGCGAGGTGCGCCGTCACCCCCCAGGCGCCCCAGTTCGACGTGCCGGCCGCGACGAGATGGTCGGTGCGGACGATCGAGGCGATCTTCGCCCCGTTCGGCACGTCCCGCGCGACCCGCGCGCGAACGCGCCCCATGCCGATCTCGTTGCCGCCGTCGCCGATGCCGATCGTCACCGCCCCGGGCCGCCGCCGGAGGAACAGCGCATCCAGCGGCGCATGGAGCTCCCCGATCGAGCCGCCGCGGGCGTTGTAGTACCCGCCGTCCTGCGCTCGCCCCGGGCGCTCCACCGCGACCAGGTGGGTCGGCGCGAACGCCGTCACGCCGGCCCGGGCGGTCCGGAGCGCCGCGGCGGGCGGGCCGGGGACGACCAGCAGGGCGCGCGGCTCGCGAAGCACGCGCAGGCAGGCGGCGAGCAGCGGGGCGACTGGAGGATCGGCCAGATACACGACGCGCGCCCCGAGCCGGCGCAGCGCGCGGCCGAGGACGACCGTGCCGGACGGGCCGTCAGTCTCCGCCGCCCACGCCGGACGCGGGACGAACCCGGTCACCAGGACGACGCGCCGGGCACCGGCCAGGCTCCGGGCGGCCGCGGCCATCGCGCCGGGGACGACCAGGCGCCCGATCCCCCGGCCGGCCAGATCGAGCGCGCAGAGGGTCTCGATCGGGTCGACGCCGGGAGCCATGACCCATCAAGGCTAGCATCGGCCCCAGCGGGCGACAACCGCAGGCGCCCGGACGGGGGCCGCCTCCGGAGCGCTCAGGGCCGCGGGGCGAAGAGAAGGAACTCCGCCCAGCTGCCCGTCCGGTCCAGGATCACGAGGAGGCCCGAGTTGTAGTGGAGCGAGGGGCGGCCGGTGGCCTCCTCCGTCCCGATGCCGTCGGGCTTCCCCCAGCCGTTCGTGATCGTCCGGAGCGACCACACGTGTGGGTGGGGGAACAGCGTGACCGACCGGACCACCTCGGGGTCGAAGCGGTCCCCCCGGATGAGGCCGAAGCTCACCACCATCCGATCGAGGCCGCGCGGCGCGCGATCGCCGGCGTAGACCCACTCCGTGGCGGTGCGCCCTTCGTCGACGATCGTCTGCTCGCGGCTCGGCCGGCCGTAGAGCGCCTGCACGTCGCGCCGCATCGTCTCGCCGGGCGCGATGCCGCCCCAGCTCTCGGCCCCGGCGCGGGCCGCGCCGGCGAAGGTCCCGAGCAGCAGCAGGAGGAGGGCCGGGGCGAGCCGCCTCCCCCGGCCGCGCGGCCCGCGGGCGCCCACTCGGGCCCTCACGAGCCGCCCCGCCGGGCGAGCGCGGCCCGGGCCAGCGTGTCCCGGGCGATCTGCACGTGCACGGCATCGATGAAGTGGCCGGCCAGCGCCAGCGCCCCGCTGCCGCCCGCGGCGGCCTGCTCGTAGGCGGCGACCACGCGCTCCGCCTCCGCCACGGCGTCCGCCGACGGCGTGAACGCCCGGTTCGCGACGTCGATCTGGGTGGGGTGGATGAGGGCCTTCCCGTCGAAGCCGAGGTCCACGGCCAGCCGCGTGTGCGCCTCCAGCACGTCCGGCTGGTGGAGCGTGAAGCACGGGGAGTCGATCGCGTCCAGCCCCGTCGCCCGGGCGACGAGCACGACCTGCGTCATCGCGACCAGCTCGGTGAACCGGTCGGGCACGAGCCGGGCCCGCGTCTCGCGGGCGAGATCGCCGGCGCCGTAGAACAGGGCCGCGGTCCGGGCCGAGGCGCGGGCGAGCGCCTCCAGGCGCAGCAGGCCGGCCACGGTCTCGATCAGGAGATGGAAGCGGATCGCGCCGGCGGGGCGCCCCGCCCTCCGCTCGAGGGCGGCGACCGCGGCGTCGACGCGCGCCAGCGCGTCGGGCTCGGCGACCTTCGGGAGGAGCAGGGCGTCCGGGCCGGCCCCGACCACCGCGTCCAGGTCGGCCGCCCCGGCCGGGGTCTCCGGGGGGTTCACGCGCACGATGCGCTCCCGCCCGCCGAACCGGACCCGCCGGAGGGCGGCGACGACCCACTCGCGTGCCTGCGCCTTCTGACCCGCCGGGACCGCGTCCTCCAGGTCGAGGATGACCCCGTCGACCTCGAGCCCGGCCGCCTTGGCGATCCGCTCCGGGCGGGTGCCCGGCACGAACAGGACGCTCCGGCGAAGCCGGCTCACCCGCCCATCCGCCGGTGGGAGAGCACCTCGAACCCCGCCCGGGTGAGCGCCTCCACGAGCCGGCGCGGGTCGCAGGGCTCCAGGCGCACGCTGAACACGGTCTTCCCCGCCGGCCCCGGCACCGCCCCCACGCTGATGATGCGGCCCTCGTGGGCCCGGATGATCTCCACGATCCGCTCGTAGGCGTCGGGACCGCCCGTCACCGCGACGTCCAGCCGCGTGGACTGTGTGAGGAGCCCCAGGAGCTCGACGAGGACGGCCAGGAGGTCGGTCTCGGTCACGATTCCCACGAGCCGGCCCTCGTCGACCACCGGCAGGCAGCCGATCCTCTTCACGACCAGCAGACTCGCCGCCTCCTCGACCGGCGCGTCGGGGGTCACCGTCGTGAGGTCCTCGCTCATGAGCTCGCGGACGCGGGCGCGGCCGAGCGTCGGGGAGAGGAGCACGGGGCGGAGATCCCGGTCCGACAGGATTCCCAGCAAGTGGCCGTTCTCGACGACCGGGAGATGGCGGAACCGGTGGTCTCGCATGAGGCGGTACGCCTGCCGCGCGGTCTCGCCGGGCCGCACGGTCACGAGGTCGCTCACCATCACGTCGCGGACGGTCAGGCTCATGACACTGCCCTCCAGCCTCCTACCCTATCCGATCCCGCCCGCCGCCGGGGGCCAGGGGCTCGAAGCCACGCCGGCCGCGCGGCACCGAGCTGGGCGGGCCGGGTGCCGTCGGCCGGCGCCGCCTGCCGACCCACCGGGCCGGTGCCGCTCGAGGTCGCGCGCCCCGACGGCCCCGGCGGATCCGGGGCGGCCGGCGCAACGCTCAGGCCAGCAGGCGCGTGAGCTCGTCCTGCTCGAACCGGGGCAGCGGGCCCGGGGTGCCGTCGCGGGTCAGGACCACGCCGGCCGCGCGCGGGACGACTCGCCCGATGAACGCGGCGTCGATCCCCTCCCGCGCGAGGGCGTGGAGCAGGATGCCGCCGTCCGCGGGGCCGACCGCCAGCAGCAGCGCGCCGGAGGCAATCGTGCCCAGCGGGTCCAGCCCGTACTCGCGGCAGAGCGTGGCGCCCTCCGGGACGAGGGGGATCCGCTCGGCCTCCACCACGAGCCCGACGCCGGCCGCGTCCGCCAGCTCCCAGAGCGCGGTCGCGATGCCGCCCTCGGTGGGATCGTGCATCGCGTGGACGGGCACCAGGTCGGTCGCCAGCCGCGCCTCCGGCAGCACGCTCAGGCGGGTCCGGGCGTCCCGCGCCCGGGCGAGCCACGCGTCGGCGTAGCCGCGCGCCCGGAGCTCCGCGGCGCGGGCGCGGGCAATGATCGATGCGCCCTCGATCGGCACGCCCTTCGTGAGCAGCAGGACGTCCCCCGGCCGGGCGCCGGCCGTGGTGACGAGCCGGTCCTTGGCGACCTCGCCGAGCATCGCGCCCACCACGATCGGCCGGCTCAGCCCCGCGGTGATCTCGGTGTGCCCGCCGACGAGCGCCACGCCGAGCTCCGCACATCCGGCCCCCAGCTCCGCGAAGAGCGCCTCGACGTCTGCCGCCGTCGCACCCTCGGCCGGGAAGAGACAGGTCGCCAGGAACCACCGGGGCACGGCGCCGCGCACCGCCAGGTCGTTGGCGTTGACGACGAGGGCGTACCACCCGAGATCCTCGGTGACGAACGTGATCGGATCGGTCGTCGCGACGAGGTAGCGGTCGCCCATGTCCAGCACCGCGGCGTCCTCCCCGATCGCCGGGCCCACCACCACCCGGGGGTCGGACCGCACGTATCGCCGCAGGAGACCGCCCAGCACGGGCGCCGGGAGCTTGCCGACGGGAAGCGGGCTGGCCATGCGCGCCGGCCCAGTATAGCAAGGGGGATCGTGTAACTTTGGCGGCGCGCCCGGCCGCGGCGGCCGACGCCGGATCGCTCCCCCGGAGCCCGGCGTCTTGCCGCTAAGTCCCGGTGACCGCAGCCGGCCCGCCCACGGAGTGGCGGCCGCGGAGGCCCGGCCGCCGACGCCCGGCACCGCGCTTGCAGCCGGGGCCGGCACCCGCGAGGCGCGACACCCGCGGGCACAAGGGGGCACGCCACATGCGCGCACGCCTGGCGATCTCCGCACTCCTCGTCGGCCTGGGGCTCCTGGTGGCGGTCCTCGTCGGCTGCGGGGGGCACAGCAGCTCCAGCACCGCGGCGTCCGCGGGCGGCGGAGGCGGCGGGAGCGCCGCCGTCCAGGGTCAGATCCGGACCCGGACGGCGGCGCGCACGGGCACCTTCCGGCTCGCGGCGGCGGCCCGGACGCTGCTCGGGATCCGCCTCGCCGAGGCGGCGCCGATCGCCGGCGTCACGGTCGAGCTGGTGAACCCGCTCGATCCCACCGACGTGCTGTACTCGGCGCCGACCAGCGCGGGTGGGACGTTCCTGATCACCGGGGTCGCCCCGGGCACCTACCAGATCCTGGTGCCCGGCTACACGCTCACCCCCGACCCGACGCTGCTCGAGGTGTTCGAGGGCGACAAGGGCATCGTGGACGGCATCGTGGACGGCGACACGATCACGCTGACCGCCACGGTCACGATCACCGACATCGAGGACTTCCTCCAGAACACCGCCCAGCTCTGCCATGCCGTCAGCATCGCCCAGGCGACCGGGACCAGCCTCCAGCAGATCATCGCCGAGCGCCTGGCCGGCAACGGCTGGGGACAGATCGCCCGGAACCACGGCGCCCATCCGAGCATCCTCGGGAACCGCAACTGCACCGGCGAGCAGGTCGCGAACGCCAGCGCCCTGGCCCGCGGGGCGGCCGGCAAGGGGAAGGGCAAGGGAAAGAGCTGACCCGCCAGGGCGCGCGCGCCGTCTCTGGCGTCGGCCCGCCCCGCCGGACCGCCGGCGCCGGCGGGGTTAGCGGGCCACGTCGACGCCGCGGCGGGCCGGCCCCGCCGGGGGTGGGCGCCCCGCCCGCGCCCAGGCGCGCGACGAGGATCAGGCTCCGGCGCTCGTGCCCTCGCCGCGCGCCGGATCAGCGCGTGATGATCTCGTACTCGTCCTTGTGGAGCCCCGAGGCCCCCTGCACCGAGACCTTCCGCTGGATGCGGCGCTGCAGGAGGTCGAGGCCGTCCGCTTCCTCCTCCTGGAAGAAGGCCGCCATCTCGGGGTTCACGCGGATCAGGACCTCCTGCCCGGAGATGTCCAGGGTCGCGGTCTGGATCTTCCGGTAGATCTCGGCCGCG
>Ga0070741_10015859_pt1 | contig 12683 bp, 11 predicted proteins | sample Coa_R1_4_FD_66440 | JGI IMG/M metagenome (GOLD analysis project Ga0070741, IMG submission 66440) | Surface soil microbial communities from Centralia Pennsylvania, which are recovering from an underground coalmine fire - Coalmine... | ecosystem: Environmental > Terrestrial > Soil > Unclassified ...
GTTGCGGCGATGCGGTCGGCCGGCAGGTGCGCCCGGCCGAGCGGAATGGCGACGACGACGGTCGTGCCCGCGCCGACACGGCTCTCGACGCGGATCGCCCCGCTGTGCAGCTTCACCAGCTCCTGCACGAGCGCCAGGCCGATGCCGGTCCCTTCGTGCGTCCGCCCTCCGGCCCCTTCGACGCGGTGGAAGCGCTCGAAGATGCGGGGCAGTTCGGCCGCAGGGATGCCGCTGCCGGTGTCCCGCACCCGCAGCACGGCGTGCCCGGCTTCCGCGCGCAGCGTGATCGCAATCTCGCCGGCGAGCGTGAACTTGAAGGCGTTCGAAATCAGGTTCAGGACGATCTTCTCCCACATCTCGCGATCGACGTAGACCGCCTCGTCGATGCGCGCGCAGTCGACGACGTAGCGCACGCCGGCTTTGTCGACCGCCGCGCGGAAGACGCTCGCGAGCTCGGCCGTGTACTCGGCCAGATCGACCGGTTCGTACACCGCTTCCACCCGGCCCGCCTCGATCCGCGAGAAATCGAGCAGCGTGTTGACCAGCTTCCGGAGGCGCAGCGCGTTGCGGTGCGTCAGCGTGAGCGCGTCGCGATGCGCCGGCGCGAGATCGAGGTCCGCCAGCGTCTCCTCGATCGGCCCGAGCATCAACGTGAGCGGGGTGCGGAATTCGTGGCTGACGTTGCTGAAGAAAGCGGTCTTCGCGCGATCGAGCTCGGCGAGCGTCTCGGCCCGCCGCCGCTCCTCCTCGAACGCGCGCGCGTTGCCGATCGCGGTCGCGATGTGCTCCGCCGACAGCGTCACGAACGTGCGGTATGCAGCGTCGAGCGCTCGGCGGGGACACAGGCCGATGACGACGATCCCGTACGGCCGTTCGGCGCCGCGACGTGCGAGCGGCAGCACGATCGCTCGAGTGGCGGGTTCGGGATACGGCCCTCCGGGCAACGGGACGCCGAATCGCGATTGAAGCGCGTCGGCCAGTTCGGCGCTGCCGTCCGCCAGGGCGCGCTCGCACGGCCAGACGCCGTCCGCGCCATTCACGGACAACGTCGCAACGGCCGCCGGATGATCGGCCGCGACGCCGGCACGGGCCACCAGCCGCAGGTCGTGACTCGCTTCATCGAACAGGTAGAAGAGCGCGAACGGAACGTCGGTCTGGTTGTGCTCGAAAATCGCGGCGGCGCCCGTGCACGCGTCCCTGTCGTTCTTGACCGTGGCCGCCGATTCCGCGAGATCGCGCAGCGTGGCGAGACGCCGTTCGCTGTCGACGCGGCCGGTCGTCTCGGCCACGACGGCCAGCAGTCCGCCGACGCCGCCGCTTTCGTCGCGAATCGGGCTGTACGAGAGCGTGAACCAGCAGTTTTCGGGGTACCCGCTGCGCTCCAGCGGCAGGTACCAGTCGTCGACCGCGAACGATTCGCCGCGCGCGACCCGTTCGAATTCCGGTCCGACGACGGACCAGATTTCGGGAAAGATCTCGGCGCCGGCCTTGCCGAGCGCGGGATGTTTGCTGCCCAGGATCGGCCGGTACCGATCGTTGTAGAAGAAACGGAAGTCCGGCCCCCACGCGACGACCATCGCGAACCGCGATTCGAGCATGATGCTCACCGCGGTGCGCAGGCTCTGCGGCCACTCGTCCACCGGGCCAAACGGCGTCTGCCGCCAATCGGTGGCGCGCATCAACGCGCCCATCTCGCCGCCGCCTGACAGCCAGTCGTGCGCGGCGTGAATCGGCTGCTCCTGCCCGATCATTCCGCTCCTCCGCCGGTTCGTCGCGAACTCGACGCCCGCCTTCATCACCCGTGACGGCGCGGCTTGCCTTCGGTCGGCCGACCGGCATATTGCTCGACCGCAGCCAGGAACTCGTCGTAGTCCAGCGGCTTGCGGAACGAATACTCGACGTCCACCAGCTTGCCGACCGCCGAGACGCCGATGACCGGAATCGCGGCGAGCCGCGGATCTTTTTTCTGCAGGTGCCGAAAGTCCCAGCCCTCCATGTCGGGCAGCATGAGATCGAGCACGATCAGCTGCGGACGCGGCTGCTCGCTGAGCCAGTCGAGGGCGTCGGTCACCGTCCCGACCGCGGCCACGGCATACCCGCGATCCTCGAGGACGTTCACCAGCGCTCGCCGCGACCCGGCATCGTCTTCGATGATCAGGACGTGGACCGGCGATCGACCGCGGTCGGCGGCGTGGGGCCGCGGCGAACGAGCGCGCCCCGACGCACTGTCGTATCGCGTCTCTCGTCGGTCGGTCATCGCCGGCCCGTCAGCTCGCGAGGGAGCGACACGGAGAACGTGGATCCGGCGCCGGGCGCGCTCTCGAGCGTCAGCTGCCCGCCCATCGCACGCACCGTCTCGCGCGCGATCCACAAACCGAGACCGAAGCCGCCGTACTCGCGCCGCGGCACCGCCCGCGAGAATCGCGTGAACAGCTGTTGCTGCCGGTCGAGGTCGATGCCGATGCCGCGATCGGCGACGACGATGCGCACGGTGTCGGCGTCGGCGGCGACCGTCACGCGAATCGGCTTGCGGTCGCCGAACTTGATCGCATTGGAGACGAGGTTGGTCACGATTTGCTCGAGCCGGAGCCGGTCGGATCGACCGCCGACCCTTGCGATGTCGACGGCGAGCTGGCCGTCGACGAACTGCTGCCGGAATCGATGCAGCACGTTGCGTACGACGCTCCCGTAATCGACGTCCTCGAGCTCGAAGTCGAGGCGTCCGGCGGTTATCCGCCCGACGTCGAGCAGGTTGTGGACCAGGCGCACGAGCGACGCGACGTCGTCGGTCGCCTGCTGCAGCCGATTGCAGACCCATTCCCGCGGGAGCGCGTCGCGGCCGCCCTCGGCCATCCGCGCCAGACTCACCAGCTGCAGCTGCAGCGCGTTGAGCGGATTGCGCAGCTCGTGCGCCGCGACCGACAGGAATTCGTCCCGGCCCTGCACCGCACGCTCCGTGTCGGCGTGCAGCCGCGCATTTTCGAGCGCGATCGACGCCCAGGCGGCGATCCCTTCGACGATCTGCTCGTGCTGGTGCGTGAACATGCCGACACCCGAGTGCCCGAAGAACAGGCCGCCCAGCACTTCGCCCGAGCGATCCTTGACCGGCACCGCGAGGTAGCTGCGGACCGGCAGATGTCCGGGAGGCATCCCGTGGTACGGCGCACTCCGGCCGTACCGCGGATCCGCGGTCACGTCGTCGAGCCGGATGACGCCCTCGCCGCGGAAGGTGGGGCCGAAGATCGCGGTCGCGCGCGGCTTCGGAAACTTTGCAAACGCCTCGCGCGGCGCGCCCGACAGCGCGTAGAGCTGAAACGCCTCGCCCGATTCGGGATCGATGACGTTGTAGAAGAACGCGCCGAATTCCGCCGACGTCGCGTCCGTCGCCAGATCGGTGACGCGTTGCACGACGTTCTCCTGATCGAGTGTCGAGGCCACCACGGCGCCGATGCGGTTGAGGACCTGCATCGTGTGTGCGTGCGCCGCCAGCGCGGCGCCGGCGCGGTTGCGCTCGGTGACGTCGCGCACCACTTTCGACGCGCCGACGATCCGCCCTTCGGCGTTGCGCACGGGCGACACCGTCAGCGCCACGTCGAGGCGGCGGCCGTCCTTCGTCTGGCGCACCGTCTCGTACTGCGCGATCTTCTCGCCGGCGCGCAGCCTCGCGAGAATGAGGTCCTCTTCGTGGCGACGCTCCGGCGGAATGATCAGCGTGACGTGCCGGCCGATCGCTTCGGCTGCGGTGTAGCCGAACGTCTGTTCGGCGCCGCGATTCCACGACGTGATCGTCCCCTCGAGCGTCTTGCTGACGATCGCGTCGTCGGACGAGTCGACGATGGCCGCGAGCCGATCGCGGAGTTCCTCGGCCTCGCGACGTTCGGCGAACTGGCCCACCTGAGCCCCGATGGCGTCGAACAGCCGCAGGAGATCCGAATCCGGTTCCACCGAGTGCCGGCTGAAGAATTCGAGGACGCCGACCACGCGCTCGCGGACACGCACCGGAAACCCGGCGGCCCCGCGCAGCCCGGCCGACATGGCCAGCGGGGCCCGCGGGAAATTCGAGTCTTTCAGGATGTCCACCCAGTGCGAGCGCGCCTCGGCCCACACGCGTCCCGGCAGACCGACACCGAGCGCGAACGCGCGCCGGCGCGTGTCGGCTTCGAAGGTGTCGATATCGACGGCCTCGGTGTGCCACACGTCGATGCATCGCAGCGCGTGCGTGGGTTCGTCCACGATCCAGACCGTGCCGACGTCCCACCTGCCGACCTCGCAGACCGTGCGCAGCAGGCGCGGCGCCACCTCGTCGAACCGAGTCGCATCCGCGAGCAGCTTCGTGATGGCGTATTCGACGGCCAGGTGACGCGTCACGCGCTCGCGCTCCGCCTGATTCCGCTTCTGCTCCGTGACATCGCGCGTCACGCAGCGCGTGTGCACGAACTCGCCGTCGCGCCACAGGACGCTCGAGTTGATGACGACGTGCCGGATCGAGCCGTCCTTGCAGCGCAGCCGCGCTTCGCAGTTGCGAAGCACCTCGTTGCGCCGGAGCCGGGCCAGGATGTCGTCGATGACCGGCGGGTCCACGTGGAACTCGGCGATCGGGCGCCCCAGATATTCCTCGCGGCGATATCCGAGGAGCTCGAGCTCCGCGCGATTCGCCCACAGGATCGTCCCGTCGGGGCCGACCCAGTGCATGCCGTCGACGGCGTTTTCGAAGAAGTCGCGGAGTTCCTCGACGCCGGGGTCACTCACGGGCGACGGCGAGGAACTCTGTCCGTACATAGTCATTCACTGAGGCCAGGTGTATCCAAACACGACGATTTCCAAGAATCCGCAGGGTCTAACCGGGCTGTAAGGCATGTCTGATGCCGAGCCAATCGAGGTGTCAGACACCGATGTGGGTGGTGTCAGACACCGACGGGGGTGGTGTCAGACACCGACGGGGGTGGTGTCAGACACCGGCGGGGTGGTGTGTCGCCAAGCTCGGCTGCTCAGAGACCTGAGGAGCGCGGGTCGACGGCTCCGAACCGCCGTCAGGCGTTCGCGGCTTCGATCGGATACCGCGGGAGGACGAGCCGAAACAACGTCGAGCCGCCCGACGAGTCCACTTCCAGCCCGCCGCCATGCGCGCGCGCAATGGCCTTCGCGATGAAGAGCCCGAGACCGAGTCCGTCGCCGCGGCTCGCGTTGTGACGCCCCGAACGAAACGGCTCGAAGATCCGCGGCAGGATGTCGCGCGGGATCGCGCCCTCGTTCTGCACTTCGACGGCGACGTGGCCTTCGTCTCCGGTCACCCGGAGCTGGACGGGCGACCCTGGCGTGCCGTGCTTGATTGCGTTCGAGGCCAGGTTCGAAATCGCTTGCACGATGCGATGTTCGTCCCACGCGCCGACGCCATCCACGTCGCAGTCCAGCGTGATCTGGCGGTCGCGCGCGATCGTTTCGAGTTCGTCGATGATCTGACGGCACACCGCGCGCAGGTCCGTCGGTTTCGGCTCGATGGGGATGCCCGTCCCTTCCCGTTCCCGCGCGAGGTCCAGCAGGTCGCCGACGATGTGCTGGATGCGGTGGACGCCGCGCTCGACCAGTTCCGCGTGCCGCCTGGCGCCTGGTTCGGGGATCTCCTGCAGACGGCGCGCGGCGAACAGGATGGTGCCGAGCGGATCACGGATGTCGTGGCTGACGATTGCGAGAATCCACTTCTCGAAGTCGCGCGCCAGCGCGAGTTGTTCCTCGTTGTGCTGCTGCTCCGCCTCCTGCGCCTTGCGCCGTTCGTGGACGTCGACGCAGCTGCCGATGAACCCCGCGAACGCGCCCGCATCGTCGGTGAACGGCACGCCGCGATCGAAGATCCAGCGGTATTCGCCGTCGTGGCGGCGAAGGCGATATTCCATCTCGAAGGGTTGACGCCGGTGGAAGTGATCCAGATAGAGCGACACGCACGGGGCGAAATCGTCGGGGTGGACGCCGTCGGCCCAGCCGTCGCCCATCTCCTGCTCGAGCGTTCGGCCGGTGAACGCCAGCCACGTTTCGTTGAAGTAGTCGCACTTGGCGTCGACCCCGGAACGCCAGATCATCACCGGCGAGTGCTGCACGAGCAGCCGGTACTCCGTCGAGCTCAATTGTCCAGACACGTCAAAACTATGCCACAAGGATCGTGATCGCGAGGAGGTGCAAAAAGCCGAAACGTCGTGGACCGAATGGCTCGAGCGGCGAACGATCCGACGGTGGGGCGAGACGAGCCGCACGGACTCGTCTCGCTGCCCTCTCAATTAATGGCCGTGCTGCTGACCGCCCTGGCCACCCTGCGGATTCTGGCCGCCCGGCTGACCCGGCTGATTGCCCGGCTGCGGCTTGTTGCCGCCCATTCCCTCGTTGCCTTTCGGCTGGTTCTGGTTGCCGGGGTTCTGCTGCTGGTCGTTCTTGTTCCAGTCGGGCTTGTTCTGATCAGCCATGTTCATCTCCTCGGCCATTGTCGGCCGCGGAAAACGCAGCAAGCGAAGTGCCGCAGCCGATTGCTACTGAGCTGTCACACCTCAGCGGATGTCGATTGGCGAGGGCGAGAGATCGTGCGTGTCAGGCGCTCACCAGCCGGCGCTGCGCGTTCGCAATGACACGCGATCGGCGCGTCGCCGACATGCACGCGCGCGTCGGCGATCGGGCTGCCTGTGCAGAAGGAGACATTCCGCCGCGTTGCTCTGAGATATGGTTCGAGTTTCGCCGGGCGACGGCCGGCATCCGGCACACACCGGTTCTGAGGAGGCTCGATGGACGGCAGACCGGCAACGGATGAGGACGCGTCGCTCCTGGACGGCTATCACGCCGAATGGCGCATCCTGCGGGAGCAGCCACACAACGTGCTGTTCGAAGGGACCGTCGCCGACACCGACGCGGTCCTGCGCCTGCTCCAACCCCATGTGCGCGAGCCGATCGCACGGCACGGGCCGCCCGACACGCTCGACCTTCCCGGCGGCGACACGCGCGCGCTCGTCCTCAGGGACGCCCCGGCCCTCAGCCGGCACGATCAGCGAAGATTGCTGGCGTGGATGGACGGCCGCGGATCGCATACGCAAGTCATCACGACGGCATCGCGCCCGCTGTTCGCGCTCGTCGCGGCCGGGCTGTTCGAGCCGGTGTTGTACTACCGCCTCAACGTCCTGCTGCTGCGCGTCAGCGCGCCGTGGCGGCCGGGGCCATCGTCTTGACGCGCACGCGTCCTATGCGACCCGTGAGGCGAACACCATCTCGCGGACGTGCCGGATGATGTGAAGCGGCTGTGAGCTGCCGAACGTCCGATTGTGAACGAACCCTTGGGGCAGGCGCGCGGGTCCCATCCAGCCATGCGCGGTTCGTGTCTGATAGCGGTGCGTCACGTTGACGTGAAGATGATCGTCGCGGACGATTTCGAAGAACGCGACCTGGCAGTCGTTGGTCGCGGCCCCGTCCGCCTCGAACGAGCCTACGACCGTTTCCAGCGTCGCCACCGCCGCCGTCCAGGAGTCGGTGAGAAGCTTGTGCGACGTCGCGATTGCCATACCACCTCCGCGACGGCCGTTAGGAGCAACGCCCGCCAGTCCTTCGTGTCCGCCGGTCTTCGTCAGAACATGCCGCCCATGTCGCCACCGGATGCCGCCGCCGGCTGATGCTTTTCGGGAATCTGCGCGATCACCGCTTCCGTCGTCAGCAGAAGCGACGCGATCGACGCCGCGTTTTGCAGAGCGGAACGGACGACCTTCGTCGGATCGATCACGCCGGCCTGGACCAGGTTCTCGTACCGTTCCGCCTGGGCGTTGAAGCCGTCGGCGCCGGTCATCTCCTTCACGCGCTGCACCACGATCGATCCCTCGTGACCCGCGTTGGTGGCGATCCACCGCATCGGCTCTTCGATGGCTCGCATGATGATGTTGACGCCGATCCGCTCGTCGCCCGTGGCCTGCAGGTCCCGGAGGGCCGCCGAGGCGCGCAGCAGCGCGACGCCGCCGCCCGGCACCACGCCCTCTTCCACCGCCGCCTTGGTCGCGTGCATCGCGTCTTCGACGCGCGCCTTCCGCTCCTTCATCTCGGTTTCCGTCGCCGCGCCGACCTTGATGATGGCGACGCCGCCGACCAGTTTCGCCAGTCGCTCCTGCAGCTTCTCGCGGTCGTAGTCGGACGTCGTGTCGTCCACCTGGGTGCGGAGCTGCTTCACGCGGCCGGCGATCGCGGCGGAGCTGCCCGCGCCTTCCACGATCGTCGTGACGTCCTTGTCGATCGTGACCTTCTTCGCCTGACCCAGGTCCTCGATAGTGATGTTCTCGAGTTTGAGACCGAGATCCTCGGTGAGGGCCTTGCCGTTGGTCAGGATGGCGATGTCTTCGAGCATCGCCTTGCGGCGATCGCCGTAGCCGGGCGCCTTCACGGCCGCGGCCTTGAGCGTGCCGCGCAACTTGTTCACGACCAGCGTGGCGAGCGCCTCGCCTTCGACGTCCTCGGCGATGATCAGCAGCGGTCGGCCCGCCTGTGCGACCTGTTCCAGAACGGGCAGCAGGTCCCTCATCGCGCTGATCCGCTTCTCGTGAATGAGAATGACTGGATTCTCGAGCACGACTTCCATCCGTTCGGGGTCGGTGACGAAGTACGGCGACACGTAACCCCGGTCGAACTGCATCCCTTCGACGACGTCGAGCGACGTCTCCATGCCCTTGGCTTCTTCGACGGTGATGACACCGTCCTTGCCGACCTTGCCCATGGCCTCGGCGATGATTCGGCCGATGGTCTCGTCGTGGTTCGCCGAAATCGTGCCGACTTGCGCGATCATCGGCCCGGTCACCGGCTTGGACATCGCTTCGAGCGCCGCGGTCATCGCCGCGACGGCGTTGTCGATGCCGCGCTTGAGGGCCATCGGGTTGGCGCCGGCCGTGACGTTCCTGGCACCTTCGCGGTAGATCGCCTGGGCCAGCACCGTCGCCGTCGTGGTGCCGTCGCCGGCGATGTCCGAGGTCTTGCTCGCCACTTCCTTGACCATCTGGGCGCCCATGTTCTCGAGGGCATCCTTCAGCTCGATCTGCTTCGCCACGGTCACGCCGTCCTTGGTGATCGTCGGCGAACCGAAGGTCGTGTCGAGAATGACGTTGCGCCCCTTCGGTCCGAGCGTGACGCGGACCGCGTTGGCGAGGGTGTTGACGCCGCGAAGAATCCCCTGACGCGAGGAATCGCCGTACACAATCTGTTTTGCCATGAGGAATCTCCAGCGGCTCTGCGTTCGGGTGTCCCGCCGAGCCGACTCGTTATCTCTTGCGGGTCGCGCCGCCCGCGATGACCGCCAGCACTTCGTCTTCGCGCATGATGAGGTACTCCTCGCCATCCAGTTTGACGGCCTGGCTCGCGTACTTGCCGAACAGGATGTGGTCGCCCGCCTTGACGTCGAGCGGGACGCGCTTGCCGTCGTCCTTCACCTTGCCGGCGCCGGCGGCGATCACCTCGCCGCGTTGCGGCTTCTCTTTCGCCGTGTCCGGAATGATGATCGCACCGCGTGTCTGCTCGCCTTCGTCCAGCGGGCGAACGATGATCCGATCGTGAAGCGGCCTGATGTCCATCACGTTCCTGTCACCTTTCTCGGGAGCGTCATCGCTCGGCCCACTCGACGAATGCCGGCGGAATTTCGGTCCGGACGATCATCACGCGCAAGACACGATCGTCGTGAAGGAGCGCCGCGGTGCCCGCTCGCGCCGCCTCGAGCGTCGGATAACGCGCCCATGCGGCGGGGAGCCCGGTCGCCGAGCCGCGTCTCATCGTGGCGATCAATGTGAACATTTCTCGGGGTGTCCGAAGACAGTGTCGTCCAGACGCCGCCGACACCGGTGTCTCGGATTGCACAGCCCGCCGCGCGCGGACCTGAGTGAAGACATGGGCGACGCACGGCAGAGAGACAACAACCACCTCAGCCGACTGGACGCCACCGGCCTGGCCGCCGACCGGGATGGGCGGCGCTGCCGCCGGTCCTTCGCTGGACAGCATGTCCGATACGGTACAGCCTGATTCGCCGCGGTCGCCGATGATCGCGCCACGCCGTGACCCGCTCAGCTGAAGGCATCTCCTGCGGAACACGGTTGTCGGTTGGGATGACGCATCATGCTGCATGAATTCGTTGCCGCGCACCGCGAAGAGATCATCGGTCGGTGCCGGATGAAAGTGGCCGCACGCTCGGTTCCGCCGCCGACGCAGGCGGAGATCGATCACGGGGTGCCGTTGTTCCTCGAGCAACTGGTCGACGCGCTGCGTCTCGGCGTGCTGTCGAGCGCCGAGATCAGCCACACCGCGCTGCTCCATGGACATGACCTTCTCCTTCGCGGCTTCACCGTCTCGCAAGTGGTGCACGACTACGGTGACGTCTGCCAGGCCGTCACAGACCTGGCGGTGGAATTGAACGCGCCGATCAGCACGGAAGATTTCCGGACGCTGAATCGGTGTCTCGACGATGCGATCGCCGGCGCGGTGACCGAATATGGGCGCGAGCGGAATCAGTGCACGCTCGACGGAGAAACCGCACGCGGCAGCGAGCGGCTCGGGTTTCTGGCCCATGAGTTGCGGAATTTGACCAACACGGCGATGCTCGCGTTCGAAGCGCTCAAGAAGGGCAACGTCGGGATCGCCGGGAGCACGGCGACCGTCCTCCATCGCAGCCTGATGGGCACTCGCGATCTCATCAATCGCTCGCTCGCCGAGGTGCGTCTGACCCAAGGCATCCAGAATCGAGAGGCATTTCTCGTATCGGGGTTCATCGACGAGCTCGCGCCGGCCGCTGCGCTATCGGCGGATGCGCAACGCGTCACGCTCGCACTGCCGCCCGTCGAAGGTGGGCTGGCGATCGAGGCGGACCGTCAAGTTCTCAGGGCGGTGGTGATGAACCTGCTGCAGAACGCCTTCAAGTTCACGAGGCCGCAGACGACGGTCACGCTGCGCGTCGGCGCCAACGTCGAACGTGTGCTGATTGAAATCGAGGACGAATGCGGCGGCCTTCCGGGCGGGAACGTCAAGGACCTGTTTCACCCGTTCGAGCAGCGAGGGGCCGATCGGAGCGGCCTGGGTCTCGGCCTCGCGTTCAGCCGATGGGCGGTCGAAGCGATCCACGGCCGCGTCTACGCGCGCAATATTCCCGGCGTCGGTTGCGTGTTCACCATCGATCTGCCGCGGCTCGCGGTGGCTGCGCCTGCGATCGCCTAGTCTCGACGCGCGCCGCGCGCCTTCCCGTGCGCCCTCGCTTTCCGTCGGCGCGAAACCAGTCGTCGCGGTCGGCAAGCTTCTGCGGGAAGCCTGGTTCAGGGTTCGTCCTGTCTGGGTCGTTCGAGCGGAACGGCGATGCGCGGCCCGGCCGCGACAGCACTGGTTGCGTCTGCGAGATCGTCGTCGGTCCGCCATTCGACCCAGTGCCGATACACGACGGAGGCGATCGCGGCGGCGGGCACCGCCAGGAACATCCCCGCGATGCCGCCCAATTCCGCCCCCGCGAGTACCGCGAGGATCACGGCAAGTGGATGCAACTGGATGCCGCGGCCGATGAGACGCGGGTAAATCACGTAGTCCTCGACCACTCTGAGGATGCCGAGAAACCCGACAGCCCAGAGCGCCAGGATCGGCGCGTGCAACGCGCCGATGCCTGCCGCGACCGCCGCGACCACGACCGGCCCGACGAGCGGGATGAACTCCAGCACGCCCGCCAGCACGCCGAGCACGAGCGGATAGGGGATGCCGAGGATCGCGAACCCCGCCGCGCACAGGGTGCCGACCAGGACGCAGGCCAGCAGCTGCGCACGCGTATACGCGGCGAGCGTGGCGTTCAGCTCCTCGAACAATCGATGACCGCGCAACTGGCCGTGATGTGGCAGCGCCCGGACGAAGGTGCGGCGGAGCGTGGCCGCATCCTTCAGGAGAAAGAACGCGAGGATCGGGATCAAGATCAGCCACGGCAGGTAGGCGAGCGCGCCGACGAGCGCCAGCAGCGATCCCCGAATGGATTCGACCGCACTCTGGCCCGCGGCCAGCGTGGATTGATCGATGCTGCGCCGCAGCTCCGGCGGAATCCGCAGGCGTTCGTACGAGCGCGACCACGCATGCTCCCACGCGACGATCGACGCCCCATACGCGGGCGCGCGCGCCAGCATGTCCTCGATCTGGTCGCTCGCGCTCGGCAGCAGCAGCGCCGCCCCTCCCGACGCCGCGGCGGCGATCCCGAGATACACGAGCGCGATCGCAGCCGCTCGCGACAGGCGATGCGATCGGCGTCGGAAACGAACCGGACGCCCGGCCATCTGCACGAGCGGCGCGACCACGTACGCGAACAGTCCCGCGAGAATCAAGACGAGGACGAGGGACGCCAGCCTGTGCAGCGCCCACGCGCCGGCGACGACAGCACCAACCACCGCGACGACCTGCAGGACGCCGCGGGTCTGGCGCGTCAGCGCGGTCAGGTGCCCGGAGCGCGCCACGGGATCGCGCCGCGCAGTCTCCGGCCACTGCTCGTCGCGCCGAGGGGCGCGTTCCCGGCGCACGTCTTCATGCACCGTCGGTTTTCGCCTCCGCCGCGTAGCGTTCCACCTCGTGTGCGCCGTGCGCGACTGCGTCGGCGACATCGTCACGCGCGTCGCGGCCGCGACGAGCGAGATCGTCGACGGCGTCGACGACAGCCGTGCTCGCCTCCTGATAGTGCT
>Ga0070741_10015860_pt1 | contig 12683 bp, 11 predicted proteins | sample Coa_R1_4_FD_66440 | JGI IMG/M metagenome (GOLD analysis project Ga0070741, IMG submission 66440) | Surface soil microbial communities from Centralia Pennsylvania, which are recovering from an underground coalmine fire - Coalmine... | ecosystem: Environmental > Terrestrial > Soil > Unclassified ...
GCGCCCGCGGTGCTGCAGATCGCGACGCTTGGTGCGGCGCGGACGATGAAGCACGACCGCGAGCGCGGGTCGATCGAGGAAGGGAAGCAGGCGGATGTCATTCTCGTCGATGGCGATCCGACGGCGAACATCAGTGACATCCGGAAGGTCGAGCTGACGGTTCGTGGCGGGGTGCTGTATCGCAGCGCCGAGCTGTATCGTGAGCTGGGCATCGCCCCGTAATCAGGTTATTGCGAAATCCAGGACGGCGGTTCTTCCTCTAACCTCCCGTTGACGACCACGCCTCGCGACCGTGCCCACCGATACTCCCACATCGGACCGTCCGGCGTGACGACCGTGTCGGGGATTTGATAGGCGGGGTCCTTCTGGGCGGTGGTGAGGGTCACGAAGCGATAGTGGCTCTTCTCAAATAGCGTCAACACGCTGTCGATCATGTCGGCGTTCAATTTGTTGTCGTGCAGCAGCATGACCTGCGGGGGCTCATAGCCTAACACGTGCTTGCTGAGCCCAGCGTAATACGCGATCTCAGTCTTGGTGTATTGCAGATAAGCGGCGCGCACTCGGGCCGCGGTGGCGGTGTCGCCCTCGGCCAGCGCACGAACGTAGCGACCGTTGAACAACCAGTCGTCATTCTGCATCGTACACGTCGCGACGTGGTACCCACGGTGCGCGAGGAACGCCGCGATGCTATCGTGCTTCTCTCGCGTATCACCGTCGTGATTGAAGGGAAACCGAAAAAACGGTTCTCGCCCAATCGCCTTCTCTCCTTTCACGATCTCGTCTTCGAACTGACCGACCGACAATTTGTTGAAGTCGGGGTGCGAGTACGAATGGTTGCCCAGATCGAGATGAGCGGCGGTCCACTCGTGCAAGATGCGTTCGCCGTCGAGTTGCTCCACGCGCGACTGGATGACGAATCCGGTCGTCGGTACGTGCCGCCGTATCAGTGCGGCGATGATGGCGCGATTGATCGAATCGGCACGCGGCAGATCTGACACGGTCGGCGCGCGATCGCCGGCGGTCGCGTAGGGTAGATCGTCGACCGTGATGGCGACGGTTCCGTGGTGCGACTGAGCATGTGATCGAGCGCCCATAGCGAGAACGACTACAGCGACAAACAAGCGTGAGCGCATCACGCAGGCAAGCTAACGATATCGCGAAGGATGCGCGCAGACGTCGGCGACGCGGCGCATGGCGTCGCCGAATTGGCGGATCGACAGCAGGGCGCCCGTTGAGATACGGACGCCCTGCGGGGCTCGTATCGTGCCGGCCGTGAACTGGGCGCACGGTGCGACTGACACGCCGGCCTGGAGGAGCGCCTCGTGGAGTGATGCGGCGTTCCAGCCGGGTGGAACCTCGAGCCACACGTACGGCACGCCACGCGTCATCACGTAGCGTTGCCGGCGAAGCGCGCGCGAGATGACGGCGAGGCGCTGTGCGATGGCCGCGCGCCGTAATTTCATCACCGTTTCGATTGTCCCGTCGGCCAGCCAGCGGGCGGCGAGCAATGCGCCGGGCGTCGCGGCGGTCCAGGCGAACGCCCGCAGCGCTTCTTGCATGCTCGCGTCCAACGTCGGGGGTGCCCCGATGAAGGCGGTTCGGAATCCGAACCCGAGTGATTGGGAGACGCTGCCGAGCCAGAGCGTTTGCTCGGGAAGCAGGGTCGCCAGTGCGGGCGAGTGACGCTTCACGAGCACGCCGGCCTCATCGTCCTCGATGATCCACAGCTTGTGCTGCTTCGCGAGGCGCACCAACGCCGCGCGCCGGTCGGCTGACATCGTCGAAGGCATGGGATTGCCCGCGGACGGCGCGCAGTAGACCGCGCACGGGTGCGCGGATCGACAGACGCGCTCGAGGTGTCTGGGGTCGAACCCATCCGCATCGACCCGCACGGCGACGAGCGGAAGGCCAAGTCGGTGCGCGGCGATCAGCGCGCCGGAGTTGGTGAGCGCCGGGACGATCACCGGAGCGCGGGTGGCGCTCACCGCCGACAGCGCCGCCGCAACGGCATGCTGGCCGCCGGCCGCGATCAGTACCCGTTCGGGCATGAGCTCCACGCCGCAGCGTGCGGCCCATTGCGCGCCGGCTTCGCGAAGCGCCCATGGGTCCGTCCCCTCGGTGAGCGTATACGCGACGCTCAAGAGCGCGGCCTGCTGCCGTGGCGACGGCAGCAGCGCACGAACGCCCTCGGGCGTCGCCCATTCCCGCGGGCCGGGCACGACGCGCGACCGCAAGTCATAGACGCCGGGCGATACGAACCCGCGTCTCGCGAACGGCGCGCGCCACGCGGCCTGGATCTCTTCCGCGGCGCGGACAAAGCTCCCGCGTCCCACGGTTCCCGTCGTGAGCCCTCGTCGCTCGGCCTCCGCATATCCGCGCAGCGCGGTCGCGGTCGCAATGCCGAGCTGCCGGGCGAGCTCGCGGACGGTCGGCAAGCGTTCGCCGCCGGTCAGCCGGCCGGCGACGATGGCATCGCCGATCGCGTCCGCAATCCCGAGATAGGCCGGGCGATCGTCCGCCAATGTGGGATGCCACATGGATTGTACTAGTACAACGATGCGATTGATTAGTGCAATCTCGGTCGCTTGTTTTGCGACATGCGCCTTCTCCTCATCCTCTGCTTTCCCGTAGCCGCGTTCGCCCAGAGCGCCCCCGTCGCCGATGCCTTTCGCGTCAACGTGAAGCGCGTCGCCAAGCGTCTCATGTTGTCGGCCGAGGAGATGCCGGAGTCGAAATACGGGTACAAGCCCACGGCGGGGCAGATGACGTTCGGCGAAGTCGTGTGGCATCTGGCGGAGGAGAACGACGTCTTGTGCGGCGCCATTGGCGGAACGTCAGCGCCCAAGCGATCGACGATGGCGGCGACGGATACGAAGGCCCATCTCGTCGCGCGACTCGAGGAGACGTTCGCCTATTGTGACCGGGCATTTGCGTCACTCGACGACCGTCGCCTGGGGCAAAACATCGAAGGCCAATCGCTCGCGCTCGTGCTCATCAATGCGGTCGGGCACTATGCCGACCACTACAGCCAGGCCGCGATCTACCTCCGCCTCAACGGCCTGCTGCCGCCGACGGCAAAGGACCCTTCGCTCTAAGCACGATCGCGCCGCCGACCGCGACGAGGGCGCACGCGACCATCCCTACCGCGACCATCACGCGCCGGCGGAGGCACAGCGCCGCCAACAGCGCCAGGCGAAACAGCATCGTGATCGCCGCGGGGTCGAGCGGCTCGCCGACGCGTATCTGGGTGCACAGTGCGCCAAACATGTCGACCGTCAGCCCCGCGGCGACCAAGAGCGTCAGCCAATTCCAAGGGATCAGCAGCGCCGCGCCACCGACGACTTCGGCCGTCATGATGAAGAGATGAAACGTCCGCGTGTAGCCGACGGACACGAAGTAATCGGGTCCACTCAGGTGAAACGCATTCCCCAGCCCCGCGAGCACGAACGCGCCGCCAGTGGCGATCCGCATCGCCAACCGCGCGTCGGCTTCCTGGCCCACCTTGCGTGCGATCACGAGACCATACAGCGCCCCAACGAACAAGTTCGTCGCGTCATAGGGCCCCGTGCTCGCGGGTTTCGCGGCCATGACTCCGAACACGTTCGCCGCGATGTACGCGATCGTGCGAACGCCCATGGTGACCGTCACCCCGACCAACACGCCGCGCCCCGACAGGTCCGGGCGCGCAACCCCAATCATTGCTCCGACCGCGAGCAGCACGAGCAAGACGATCATGGCGTTTGGCATCCAGCCAGAATAGGCTCACCATGGATCGCACGGCAGAGCCAATCGCCGTCCCACGCGCTAGACCATTTCGCGTTGTATGTTGTGACTCATGCCTCTCCTCGACCGGCCAGTGGCACCGGCCGCGATTCTCGCCGTCGGCATCGTGGTTGGCGGCGCGCTGGTCGGCAATGGATTCGCGCGCGGGCATCGCGACGATCGATATGTGACCGTCAAAGGAATCTCCGAGCGCGAGGCCAAGGCCGACCTGGCGATCTGGCCGCTGCATATAGCGGCCGCTGACAACGATCTCGGTCGGGCCCACGACCGCCTCGTCACGAGCGCGCACGCCGTCCTCCAATTCCTCGCCCGGAATTCGCTCGACACGACGGCGGCGGTCGTGCAGGATCTGTCGGTGACCGACGAATTTCTAGAAGGCGGGAGCGAAAAACCCGCGGCGGCGCGGTACGCCATTCGCGAAACCATCGTGGTGCGGTCGACAAAACCGGATCTCGTCGCCACCGCGAGCCAACACGTCGCCGAGCTAGTGAGCGCCGGCGTTGTCCTCTCCTCCGCGGGCGAGGCCGGCTCGGGCGGCCCGACTTTTATTTTCACGGGGCTCAACACCCTCAAGCCGCAGATGATCGCCGAGGCGACCGCTCGTGCGCGCGAGGCGGCCGAGCAGTTCGCGCACGACTCGAGGAGCGAGATCGGGGAGATCCGGCAAGCCAGTCAGGGGGTCTTCGAGATTCTTCCCCGCGACCAGGCGCCTGGGATTTCCGAGGAAAGTCAGATCTTCAAGACCGTGCGCGTGGTTTCGACGATCGATTACGCGTTGCGCTGAACGATCCGCACTGAGCGCCGCCCTTGCGCGAGTCTGAGCGTACCCTCCAGAAAAATCAACGACTTAGCTCAAGTACGGCCTCGAAAATCGACCTGGCGTTTGGCGGTGCGCTGCACAATCCGTAACCCGCGCACCCACCGCCCTCATGTCATCCAACGTGAAAATAGCTCGGCGAGTGCCGCAAGATGACTCCGTGTTTCGCGTCTATTCCCGGTAGCGCATGCTGACGCTACCGAACCTCATCACGATCTCGCGCTTGCTCTGTGTTCCGGCGCTCATCGGGGCGGCCATCGCCGACCGTCCGTCGCTGTTCATCGGCCTGCTTGCCTATGCCTTGCTATCCGACGCGGTCGACGGCCGTCTCGCGCGGGCGCGCGGACAAGCGACGCCGTTCGGGGCGCGGCTCGATAGTACGGCCGATTGCGCGTTGTACCTCACGGCGCCCGTGGCCGCGCTCCGCGTGTTTCCAGATGTGCGCGCACACCTCGCGGGCGCCGTCTTCGCCGTTTACGCGGGATACCTCGTACCGATCGTCTACGGCGCGATCAAGTATCGTCGACTCACCTCGTACCACACGATCGGCGCGCGTCTCGCCGGCGTCCTGTTGTCGGTCGCGGCATTTCTCGTCCTGCTGACCGGCGTCCAATGGCCTTTCTATGTGGCGACGACGGTCCTGCTGGTGTCGGCGATCGAGGAGATGGCCATCACCCGCATCCTTCCCGCTTGGGAGTCGAACATCCCATCGGTCTGGCACGCATTACAGAGGAGAACATCATGATCGGGAAAGCGCAGCAGTTGGTGGTCGCGGCACTCCTATCCGCATCGATCGCGTTGCCACGCGACGCGCGGGCACAGCTCAACCAGTTCCGCCTGGGCGGCAACCTTGGCTACGTGTACGATGAAGAGACGGACTTCATCTATCTGTCCGCCGAAGCACGGGCGACGTTGACGACCATTCCGATCGAGTTCGCGCCGCGATTCAGCTATCAGCCGGTTTCGGGCTCAGGCGTCGTTCAGATCGACCTGAATGTGCTCTACGATCTACCGTTGGCGAAGACGAGCGCCGTCCTGCCCTACGCGGGCATTGGATTCGCGTACCAGACGATCAGCCACGGGGGCGGCTCGGCCGCCGGATACAATATTGTCCTCGGCGTCGAGTTGACGCATGTCCCCGTCGTGCAGCCGTATGCGCAGTTCGAGTATTCCGTGTTGGAGAATCATTTTCCAAACCAAGGCGCGATTGCCGTCGGTGCGCTCTTCCGGTTCAAGACCTGACCGCGCCCGCGGCGCGCGGCCAACACCCATAAGCGTGCATGGTACGCCGAAGCTGCGGTACGGCGTGGCTGGTCACGGGCGGTCCTAACCGTCCGACGCGCTGAGGTGCGTCAGAATCGGCTGCAGGGAGGCGGCGCGTCGGCGCGCCCAGTCGGCGCTGCACGCCGCCCGCCGCTCGGCCCACTGGCCGGTCGCGTCAGCGGGAACGCGTGCACTGCACGTGCGCTCGCGCATCGCGCGCCACATGGCTTGGCCCTCGCGCAGATTCTCGGCGTTCGAAGGCCTGCGCGAACTCAGTGCGTTGATCAGACGCGCGACGAGACCGTCGAGCCCCTTGTCGTCGTCGTTCACGAGGGCCGCGTAGCACGCGGCCTGATCAGTGTCGGTGAATGACGAGCAACGAGCAAGGCTATCGCCGTGCGTGATGCGCAGCGGTGCTGGTGGGATCGATGGCGAAGCAACCACGCGCACCGGGAGCGGTTTCGACGAGATCACGCGCACGGGGAGCGGCGGCGGAGTGATCACGCGAACGGGGAGCGGCCGCGAGGTGATCAGGGGTACGGCGCGCGGCGCGCTCGGGTCGGCCCGAGACGCCCTCACGTGCGCGGCGAACCGGACGAGCGGGACGACGGCTACGGCGGATGGCGCTGACAGGGTCAACGGACCCGATACGCGCGGAGTAGACGCGGCCAAAGCGGAGGGGAGCGCGACGGACGACAGAACGATTGGCGGTATCACAGACAGCGTCGACGGCGCTGTCTCACGCGACGGGAAATTGGCGGCCCGCGGCGCGGTGGTGCCAGTCAACAGCAGCGCACACGCGATGAGGATCCGCCCGACGGAACGCACTCGCGACGGACGCGGCGGTGCACGATCCGCCTGATTGAGCGCCGCGAGCAGCGCCTCGGCCGTCGGCCGTCGCATCGGATCTTTGGCGAGCGCCGCATCGATGATGCCACACAGCGCTCGCGGCACCTCGGGGCGCAGCGCCGCCACCGATGGGAGCAGCTCGTACTTCTGGTTGTAGAGTACCGCGCATAACGTTTCGCCAGCCCACGGCCGACGGCCGGTCAGCATCTCCCACGCCACGAGCCCGAGGCTATAGACATCGCTCCGCCCGTCGATCGTCTTCCCGTCGATCTGCTCGGGCGACATGTAGAGCGGCGTCCCCACAGCCGCGCCATCCTGCGTCAGGTGAGCCTCGGCGTCGAGCAGCCGCGCGATGCCGAAGTCGGCGACGAGTGATCGGCCCGTACTCGCCTCGATCACAACGTTCTCGGGCTTGACGTCGCGATGCACTACGCCGTGAGCGTGCGCGTGGGCTAACGCCGTCGCGACGTCGCGCAGAATGCGAACGACATCGGTGACCGGAAGGCTCGGAGACCGATCGAGCAGGCCGCGCAGCGACTCTCCGTCAATGAACGGCATCGTATAGTGCAGAAAGCCGCCCGCCTCGCCGGCGGCCAATACCGGCACGATATTGGGGTGGCAGAACCGCGCCGCCGCCAAAATCTCGCGCCGAAACCGAGCGGCCGCGCCGTCGGCCGCGAATTCGGGCGCCAACGCTTTGACGACGACGGCGCGCGCGAGCGCCGGATCCGTGGCGCGATACACGCAACACATTCCGCCGCTCGACATCTCCGAATCGAGCGTGTACGTATCGCCGAGCGCGGCTTGCAGCCGGTCGCGAAGCGCGTTGGCTAGCGTAGATCGCATGATGGTGTACGTACCCCAATGGTGCGACACCGCTCCGTGCTCAAGCGTTAACAACCGCGCGTGGTCGAGCTGTTAGCGTTTCCGCGCGACGATGTCGACGACCGTGTTGTCGGCGATCACATAGACGCGGTCGCCGACCGTCGGTGTGACGGTGGCAAAGCCGGTGAAGGATCCGAACGCCGGTAGGACGGCTTGGCGTTCTCGAAACCAAAAGCATGGCAGCCGCTCGTATTGGCGGCCCCGGCCGACGAGCTGGACGGCCGGGTGCAGGTGGCCGGCGAGCACATACCCGCCGCTGTGCGCTGTGGGATGGTGCTGGAACACGAACGGCGGCTCGATCAACGGGGCGTCGACGCACGCGAAGTCCGGCGGATCGCCGGCGCCGCGATCGTGGTTGCCGCGGACGATTACAATGTCGAGCGTTTGGTGCGCGACGCGCCACGAGCTGAGCGCCCGCAGGGTCGCCGGTGCCCGGCCCGTGTCGGCGTGGAGAAAGTCGCCGAGAAATACGACGCGTTGCGCCGCGGTCGACTGACAGAGCGCCGTGAGCTGTGCGAGCCCGTGTCGCGTCGTGCCGTGGGGAACGGGAACGCCCGCGGCGCGAAACGCGGCCGCCTTGCCCCAATGCGGATCGGCGACGAGCAGCGTCGACGCGCGCCGCCAGAAAATCGCGCGGGCTGGCAGCAGGTCGAGCGACTCACCGGCGACCTCGATGGTCGTGGCCGTCAACCCGCCGCGCGCTCGAGCACGAGCTGCATGCGTCGAATGCGATCGGTCAACGTCTCCGACGAGACGCGCGCGCGGGTCCGATCGACCAGCAGAGGAAACGCCAAAGGTGGCGTCCGCCGCGGGCGCGTCACGACGATCGACGCTTGCGACAGCCGATGGAGCGTCTCGCGCAGCCGTGCGCTGTCGAGCTGACGCTCGAGCACTTCGCGCCGCGCCTGCGCCAGCAGGAGGTTGTCCGGATCGTACCGTTGGAGCACGTCGTAGAATAGTCCGCTCGACGCCTGGAGCTGCCGCGCGGTCTTCCCCGCGCGCGGCAACCCGGGAAATACGAGGCCGGACACGCGCGCGATCTCGCGGAATTGCCGTCGCGCCATCTCGGACGCATTGAGGGCCGCCAGCAAATCCTCGAGCAGCCCGCGGGCGCCGAACAGATCGTTCGCCAATCCCTCGGCCAGCGGCGCCTCCGTCTGCGACAGCAGCTCGAACCCGTAGTCGTTCGCCGCCATGGTGAACGTGATCGGCGCCAGGCGTGCCAGGCGATAGGCGATCAGCGCCGCCAATCCCTCGTGCACGACACGACCGTCAAACGGAAACACGAAGAGATGGTGCCCCTCGCGGCTCACCACCTGCTCAATCAGCAGCTCGTCGGCGCCGGGAATGCGGGACCAGCGCGCCTGCACATCGAGCACCGGTCGCACCGCCTCCATCTCAGGGCCACGAAACATGCCATCGCGGGCCTCGGCCAAGCGTGCGCGCAACGCGGCGCCGAGGGTGTCGGACAAGGGCAGTCGCGTCCCCTGCCACTTCGGGACGACAGCCTGGCGAGTCGGCGCGAGGCGCACCCATGCCGTGAGATCGCGAACGCGAACGAGCGTCAACGCCCGGCCGCCGAACGTGAAATGATCACCAGGACGGAGCCGGGCAATGAACGACTCCTCGACCGATCCCAGCGGGTCGCCACGGAGGAACTGGACCCGCATCTGCGCATCGCTCAGGATAGTGCCGATGGCCTGCCGGTGCCGTCGCGCGATCGCCGCATCCCCGACCACATAGCGACCATGGCGGAGCGTCACGCGCGCATACTCCGGATATTGCGTGAGCGCCGCCCCGCCCCGTCCCACGAAATCGAGCAGCCACCGCCACTCGACGTTCTCGAGGTCCGCGTAGGTCGCCGTACCGCGCACCTCGTCGAGCAGCGCTGCCGCCTCGAACCCACTGCCCGCGGCGATCGTCACGACGTGCTGGACGAGCACGTCGAGGGGCGGCTCGAGCGTGCGCCGTGGCTCGATCGTACCCGCGTTCACGCCATCCCGCGCGGCGGCGGCTTCGACGAGCTCTAGCGCGTGCGTCGGGACGCACGTGACCCGGCTCTCGGCGCCGGGGCAGTGTCCGCTGCGGCCAGCGCGTTGCATCAGGCGGCCCACGCCTTTTGGGCTGCCGATGTGCAGTACGCGCTCCACCGGGGCGAAGTCAACACCGAGGTCGAGCGTCGACGTGGCGACGACGCAGCGGACGCGGCCGTCACGCAGCGCGTGCTCGACCCATTCGCGCTGGTGTCGGTCGAGCGAGCCGTGGTGCAACGCGATGACACCAGCCCAGTCGGGACGCGCTTCGAGCAGCGCGTGATACCACCGTTCGCACTGCGAGCGCGTGTTCGTGAAGACGAGGGTGGTGCGCGCGGCATCGATCGCTTCGACGACCGCGGGTACCATGCTCATGCCCAGATGACCGGCCCACGGAAATCGCTCGACGGTCGGCGGCACGAGCGCGTCGATCGCCACGCGCTTGGGCTCGACCCCGCGCACGATGCGCATGCGTGTGTGGACGCCGCCGAGCGTGGCGGCCGCCTCGGCAATGTTGCCGAGCGTGGCGGACAGTCCCCACGTCCGGAGCGCCGGCTGCGACGCGCGCAGGCGAGAGAGCACCAATTCGGTTTGCACGCCGCGTTTCGTGCCGAAGAGCTCGTGCCACTCATCGACGACGACGAGTCGCAACGACAAGAACGCCCGCGCGGAGTCCTCGTACGAGAGCAGGAGGGATGCGCTCTCAGGGGTCGTGATCAAGGCGGTCGGCAGGCGTGTACGCTGTCGCGCGCGGGTAGCCGACGACGTATCGCTCGTTCGGCGTTCGACGGTCCACGACGGCGCCAGATCGGCGAGCGTGTCGCGCAGCGCCGCTTCCGTGTCCGCCGCCAGCGCCCGCAGCGGCGTGATCCACAATACCTGAGGGCCCGTTGGCGCTCCTTCTTCATGCGATGCGATGATCGGACCGAGCCATGCCGCCAACGTCTTGCCTGTTCCCGTCGCCGCGTGCACCAGACCACTCTCACCATCGAGATACGCCCGCCACACCTCGCGTTGAAACGCGAAGGGGGACCAACCACGCGCGGCGAACCAGGCGTCGACTCGCGCGATGTTCATGGCGCGATCAACGCCCGCACGGTGGCGAGCGTATCGGCATCTTCAGGCCGCTTGTCCGTGCGCCACCGTAGAATGCGCGGAAAGCGCACCGCGAGACCCGACTTGTGCCGAGAGGAGCGCTGGATTCCCTCGAATCCCACCTCGAACACCTGCTCGGCCTTCACCATCCGCACGGGCCCGAACTTTTCGACCGTGTTCCGACGAATCCAGTTGTCGAGCTGCGTCAGCTCCGCGTCCGTGAGCCCCGAGTATGCCTTGGCGAATGGCACGAGCGCCGTTCCATCCCATACGGCGAGCGTATAGTCGGTGTGCAAGAGCGCGCGGCGCCCGTACCCCGCCTGGGCATAGACCATGACCGCGTCCACCGTATACGGCTCGAGCTTCCACTTCCACCACGCGTCGCGCGTTCGCCCGACGCCGTACACGCTGTCCCGTCGTTTGAGCATCAGTCCCTCGGCGCCCCGATCCCGCGCGCCGCGCTGCGCGGTCGTGGCCTCGACCCAGTCGCGTGCATCCACCGTCGGCGACAGGAGGAGTCGAGCGTGACCGCCCGCGTACTCGTTCAACGCTTCTCGGCGCCAGGCGAGCGGACGCCCGCGCACGTCGAGTCCCTCGTGTTCCAACAAATCGTAGGCGATGAGCGCCGCGGGAACTTGGGCGAGCAGCTTCGCGCTGAGCGTCGTGCGGCCGATGCGGCGCTGGAGCGCGGCGAAGCCGAGCGGGGCGCCGCCCGACCACGCGACGATCTCACCGTCGATGACGGTGCCGTCAGGAATTGCCGCCGCGGCCATGGCGATCTCCGGGAACTGGTCGGCGATCGATTCGTCGCCGCGCGACCAGATGAACGTCTTCCCACGGCGACGGATGACTTGCACGCGAATGCCGTCCCACTTCCATTCGACCTGCCACGCACTGAGATCGCCAAGGTCGTCCGGCGGCCGGTCCAGCTGGTGCGCGAGGCAGAATGGGTAGGGACGTGAGAGGTCGGCGTCGTGCGACTCCTGCGCGACGAGGCGCACGTACGCGTCGGTCGCGGTCGGATCCCAGTGACCACTCAGCCGGTGCGTCAGCGTGGCGGCGGCGACGCCGGTCGCTTGGACGAGCGCGCGCACCACCAGTCCCTGCGACACGCCGACGTGAAAGCCGCCGGTCAGCAGCTTCACCAGAATACATCGATCGGGTCCATCGATACTGTTCCAGGCGTCGACGATCGCGGCCCGCTGCGTCGCTTCGTCGGCGCCGGTCAGCGGTAGGAGACGCTGTTCCATCCACTCGTGAAGCGGTCGGTCGACCGGCGTCGTCGCGGGCGGGAGGAGAAGGCCGATTGTTTCCGCCAGATCGCCGACGGCCGCGTACGACTCCTCGAACAACCACGGCGGCGTATCCGCCGCCGCCATGGCCCACTCAGCGAGTCGTCGCGGCCCGATCACACGGCGTGGACGACCGCCGCTCAACAGATAGACCGCCCACGCGGCATCGCGCGCTGGCGCGGCGGCGAAATACCGTGCCATTGCCGCCACTTTGATACCAGTTTTCGTCGTGATGTCGAGCTCGGCATACAGCGCCGTGAACCGCCGCATCAGTGTAAGATATCGGCCTGTTCGGTTGTCCCGTCGGCCTCATCTTCGCTCTCCCACGGCGTGGCGATCGGCGCCGACGCGATCCCGTGCTCGGTCAGCCAGCGGACTACCGGTTCGCGATAGCCGTGTGTCACGAGGACCTGGCTGGCGCCGGTGGCTTTGATCGTGGCGATGAGTGCCGGCCAGTCGGCGTGGTCAGAGAGCACGAACCCGCGATCGAGGCTTCGGCGTCGACGCACGCCGCGGATGCGCATCCATCCGGATGCGAACGCGAGGGATGCGGCGCCAAAGCGGCGGAGCCACAGGCTGCCGGCGGCCGACGGTGGCGCCACGACGAGCGCGCCTGCCCAGTTCCGGCTCTTTGGATGCTCGCCAACCGACGTCGTGTTTGGCATG
>Ga0070741_10015861_pt1 | contig 12683 bp, 13 predicted proteins | sample Coa_R1_4_FD_66440 | JGI IMG/M metagenome (GOLD analysis project Ga0070741, IMG submission 66440) | Surface soil microbial communities from Centralia Pennsylvania, which are recovering from an underground coalmine fire - Coalmine... | ecosystem: Environmental > Terrestrial > Soil > Unclassified ...
GCTGCATAACCACTCTGCCACCCCGCCCTGCTTAGCGTGAGACGAAAATCCCCGCTGAAGGGCATCCGGGCCTTCGCTCGAGGCAGCACCTCGCAGCGCGCCCGCCGAGAGCCTAAGGACAGCTCGTCGGAAGATCAGTGCCGGAAATTAAAAAGGGAAAACGAAGCGTTGACTTCGATTTCCCTTGCAATTCTGGAGCGGGAAACGAGGCTCGAACTCGCGACCCCAACCTTGGCAAGGTTGTGCTCTACCACTGAGCTATTCCCGCGTTACGCGAATTGGGAATTATAGAGGCACGACGGTCAGTGTCAAGGCAGGCCTATAGCCGAAGCCTCACAGGCTCGCGGCCCTCTACCCGCCCTCGCGAAGCCAGGGCATCGCCCGGCGCAGGTAATAGCCCATGGACCACAGAGTGAGCAGCGCCGCGACGTAGATCAGCAACGTTCCCAGGGCATGGATTTCGACTCCGAGTAACGGCTCGTTGAACAACAGCAGCAGTATCGCTGTCATCTGGCATCCCGTCTTCACCTTGCCGAGGAAGTGCACCGCCACGTTGCGGCTCTTGCCGAGCTTGGCCATCCATTCGCGCAAGGCGGAGATCGTGATCTCGCGCCCGATGATCACCACAGCGATGATGGCATCGACACGCTGTAGGCTCACGAGCAGGATCAGCGCTGCCGCGACCATGAGCTTGTCGGCGACTGGATCGAGGAACGCGCCGAAGGCGGACGCTTGGTTCAGCGAGCGCGCAAGGTAGCCGTCCAGCCAATCAGTCAACGCGGCGAAGGCGAACAGTGCAGTCGCCACGACGTTCTTGCCCGGATCGCTCAACCAACCATCGGGAAGGAAGTAGACCGCGAGGAACAGCGGGATCAGCACGATCCGCAACCACGTCAGCGAGTTGGGCAGATTGACGGGCATCGTCTCGGGCGTCAGTGGAGGTGCTGGTAAATGCGCTCAGCGAGCTGCCGGCTGATGCCTTCGACCTGCGCGATCTCCTCCACGCTTGCCGCGGTCAGGCCGCGAAGGCCACCGAAACGCGCGAGGAGCTTCTGGCGTCGCTTGGCGCCGATACCGCCGATGCTCTCGAGTGGCGAGGTGCGGCGCGCCTTGGCTCGGCGGCCGCGATGCCCCGCAATTGCGAAACGATGCGCTTCATCTCGAATGAGCTGGATCAAGTGGAAACCCGGATGATCCTTCGGCAAGCGGATCGGCTCCTGGCGATCGGGCAAGATCAACTGCTCCAGCCCAGGCTTGCGCTCTTCGCCCTTGGCAATGCCGACGGCGAGCACCTGGCCCAAGCCCACCTCTTCGAGCACAGCCACGGCGCTCGACAGCTGTCCCTTCCCCCCGTCAATCAAAATCAGATCGGGAACTTCGCCTTCACCCGCCACGACCTTGCGATAACGGCGATCGAGCACTTGGCGGATCGCGGCGTAATCATCGCCTGGTGTGATGCCTTCGATGTTGTAGCGCCGATACTGATCTTTCCGCATGTCGTTATCATCCCACACCACGCAAGAGGCCACGGTGGCTTCACCCTGCGTGTGACTGATGTCGAAGCATTCGATCCGCCGCGCCGACGACGGCAGGTCGAGCGCGGCTTGCAAGCTCACGAGCCGAGCCTCTTGTGTCGCGTGCATTTGTGTGCGTTGGCTGACCGCAACTCGCGCGTTGGTCTGAGCCATTTCGACCCAAGCGCGGCGCTCGCCCGACACCGCGGTGCTGATCTGCACGTCTGTGCCGCTCTGCTCGCTCAGCACGGCGGCCAAATCGGCAAGCTGCATGCCGCGGTTGATTAGAATCAGCGGGGGCACTTGGCGGCTCAAGTAGTGCTGGGTCAGGAATGCCTCGAGCGCCTGCTCTTCGCTGTAGCCCTCGCCGTGCTCCGGGAAAAACGATTTGTCGCCGCGATGCATGCCGCCTCGAATGGTGACCAGGTTGACGCACAACACGCCCGCTTCCGATACCAAGGCCACGATGTCGACATCGCGCGCGCGCTCGCTCGACACGAACTGGGTTTGCCGCACTCCGCGCAGCGCGCGGATCTGATCGCGATACATGGCGGCAGCCTCGAAATCGAGTGCATCCGATGCACGCAGCATCCGTTTCTCGAGGTTGTTCAACACCTCGTCGTCACGCCCGAGTAGAAACAACTCGGCGTTGCGCACGTCCTCAGCATAACTCGCCTCGTCGATCGCGCTCACGCAAGGCCCGGTGCAGCGGCGGATCTGATAGAGCAAGCAGGGCCGCGAGCGGTTCGCGAACACCGTGTCCTCGCAGGTGCGCAAGCGGAAGACCTTTTGCATCAGATGAATGCTGTCACGCACGGCACTCGCGCTCGAAAACGGGCCGAAGTAGCGGTTCTCGCGATCGAGCGCACCGCGATAGAAGCCAAGCTTGGGATAGCGATGCCCGGAAATCTGCAGGTAGGGGTACGACTTGTCGTCGCGGTACAGGATGTTGTATCGCGGGGCGAAGGTCTTGATGAAGTTGTTCTCGAGCAGCAACGCCTCGGATTCCGAGCGGGCCACCGTCGTCTCGATCGAAGCCACTTGCGAGACCATCACGCGGATGCGCGGCTCAAGCGTCGCGGTGCGCTGGAAATACGAGGACACGCGCTTCTTCAAGTCGCGCGCCTTGCCCACGTACAGTACGTTGCCATCTGCGCCGAGCATGCGATATACACCGGGCAGATGCGGCAAGGCGCCGATCGCTTCGGACAAGTCCGGTACCGTCAGGTTTCCGGGGGTGGGGTTGGTGGCTCGCGCGTGGGCGGGTAGCTTGCTCATGCAGAAGGCCGTCCGCTGGCAGTACGCCACAGCGGGCGGGCGACAGCTGGTTTCGATGTGAGCTTGGCACTCGTGATTATATCCACTGAGACACCAAGCACCTGCAGCAGTGCTGCCCGAGCGCTCACGCCGGGCTTCGGAGCACGCCCGCGGCTTGGACGGGTTCGGCAATGCCGTGTCTCCCCGCGGCGGCAAAGCAGCGCGCCAACCCTCAGCAACCTCCCCTTCGGGTAGAATCCCGCCCTTTCCGAACGCAACCTCATCGAGCCATGGCCAAAGTACTCGCCACCGAAATCCGTGCCGGCAACCTCATCGAATGGGACAAACGTGTCTGGCGCGTACTGAAGAGCTACCACGTTCATGTGGGCGGCCGCGGCGGCGCCTTCATGCAGGTCGAGATGAAGGATATCGAAACGGGCACGAAGACCAACCAGCGTTTCCGCACCGACGAGAAAATCGAACGCGCCTTCGTAGAGGGCCGAGAGATGGAATATCTCTACTACGATGGCACCAGCTATGTGTTCATGGACAAGGAGACGTTCGAGCAGCTCAATCTGTCGGCCGAACTGCTGGAAGGTCAAGTCGAGTATCTTTTGCCCAACACGAACGTGATGGTGAACTTCCACAACGAGCGTCCCATCGGTGTGCAGTTGCCGCCGAGTGTGGTGCTCACCATCACCGAAACCGAGCCCAACGTCAAAGGCGGCACCGCCACGGGCTCCTTCAAGCCGGCCAAGACTGAGACAGGCCTTACCGTAATGGTTCCCCCGTTCGTGACCGAGGGCGAGAAGATCAAAGTCAACACCGATTCGGGCGAGTACATCGAGCGCGTCTGATCGGCCTTCATTCCGCACAGATCGTCGAGCGACCGAGCACCGGGCTCACACAGCGGCCGCAAAGGGTTGGCGCCGAGTAGCCTATTTGCGCTTCGGGAACTCGATGACCCGGGCGACCGGAATTGGAGTAGACGCCCCTGCTTCGCGGCGAGTAGGTGGCGCTTCTTGCGTGGCAAGCAAGTCCTTCAACGCGAGACGCAGGTCGGCGAAGCGTTCCCACATCATGCGCTGAATTTGTAGCGCGCAACCAAGCGCGGAGCGCGACCGCCGTCGCTCCATCTCGATGCGAAACTGCAAGCCGCGCAATCGGTTTTGCATATGGGCAGGCGCACTCGCGATGGTCTCCTCGATCGCAGCGAGTCGGCTGCGCTCGAACTCTTCGGGGCTTTCCTGCGCGAGGCGCAGCCAGCGATCGACATCGAAATTCATCGCCCGAGTCTAGCAGCGGCACCCGCGGAGAAACATGCGGACCTGCGCTATCGACCACGGATTTTGACCTTCGACGTGCCGGTTCCCCTGTCGTTCGGGCGGCGCGCCCCGCAGATAATGCGCTCAGCGCCGACGGATGACCTGCACGACCGCTGGCGTGCCGTCTCCGCTCAGACCGGCGAGCTCAGGTTGCAAGGTGACATGGCTGATGCCGAAGCGCTCGGTCAGCACTCGGCGCGCCTGAGTCAGAATTCGAGGCCACTCGCCAAGGGTGCCGATGGTGAGGTGCGCCGAAAGCGAAACCTGGCCGGACGAGATGTGCCACACATGCAGGTCGTGCACATCGCGCACATTGGGTAGTTGCGCCAAGGCCTTGCCGACTTCCTCCAATCGAATCGAGCGCGGCACCCCCTCCATCAGCACGTCGAGCGCGTCGCGCAGGAGGTGGAAGGTCGACGCAAGAATCAACATACCGATGACGAGCGAGAGGATCGGGTCGATCGCTTCCCACCCCGTGAAATAGATGACAGCGCCAGCCAGCAATGCCGCGAACGAGCCTGCCAGATCGGCCAGAACATGCAACAGCGCAGCGCGTGCGTTCAGCGTCTGCTCACTGCGGCTCAACACCAAGGCAACCAGCATATTCACCAGCAGTCCGACGAAGGCGACGATCATCACGCCCAAGCCCTGCACCGCATGCGGCTCGAGCAATCGCTTGACGGCTTCTACGCTGATGAAGACAACCACGAGCAACAGCGCCAGGCCGTTGAAAAACGCCGCGATCACTTCCGCGCGGACCAGCCCATAGGAATGGCGTGCGCCACCCGGACGCCGCGACAGCCAGGCGGCGAACCAGGCCAGGCCGAGGGCTGCAGCATCGGACAACATATGCCCGGCGTCGCTCGCCAAGGCAAGCGAACCGAACAACCAGCCGCTGAGAAATTCGACGACGGCATAGCCGAGCGTGAGCGCCATCGCCATTGCAAACGGCCGCGATCCAACTCCCGAACCATGCGGCGCACTTGGCTGCGACGTTTGCACCACGTTGGATGCGTGATCCGGATGAGGGTGCCGGTGGTGATGATGGTGGGCCATGCTTAAACGCGGGTGGCTCAGGCTGTCAAATATCGAGCAATCGATGCCGTGGCGCCGAGCCATTCGGGGTCCGTACGCAAATCGGCGAGCTGCGCGTTCGATGCACGCCCATAGAGTGTTGCCATGCGCGCCGAGAATAGCGGCGAACGGTTCCACCACAGGCCATTCAATAGCTCATCCGCGGCCTGGGGCCGATTGCAGAGCAACACCATATCGCAGCCGGCGCCCAGAGCCGCGCTGGCGCGCGCTACCACGTTGCCCGCCACCGCGGCGCCTTCCATCGACAGGTCGTCACTGAAAATGACACCATCGAAGCGCAGCTCCCCTCGAAGGATGTCGCGCAGCCAGCGCGCCGAAAAGCCAGCTGGCATCGGATCCACCGCCGGATAGATCACATGCGCCGGCATCACCGCAGCCAATCCGCGCGGAATGAGCAACCGGTAGGGCATCAGGTCCTGCGCTTCGATCGCGCGCAAGCTGCGCCGATCGACGGGGATGGCCACGTGCGAGTCCTCCGAGGCGAAGCCGTGTCCCGGGAAATGCTTGCCCACGCCGCATACACCGCGTGCGGCAAGGCCCTCGATCACTGCGCCCGCAAGCTCGGCGACGACCTGAGGGTCACGATGAAAGGCGCGGTCTCCGATCACGGCGCTGCTGCCGTACGCGAGATCGAGAACCGGGGTGAAGCTGAAGTCCACGCCGCTTGCGCTGAGCTCCGCCGCGATCACCTGCCCGACCGCGCGCGCTGTATCCCGCGCAGCCTTAGCGTCGCGCTCCCACAACTGTCCGAGAGCGGCCATCGGCGGAAGGAGGCTATAGCCGCTGCGAAAGCGCTGCACGCGTCCGCCCTCGTGGTCGACCGCGATGAGCAGGCGCGGGTCCCGCAACGCGCGAATCTCGCCGGTCAGTTCGCGCAACTGCTCGGGGGAGCGGTAGTTGCGGGCGAATAGAATCACCCCGCCAACCAGGGGGTGAGACAGCCGGCGGCGGTCCTCGTCGTCGAGCGCTTGCCCGACCACATCGAGGAAGACCGGACCAAGCGGCTGCGTGATCGGCGCGTTCATTTGCTCTCGCCCTCGAGCACGACGAAAGCGCAGGCAAGACTGCGCTCGTGAGTCAACGTCAAGTGACAGCGACTCACACCTCGGTCACGCAACCACGCTTCCAGATCGGCCGCGAGCTCAAATTCAGGCCTACCCAATGCATCCCGCTTGACGCCGATTCCCGACCAATACAGGGGGTGACGCATCCCCGTTCCCACCGCCTTCGAGAACGCCTCCTTGGCAGCGAAGCGCGCAGCGAGGTAAACCGCCGGGACCATGCTGTTGGAAAAGGCCGTCCACTCGCACTGGGCGAGGATGCGTTGCGCGAAACGCTCGCCATGCCGGAGCAGAATCTGCTCGACTCGAGGCACTTCGACGATGTCGGCTCCGATGCCGACGATCACCGGCGCGCCTCCTGCATCAGCGCCTTCATCTCGCGCACGGCGTGCTCGAAACCGACGAACAGCGCGTGACTGACGATCGCATGGCCGATGTTGAGCTCGACGATCTGAGGAATGGCCGCGATGGGGCCCACGTTGTGATAGTGCAGCCCATGGCCGGCGTTGACATGCAAGCCGAGCGAGGCGGCGTAGCCCGCGGCATCGCGTGCACGCGCGAGCTCCTCCGATTGTTCCGCGCCCTCGGCCTCGGCATAGCGCCCGGTGTGCAGCTCGATGACCGGCGTTCCCACCGACTTGGCAGCCTCGATCTGCTCACGCTCGGGCGCGATGAACAGCGACACGCGCACGCCGGCAAGAGCGAAGCGCTCGCACGTTTCACGCACGCGCTCGAGTTGGCCGACGACATCGAGGCCACCTTCGGTCGTGCGTTCCTCGCGTCGCTCGGGCACGATGCACACATCGTGAGGTCTCACTTTCAAGGCGAAAGAGACCATCTCTTCGGTCAATGCACATTCGAGATTCATGCGACCGGTCAACGCACAGCGCAACAAAGTGACGTCGGTGTCCTGAATATGACGTCGGTCTTCGCGCAAATGCAAGGTGATGACGTCTGCGCCTGCGCCCTCGGCGATCAATGCGGCCTGAATGGGACTGGGATAGCGCGTGCCGCGTGCTTGCCGCAGCGTCGCAACGTGGTCGATGTTCACACCAAGCAGGATAGGAGAGCTCATAGTTGATGCATCTCGCGCAGCAGCTGCCTGGTATGTAGCGGCGTGCCGCCCAAGTGATGGCTAATGACATAGCGCATCAGCGCACGCGCCTGAAGCAAAGTTGCCGGATCCGAGTAGTCGTCTCGTGCGATGTCCATGAGCGCGCGACCGCTCAACACCGGCCTTGGATCATCGATCGCTGGCTGGTCCAACCGTTGCGCCCCGCGCTCGGCGGCATAGACGTAATTCACTTGCGCATCGATCGGAGCACCTTCGGCGTCTTGCGCGAGCAGCAGTCCATAGCCGAGCTCCGCCAACATCTGGCGTTCGAAGCGGCGCAGAATCACTGCCAGCGGAGAGGCCTCGTGCAACGCAGTCAACGCCTCTTCGTAGGCGGCGTACAGACCTTCGTGCGGATCGTCGCGCGCGAGCAGTTTGAGCAGCAACTCGTTGAGATAGAACCCGCAGATCAAGGGAAGGCCAGCGAGCTGATAGCGGCCGCCTTGCCACTCGGCGCGGTGCAAGACCTTGAGCTCGGATTTGCCCGACCAGCTGAGCAACAGAGGCTGAAACGCCATGAGATTGCCGCGCAAGCTCGACATCGGTCGGCGCGCCCCTTTCGCGACCAGGCCGACTCGTCCGCAATTGCGCGTGAACAACTCCACGAGCAGGCTGGTCTCCTTGAAGGGGTAAGTGTGCAGGACGTAGCCCGGCTCCGCTTCGTGCGCAATCACGCGCGGGCGAGGAAGGCTGGTCGGGGCGTTCACGGAATCAGCGGCTCGTGGCGAAGCCGAGCGCATAGCAGGTACTTTATGGAGTCAATCATAGCCTAGGCTCTTCAGCCGCGCGCTGTCGTCCATCCAGCCCTTGCGAACTTTGACCCATAGCTCGAGAAACACCTTACCTCCGAATAAAGTCTCCATTTCGCTGCGCGCCTGGCTGCCGATTGCCTTGAGCTTCTCGCCACCTTTGCCGATCACGATCGGTTTCTGACCGGCACGCTCGACCAGGATGGAAGCCGAAATACGGCGCAACTTCCCTTCTACCTCGAAGCGCTCGATCTCGACCGCGGTGGCGTAAGGGACCTCGTCTCCGAGCAGCCGAAACAGCTTTTCTCGAATCAGCTCGGCTGCCAGGAACCGCTCGCTGCGATCGGTAATCTCGTCTTCGCCATAGACAGGAGCGCTGATGGGCAGCAAGGGTTTGAGCGTATCGAGCAACTCCGTGGTCTGAAGTCCGGTCGCCGCACTGATCGGAACGATCGCGTGAAACGGAAATGCCCCACTGAGCTTCGCGATGAAAGGCAACAGCTGCTGCTTGTCGGCAACCGTGTCGACTTTGTTGACAGCGGCGACGACTGGCGTACCTTGTGACAGGATGTCGAGCACCGCGCGATCCGCGGCAGTGAAGCGCAAGGCTTCGACGACTACCACGATCGCATCGACGCCTTCCAGGGATTGTGTCGCCGCTCGGTTCATCAAGCGATTCAATTGAGATCCATGCCGGGACTGCAGACCCGGTGTATCGACGAAAACGAACTGCGCATCGGACTGCGTCAAGATACCAAGCAGCCGGTGGCGCGTCGTCTGAGGGCGCTGCGAAGTGATGCTGATCTTCTGGCCGACGAGGCAGTTGAGCAAGGTCGACTTGCCGACATTGGGCCGTCCGACGATCGCCACGTAGCCGGCCCGGTACCCAGACTGCGCACTCATGTCTTCCTTACCAGCTCGTAGGCCTCGCGAGCGGCGTTCTGCTCGGCGGCGCGGCGACTGGCGCCCTCTCCGTGTGTCGTGACGGCGAGATCATCGATCACACATTCGACACGGAAGTGCTGCTCGTGGGCCTCGCCTTGCACGTCGATGACGCGGTAATGCGGCAGCGGCAAGCGGCGGCCCTGCAGGAACTCCTGCAACAGCGTCTTGGCGTCCTTGCCTTGCGTCTTGGGATCGAGCGATGTCAACAGCGGCTCGTACAAGCGCTCGATGATTTGCGCTGCGGCTTGAAAACCGCCGTCGAGAAAAGCGGCACCGAACACTGCCTCGAGCCCGTCAGCCAGAATGGAGGGGCGGCGAAAGCCACCGCTCTTCAGCTCGCCTTCGCCGAGGAGTAGACGGCTGCCCAGACCAAGGTCGATGGCAATGCGCGAGAGCGTTTCCTGGTTGACCAATGAAGCGCGCAACCGCGAGAGATTGCCTTCCGGCAAATTGGGAAAGCGCTTGTACAGCAGGGCCGCGATGGCGCAGTTAAGCGCGGCATCCCCCAGAAACTCCAAGCGTTCGTTGTGTGGAGTCCCATAGCTGCGGTGCGTGAGCGCTTGGCGCAGCAGGCGCTCGTCTTGGAAACAGTATCCGAGTTGCGATGCGAGCTTGTCGTTAGACATCCAACCGGCGTCGCTTGCAGGCGGGCAAGCGTCCCCTCACTTGCCGTTGTCTACGTCGAAGTCGATACATGCGTTCACGTTGCCGAACAAGGGGACTCGAACCGTGTACCCGGCGTGGATGTCGAAGCCTCCACTGCCCTGCTTGGTGATTTCGAGATCGTTGCCGCTGATCGAGCGAATATTGTCGATCATGGCACGCCGCGAGAATGCGCTTTGCACATCGCGTACCGAACCGCCTCGCGCTTCATTGGCGATGTCTTGCACCACCCGCTTGATCGTGAAGTACTCGATATAAGTGGGTAGCAGCTTGAAGCCCACGATCGCGACGAATGCGGCGATAGCGGACACCATCAACAAGCCGATCAGGCTCAGGCCCCTCTGAGTGTACATAGCGAAACTCCATGTCAATTGATCCTTGTTCCAATTCGGCCAAAGTCGCTGAAGTTCCACCAGATCATGAAGGCCTTGCCGACAATGTTGCGGTCGGGCACGAACCCCCAGTAACGGCTGTCGCTGCTGCTATCGCGGTTGTCGCCCATCATGAAGTAATGGCCGGGCGGCACCTTGCACTCGAATCCCCAGTCGGAGTACTCGCACGCGTCCCGCCCGGGGAAGCGATGAACGCTGCCCAACTGGACGGGAGGTGCGAGCGGGTTGATGAGCACGGAATGGGTGTGCTCACCGAGCCGCTCGATCATGCGTTTGGCGGTGACGTAATTCAGGCCGCCTTCCACATAGCGGTACTCCGAGTCCGGTTCCAGCGGCACCTCCGCCCCGTTGATCCACAAGCGCTTGTCACGATAGGTGACGGTGTCGCCGGGTAAACCTACGAGCCGCTTGATGTAGTCGAGCGAAGGATCTTCGGGATAGCGGAACACCATCACTTCCCCACGCTTGGGCTCGTTCACGTCGAGCACCTTGACGTTCACCACCGGTAACCGAATTCCGTAAGTGAACTTGTTCACGAGAATGAAGTCGCCCACCAGCAGCGTCGGGATCATCGAGCCGGAGGGAATCTTGAACGGCTCGACGAGAAACGATCGCAACAGGAACACCAGCAAAATGACCGGAAAGAAGCTCTTGGAATACTCGACCCACCAGGGCTCTCGCCCCACCTTCTGATGGACGTCTTCCAAAAGCGTTTCTCGCCTCGCTTGGTAATCGGTCTGCGACTCTCCAGGCTTTAGGGCGAGGCTAGTTCCGGCGTCAGCCAGCGCCTTGCGAATCCGCACCTCACGTCGGGCTTGCAGCACGAAGCGATCGAGCATCCAGACGCCGCCGGTCACCACCAGCAGCACGAGCATGATCAGGGCAAAGTTCATAGTCTTTGGGCTTGTTGCTACTTGCCTTCCACTTGCAGAATGGCGAGGAAGGCTTCCTGTGGGATCTCCACGGTTCCGATCTGCTTCATGCGCTTCTTACCCGCCTTTTGCTTTTCGAGCAGCTTGCGCTTGCGCGTAATGTCACCGCCATAACATTTTGCCAGCACGTTCTTGCGCAGCGCCTTCACCGTTTCGCGGGCGATGATATGCGACCCGATCGCCGCTTGCACTGCGACGTCGAACATCTGCCTCGGGATCAGCTCGCGCATCTTCTCGACCAGCTCACGCCCGCGATGCTGGGCGCTGGCACGGTGCACGATGAGCGACAGCGCATCGACGCGCTCGCCGTTGATCAGAATGTCGAGCTTGGCTAAATCCGCTGCGCGAAACTCCTTGAACTCGTAATCGAGCGATGCGTAGCCCCGGCTTACGGATTTGAGCTTGTCGAAGAAGTCCATCACCACTTCGTTCAAGGGCAGCTCGTAGGTCAACATGACTTGCCGCCCCATGTACTGCATGTTTTTCTGCGCGCCGCGCTTGTTATTGCACAAGGTCATCACGGGACCAACATAGTCGCTCGGCATGAGGATGCTGGCGGTAATGATGGGCTCGCGGATCTCTTCGACTTTGGACTGATCGGGCAGGCGCGAGGGATTCTCCACCTCGAGCACGGTGCCGTCGCGCAACTGCACTTGGTAGACCACGGTGGGCGCCGTGGTGATCAAGTCCATGTCGTATTCGCGCTCGAGCCGCTCCTGCACGATATCCATGTGCAGCAGGCCGAGGAACCCGCAGCGGAAACCGAACCCCAGCGCTTGCGAGGTCTCCGGCTCGAAGCGCAAGGAGGCGTCGTTGAGGCGCAGTTTCTCGAGCGCATCGCGCAGCGCGTCGTATTGATTCGCCTCCACCGGGTAGAGACCGGCGAACACTTGCGGCTTGATCTCCTTGAAACCAGGCAGCGGCTGAGAGGCCGGGCGCTGTGCAGAGGTGATGGTGTCGCCCACCCGCGCGTTCTGCAGCTCCTTGATGCCGGCGATTGCGAAGCCGACTTCGCCGGCCGACAAGCATTCGCGCTGCACCGACTTGGGCGTGAACACGCCCACCTGCTCGCACAAATACTGCGCTTGGGTCGACATCAGCAGGATCCTGTCCTTGGGCGCGAGCACCCCGTCGACGACGCGCACGAGCACTACCACGCCCACGTAGTTGTCGAACCACGAGTCGATGATCAACGCTTTGAGCGCGGCTTTCGGATCGCCTCGAGGGGGTGGGATTCGCCTGACCACGGCTTCGATCACGTCGATCACGCCCTCGCCGGTCTTAGCGCTGCAGCGAATGGCGTCGCTCGCGTCGATGCCGATGATGTCCTCGATTTCGCCGATCACGCGATCGGGATCCGCCGAGGGCAGATCGATCTTGTTGAGGACCGGCACCACCTCCACGCCCTGCTCGATCGCCGTATAGCAGTTCGCGACCGTCTGCGCCTCCACTCCCTGGGAGGCATCGACGACCAGCAAGGCGCCCTCGCATGCGGAGAGCGAGCGCGATACTTCGTAGGAGAAATCCACGTGACCGGGGGTGTCGATCAGATTGAGCAAGTAGCGTTTGCCGTCGCGCGCTTGGTAGCTCAGCCCGGCCGTCTGTGCCTTGATCGTGATCCCGCGCTCGCGCTCGA
>Ga0070741_10015862_pt1 | contig 12682 bp, 9 predicted proteins | sample Coa_R1_4_FD_66440 | JGI IMG/M metagenome (GOLD analysis project Ga0070741, IMG submission 66440) | Surface soil microbial communities from Centralia Pennsylvania, which are recovering from an underground coalmine fire - Coalmine... | ecosystem: Environmental > Terrestrial > Soil > Unclassified ...
AGAAACCAGCGGCAGGCTGAGTTCTTTTACCAGCGGATGTTCCTTTCCGTTATACGGGCTGAATGTGTAGCCGCGATACTTGTCGCTGAGCGGGCCTCCAGGCGTATCCGCAAACAGTGCCGTGCGTGAAGGCTCTTTCATTTTGGCGGTGTTCGCAACCACTGTGAAACCTTCGCAGCCTTTTTTGTCGGGCTGCGATTCGGTGCAGCCGGCAGCATCGAAAGCCGAATCGCCGTTGTAGCCGATGTTCAGTTCGCCTCGCGCTGCCCAAGTGCTGCCAAACTTTCCAACCTGATCGGCCGGACACAAAAAGATCGCTTTGTTTTCGATATACGGATACACTTGAGCAACCCAAATGCGATAAGGATCATCGGTTGGAACGCTGTAGTTTGTGGCCATCGGCAGATTGCCGTGGTTATCGTCAATATACATTCCCACGCTGATACCGAGCTGGCGCGCGTTGCTTAAGCAGACCGTGCGTTTTGCGGCCTCTTTTGCGCGGCTGAAGACCGGAAACAACACCGCCGCCAAGATGGCGATGATCGCGATGACCACCAAAAGTTCGATCAGCGTAAATGCCCTTGCTTTCAACCATTCCCCCCGGAATTTGATACTGATGGACGGACGCATGCCACCCAAAAGTTCAGGCTTCGACTACGGCCTTGGTGGTCGCAAAATGCAGTTTGGCCACGCACCCGAGCGACTCGAACCCGTACTTTTGAACGAACCGCCGCGCTGCGGCGATCACCTGGTCGCCGGCCCCTTTGGGAAGGGCGATTTCGAACCGCTCTGAGAGCATTTTCAGCCTTCGCAGGAACTCGGCTCGGGCGAGAACCGATGCGGCCGCCACGGCGATATCCGACTCCGCCCGGACTCTCGATTCAAGCACGGCCTCGATCCGGCGGCTTTTCAGCCGTTTCTGGAGCTCTGTTGGGTTGGCGAACTGGTCGCTGACGATCAGGCTGGCTGGCTGTCGCGTGATCAGGTCTTCGATGGCTCGCGCGTGGCCCCATGCCAGCAGTTTGTTCAGGTTGCGGATTTCGTCGTACAGCCGGTTATACCGTTCGTTGCCGATGACCACCACCGAGTAAGGGCACGTCCGCTGAATCGCACGGGCAAGGCGCTGTGCGGCTTCGTCGGTGAGTTTTTTGGAGTCTTTGACCCCTTCGAGCTCGGCGAGGTGTTCGGGCCCCACATAGCACGCGGCGACGACCAGCGGCCCGAAATAGTCTCCCTTGCCGCTCTCGTCCACACCGATCTTTCCGCTGCTCATGGGCCGAATGGCGGAGAGAGAGGGATTCGAACCCCCGGGCCGACAGGTCGGCCAACGGTTTTCAAGACCGCCGCATTAGACCACTCTGCCATCTCTCCGCGAACTGGAGATTATGACGCTCGAAGTTTATGGAGCGGAGACGCAGCATCTGCTGTTAAACTGTTGAACGGTGAATGAAACGTCGAAAGACGCATTGAAAGACAAACTCAAGGCCCTGCCGGCCCAGCCCGGATGCTACATTTATAAAGACGAGAGCGGCGACGTTTTGTACGTTGGCAAAGCCGTGAGTTTGCGCAGCCGCGTGCGAAGTTATTTTCAAAAGTCCACCACGCATTCGATTCGGATTGCGAGGATGGTTTCGCGCGTGCGCGATCTGGAATGGATTGTTACCGACACCGAACTCGAAGCGCTGATTTTGGAGTGCAACCTGATCAAAAGGCACCGCCCTCCATTCAACGTTCGGCTGCGCGACGACAAAAGTTACCCTTACATCGTGATCACCAAAGAGCCGTTTCCGCGCGTGCTGTTCACGCGGAAGCTGCGGAAAGACGGCTCGCGATATTTCGGCCCCTATTCGAGCGCCTTTGCCGTGCGCGACACCCTTCAGCTGCTGCACAAAGTGTTCAAGCTGATTCCGTGCGGAAAGTCGTGGACAGGCGAGCCCGTGCAAAGGCCGTGCCTGTATTTTCATATGGGAAGATGCATGGCGCCTTGCGCGGGGATGTCGGATCGCAAAGTTTATCAACATGAGCTTTCAAACGTAACGCTGTTTTTGGAAGGAAAGCACGATGCGCTGGTCAAGCACCTTCGAGCCGAGATGGATGCTGCGGCAGAAAAACTGGACTTTGAACGCGCGGGCGCTTTGCGCGATACGATTGCGAGCATCGAACTGGTTTTGGAAAGACAGAAGGTGGTTACGGAACACGACCGCGATCAAGACGTGATTGCACTGGTGAAAGACGAAAGGGGAGCAGCGGTGCAGATGTTTTATGTGCGCGGAGGGAAACTCATCGGCCAGCGGCATTTTTATCTGGATGGCGCGCGCGAAACGAGTCCGGGCGAGGCCGTGGAAGAGTTCGTCAAGCGTTATTACACCGACGCGCCGGAAGTGCCGGGCGAACTGCTTCTGCCGGTGGAAATCGAAGAACGCCACATTGTGGAATCGTGGTTGAAAATGAAACGGGGGCGGGGCGTGAAGGTCACCGTGCCGCGCGGCGGAGAAAAACTGCGATTGATCGAAATGGCAGCAAACAACGCCGAATCGGCATTGGAACAACTGAAACGCGAACACGAGGCGCAGGAGAACTGGCAGGCCGAAGCCGGATCGCAGCTTCAAGATGCGCTGAATTTGGAAAGTCCGCCCGAAAGGATCGAATGTTTTGATATTTCAAACATTCAGGGCACCGCGCCGGTGGCTTCGATGGTTGTGGTGGAAGGGGGCATGCCCGCCAAGAGTGAGTATCGAAGGTTTAAAATTAAATACAATCCGGAATCGCCGGACGATTTTGCCATGATGCGCGAAACGATCATGCGCAGGCTCCGCGCGTTTCGCGATGGCCAGCCGAACTTTCAGAAACTTCCCGATTTGATGGTGATTGACGGGGGCAAAGGACAGCTTTCTGCGGCGATGAAAGCGATGGAAGAGATCGGCTTGCAGATTCCTGCAGTGGGGCTTGCAAAAAAGCAGGAACTGCTGTTTTTGCCAAACGAAGCCGAGCCGATTGCGCTGCCGATGGACTCGCCGGGGCTTTTGCTGTTGCGGCGTTTGCGCGACGAAGCACACCGATTCGCGATTTCGTATCATCGCAAACTGCGCGACAAACGGCTGTTCGGATCGCCGCTCGATGAAATCGTTGGCGTGGGGCCGCGGCGGCGCAGAATGCTTTTGCGCACGTTCGGTTCGGTTGCGGGAATTCGCGATGCGACCGTGGAACAGATCGCTGCCGTTCCGACCATGACGTTGGCGATGGCCAAGCGCGTGAAAGACGCATTGAGCGATTAGGGCGTCAGCGCGGACGTCCCGCTTCGCCTTCCTGGGGCTCGAACAACAAAAATCGGACTTCTGGAAGCGTTTCGGCGAGCCGATCTCGCAGCGTTTGCATGCCTGGCTGCTCGGTGGCGTAATGCCCTGCTTCGATGAGCGCGAACCCCGATTCCGAAGCGGCCGCAGCCTCGTGATGACGAACCTCTCCGGTGAGCAGCGCATCGCACCCCGCGGCTTTCGCCGACATCCAGTAATGGCCTCCTGCGCCGCCGATCACTCCGAGCCGCGAAACTTTTCGCTTTTCCGATCCGAACAGCCTGACGGTGGCGCGCAAGGTTTTCGATGCGAGTTTTCCTATTTCGTCCAAGGTCATCCGTTCGGGCAGGTTTCCTGCTCTGCCGATTTTTGCTGATTGAATCGAAAGCGGATAAAAATCGAACGCGGGTTCATCATAAGGATGCGTTTGACGCAGCGCGAGTTCCGCCGCACGGCGTTTTTGTTCCGGTACAAAGATTTCAAATCGAACCTCTTCAGTCTGCTCACGCCGGCCCACTTGACCAATAAGCGGATTTGATCCGGGCAGTGGTTCAAAGGTTCCCAAACCGTTTGACAAAAAAGCGCACCTGCGATAGAGGCCGATCTGTCCACAGCCCAAGTCTGAAAGCGCATCCAGAATCTTATCAACCTGATCATTCGGCGCAAAAGAAACCAGTTTGAAACCGGCTTGCGGAGCGTGTTCCCCAAAACTTTCGGTTGAATGAAGGTTGAAGAGTTGCACCAACGTGTCGTTGATGCCTCCATCGGCTGCATCCCAATTTGTGTGCGCTGTGATCACCGCGATGCCGTTCACGATCGCTTTTCGGACGGCTTGAAGCTGGGCCGAATCGCCGGCAAGCGAACGCAGCGGGTGATAGATCAATGCGTGATGCGTTACCAGCGCCTGCGCTTGATTTTTGAGAGCAAAATCGAGCGCTGCAGCGCTGGCATCGAGGGACACAGCGCACGTTTGTACTTGTGACGATTTTGATCCGACCTGCAGCCCGATCGCGTCTTCGGGCATTGCAAGATTCGGCGGCGCGATTTTTTCAATCGCGGAAAGGAGTTCTCCAATCGTCATCTTTTGTCGAGAATCAGAGATTGAATGAAAAACTCCAACATCCTGTCGCCGTTGATTCCCGAATGCCCTTGATCAACGCCCACTTGCAGTTCGAAGTTCTTTCTGCCCCGGAATGCCGCAATCAGCTGAAGAGTGTTGGAAGGGTGCACGTTGTTGTCTGCCGTTCCGTAATACAACATCAAACGTCCTTTCAATGCGTCGGCATAGGTCATCGCCGATCCGGCGTCATATCCTTCTTTGTTTTGCTGGGGCAGTCCCATGTAACGTTCGGTGTAAATGGAATCGTAGTTCCGCCAATCGGTAACGCTCGATGCCGCGCATGCCGCGCTGAAAACTTCGGGATGTCGAAGAAGGCACATCACAGAAGCGTATCCGCCATAACTGGTTCCGTGAATTCCGATTTTGGACGCGTCAATGTAAGGCCGCTGCGCCAGATAGGCCGCTCCGGCTGCCTGATCGTCAATTTCCACAACGCCCAACTTGCCGTAGATCGCGTCTTTGAACGCCTTGCCTCTGCCCGACGTTCCCCGACCATCGAAATACGCCGTGCAGAATCCGAGTTCGGTGATCGGATCGGGCATTTCAAACCGTTCATCCACCATGCCCGATTCCGGGCCGGCGTAAACGCTGATCAACAGCGGATATTTCTTGTTAGGATCGAAGTTCGACGGCTTTTTCAACATGCCGTAACAGATCGTTTTTCCATCGGCTGCGGTGAAGGTGAACAGCTCGGCTTTTTGCAATCCCATCTCTTTGAATTTCGATTCATCGGTTGATGCGAGTTCCTTGATGACATTGCCATTGGAGTTCACGACGCGCACCGCGGGCGGGATATCGTGGGTTTCATAAGTATCAACGAAGCACGAGCCATCCGGTGCGAGATTCACTCGATGATTGAATTTCGGATCGGTGAGCCTTTTGTCGTTTGTGCCATCGAGCGAAACGCGGTGCAGCTGCATTTTGTAAGGAGTATCACCGTCGCGGCCCATGTAATACATCGTCTTTGTTTTTTCATCCACGCGCACGATTGGCCCCGAATCGAACGCGTTTTTGGTAATGGTGGAAAGCAGTTTTCCTTGCGTGTTGTAAAGATAAAAGTTGTTGAACCCGCTGCGCTCCGAACTCCAAATGAACCGGTCATCATTCAGCCACCTGATTTCAGGCGAGTTTTCCGTCCAGCTTGCGGGCCATTCTTCACGGATGATCACGCGGCATTTTCCAGTTTCGGGGTTCGCGGCGACCCATTCCATGATGTTCTGCTTGCGGTTCGTGCGGTTGAAATACAGCTCTTTTCCGTTAGGCGGCCACCGCACCGAATACACATAATGTCCTACCACATCGTTTTCAAACGGCTTGCCATCGCGCACATCCATCTCAACGGTTCGTTTGGTTTGCAAGTCATACACAAACAGTCCGACTTCAGGATTCGGCGAGCCCGCCTTCGGATACGCCTCCACATCGAGCGAATCTTGAATGGCTTGCTGCGAAAGCGTCAGAAAATAATCGGGAACTTTCGATTCGTCGAATTTATAGAACGCCAGTTTCCTGCCGTCGGGCGAAAACCAGAGCGCTTCGCGCACACCCAATTCTTCGCCATAAACCCAGCTTGCGATCCCGAATTTGATGCGTTTGGTTGCATCGCCTTCTTGCGTCACCTGAATTTCGTTCGAGCCGTCCGCGTTCGCGATGAACACATTGCGGTTACGGTGAAACGCCTTCATCTTGCCGTCTTCGGTATAGGTTGTGTCGAACTGCCGCCCCCTGTCAGGCTGACGCCGGCGGGGAACACGGTTCGAGCCGCTGCCGCCGTTCGATTCGGGAGGCGCGCTCAGCGTAGTGATTTCTTTGGTTCGAATGTCAAAGCGCTGCCATTCTCCGTTTTTTGAAAAGGCGAACCCGCTGGAATCCGGCGCCCAAATCGGATTGATGGAAGCAGGCGATATTGACCCGAAGATTTCTGATCGCAGCCGTGCATAGCGCTCGTAATTCGGATATGTTGGCAGCAGGTTTTGGGAAAACCCATTCCAAGCAAAACCCGCAGCAAGCAAGCCGCAACAGACAGTTTTTTTCATTTCGAAGTCGCACCATCCAGTTGAATGTTAGCGGCCCGTATCCTTGTGCACAACACAAGCGCCAAATTTCTGAACAGAACGGCGGCGATTTCGGGCTTCGCCTCGATCAATCCGCGAAGTTCGGCGCTGGGAATGCGAACGGCTTTGGTTTTGCCGACGCTCACCACCGTTGCCGATCTCGGTTTTTCATCAATCAGCGATATTTCGCCGACGATTCCTCCCGGCCCCAGCTCTGCGAGTTTTTCCCCGCTGAAGGAGTTCACCCTTGCTGATCCTTCCAACACAATGAACAGGTCGTTGTTGCGGTCGAACTCGCGAATGATCACGTCGCCGCCGTCGAAGTTGACAACCGAAGAGATTGCCGCAACCGAATTGAGTCCTTCTACCGAAAGGTCGCGAAGAAGGTAGTTATGCTTTACCGCATCTTTGATGTCCACGAATCGTTCACCTCGAAACGGAGATTCTATCCGTTCGGTGCGGATTCCTGGAACGTCTTATCCCTGCTGTTTGCCCTGATCCAGGATCGTAACCGTGCCGATCAAGGTTTTTTCCACCTGGCCGGTGTTTCCGCCTTGAAGGTCTCGCACGGCCTGGGCCACCTGCTGGGCTTCCTGCGTGCGGCCCTCTTGGGCAAGCAGCATCTGCGTTTTTTGAAGTTCTGCCACCGCCATCGCCGCCGTAATCTGCCCGGATTTCAACCCCATCACCGTTTTTTCTACGGCACGGCTGGCAAGCGATACTTCGACGCATCTGGCAACCCGCGGATCTTGCGGCACCGAACATTTGGCCGCATCGGCGGTGAATTCGATGATGCAGTTCACCTCGACCGACTCCTGCTTTCCCGTTGCGGAATCGTCGTAAGTCAGTTTGCCTGCGAGCACGCGGTACTGGCCCAGCGGGTGGTTTTGAAACTCCATGTCAACCGCGGTGGAAACAGTCGAGCCTTTTTCCACATCGGCAAGATTGATTTCGATCTGCGACTGCCCATACGGTGTGGAGTGCCCATAGATTTGTCGAATGGTGCACCAGCGGGCCGATTTGAGTTGAAGTTTCAGGTTTCGCGCGGCCATGGTGAAAAGTTTGTCGAGTTCGGCGCGGAATACTTCGGGAATCAGTTCGGGCTTGGCGATAAAGTAGTAGTTGCCGCCGGAACGTTTGGCCATGCCTGCCAAAAGTTCTTCGTTGTATTCATAACCGAATCCCAAAAACGTTGACGTGATGCCGCGTGATTTAATTTCTCCCACGTGGCTTACCAACGCGCCGAAATCTTTGATGCCTGCGGTGGGATCGCCGTCGGTGAGCACAACAAGCCTTTCCACCATTCCCGGTTCGCGCGAAGAAAGCACCTGCTGTGCGGCCAGTGCCAAACCGTCATAAAGGTTTGTGGTGTTGCCGGGAACGATCCGATTGATGTGCTGCTTCACAAGGTCTTTGTTCACCACTCTTCGCGGAGGCATCAGCACTTCCACGGTCTCTTCGAACGTTACGATGCTCAAAAGATCGTCTGGCGAGAGGAGATCCACCACATATCCGCATGCAGTTTTCACATAGTTCAGCGGGTCGCCTTCCATCGAACCCGAGCGGTCAATGACCAAGCAGATGTTGAGCGGCGTGCGCGTTCCTGAGAAACCTCCGCCAGCTCCGTGACATTCGATCAAGAACTGTTCGCGGCTTGGGCTGTTGGCAAGCGCATGCTGCCGGCCGGCAATCACCGCAACCTCCAGGCTCTTCAACGGCGCGGCAACCGGCGCCGCCATGCCCGGCATCGCTTGGGTGCGATTTGGATCGGCACCAGCAATCAGCTGCGTTTTGTTTGCATCGCTCTGCGAGATCATTTCGGTTTTGTTTGGGTCCATTATTGCTCCAATCGAAAAGTCGTGCTGCCTATTTTGACAGTATCGCCCGGCCTCAAAGTCATCTCTTGGACGCGCGCGCCGTTTACAATCGTTCCGTTCGTGCTTCCCAGATCGCGCACCATCACGCCCGAAGGCCCGACTTGAAACGCGCAGTGCTGACGGCTTGCGCTTTTGTCGAAATCGAGCCGAATGTGCGGCGACTCTCTGCCTGCCACCGTCTCCTGCCCTTGAAGGCTGAACTTTTGGCCCACGAGCGGGCCGTCGAGCGCGACCAATGCGTGCGTCGAAACCTGTAAGGGCATCGGTGCCGGAGTTGGGTCAATCGGCATCGCAACGGGTGATGGACTGCGTGCAACGTCGGTCGGCCGCGGCACGTGGCCTCGCGCGTCTTTGAGCAGAAACCGCAGGTTAAAACTTCCGATTTGAACAACGTCGCCGTTGTTCAGCATCGCTTCCGGAACGCGGATGCCGTTCACGCCGATGCCGATCGGTGTTCCTCCATCCACCAAGCGATATCCGCCCGGAGTTCGATAAATGCAGGCGTGCATCGGCGCCACGTTTGGATCGCCGAACAGCGGCACATTCGCGTTTTCGCTTCTTCCGATGAAAGTCTGCGCGGCATCCACAGTCCATTCGCGGCCTTCGTTGCGACCCAATTCCAGCCTGAGCCAAGCCTTGCGGGCAACGCGTTCCACAATCCCAACGAAAAGGCCGATCGCCATGCCGATGCAGACCGCCGCGAGCGCGCGCGGCAGCGCGCCGACTTCTTGGTATTGCGGAACCTGCCCCTGTTCAGCGATCTGTTTTGCGACAATGAACGTGCCAACCACCATCCCAACGATGTCGAAAGCCGCACCGCCTAAAGCGCCCCCCAACGCACCTCCGATCAACCCTTGAACGCACCGTTTCCAGCTTTTGGAAGGCACGCCTTGAACCAAACCGATCATCGCTCCAAAAAACGCGATGAAAACCGTGCGGGCGAAAATGGTGATGATGACGTTGTGCCCCGGTTCGAAAACGTGTTCGCCAAAAATCCGGTTTGCAAGCAAGCCGCCGAATCTTCCGCCGACAACAGCCGCGACTCCTCCCAACAGAAAGCCGATCACACCGCCGCGGACGGCCTGCGTTCTGCTGCCAGCAAAATATCCGCTTAGGCCCGCGATCGTCATTGCGATGAACGAACCAAGAGCGAACATGAACGCGAGTTCGTATCGGTTCCACGCGTTCAGAGTCGCGATTTCCTTTGCTGTTACCGCTTGAAGTGGAATTTGGGGCGGTGCAAAAGGTTCGGTGATCGCCCACGCAATCAACCCGGCAAGGCCCGCGAAAAACATCACCTGAAAAATTCTGCCCACTACGGTTCGAACCTCACTTGAAACGCTCCGAACTGCACGGTATCGCCGTTGTGCAGCTCCGTCTCGGAATCAATTCTCATCCCGTTCACAAACGTGCCGTTCGCGCTTCCAAGATCAACAATGATGGTTCGTGAACCATCGCGTCGGATTTCCGCATGACGCCTGCTCACCGTGGCATCCGAAATTGCGATCGCGCCTTCTCTTCCAATCACGGTCGTCCCCATAGGGATTTCAAAAGCCTGCCCCGTTGAACTTACGAACCTGGTTCCAACCGCGGCCGTTGGTGCGGGCGTTTTTTTGCCCGAACACGCGCATCCGCCCGAAGCGTCGAAAGCCTCGCCGCAAAACAGACAGTGCCCCGCCGGAACGAGCGGCTCGGGCTCGAGCGGCTTCGCCTGCTGAGCAGCCTGCGGCTGGCTGTCGCCTCCGCCGCCAGGATCAACGCCAAGATTGCGCAGCTGCTCGACCAGTTTTGTGTCATTCTGCTTGGCAAGCTTGAACAGATACCACAGCGCGAATGCGGCGATGATCAGCGCGATCAGATAGTAAATCAGGTTCATCCAGGCGAATCCGCCTTCGGCCCGCAGCTTTGGCGGCGGGGCCGCGGGTTTGGCTTGAGCCGAAGGATTTCCTACAACGGCCTCAGGCGGCAGTTCGATAACAAGATTCGGAATCGGCTCCTCGCGCATCATCGAAAACTCGACGCGCTGGACGCGGGTGTCGTGCGTCTGTTTTCCGTCAGAATACGTCGCGAAGATTTCGGCCTGCCCGGGCGAAATGAAATAGAAGTTCGCTTCACCTTGAACAGTCAGTTCGCGTTTTCGTGAATCACCTCTGCTCAAAGTAACCATCACGCCGTCGGCAGGAGCGCCGTTCTTAGAAACGTTCACGGCAACACGTCCGATCAGATAGTCGGTATCCAAAACAGTCCAAGTTCCTTTTTTCAAAAGTTCCTGCACTTTTTTGTATGCGTAGTTTCCGGTGGACGGTTCGCCAACCAAGATCACGCCGCTGAGAAGCGAGTCGGGAATCTGCAGTTCGAAGTTTTTCGATGTGTATTCACTCCCGTTTTCGGGAAGTTTCGTTGGAAGTTGGGGAAGCACCCACACGGTGCGCAGAATCTCGGTTGGGAACGCAAGACGGATTGTGGTTGCCGCACAGCACACCGCAGGCGCAAAAAGCAGAAGGCTAATTGAGCCTTTCGTCCAGATCGTCCTCTTCGAAATCTTCATCCCACTGCTCGTCATCTTCTTCCAAACTTTCCATCGCTTCAACAAGCCGATCAAATCTCTCCTTGCGCGCTTTTGGAATCGCATCGGCGATTTCGGTGGCAAGCGCCCCCATCATCCCGGGGTATTCCGCATCCAGCAGTTCTCCTGCCGCGCCGTGAACGAACGCCGCCAGCGCGCCTGCCTGAAACGGGTCGCCGAGAACCGCCAGGTACGCCCCCGCAACCCCCGCGAGCACGTCGCCGGTGCCTGCCGTTGCGAGCTGAGGACTCCCGGTCATATTGACTCCAATTTCGCCATCCGCCTCGCATACCAGACTGTGAGGCCCTTTCAGCAGCGCCTGATGAGAATACTTTTCGGTTATTTCTCGAATTGCCGAGAATCGGGCGCCAGCCACGGATTCATGATCGCATCCCAAGAGGCGTGCCGCTTCGCCGTTGTGGGGTGTCAGCAACGCCGGCTTGGAAGGGTGAGACCGGATTTCGGGAAGCCACCAGAGTGCGTCCGCATCCACCACCCATTGAGCCTCCATACGCGAGAACAGACCGTCCACAAACCCGCCCACGCACGGCTCGCGTCCGATGCCGGGCCCGATGACTACGGCGTCGCACCTTTCGGCCATGGCGATCACTTTGCCTATCGCTTCCGGATTTAGAAACCCATCCTGCGAGGGGACGACTTCTACCGGCGATTCGGGCAGGGTGGCTCGAACCGACTGCGCGGCCTCTTCTACGGTTGCCACGAGCACCAAGCCGGCACCAGCGCGATAGGCGCCCCGGGCCGTAAGGCTCGCCGCTCCTGGAAATGAGCGGGAGCCGGCGATCACAAGCACCACTCCCGATGATCGCTTGTGCGAATGAACATTCCGCCTAGGAAGCCGAGTAAACGCCCATGTGTCCTCGATCATAAACGCCGTCCCAACATTCGCGATCAGTTCGAGGGGTAAACCGATGTCCACAATTCTCCAGGCGCCGCTCGCGGCGATCCCTTCAGCACAAAACAGAAACGGCTTGGCAAGACCAAACGTGAGCGTGCGGTCGGCAAAAACGTGTTCGCCGAACGCTCTTCCGGTATCGCAGTCAATCCCCGTCGGGATATCTGCACTCACAATCAGCGCCGGAGAGTCGTTGACCGCTTCGATGATCTGACGAATGGTGCCCTCGACCGGCAGCCTTGCACCCGTTCCCAGCAGCGCGTCAATGATCGCATCGAACTCGCCGAATCGCTGCAGTTCCGCGCTGTAATGAGGCGAGGAAGGCTCGATGATCGGGATGCCCGCTTCCGCTGCCATTCGAAACTGATGCAGCGGTTCGTCCTTCAGTTTCGAAGGTTCGACGGCAAGCAGAATCGTCACGTTTTTTCCTTCGGCAAACAGGAACCGCGCGGCGGCGATGCCGTCGCCCCCGTTGTTGCCGGGTCCGGCGGCAGCCAAAACGTTTTGGATGTTTTTGGTTTGGATGATCTCTTCGGCGAGCGCCTTGCCGGCGGCTTCCATCATCTCGCGGACGCGCACACCGAATTCCGCCACCGCCGTGGATTCGACGCCGCGCATCTGATTGGCGGTTACGATCCTGATAATGGAAGTCTTCTCCTATCCATCTGGTCAACGTGGCTTAGTCTGCCGCCGCACCCCACATGAAGGTATCTGCGGCCCCGCATCAAAGGTTTAACGCGGTAAATCAACCCGCCGCACTTTTCGCAGGCGTAGGCGTGGCGCGGCTGAGTTTGATTGCGCTCGCACTCATAATCGTGCGTTACCTCTGGCTTTGCGCCGAGTTTTCTCATTGCGAATTTCC
>Ga0070741_10015863_pt1 | contig 12681 bp, 12 predicted proteins | sample Coa_R1_4_FD_66440 | JGI IMG/M metagenome (GOLD analysis project Ga0070741, IMG submission 66440) | Surface soil microbial communities from Centralia Pennsylvania, which are recovering from an underground coalmine fire - Coalmine... | ecosystem: Environmental > Terrestrial > Soil > Unclassified ...
CCGGCGACCGACACCGAGCCGACGCCGAGGAGCCGCCGGACGCGTTCGGCCACCGGGCGGAGGTTCGCCGTGTTCGCCACGACGAGCGTCACGGCGTGGTCGAAGCTCGAGGCGTTCTGCGAGACGACCACCCGGAACCCGGCCGGGATCAGGCGAGACGCGACCGACTCGCCCACGCCGGGCGCGCCGGTGCCGTTCAGCACGATCACGCCGGTGGGCAGCCGGTCGGGCACCCCGAACAGGTCCGCGACGATACGGGCGATGCCCGACTCATCGGGCCGGGAGAGGCCGGAGGCCACCGGCAGCGTAGGGAGCACGGCGACCCGCGCCCCCGCAGCGTCGGCGAGCACCGAGGCCGCCGCACCTCCGTCGTCCGAGCTCGTGAGGTCGCCGGCGGTCCAGGTCGGGCCGGCCGCGAACAGCCCCCTGAGGGTCTCCTGCCACGTGAGCTCCCGTGCGGCCCCCTTCTCCTCGAGCGCCTGCCGGACCTTCGATCCGTCCGTGTGCGTTCCGAACAGGGCGATGCCGCCGGCTCGGTCGATCACGGCGCCCAGGTGCGCGAGGTCGGTGAACGCGTAGTGGTCGATCCACACACCGAGCAGGTTCGAGATCGCCACCCTCCCCTCCGGCCCGGGCAGGCCGGCCGCGTCCCGGGTCGTCCCGTCCCCCTGCCCGGGGATCGTGACGAACACGTCACCGGGCACGACGATGGCCGCCGGTCCGGGTCCGCCCGCGCCCACGACAGCCGTGAGCGGCCCGACCGTCGTGCTGACGTCGAGCAAGACCAGTCGGGACGGCGTGCCGCTGCCGGTCGGCGTCGGCGACGAGACTTCGGAGCCGCCGCTCCCGAGGAGCAGGCCGAGCCCGACGCCTCCGCCCGCAAGGATCAGCGCGGCGACGGCGAGGCCCGCCCTCCACGCGATCCGGGCCCTTCGCCGCCGGTGCCGGCCGGCCCGCGGGAACCGACGGCGCCGACCCTCCGTCACCGGTACAGGCCCACCTTCTCGATGTAGGTCTTCACGCCCTCGGGGACGAGGTAGCGGATCGCGCGCCCCTCCCTCACCCGCTGCCGGATGTCGGTCGACGAGATCGCCAGCGCCGGGATGGTCATGACCGTCACCTTCGGATGGTGGCTCGCCGCCTCGGCCTGGAAGTGCGCGAGGTCGTACCCGGGCCGGGTCGCCGCGATGAAGTGTGCGAGCGAAAGCACCTCCTCCGGATCCTTCCAGTGAAGGATCTCCAGCATCGCGTCGGCTCCGGTGATGAAGTACAGCTCGGCGTCCGGGTTCTCCTCGGCCAGCGCCCGGAGGGTCTCGACCGTGTAGGTGGGGCCGTGCCGATCCACCTCCATCCGCGACACGGAGAAGCGGGGATTGCTGGCGGTCGCGATCACCGTCATCAGATACCGGTGCTCCGCGGGGGAAACGTCCCGCTCCTCCTTCATCCACGGCTGCCCCGTGGGCACGAACAACACGCCGTCGAGGGCGAACTGCACCAGCGCCTCCTCGGCCGTAACGAGGTGGCCGTAGTGGATCGGGTCGAAGGTCCCACCCATCACCCCGAGGCGCCGTCCCACGCGCGTATCCTACGGCCGCCCCCCGTCCCGGCCGTGGAGGGTCAGCCGTTCCGGTCCAGGCGCTCTACCCACGCTCGCAGGGCGGGCAGGTGCTCGTCGTAGTGGATCGGTCCGGACTCTCCGAACCACTCCAACGCCTCGGGCGTCACCTCGTCGATCGCCGCCCACTCGCGCAGCGCGCCGGCCCGGGCGGCCTCGAGGCCGCTTCGAACCTCGCCCAGGGACAGCCGTCGTGACTCCTCGAGCAGCCGTGCGTTGATGCCGTCGGTGTCCCAGTCGCGCTCCTCGTACGCGCCGGTGCGGATGAGCCCGAGCTGCCGCTCGGCCTCCGAGCACCATCCGGCCAGGTGCCAGAGCAGGTCCTTGACCGACCAGCCCTCAGCCGTGAGCCCCGGCTCCTCGAGCTGCGTGGGTGTGAGGCGTTCGACAAGGGCCAAGACCTCCGCCCACCGCTCGGCTTCCTCGGCCGCCAGACGGTCCTTCTGGTTCACGCTCTCGCTCACGGTCGCTCCTCCTCAGGCGCTCCGGGTATGAATTCGAATGCGCGCTCGCCGATCACGACCTCGTCACCCCGTCGAGCGCCGAGCGCGGAGAGCCGCCGCTCGACGCCCTCCTTGATCAACCGCCTCTGGAGCCGAACCACCGCCCGCGGGTCGTCGAAGTCGGTCTCCGCAACCCACCGCTCGACCGCTCGGCCGATGACGCGGAAGCGCTCGCCCTCGCGGCGAACCTCGAAGGAGGGGCGTCCCGGACGCAGGACGACGTATGGCCGCCGATCCTCCTCCTTGCGCGGAAGCGCCACCAGCTCCGCGAGGCGCTCTGCAAGACGATCCAGCCCCCAGCCGGTGACCCCCGACGCGGCGATCGCGGCAGGCCCGAGCCGGCTCGCCGCGCCGTCCGGATCGTCGACGAGATCGGCCTTCGTGCCGACGACTGCGAACGGCCGGGCCGCGAGAGCGGGGTCGTAGGCTTCGATCTCACCACGCACGACGGCCAGGTCCCGGGCCGGATCGTCGGCCGAGAGGTCGACGACCATCAGGAGCGCTCGGCACCGGCCGAGGTGGCGCAGGAACCGATCCCCGAGCCCTCTCCCCTCGTGCGCGCCCTCGACCAACCCCGGGACGTCGGCAACCACGAACCGCCGATCACCGTCCACGACCCCGAGGTTCGGGCTGAGCGTGGTGAACGGGTAGGGAGCGACCTTCGGTCGAGCGGCCGTGAGCCGTGACAGGAGGGTCGATTTTCCGGCGTTCGGCAGGCCGACGAGCCCCACGTCGGCGACCAGTCGGAGCTCGACCGTCACACGCTTCTCCTCGCCGGGCTCGCCGGCCTCGGCCGTGCGCGGCGCGCGGTTCCGCGCGGTGGCGAGCGAGGCGTTCCCGCGGCCTCCCCGGCCACCGCGGGCGACGACGGCTCGCGCCCCGGCACCCACGAGGTCGGCGAGGAGCCCGTTCTCGTCGGCGACCACCGTGCCGTCTGGGACCGGCACGATCAGGTCGGCCCCGTCGGCTCCGGTCCGGCGACCGCGACCGCCGGGGCGGCCGTCCTCGGCGCGCAGGTGCGGATGATCCGCGAGCGCGGACAGATCGTGCACCCCGGGCGTCACCTCGAAGACGACGTCGCCCCCGCGCCCGCCGTCCCCTCCGTCCGGTCCGCCCCGGGGCTTGAACGGCTCGCTGTGCAAAGATGCGGAGCCGTCCCCGCCGCGTCCGGCCCGGACGAACACCGTCACCTCGTCCACGAAGCCCATGAGGAGATTGTGGTCGATTCCCCGCCGCCCGGCGAAGATGGATGCCGTGCCCGATGCGGTGACGGTGTGGGCGGTCGAGCTCGGCCGCGGGACCATGCGCGAGCGGAAGGGAGTGCTCTCGCTCGGCCCCGAAGCGCTCGCGTTCGAGGCGGCCGACGGATACAGCAACCTGCGGATCCCGATCCCGGACCTGCGCAAGGCCCGGAGGGTGCTGGGATCGCCGGTCCTCATCGTCACGCACGCCGCAGGCGCGCGCATCGAGCGGGTCGCGTTCTACTTCGTGCAGCCCCCGCCGCTCGAGCCGGTGGTCCCGGGACCCACCGACCGGCGGAGCATGCTGTCCATGGCCAGGCAGACCCGTCGCAAGACTCGGCGGATGAACGCGGGCTACCTCGGGACCTGGAACCAGGCGAAGAAGAGCGAGCTCGTGGAGTGGCAGGAGGCGATCCGTCGCGCGATCCGGGGCGGGTGACGCCCTCGGCTACTCGGGCGCCCGGACGCTCGCGAAGCGCCGGCCGCGCGAGGTGTGGAACGAGACCACTCCGTCGACGAGCGCGAAGAGCGTGTCGTCGCCGCCCCGGCCGACGCCGTCCCCTGGGTGGATGCGGGTTCCCCGCTGGCGCACGACGATCGATCCGGCGGTCACGCGCTGACCGCCGAACGCCTTGACCCCGAGCCGCTTGGACTCGGAATCCCGCCCGTTCTTCGAGGATCCGCCGCCCTTCTTGTGCGCCATCGCGCGTTCGAGGGTACCAGACGTCCCCTAGTCCGCAGCCTCCGCGTCCTCGGAGAGTTCCGGGGCCTCTCCCGGCCCGGCCTCCCCTTCGCCGGTCGTGGCGGCGGCCTTGCGTGAGGCCGCCTTCTTCGGAGCCGCCGCGCCGAGGCTCACGTCGGAGATCTCCAGCAGGGTCATGAGCTGCCGGTGCCCCTGCCGCCGGGCGTACCCGGTCTTGTTCTTGTACTTGAAGACCTTGACCTTGTCGCCCTTCTGCTCGCCCAGGAGCTTCGCGGTGACGACGGCCCGCTCGGCCTCCTTCCCGTAGTGGGTCGTGCCGTCATCGTCGACGACGAGCAGCGGCCGGAACGTCACGGTCTCCCCGGCTCCGTGCATGAACTCGACCTCGATCACGTCGCCCGGCTTCACCTTCTGCTGCTTCCCGCCAGCCTTGATGACCGCGTACATCGTCCCGATCCTCCTCACGCGTCGTACGTCAACAGCACGCCCCGCCCCTCGCAGGTGGGGCACGTCTCGGAGAACGACTCCAAGAGTCCACCAGAGACGCGCTTGCGCGTCACCTCGAGGAGCCCGAGGGGCCCGATGTCGAAGACCTGCGAACGGGTCTTGTCGCGGGCCATCTCCTCCTTGAGGGCGTCCACGACCTTCCTCTTGTTCTGCTCGAGGAGCATGTCGATGAAGTCGATGATGATCATCCCGCCGATGTCCCGCAGACGGAGCTGACGCGCCACCTCCCGCGCCGCCTCGATGTTGGTGTTGACGACGGTCTCTTCCAGGTTGGTCTTGCCGACGGACTTCCCGGTGTTCACGTCGATCACGGTGAGCGCCTCGGTCCGGTCGATCACGATGTAGCCGCCGGACGGGAGCCAGACCTTGCGGTCCAGACCCTTGTGGATCTGCTCGACGATGTGGAACTCCTCGAAGACGGGTAGCTTGCCGGTGTGCAGCCGCACCTTAGACAGGAGGTCGGGGGCGACCTGGCCCAGATACCCCGTCACGAGCTGGTAGATACGCGGGGAGTCGGTCACGAGCTCGCGGAACTCCTCGTCGTTGAACAGGTCGCGCACGGCGCGGACCGTGAGCTCCGGCTCCTCGTACACGAGCGCCGGTGCCTTGGCCTTCTTCGCCCGCTTGTTGATCGCGTCCCACTCAGCGAGGACCCGGGCGAGGTCCGCGGCGAGTGCCTCCTCGCTCGCACCCTCGGCAGCAGTCCGAACGATCATGCCGTGACCCTCGGGTCGGATCCTCTTCAGGATGGCCTTCAGCCGGCGGCGCTCCGCATCCGGGAGGCGTCGGCTGATCCCGGTCACGGTCGAGTCGGGAACCAGCACCAGGTACCTTCCCGGCAGGCTTATCTGCGCGGTGAGTCGCGCTCCCTTGCCGCCGATCGGGTCTTTGGTCACCTGCACGAGGACGGACTGGCCGCTCCTCAGGACCTGCTCGATGCGCGGCGCCGAGCCGCCCTCCAGGTCCTCGGGCGAGTAGTTCACCTCACCGGCGTACAGGACGGCGTTCCGACCCCGGCCGACGTCGACGAAGGCCGCCTCCATGCCCGGAAGCACGTTCTGGACCCGTCCGAGGTAGACGTTGCCGACCATCGAGCGCGCCCCGGCCCGTGTGACGTAGTGCTGCACCAGGTCGCGCCCCTCCAGGATGGCGATCTGGTCCCGCTCCCCGTTCTCGGTGATCACCATGACCTTGTCGGTCACCCGAGGAACGACCGGCAGCGGCTCGCGTCGGCGACGACCCGAGCTCTGCCGGGCTCTGCGAAGCCTCGTGGGCGGGGCCGCGGGCGGGGCCGCGGCCGGGGCGGCGGCCTCGGCGGCCTCGGCGCCCTCCGCCTTCCGGCGACCGCGTCGTCTCGGGGCCTCCTCGGCCGTGCCCTCCGTCGTCGTGGCTGGCGACGGGGCCGCTCCCCCGCCCTTCGTTCGAGAGCGTCTGCGGGGTGCCGCGGCCGGCGCGGGTTCGGCCGCCGGCTCGGTGACGGCGGCAGCCTCCTGCTCTTGGGTCTTGCTCGAGCGACGCCCCCCACCGCCGCGACCCCCCCGCCTGCGCCGCTTTCGCGTGGCCGGCGGCGCCTGCGCGCCCGACTCGGACACGGGCTCGGCACCCGACTCCGCGGTCTCCGGCTCGGGCGGTGAGGGCTCGGGCGGTGAGGGCTCGGGCGGTGAGGGCTGGGAAGCCCCTCCCTCGGGAGCCCCAGTGGTGGTGCGCGCGCGCCCGCCCCGACCGCGCCCGCCCCTGCGACGGCGTCGGCGGGGACGCGGAGCAACGTCGGCGTCCGCGCCCGCGCTCTCGGGGACGCCCTCTGCACCGCCGACCAAGCCGTCGGTTTCGAGGGCCCGTTCGGTCCTTTCGGTCATCGATCCCACTCCCTCTCGCGTCTGGACGCGGAGGGAGCGGCGGGAGCATGGGTGATGTGTGGCCAGACGACACCGGCGGGGACCGGCTGCCGCCGTTCCTTCTCACCGATGAACCGATTGTGCTGCGGCGGGGGGGTCGCCCGACACGCCCGAAGGCCGTCCGGCGCCGCCCCGCACACGTCGTCTCGCACCAAGGACGCCCTGACTCCGGCGCCGGCTCCCCGGCCGCAGCCCAGCGAACCCCCCACCGGGGCCCGGGGCCGACGAGACCGTGGCCGCGCCTGGTTCCGTATCTCGCCCGGGCAACCGAACGGTCACCCGACGAGCAAACCTACCCAAAGGATACAGGCCCGGTGCCCGATCGCGGAGGAATTCGGCCGTCTGCCGGGCTAGGCTGATGGGATCAGTTCGGTCTCCTGCTCGCCGGGGAGCGAACCGTCTGGGCGTCCGATAGCACGCTCGTGCCCGAGGTCGGGAGACTTTCGGCCATGAATCGATCCGCGCCGCCTCACACCCCAGGGCGCTCGGACTCGCGCCGGGTCCGGGTACTGGTGGTGGACGACAACGCCGGCTTCCGCGAGTCGCTCCTCGCGCTCTTGGACGCGGGCGACCTCGAGGTGATCGGAGAGGCCGGCTCCGGGGCGGAGGCCCTGAGCATCCTGACGAAGGTCGAGCCCGACGTCGTCCTCATGGACGTCCGCATGCCGGGCATGGACGGGATCGAGACCACCAAGAGGCTGAAGGAAGCACATCCTTCACTGGGCGTGGTGGCCCTGTCAGGGCACGAGGACCAGGACATCGTTCGCGACATGCTGGTCGCGGGCGCTTCCGGCTACGTGCTCAAGGACTCCGACGGGGAGGAGATCCTGAACGCCGTCATCCGCGCCGCAACGGGCGGCGGCGTGCTCTCGCCGGCCGTGACGCCCAGCGTCATCGAGGAGCTGACGGAGGCGCTCGAGCGCGAGCGCCGCCGCACGCGCGAGCTCGAGGAGGCACAGGCTGCTCTGGTCGAGAGGTCGGCCCGCCGGCACGAGCTCGTGGCCCGACTGTCTCACGAGCTGCGAACCCCGGTCACGGTGATCCTGGGGATGGCGCAGACGATGGCCAAGGGGCGGGCGAGTCCCGAGCAGCAGCGCGAGCTCCTCGGCCGTATCGTCGAGCGGGCCTTTGACCTCGCAGGGCTGCTGGAGCGGTTCGAGCTCGCGATCGAGGCTGGGGTGACCGAGCGCGTGGACGTCGCCGAGATCGCCCGGGCGGCGGCGGAAGGCGACCCGCGCGTGCGCGTGTCGGTCGAGGATGAGCGGCCGCCGATCGCCGACCTAAACCCCGCGGTCGCCCGTCGCATCCTGCACGAACTCGTCGACAACGCCCGGCGCTTCTCCGGTCCGCAAGACCCGGTGGACGTGCGGATCGCCCGGACCGATCGGTGCATCGAGGTCAGGGTCATCGACCGCGGCCCGGGCATCGATCCCTCGTACCGCGAGCGCATCTTCGCCGCGCTCGAGCAGGTCGAGGACCTCAACGTGCGGGTACACCAGGGAGCCGGCGTGGGCCTCTCGCTCGCCCGGGCGGCCGCGCGCGGAATGGACGGCGACGTGGTGCTGGAGCGCTCGAGCCCCCAGGGCTCCACGTTCCTGTGGACGATCGCTGTGGAGGGCTAGCGGCTACCGCCTCACGTGAAGCGGCGCATGTGGACGTTCAGAAGGAGCCCGATCGCCACACAGTTCGTGAGCAGCGAGCTTCCCCCGTAGGACACGAACGGTAACGGAATGCCGGTGATCGGCATGATCCCGAGCGTCATGCCGACGTTGACGAACACCTGGATCGCAAGCATCGACGCGATGCCGGCGGCCAGGTACGTCCCGAAGGCGTCTTTCGATGCATGCGCGATACGGAAGGCCCGCCAGATCAAGATCCCGAACAGCAGGAGCAATGTGATCGCGCCGACGAAGCCGAACTCCTCACCTACCACGGTGAAGATGAAGTCGGTGTGCTGCTCCGGCACGAAGTCGAGGTTCGTCTGCGTGCCCTTCAGATACCCGAGACCGGTGAGACCACCCGAGCCGATCGCGATCTCTGCCTGGAGCTTGTTGTAACCGGCGGAGAGCGGGTCGTTCGCCGGGTCCAGGAACCCCGTGAGACGGGCGATCTGGTAGTCCTTCACGAGACCGAGCTGGAACGCGCCGAAGATCAGCACGATGGCGGTGAGCGCCAGGATGCCCAGGTGGCGGGCGCGCGTGCCGGCCACCACCAGGATTCCGACCAGGATCGACGCGAGCACGATCGACGTCCCGAGGTCCGGCTGCAGGAACACGAGGAGCGCGGGGACCGCGGCGATGGCGGTCGCCCGAAACACCTCCGGGAGCGATCGTTCCTCCGATCGCAGCTCGGACAGGAACGCCGCGAGCATCGCGATCAGGGCGATCTTGGCGAGCTCCGACGGCGCGAGCTGGAATCCGAAGAGCTGGAACCACCGCTGCGACCCCCGAACGGTGGCGCCGAGCGGAGTCCGAACAAGAACGAGCAACAACAGCGATGCGCCGTAGATCAGCCCCGCGTAGACCTTCACGAAGCGGTAGTCGAAGCTCGCCGTGACCATGACGACGACGGCACCCAGGGCGAGAAACATTGCCTGCTTCTTGAGGTACAGACCGGGGTCCAAATGCTGAGCGACGAGCGATCCGTGCGTGGCCGAGTAGACCATGAGCACGCCGAGGATCCCTAGGGCCAGCGCCGCGATCAGCAGGACCGGGTCCAGGTGCCGGATCGGCCGACGTTCGGCCGGATAGGCCTTGCCCGCGACGAGGTCCATCAGCCGGCGCTCCTCCCGGTCATCAGTCCGTCGCCCCCCCGTTCAGGAACCCGCCGCTCGGGAGCCCGTACAGGCCCTCGATGACGCGCCGAACGATCGGCGCAGCCGTCGTCGAGCCGTGCCCACCCTGCTCCACGAGCGCCACGACCACGTATTCGCGCCCCTCCGCCTTGGTCATGGCCGCGAACCACGAGTAGTCCTGCCGCCCGGTCACCTGCGCCGTGCCCGTCTTGCCGGCTACCCACACCCGCGAGAACGGGAAGCCGACAAAGGCCGAGGCGGCAGTCCCCTGGATCGGCACCTGGGCGAGCGCGTTCCGCACGTACTCGACCTGCGCGGTCGTGAACGGCATCCGGCGGCAGTGCGGCTTCATCGTCCGAATGACCTTCCCCGTAGGCGTCTGCACTCGCAGCCCGACGTGGGGGACGCACTCGCGGCCGTCGTTCATGATCCCCGCGTACGCCTGGGCGATCTGGAGCGGGGTGACCAGCGTGTCGCCCTGGCCGATCGACATGTTGATGAAGTCGCCGGGAAACCACTGGCCGTCGGGGTAGATGTTCGGGTACCGCGCGTGGATCTGCGCCTTCCACTCGGGTGTGGGCACCCTTCCCTCCTGCTCGAACGGGATGTCGACGTTGGTCGGGCGCCCGAACCCGATCCGCATGAGGTCCTGCTGCAGGGGTTCCTTGGGGGGATCCGTGGGTGGGTAATAGGTGCGCCAGTAGTCGTACCCGATGGGATAGAACACCGTGTCGCAGGACTCCCACAGCGCCTCGCCGAGGGTCATGACGCCGAGGTTCGCGCTCGTCCAGTTGTGGAAGACCTCGTGCAGCGGATCATCGGGCACGGCCCACGTGGGCGGGCAAGCGTAGGACTGCGACGTGGAGACCAGGCCGCGATGCAGCGCCGAGAGCAGCACGAACGGCTTGTACGTCGAGCCGGGAGGGTACTGTCCCTGGATCGCCCGGTCGAGCAACGGATACCCCGTCGACGCCCCGAAGGCCCGCTGATACTCCTCGGAGGTATAGGGGCGAACGAAGAACGAAGGGTCGTAGGTGGGCCACGACGCGAGCGCCTTGATGGCGCCGTTGGTGGGATCCAGCACCACGACGGCGCCGGCGTTGGCGATCAGGTTCTTTCCCGTGGCGGAATCCACCACTCCGTGGGCGTACTGCAAACCGAGGCGGAGGCTTTCCTCCGCCAGCCGCTGGATGCCGGCATCGAGCGTGAGCACGAGGTCGTTGCCCGGTCGCGGGTCCTGCCTGCCGAGCTCGCCGAGGTTCTGGCCCGCCGAGTTCACCCGGTACTTGATCACGCCCTCGGTGCCGCGAAGGACGTGCTCGTACTCGGCCTCCACCCCGGTCTTGCCGACCAGGTCGCCGGGCTGGTAGCCGGCGAACGACGGATCTCTCAGCTGCTCCTTGGAGATCTGACCGAGGTAACCCAACACGTGCGCGGCCAGCGACCCGTCGGGGTACGTGCGCACCGGCACCTGCTGGACCTCCACCCCCGGGAGCTCGTCTCGGTGCTCGCCAATGTAGAAGTCCACCTTCTTGGACACGTCGCTTGCGACCGGAACCGGCGAGAACGAGTAGTACAGGGGGCTGCTCACCCGCTGCGCGAGCTCCTTCACCGATACCCCCAGGACCTTCGAGAGCGTGAACAGGTCCTCCTCCAGGTGGTCGCCGGCCTCCTGGCGGTTGATCGTGACCACGAGGCTCATGCGGTTCTCGACCAGCACGCGCCCCCGATCGTCGAGGATGCGCCCGCGCGGGGCCGGAACGTCGACCAGGCGGATGTAGTTGCTCCGAGCCTCTTGCCGGGCCTGGGCGGAGGCGAGCACCTGCAGGAACCACAGCCGCGTCGTGAGCGTGGCGAACATGAGCGCGACGAGGCCTGCGAGGACCTTGAGCCGAAGACCGATCTTGCCCTCGGTCATCGTCCCCTCACCACCGCACGACCTTCCGCGAGCGCGACCCCTCGACCACTCGGCGCAGGACCGGGTACAGGATCGGCGTGAGGACCGCGTTGTAGAGCGCCGACAGGCCGGCCACCTGGAGGGTATAGAGGGTTCCCGTGTCGAGCTGGCCGAGCAGGAACGCGACGAGCCGGTTGAACAGCACACCGAGAAACGTCCCCCCCGCGACGAGGACCACCGGCAGCGCCGGCGTGGGGCTCACGATGTACTGACGAGCCAGTCCCACGACGTACCCCAGCAGCGTGAGCGCGAGCGCCGTGATGCCCTTGGGCTCGTTCATCAAGAAGTCCTGCGCCATGCCGCCGGCGAAGCCGGCGACCGCTCCCGAGGCGGGGCCGTCGATCATCGCAAACACGATCGTGACCAGGTACATGAGCTCTGGGCGAGCTCCGAGGAGCTTCACGTCGCCGAAGACCGTCGTCTGGAGCAGCAGGGCGGTCAGGATCACGGCGGCCAGGGACAGAGCGCGGCGCACGGCTACCGAGGCTACCCCGAGCCATCGGAGAGGACCACCAGCACGATATCGAGACTCGAGAAGTCCACCGCGGGGCTCACCGTGATGAACTTCTCAAGCGAGGCATCGGTCGGCAGCACTCGGGAGACGGTGCCGATAAGCACGCCGGGCGGGTACAGGCTCTGCTGGGCCCCCTCGATGCGGAAACCGGCCGTCACCACCCGTTCGCCCGCGCGCACCTCGGCGGAGGTCTCCACCAGGCCCATCTGCATGTCGCGGTCGCCCTGGCCCGAGACCAGCCCGGTCGCCCCCGACACGTCCAGGCGACCGGCCACGGCCGAGTCGGGGTCGATGATGAGCTGGACGACGGCGGAGTTGGGCGCCACCCGAACGACGTGGCCGACCAGACCCGCGGCCGCGATCACCGCCTGGTTCACGCGGACCCCGGCGTCCGAGCCCTTCCCGATCGTGACGGTCCACTCGAAGTTCGAGATGCTCTTCGCGATCACGGGGGCGCCGATCGTCCGGACCTGAGGCCCCAGGCTCTCCTGCACGCCGACCAGCGCCTCGAGCTCGTGCAGTCGGTTCTGGTCGGCGGTCGTGGTCGAGATCTCCTCCTCGAGCTGAGCGACGCGGTCGCGTAGGCGCTCGTTCTCGGCGCGGATGGACGGCAGCCGGACGAGCGTCGAGAAGAAGTTGCCGATGGGGTGGGTGACCTTCGAGACGGCCTCCTGCAGCGGGCTCACCACCGTCAGCGCCGCCCGCCCCACGGCGGCGAGCGGGCCCCGATCGCCTTCCCGGTAGTCGACGGTGATCGTGAGCAACGAGATGGAGACGAGGGTGACCACGAGGAGCCGAGTGCTTCGCGCTCTGCTCGGGAGCGCCATCCCGCCTACCTGCGGGAGGGGCTCACCAACACCCGCTGGAGGACCTCGAACTCCTCCAGGCACTTGCCGGACCCGATCGCGACCGAGGAGAGGGGGTTCTCGGCGATGTGGACCGGCATGCCGGT
>Ga0070741_10015864_pt1 | contig 12680 bp, 8 predicted proteins | sample Coa_R1_4_FD_66440 | JGI IMG/M metagenome (GOLD analysis project Ga0070741, IMG submission 66440) | Surface soil microbial communities from Centralia Pennsylvania, which are recovering from an underground coalmine fire - Coalmine... | ecosystem: Environmental > Terrestrial > Soil > Unclassified ...
GAGCGCTACGTCACCAGCGAGCTGGCCGACTACGAGGCCAAGATCCTCGGCGCCGACGAGCGGCGCGTGACGCTCGAGCTCGAGGCGTTCGAGCGGCTGCGCGCCGACGTGGCGAAGAGCGCGCGCCGCCTGCTTCAGCTCGGCGAGACGGTGGCGAGGCTCGACGCGCTCGCGTCGCTCGCCGAGGTGGCGCACACCTCCGACTATTCGCGTCCCGAGGTCGACGACTCGCTCGCGCTCGAGATCGAAGACGGTCGCCACCCGGTGGTCGAGCGGCTGGCGGCGCGCGGGCAGTTCGTCCCCAACGACACGCGCCTCGATCCCGACGGCGCGCAGATCATGATCCTCACCGGCCCCAACATGGCCGGCAAATCGACCGCGATGCGCCAGGCGGCGCTGATCACGCTGCTCGCGCAGATGGGCTCGTTCGTGCCGGCGCGGCGCGCGCGCGTCGGCGTGGTCGATCGCGTGTTCACCCGCGTCGGCGCCTCCGACAACCTGGCGCGCGGCGACTCGACGTTCATGGTCGAGATGCGCGAGACCGCCAACATCCTCGCGCACGCGACGCGCCGCTCACTGGTGGTGCTCGACGAGATCGGGCGCGGCACGTCGACCTACGACGGCATGGCGATCGCGTGGGCGGTGGCCGAGCACCTGCACGATCGCATCGGCTGCAAGACCATGTTCGCCACGCACTACCACGAGCTGACCGCGCTCGAGCGCTCGCGCCCGCGCGTGCGCAACTTCTCGACGGCGGTGCGCGAGTGGAAGGACGAGGTGGTGTTCCTGCACAAGCTGCAGCCGGGCGGGGCGTCGCGCAGCTACGGGATCCAGGTGGCGCGGCTGGCGGGGCTGGAGGCGAGCGTGATCGCGCGCGCCAAGGCGATCGTGACGGCGCTCGAGCGCGGCGAGGACCTCGGCGGCATTTTGCCGCAGTTGGAGGATCCGCTCCAGCCGGCGCTGCCGTTCGCGGCGAGCGGCGAACGCGAACGCCCGCGCGAACGCGAGCGCAAGCCCGAGCCGTCCGAGGTCGAGCGCGCGCTCGCCGCCGCCGACGTCGACGGCCTGTCGCCGCGCGAGGCGCTCGCCTTCCTCGCCGAGCTGCAAGCGAAGCTGCGTTGAGTTGTGCTAGCGTCGCGCGCCGTGCGCCGGTTCGATCGGATCCTCGTCTGCTGCTTCGCGCTGTTCGCGCTCACGTCGTTCGCGATGGAGCCGTACGTCGTGTTCGCCGTCGATCTGCACCGCGCGCACGATCCGCTGGCGCGCGCCTGGCTGCTCTACGCCGAGCGCTGGGACCCGATCTTCCTCGCCACGCCGCCGTGGCTGCGCCTGCTCTGCGGCGCCGACCTGTTCCTCTTCGGCCCGGCGTACCTCGTCCTCCTCTACGCCTTCGTCAAGCGCAAGAACTGGATCCGCATCCCGGCGCTGATGTTCGCCGCGGTGGTGGCGTTCGACGTCTCGGTGTACTACGCGATGGAGTTCGTCACCGAGCGCGGGCGCGCCGACCTATTAATGGTGGTGCTGATCAACCTGCCGTACTGGTTGGCGCCGTTCGCGCTGATCTATCGCATGCGTCGCGCCGAGCCGTTCGCCGCGCGACAAGGAGAGCCAGATCATGAATCCCTCGTCGGAGACGCGCGGCCCCAGCTTGCCCGAGACGCTCGAGTGCCGTAACCCGGCCACGCTCGAGAAGCTCGGCGACGTGCCGGTGGTCGGCCGCGCCGAGCTGAAGGAGCGCGTCGAGCGCGCCCGCCGCGCGCAGCGTGCGTGGGCCGACGCGCCGTGGAGGACGCGGCGCCGCGTGCTGCGCGATCTCCTCGACTACATCGTCGATCACCAGGAGGAGATCTGCCGCATCGCCTCGCGCGACTCGGGCAAGACCATCGTCGACGCGGCGATGGGCGAGGTGTTCCCCGTCTGCGAAAAGCTGCGCTACCTGATCGCGCACGGCGAGCGCGACCTGCAATCGGAGCCGCGCTCGTCGGGCGTGTTCGTGCACAAGGCGGTGCGCGTCGAGTACCAGCCGCTCGGCGTGATCGGCGTCTTGTGCCCGTGGAATTTCCCGTTCCACAACATCTTCTGTCCGGTGGTGCCGGCGCTGTTCGCCGGCAACGCGGTGATCGCCAAAGCGTCGGAGTGGACCTCGTGGTCGGCGGCCGACTTTCAGGCGATCTTCGACGAGGTGCTCGAGCGCCACGGGTTCTCGACCGACCTCGTGCAGATCATCACCGGCGCGGGCGAGACCGGCAGCGCGCTCGTCACCTCGGGCGTCGACAAGATCTTCTTCACCGGCTCGCCGCAGAACGGCCGGCGCGTGATGGCCGCCGCCGCCGAGACGCTCACGCCGGTGGTGCTCGAGCTCGGCGGCAAAGATCCGATGATCATCTGCGACGACGCCGATCTCGCGCAGGCCGCCGGCACCGCGATGCTGGGCGTGTTCACCGCGTGCGGCCAGATGTGCGTCGCCGCCGAGCGGCTCTACGTCTTCGACGGCATCTACGACAAGTTCGTCGCGCGCGTCGTCGAGCAGGTGCACGCGCTCCGCCAGGGCCCGCCGACCGAGGACGCGGGCGGGCAGTACGACCTCGGCGCGATGACCATGCCGCGCCAGCTCGAGATCATCGAGCGGCAGATCGCCGACGCGGTGGCGAAGGGCGCGCGCGTGCTCGCCGGCGGCCGCCGCAACCCGTCGCTGAAGGGGCAGTTCTTCGAGCCGACGGTGCTGGTCGACGTCACGCACGACATGGCGATCGCGCGCGAGGAGACGTTCGGGCCGGTGATGACCATCGTGCGCGTGCACGACGAAGACGAGGCGGTGCGCCTGGCCAACGACTGCGCGTACGGGCTCGGCTCGTCGGTGTTCACCAAGAGCGCGGCGCGCGCCGAGCGGATCGCGCGGCGCATCTCGGCGGGCATGACGGTGGTGAACGACTACGGCATCGCGTACATGATGCAGGCGGCGCCGTTCGGCGGCGTGCGCATCTCGGGCTTCGGGCGCATCAACGGGCGCGAGGGCCTGCGCGCGTGCTGCAACGAAAAGACGGTGGTCACCGATCGCCTGCCGCTGCATCAGGCGGTCTCGTTCTACCCGATCAAGCCGCAGACGTTCTCGCTGCTCGCCGGCGTGGTGTCGCTCGTCTACGGCGGCGGCGTGCGCCGTCGCGCGCGCGGGGCGCTCGGCCTCGTGCGCGCGGGCCTCGCGCTCCTGCGCCGCTAGCCGAAAAACATTCACGTCCGAAAACCGCCAGCGCGCAGGCGCCCGGCGCGATACTTCATTCGCATGCAGCTCGACCCGGAGACTTGCTACCGCGCGATGGTGAGCCGCGACCGCCGCTTCGAGGGGCGGTTCGTGGTGGCGGTGCGCTCGACGGGGATCTACTGCCGGCCCGGCTGCCCGGCGAAGACGCCGCACAAGCGCAACGTGCACTTCTACGCGCACGCGGCGGCGGCGGAGCAGGCGGGGTTTCGGCCGTGCCTGCGCTGCCGGCCCGAGTCGGCGCCCGGCACGCCGGCGTGGCTCGGCACCTCGGCGACCGTGGCGCGGGCGCTGCGCCTGATCGTCGACGGTGAATTCGCCGACGGCGAGCGGGGCGAGCGCGACCAGCGCGGCGTCGAGGCGCTGGCGGCGCGGCTCGGCATCGGCGCGCGCCACCTGACGCGGCTGTTCGCCGAGCACGTCGGCGTGGCGCCGGGCGCGGTGGCGCGCACGCGGCGGGTGCACTTCGCGCGCAAGCTGCTCGACGAGACCGATCTGCCGATGGCCGAGGTGGCGCTGGCCGCCGGCTTCTCCAGCGTGCGCCGCTTCAACGAGGCGATGCGCCAGACATTCCGCCGCGCGCCGACGGAGCTGCGGCGCTCGCGCGCCAATCCGCGCGGCTCGTCGCTGCGGCTGAAACTGCCGTACCGCGCGCCGCTCGACTGGCCGGCGTTCCGCGCGTTCCTCGGCGCGCGCTCGGTGGCGGGCGTGGAGACGTTCGACGGCGACGTGTGGCGGCGCGCGGTGGCGGTCGACGGCTGGTCGGGCGTGGTGTCGGTCGCGCCGCTCGCGTCGCCGCGCGGCGAGTCGGCGCTCGAGCTGACGCTCGACGGTCCGCCGCCGCGCGCGCTCTTGCCGATCGTCGAGCGGGTGACGCGCGTGTTCGATCTCGACGCCGATCCGCGCGTCATCGGCGACGAGCTGGCGCGCGATCCGATCCTGCGCCCGCTCGTGCGCGCGCGTCCCGGCCTGCGCGTGCCGGGCGCGTGGGACGGCTTCGAGCTGGCGGTGCGCGCGATCCTCGGCCAGCAGATCTCGGTCGCGCGCGCCACCGCGCTCGCGGCAAAGCTCGTCGCCGCATGCGGCGCGCCGCTCGACGCGGGCCACGGGCTCACGCGCCTGTTTCCGACGGCGGCGGAGGTGGCGCGCGCCGACGTGGCCGCGCTCGGCATGCCGCGCGCACGCGCCCGCTCGATCGTCGCGCTGGCCGAAGCCGTCGCGCGCGGCGACCTCACGCTCGCGCGCGGCCGCGATCTCGACGAGACCACGGCCGCGCTCACCGCGCTCCCGGGCATCGGCCCGTGGACCGCGCAGTACATCGCCATGCGCGCCCTCGGGGAGCCGGACGCCTTCCCGTCGAGCGACCTCGGGATCCGCCACGCGCTCGCGCGCGCCGGCCTCTCGACCGCGTCCGAGATCGAGCGCCGCGCCGAGCGCTGGCGCCCGTGGCGCGCCTACGCCGCCATGCAATTATGGATGGGCACATGAAACTGCGAGCTGGAAAAGTCCGTTCTCCCGTCGGAGAAATCTTCTTCACCGTCTCGAACGGCGAGCGCGAGGCCCTGTGCGGTCTCGTCTTCGAGCAGTATCGCGAGGTGCTGCTCAAAGAATTGGAGCGTCGCTACGGCGAAATCGAGCTGTCGAACGAGCGCGATCCGGCGGGCGTGGCCTCGCGCCTGCGCGCGTACCTCGACGGTGAATTGACCGCGCTCGACGACATTCCCGTCGAGACCGGCGGCACGCCGTTCCAGCGCGCGGTGTGGGCGGCGCTGCGCCGCGTGCCCGCCGGCGAGACGCGCTCGTACGCCGATCTCGCGCGCGCGGTCGGCTCGCCGCGGGCGGTGCGCGCGGTCGGCGCCGCCAACGGCCAGAACCCGGTGTCGCTGGTCGTGCCCTGCCACCGCATCATCCGCTCCGACGGCAAGCTGTGCGGCTACGGCGGCGGCGTCGAGCGCAAGCGCTGGCTCCTGGTACACGAGGGCGCGCTGCTCGCGTGAATCGCGCGCGCGCCTGGCTCCCGTCGCTGATCGCGATCGCCGCCGCGCTCGCGCTGCTCGCGCCGTGGCGCGGCGTCTACTGGTGGGCGTCGCACGAAAAATATTGGTACCCGGTGCGCGTCGTCGAGTGGGTCGAGGCGTGGCGCGCCGGCGCGTGGTATCCGCGCTGGTGTCCCGATCTGTTCGGCGGCTACGGCTATCCGTTCTTCGACTTCTATCCGCCGGGCGTGTTCGCGGGCGCGGGCGCGCTGGTGCTCGCGCTCGGGCTCTCGACGGCGGCGGCGCTCAAGACGGTGATCGCCGCGTTCGCGATCGCGGGCGCGATCGGCGCGTACGGGCTCGTCCGCGGCGAGACGCGGCGCTCGGACGCGGCGCTGGTGGGCGCGCTGGTGTTCGTGGCGCTGCCGTATCGCGCGAACGATCTCTGGGCGCGCGGCGATCTCGCCGAGTACGCCGCGCTGTCGCTGGTGCCGCTCGCGCTGTGGGCGCACCGCGCGTTCCTGCGCGCCCCGGCCGATCGGGCGGCGCGCGCCGGCACGCTGGCGGCGCTGGCGCACGCGGCGGTGATCCTGTGTCACACGCTCACCCGGCTGTACGTGACCGAGGTGCTGGGCGCGATGATCGCCGCCTCGACGATCGCGCGCTGGTCTGAGGCGCCGGCGCGGCGGCGCGCGCTCACCGCCGGCGTGGTGCTGGCGCTCGGCGTGGCGATGGCGGCGGTGTACCTGGTGCCCGCGTGGATCGAGCGCTCGATCGTGCAGGTGCTCAGCATGACGGCGGGCGAGTACCAGACGAAGCGCAACTTCATCGCCGGCCGGCTGCTCGTCGAGGCGGGGCCGCTGTGCATCGGCCTGCCGGCGGCGATCGGCCTCTACGCGTCGCTCGTGGCGCTCGCGCGCGCGGAGACGCGGCGGCGCGCGAGCGAGCTCTTGCGCTGGTGGGCGCCGGCGATCGGCTTCGCGGCGCTCACGCTCGCGCCGGCGGCGATCGTCTGGCGCGCGGTGCCGCTCCAGGCGTACGTGCAGTTTCCGTGGCGGCTGCTCGGCTTCGCCGGCGCGTTCGCGGCGGCGGCGATCGGCGTGACCTGGGCGGCGGCGATCGCGCCGTCGCTGCGCGCGCCGTGGCGCTGGGCGCCGGCGCTGGCCGCGTCGATCGCCATCTTCGTCGCCGGGCGGCCCTACGGCAAATTGCCGCAGGCGATCGCCGCCGCCGACGTGCCCGAGACGCCGCGCGCGATCCAGGCGCTCGCCAAGAGCTCGACGGTGGTCGACGAGTACACGCCGGCGGCGGTGTTCCCGATCCCGCGCCGCCCGCGTCCGTTCGCCGCGCAGGTGGTCGACGGCCCCGCGCGCGTCACCGCCGTCTCCCGCGCGCTCACCGAGGAGCTGACCATCGACGCCGACGGTCCGGCCGAGCTGGACGTGGCGCGCTTCGACTTTCCCGGCTGGCGCGCGTCGACGGAGGAGGGGCCCGCGGCGGCGACGTTCGAGACGTCCATCAACGGCCTGATCCACGTGCGCGTGCCGCGCGCCGGCCACTATCGCGTGCGCGTGGCGTTCGGCTCCACGCCGCTGCGCGACGGAGCGGCGGCGCTCAGCCTGCTCGCGCTCCTCGGCTGCTGGCCGCTCCTGCGCCGCTTCACCCGCGGCTGACGGCTTGTGCCGGCCGCGCTCTGCGGCTAGGCTCCCGCGCATGGAATTGCAAGTGACCAAAGGTGACGTTCGGCTCCCGACTCCGACGACCATTCGCTGCACCGATCCGGCGACGCTGCAGCTGCTCGGCGAGATCCCGGTGGTCGCGCCCGAGGAGGTCCGCGAGCGCGTGCGCCGCGCGCGCGCCGCGCAGACGCAGTGGGCGGCGACGCGCTTCTCCGAGCGGCGGCGCGTGCTCGGGATGATCCTCGAGCACCTGCTCGATCACGCCGACGAGCTGTGCGATCTGATCGCGCGCGACTCGGGCAAGACGCGCGAGAACGCGCTCCTCGGCGAGATCTGGCCGATCTGCGAGAAGCTGCGCCACACCATCGCGCACGGCGAGCGCGACCTCGCTCCCGAACGCGTCTCGTCGGGCCTGCTTCTGCACAAGCGCGCGCGCATCGAGTATCGCCCGCTCGGCGTCATCGGCGTCATCTGCCCGTGGAACTTCCCGCTGCAGAACGTCCTCGGCCCGACGATCCCCGCGCTCATGGCCGGCAACGCGGTGGTGGTGAAAGTCTCGGAGTGGACCTCGTGGTCGCAGCCGCGCATCCAGCGCATCTTCGACGAGGCGCTCAACGCCGCCGGCTACTCGACCGATCTGGTGCAGCTCATCACCGGCTTCGGCGAGACCGGCGCGGCGCTGTGCTCGTCGGGCGCCGACAAGATCGTCTTCACCGGCTCGATGCCGAACGGCCGCCGCGTGGCCGCGCAGTGCGCCAAGACGCTCACGCCGGTGATCCTCGAGCTGGGCGGAAAAGATCCGATGATCGTGTGCGACGACGCCGCGATCGATCAGGCGGTGCACGCCGCGCTCGCCGGCACCTTCATCTCGTCGGGGCAGATGTGCCTCGCCGCCGAGCGCGTGCTGGTGTTCGACGCGGTCTACAACCAGTTCGTCGACGCGGTGGTCGAGGAGGCGCGCAAGCTCAAGCAGGGGCCGCCGCTCTCGGGCGATCTGGTCGACGTCGGCGCGATGACCATGCCGCACCAGGTGGAGATCGTCGAGCGGCTGGTCAAGGACGCGGTGGAGCAGGGCGCCGAGGTGCGCGTCGGCGGCAAGCGCGGCGGGCTCAAGGGGCAGTTCTTCGAGCCGACGGTGCTCACCGGCGTCGAGCCGCACATGGCGATCGCGCGCGAGGAGACGTTCGGGCCGGTGATGTGCATCTTCCGCGTGAAGTCGGAGGACGAGGCGATCCGCGTGGCCAACGACACCGAGTACGGGCTCGGCTCGACGGTGTTCACGCAGGACAAGCAGCGCGGGCGGCGCATCGCCGATCGATTGGTCGCGGGCTCGACGGTGGTGAACGACTTCGGGCTGGCGTACATGGCCAACGCGCTGCCGTTCGGCGGCGTGCGCGGCTCGGGCTACGGGCGCCTGAACGGCCGCGAGGGCATCCGCGCCATGTGCAACATCAAGTCGGTGATGGAGGACCGCTTCGCGCTGCACAAGCCGGTCAAGCTCTACCCGGTCAAGCTCGGCGACTTCGAGCGCACGCGCCACACCATCGAGCTGCTCTACCGCCGCTCGCCGCTCCAGCGCCTCGAGAGCGCGTTCGCCCTCGTCCGCACCCTCTTCCGCCGCTAATCGCTCGCTCCGATCGCGGCGCAATCTCGCGAGGCTTCCTTTTACGGGGAGGAAGATGAGAATTGGAGGAAGAGGAGCCAGAAAAGATATAGTTCAGAAATTCCGAACCAAATTTTTCTGACTCCTCCGTCCTCCATCCTCCCATCCTCCCCGTAAAAGGCAGCGTCGCGCGTTACCGCGAGCGCGCGGAGCGTGCGCGGCGCAGGGCGAACGCGAGGACGAGCGCGAAGAGCAGCGCGAGCGGGCCGAGATCGGTCCAGTCGGCGCCGGCGACCGAGACGCCGCAGCCCGACGGCTTGGTCTTGCCCGTCGACGCGTCGTCGGTCGTCGCCGAGAGATCGTCGGGCGCCACCGCGAGATCGGCCGGCACCGCCATGTCGTCGCACGCGCCGTTCTCGTCGGTCATGCCGTTGCAGTCGTTGTCGAGCCCGTCGCAGATCTCCGCCGACGCGACGCACGGCTTGGAGTTCGAGACGTTGAAGGTCTGCGACGCCATCACCACGAACGGCCCCTTGCCGTGGTTCTGCCAGATGGTGGTGATGTCCTGCCCGCGCTGGTTGCTGGTATTCGTTTGCCGCAGGAAATCGACATATTCTTTGGAGGTCGTTTGATATACCAAACGCACCATGATTTGAACGTCGCCGGTGGCGAATGACGGAATCGGCACCGAATAATTGGTATCGTCGTAATTGACCAGGTGGCCGCTCCCGTCGGTGGGATACACCGCGCCCACGGGCTGCATTTCATTGTAATTGGCAATCGTAGTGTCAAAGCCGAGCGGCGGAATGCGATTGTCCTTCCAAACGATTTGATTGGCGGCGAAATGAAACTCGGGCGGATTGGGCGCCGACGTCCGGCCGGCGATCGACAGCTCGACCTCGTAGACCTTGGCCTGCGCGTCGCGCGTGAGCACGCCGCTCGTGTCGTCGTACGCGCCCGATTGGAAGAACGGGTTGGCCGCCGGCAGCGTCTGCGACGGCACCGACGCGATCACTTGCAGCCACATGCGCCGCCCCTCGGGATAGCCGGTCGGCAGCTTGTGGCCGGTCTGATTGGTGATGCGCACGCTGAACGGGATCGATCCGCCCGACGGCGCCGACGCCGGTTGGCCGCTCACCGTCACCAGCGCCGCGCGCCCGAGCGTCGCCGTCGCCGCCTGCGCGACCTCCATATAGGCGGCCTGCCGATCGACTCCATTAATGAGGTTGTAGAACCACGCCGGATCGCCGCCGCCGCCCGCCTGCGGCGCCATCACGTTGGCGAACACCGTCGGCAGCCACCAGTTGCCGCCGGTGAACTCGTGCTGCGGCACCGCCGTGCGATTGAGCGACTGCTGGCTGGGAATGCACACCGGTCCGTTGTTCTGCGCCGGCATGTGGCAATCCTGGCAGAGCTTGAACGCCGGATCGGCCGCCCGCCCCAGCGCCGACGCCTTCCACTCGGAGAACGTGCGCTCGATGGGCATCTTGAAGCCCTGGTCGGCGCCCGCCGTCGACAAACGATCGAGCAGCGGGTTGGTCACGTCGTGGCACTGCCCGCAAAAATCGGCGCGCGTGTGAAAGTCCGATTGCGCGAACGGGTGCGGGTGCGGCGAGCCGGGCGCGTTGCACGTCGACGGATCGTTTTGATCGGTGCAGTTGGCGTAGAGCTGCGCGTAGGGGCCGGCGCGCACGCTGCGCGGCGTGTTCCAGCCGGTGAGCTGCTGCGAGTCGGCGCGCATCGAGTAGTTGCCGCCGAATTGATTCTTGAACGGCGTCGGATCGGTTTGATTGTTCTGCATGCGGTGGCACGCGGCGCACGAGACGCCCTCGGCGTCGTCGTACGGATCGTGCGGCACGCCGCCGTCGCCGACCACCACGTTCTGCTCGTTGGGCTCGTCGGCGTGGCTCTTGGGATCGAACGGGTGGCCCTGAAACGCCGCCTGCGCCGCCGCGCGATCGTCGAACGCGATCAAGCAATAGCCGTTGGCCACGCGATCGGGCGTCTCCTGACAATAGTCGAGGCACGCGGTGAGCGAGCCGGGCGCGTAGTTGTTGCACGGATAGTTGTTCGGCCCCGGGCTCGCGGGATTCGGCATCGTGTGGCCGGCGAGATAGCCGGCCGGCGAGTGGCAGCGCAGGCAGTAGTCGCCGCCGATGCCGGGCACGTCCTGGTTGGCGATCGCCAGCGCCGCGTACATCAGCGGATCGCGCGCGGCGTTGGCCATCATGGTGCCCTTCCACATCACGCCCGGCGACGTCGAGGTCGGCCCGGCGAGACCGAAGTCGTGGCACTCGACGCAGTAGGAGGCGCGCTCGAGCTGGAGCGTCACCGGCAGCTGATTGTCGCCGACGGCGAGCGACGTGGCGGTGCGCGGCTGGGTGCCGGATTGGTACTCGACTGCGAGCGAGAGCTGCGGGAACCAGAGGGTCGCGGCCAGGGCTGCGATGAGCTTGCGCACGACCCGATACTTTACCGCGACCGACGAGAAATAGGTTGCGCAAGACGCAAGACGGCGCTTAATGAAATCAGTAGATGCGCGCGATCAACACCCGTCCACCACGCGGGGCCGCCAAAGCAAAGGCGCGGCTCACGCCTCCGCCCGAAGAAGTCGGCTTGTGGCTGGGTGTGCACGACTCGTCGCGCATCGAGTGGACCGCGTCGGTGCCGCTGCCGCGCTCGGGCGATCTGAAGTACGAGATCGAGTTCAGCTTCGAGATCCCGTCGAACATCTACTGCACGCACAACGTCTGGGACCACAAGCAGTCGTTCACGCGGCTGCAGAGCCCGACGGAAGAGGGCGAGCTGTCGATCGATCGCGCCGACCTCGACGAGCTCCGGCGCGATACGCTCGGCGTGGCGCACCGGCTCAAGCGGCAGCGCGACGCGTTCGGGCGCGCGTGCATCGGCGCGGCGGCGCAGCTCACCGAGGCGCTGCACCCGCAGCTCGAGCAGAAGCTGATGGACGCGGTGGAGCAGGCGGTGTCGGTGGTGGCGGAGATGCGCCGCTGCCTCGAGGCGCCGGTGAGCGCGGACGCGGTGCCGCCCGACGTGAGCCGCGAGTGGCGGCTGGCCGACGAGTTCCTCTCGCACCAGCTGCTCGATTTTCTCGGCGCGTCGCAGCGCTCGCTCGACGACGTGCTGCTCGGCGTGAGCTCGCGGATGCTCGAGCTCGACTGCTCGTTCACCGATCGCGTGCGCGAGCGGCTGGCCGAGGGGCTCAAGGACGAGCTCGAGCACCGGCAGGCGCGCGGCTTCGTGAGCCCGCGCGCCGACTCGCCGCGCGCCCTCGCCGAGTTCGTCGGGCGCGCGTCGCAGCTCAAGAAGCATTTCCAGGACGTGCTGTTCCTCGACGTCGAGGCGTACATGGTCGACTTCCGCCTGCGCAATTACACGGCGGTGGTGGCGGCGTCGCTGGCGGCGGCGTTCTGGCTGGCGTTCACGCTGATCCCGATCGGGCCGGGCACGCGCTTCGGTGTGTCGGTCGGCACCTTCACGGTGATGTTCGCGATCGCGTACGCGCTCAAGGATCGCATCAAGGAGACGCTGCGCGCGTGGCTGGCGGGGCGGCTGGTGCGGCTCTACGGGCAGCGGGTGGTCAAGCTGCGGCTGCCGGGGCGCCTGCACGCGGCGCGGCCGGTTTTGATCGAGGCGCGCGAGACGTTCGATTGCGAGGCGCAGACGCGCGACGATCACCTGAACCGCGCCGCCGGGCGCACGGTGCGCGTGATGATCCTGCGCTACAAGGTGCGCGGCGAGGCGCACGCGCAGCGCTCGCTGGAAGAGGCCGGCATCGCCAGTTGCAAGCACATCTTCCGCTACGACCTGTCGCCGATCTTCAGCCGCCTCGACAACGCGGTGAAGCAGGTGCCGATCCTCGACGAAGTCTCGCGGCGCGTGCGCTTCGTCGAGGCGCCGAAAGAGTATCGGCTCGCGGTTCGTCTCCAGGCGAACGTCCTCGGCCACGAGACCGTGGAGCATGCGTTGCTCGTCGTCTCCAAGCGCGGCATCGAACGCGTCGAACCGGTCGCTGCGGAAAACGCTTAGCCGGTAGTGTCACGCGCGGGCTTGCGACTCGCGTTCTTTTTTTCGGCAGTCCTCAGGCGCTATATGGCTGACTTCCGACTCCTTGCCGCTCCGACGAGGAGGGCTTACCCGAAGCCATA
>Ga0070741_10015865_pt1 | contig 12679 bp, 15 predicted proteins | sample Coa_R1_4_FD_66440 | JGI IMG/M metagenome (GOLD analysis project Ga0070741, IMG submission 66440) | Surface soil microbial communities from Centralia Pennsylvania, which are recovering from an underground coalmine fire - Coalmine... | ecosystem: Environmental > Terrestrial > Soil > Unclassified ...
AGGAACGCTTCGACCGCTAGGTGTCGTCGGCGTCGGCGAGCAGCGCGCGCGGCGACAGGCCGTCGTCGACGTCGGCGAGCTGCTCGAGCGTGCACGAGCCCGGGTCGCGGTCGGGGCGCCGGCCTTCGCGACGACACCGTCGATGCCCCGCCCGTGCGCGTCGTCGAGCCAGGCGCGCGCCACGTCGCGCGACCGCGTCGTCGGCGTGACGGCGACACGTGCGGGCGCGTCGTGCGGCAGCGACTCCAGGCGCGCGCGCCGTTCCGAGAACGGGTGCACGAGCAGGTCGTCGTCACCGGCGCACAGCACGTCGAACGCGATGTACGTCGCGGGCGTCTCGCGACTCAGGCGCGCGACACGGGAGGCCGCGGGGTGCAAGCGGGCCAGCAACGCGGCGAAGTCGAAATCCGACGCGCCGAGGACGACGAGCTCACCGTCGAGCACGAACTGCGAGCAGGGGACGGCGCGCAGCGCGTCGACGATCTCCGGGAAGTACCGCGCGAACGGCCGCTGGTTGCGGCTGCGCAGGTCGACGTCGTCACTGTCGCGGAACGCGAGACAGCGGAAGCCGTCCCACTTCGGCTCGAAGAACCAGTCGTCGCCCTCGGGCAGCGAGCGACGCAACACCGCGAGCATCGGCGCGACCGGCGGTGCGACGGGCAGGGCCACGGCGGGTCGATACCCACATCGGTTGCTACGTTCGCCGCCATGACCACACCCATCGAGATCGTGCGTGAGTTCTGCGCGGCGTGGACCGACCTCGACGTCGACCGGATCTGCTCGTACTTCACGGACGACGCGACGTACCACAACATCCCGATCGCACCGGTCACCGGGCGTGACGCGATCCGGGCGACGATCGAGGGCTTCACGAAGGACGCGGAGCGCGTCGAGTTCCGCGTCGGCGCGATCGCCGCCGACGGCGACGTCGTGATGACCGAGCGCGTCGACGTCTTCTTCCTCCCCGGCGTCACCGTCGAGCTCCCGGTCATGGGGACGTTCGAGCTGCGCGGCGGCAAGATCGCGGCCTGGCGCGACTACTTCGACCTCGCCCAGTTCACGAGCCAGCTTCCCTCCGCGTCTGCCTGACCACGTAACGCGGCAGCTGGGCGGGGTAACACCGCGGATTCGCCGGCCGATTGCTCGCACGCGCGCCGTCCGTCCCGCGAGACTGTGCGGGTTCCCGACGACGGCGGGCATCGGGCTCTGGGGAGGCACGCAGCGCGGCGTGCCTGGGGAGGGAAGAGGATGTCGAGGTTCGACTGGCTGCGACGCGTGCGGAGTCGCAGCACCGAGGAGCAGATGCTCGCGACGATGCTCGTCGCCGGCGTCGTCTTCGCGATCGTCGCACTCGTCGCATTCCTGCGCCCCGGCGGTCAGAGCGCGGCGAGCGTGCACGGTCCGCAGGTGCGCACCGCGCAGACGAACGGCGACGCGAACGCGCCGCAAGGCTCGAGCACGCACGTCGCGATCGACCAGGGGATCACACCCGACGCGCCCGCGCCCGCGTCCGACGCGCAGACGATCACCGAGAAGCTGCAGCGGCTGTTCGGCGCGGTCGTCACGCCGCTCGGCTTCACCACCGACCTCCCGCCGCTGATCAAGACCGCGACGCCGGTCTCCGTGAGCACGAGCAACCCGAACACCTTCCCGACGACGTTCCCGTCGCTGCCGGGCAAGCTGCCGCCCCCGCCACCGACGCTGCCGCCGCCCCCGCCGACGCTGCCGCCGACGACCGACACGCTCCCGCCGCCGACGACGGCGACCACGTTGCCGCCGACCACGGTCACCACGTTGCCGCCGACGACCGTGCCCACGCTGCCGCCGACCACGCCGCCGCCCACGACGCAGCCGCCGACCACGGACACGACGTTGCCGCCGTCGACCGACACGACGTTGCCGCCGACCACGGACACGACACAGCCGCCGACCACGGACACGACGCAACCCGTCACGACGTCGAGCTCGGCCACGACCTCGACGGGTCTGCTGCCGGGTGTGCCGCTGCCGTAGCCGTTGACCGCCGGCGACGTCGCGCGCCCTCACGTCGAGGACGCGACCGACGCGCTCGTCGACGGCGACCAGGCGCTCGCACCCGGCGGTGCGCGCGCGGCGCTCCGCCATCGCGACTTCCGCGTCGTGTGGGGCGGGACGTTCGCGTCGAACGTCGGCACGTGGATGCAGAACGTGCTGCTCGGCGCGTACGGCTACGAGCTGACGCACTCCGCGAGCTACGTCGGGATCCTCTTCTTCGCGCAGCTCGGGCCGTTGCTGTTCCTCGCCACGCCGGGCGGCGTGCTCGCGGATCTCGTCGACCGCCGGAAGCTGCTCATCTGGATGCAGATCGAGCAGCTCGCCTTCTCGGTCGTGCTCGCGGTGCTCGTCGCGATGCCGCACCCGTCGCGCAGCGGGATCGTCGCGTGCGTGCTCGTCATCGGGGTCGGCAACGCGCTCGCGGCGCCCGCGCTGTCCGCGATCCTGCCGACCCTCGTACCCCGGCAAGACCTGACCGGCGCGGTGTCGCTGCAGTCGGTGCAGATGAACCTGTCGCGTGTCATCGGTCCGGCGATCGGTGCACCGATCTACGCGCGCACCGGCGCGGGTGTCGTGTTCGCGATCAACGCGGGCACCTACCTCTTCGCCGTCGCCGGTCTGCTCGTCGCCCGCTACGAGAGCCAGGCCGAGGCCGCGATCGAGGAGCGGGGAATCGCACGGCTGCTGTCCGGCTTCCGCATCGCCGCGGCCGACCCGCTCGTGCGTCGCATCCTCGTCTGCATCACGTCGTTCTCGTTCTTCTCGCTCACGTTCGTCGGCCTGATGCCCGCGATCGCGGACCACGACTTCGGGATCGGGCCCAAGACCGTCCAGTACGGCCTGCTGTACGCGGGGTTCGGGCTCGGCGCCGCGCTCGGCGCGGTGACCGTCGGGACGATCCTCGTCCGGCGGTCGAAGACGCGCAGCGCGCGCATCGGGCTCGTGTCGTTCGCGGTGCTGCTGGCCGCGTTCGCGCTTGTCCGCTCGCCCGCGCCCGCGTACCCCGCCGCGTTGGTGCTCGGCTTCGCGTACTTCGTCGTGATCACCGCGCTGTCGACCGTCCTCCAGGAGCACCTGCGCGACGAGGTGCGGGGCCGGATCATGGCGTTGTGGGTCATGGCCTTCGGCGGCACGGTCCCGCTCGGCGTCCTGGCGGGCGGATACGCGGTCAAGGTGACGAGCCTGACCGTCGTCCTGCTGGTCGGGGCCGCGGTCGCGCTCCTCCTCGCCGCGTACACGGATCTCAGCGGCCTGACCAGCGGTTCCACGGCCAGCGGGGGCGGGGGGCTGAGCGGGGGGTCACGCCCCGAGTAGCCTCGGGGCACCGCCCGTCGCCCCTCCGTTGGCCCTGCGCGGGCGAGGCCCAGCCGCCGTCGAGGAGACCAGCCCTGGCCCGCCGGATGTTCGCGTCCGTCGTCGTGTCGTGTGCCGCGGCCATCGCCGTCGCGATGCCCGCCGGCGCGACCGGCACCGCCGCGAACACCGACCCCGCCGCTCGCGTCGCGGCCGCGAGCCACGCGGCCGACGCGCTCGCGGCGAAGTACTTCGCCGCGCTCGACCGGCAGGCTGCGCTCGACGTGCGCATCAACGCGCTCGAGTCGCAGCTGCGCGACGGCGAGCACCGCGCCGACGCCTTGCGCGTGAAGGTCACGGCGCGCGCGGTCGAGCTTTATGAGGCGGGTGGCGACACGAGCGCGATCGACTACATCGACGGCACGGATCCGCTCGAGACCGCACGGCGCGACCACCTGCTCGCCGCCGCGAACGCCGACAACGACGCCGCCGTCGGTCAGCTCACGCGCCAGAACGACGCGCTGCGCGCGCAGCGGAAGCAACTGCGCGACGACCGTGCGCGCGCGGCCGACGCGGTGACGCAACTGCACACCGCGGAGCAGTCGATGGAGGTGCAGCTCGCCGCAGCACGCCGCGATCTCGCGGCCGCGCAGGCACAGCAGGCCGCCGCGGCGCGCGCGTCGGCAGCCACGACGACGTCGACGTCCGCGCGTGCCGCCGTGCCGGCCAACGCGCCCGTCCGTGCGGCACCCGCGGCATCGCCGCCGGCAGGCGCACCGTCGTCCGCACCGCCCGCGGCGGGCTCGGGCGACATCCACGACCAGCCGTTCCTCGTGTGCACGCGCACGCGTGAGAGCCACGGCGACTACGGCGTCGTGAACCCCGCCGGTCCGTGGTACGGCGCGTACCAGTTCTCGCAGTCGACATGGGACGCGGTCGCGAACCACACCGGTCGCCTGGACCTCATCGGCGTCCCGCCCAACCAGGCGTCGGTGGCCGATCAGGACGCGATGGCGTGGGCGCTCTACCAGTGGCAGGGCAAGGGGCCGTGGGGCGGCCTGTGCTGACCTGACACCCACGTCAGCAACCCCGTAGCCTGCCGCGCCTCCACGAGCGCGGAGGTCGGGCATGCAGGCCGAAGGCGTCGCCGTCGTCACGGGTGCGAGCCGGGGGATCGGGCGCGCGGTCGCGCTCGAGCTCGCCGCGCGGGGCTTCGAGGTCGTCGCGACGATGCGCGATCCCCGCGCCGGCGCGTCCCTGCCGGACGAGGCACGAGGCACGCTGCGCGTCGCACGGCTCGACGTCACCGCGCCCGGCGCGTTCGCGATGCCGGACGGGCTGCGCGTCCTCGTGAACAACGCAGCCGTCGAACGTCCGCACCTGCCGTTCGAGGAGACGCCGCTCGAGTACTGGCGCGACATGTTCGAGACGAACGTGTTCGGACTCGCCGAGACGACCCGCCTCGCGATCCCCGCGCTGCGTGCGAGCGGCGGGGGAGTCGTGTGCAACGTGACGTCGTCGTCGATCCTCGCGCCCGTGCCGTTCTACGCCGTCTATCGCGCCAGCAAGGCCGCGGTCAGCGCGATCGGCGAGACGCTGCGCGCCGAGCTCGCACCGTTCGGGATCCGGATCGTCGAGATCATGCCCGGGCCGATCGACACCGACATGCTCGCCAACTCCGCGCACGAGATGCTCGCCGTGAACTATGAGCCCTACCGGCCGATGGCCGAGCGGATGGTCCAGGGCCGGGCCGCGGCGGGTGAGCACACCACGCCGACGGCCGACGCCGCCCGTGCCATCGCGGACGCGATCCTCGACGACGAGGCCCCGCTCCGCCACGGCTGCGACCCGATGGGCTCGGGCCTCCTCGACGCCTGGCGGCACGCGAGCGACGAGCAGATGATGCGCACCATGCTCGCCGGCATGCTGGGCTGACAGCCCTCTCCGGGGGCGAATGCCCCTTCATCCGGGCGCCGGGGATGCCGAATCGTTCCTCGTGGTGTCGACGGCGCTCGCCGCCCCCGTGCGCCGGCGGCCGCTCCTGGTCACGATCGCGGGCATCGTCGCCCTCGTGGTGGTCGCGGTCGCCGTGCGAGTCGATCTCGACGTCCGCCGTGACGCCCACCACGCGCGCAGCGAGGCGGCCCGCGACGCGAAGCGCCGCGCCGCGTTGGTCCGAGATCTCGACCGTGCCGACGTGTCACTCGCGGCGACACGCGCGCAGCTCGCCACCGACGAGCGCGTCCTCGCGTCCGCGACCGGCGACCGTGACGCGCTCAACCGCGCGCTCGGCGTCGCGACGAGCGACCTCGCCGGCGTGCGCGCGAGCGTCAACGGCGCGCAGCTGCAGCTCCTCGCCGGCAACGGCCAGATCCAGGACCTCGGGCAGTGCCTGAACGGGGTCCAGAACGCGCTGAACGCGGCCGCGGTCGCCGACACCGGGTCCGCGGTGCGCGCGCTGGCCGCCGTGGCGGACAGCTGCAAGCAGGCGGGCGCCTGAGCGATGAGTACCGGCACGCTCGTCCCGCGGCGGGAAGCCGCGCCGGTCACGCCCGCCGTCACACTCGTGCGCCCGAGGTGGCCGCGCCGGCGGGCCGTCGTCGTCGTGGCGGCCGCGGTCGCGCTGGTCGGGACGGCGGTCGGGCTCGACGTGTCGGCGCGCGCGGAGCGCGCCGCGGCCCACCGGCTCCTGCGCACCCGTCAGTCGCAACTCTCGGCGACGGCGAGCGAGCTCCGGCACACGAACGCGGCGCTCGCCGACGCACGCGACGGCGTCGGGTCCACCCAGCGCGACGTCGACCTACGCACGCACGAGCGCGACCAGGCGCAGCAGGCGCTCACGTCGACGAAGACCGACCTGGCCGGTGCGCGCACGCAGCTCGACGGGCTGCACGGCATCCTCGGGCTCCAGGCCGGGCAGATCACCGCGCTGAACACGTGCCTCGGCGGCGTGTCGGGCGCGCTCGCGGCGGTACGGGCCAATGCCGGCAGCACCGCGGTCGCGCGGCTGCGGGGCGTCGACGCGAGCTGCCGCCAGGTGCTCGCGCCCGGTGGCGAGGGCGCCGTCTTCCCGTTCGACTTCGCGGATCCGTTCGTGTTGCGCGTCGGCTCGTCGTTCTACGCCTACTCGACGAACGCGGGTGGGGGCACGATCCAGGTGATCCGCTCCGGCGACCTGCGGACATGGGAGTGGCTCGGCAACGGGCTCGCCGCGCTGCCGTCGTGGGCCGCGCCCGACACGACGTGGGCCCCGTCGGTCGTCGCACGCCCGGGCGGGTTCGTCGCCTACTACACGACCCGCGACGCGGCGAGCGGACGCCAGTGCATCTCGCGCGCCACGAGCACGCAGCCGCAGGGTCCGTTCGTCGACACGAGCACCGCGCCGATGGTCTGCCAGCTCGACCTCGGCGGCTCGATCGACCCGAGCCCGTTCGTCGACACGAACGGCACGCTCTGGCTCGTGTGGAAGAGCGACCTGTTCGACCGGATCTGGTCCGTCCCGATGACACCCGACGGCCTCTCGCCCGTCGGTCTGCCCGCCGTGCTCCTCGCGCCCGACCAGGCCTGGGAGCGCGGCGTCGTCGAGGGACCGTCGATGGCGTACCTCGCCGGGCGGTACTACCTCTTCTACTCGGGTGGTTCGTGGAACGGTCCCGGCTACGCGGAGAGCTACGCGGTGTGCGCGGGTCCGGCCGGACCGTGCACGAAGCCGTCGGCGACACCGCTCCTCGCATCCCACGGCGACATCGCAGGTCCCGGCGGTGGCGAGGTGTTCACGGACGGCTTCGGCGGCGCGTGGCTCGCGTACCACGCGTACACCGCCCCCGCGATCGGCTACCCGAACAGCAGGACCCTCCACCTCTTGCGCCTGTCCGTGGCCTACGGTCGTCCCGTGCTCACGCCACCGTGAGCGATGCCCGGACGAGGAGGGCTGGGGTGCGAGCGACACGGTTCACGACGACGGCACTCGGCGCGCTCGCCGTTGCCGCTGCGGTGACCGTCGCCTCGCGCGTCGCACGGGCGCGCGTCGTGGAACGCCTCGCCGAAGGTCTGCACGCCCCGGGCGGCGACGAACGCGTGCGTGCCGCGCGCGCGCTCGTCGACGCGGGCCTGCAGGCGAGCGCGGCAGAGCTGTTGCTGTTCGTCCGTACCGAGCACGACCCGACCGTCCTCGAGCCGGTCGCGCGCGCGATCGTCGACGCGCCGACCGTCACACGACCGAACGCGAACCTCCGCGAGCTGCTGCGCTGGGCGCGGATCGAGCTCGACGACGCCGCGTCGCGACCCGCGCCCTACCTCCGTGTCGCACGCGACCACGCGGTCACAGGGGCCGCGCCGCGCGACTCCTGATCAGAACGCGAAGCGCGCCTGCGCGAAGACCGAGCGCACGAGCGGCTCGAAGTGCTCGAGCGACTCCGTCGGGCCGTCCGGGTCGAACGCGACCTGGTCCCACTCGTCGGCGAAGCGGGCCGCGAGCGTGAACGTGTCGGCGTCGAGCTCGTCGCGATGCTTCTCGCGCGCGTCCGGGTCGCCGCCGAAGTGCGCGTAGTAGTGCCGGCCCTGGAAGTCCTGGTGCACGCGGATCATCTCGTAGACCTCGTCGCGCACGTACGGGCGCAGGATCGCGGCGGCGATCGCGGGGTGGTTCGGCACGCTCACGGCCTTGCCGATGTCGTGACACAGCGCGGCCACGACGATCTCGTCGTCGGCTCCCGCCCGCTCCGCGAGCGTCGCGGTCTGCAGGCAGTGCGTCAGCTGGTCGACGGCGAACCCGTCGGTCACCTCGGCGAGGGACCGCAGCATCCCGAGCACGCGCTCGGCCACCCGCCCTTGGTTGTGCGCGGTCTCGACGCCGATGCGGGCCCACTGCTCGGCCGTCGACTCGTCCATCCGGGTGAAGGTGTCCGTCGTCTGCGTCATGACGTCATTGTCGCTCACCCGGATGAGGCGAGGAAGTCCTCCAGCAGGCGGGCCAGCTCGACGGGCTGGTCGCCCTGGATGCTGTGCCCCGCGTGCTCGACGACCTCCACACGCACGCCGGGCTGCCGGCGGCGCAGCTCGGCGACGTCGTCGTCGTCCACGACGGGAGAGTCCGCGCCGCGCACGAGCATCAGTGGGACCGACACGGAGTCGACGGCCTCCCACAGCGAGCCGAAGTCGGGGTGCGCGGCGACGCTGTCGTCCTGACCCTCGGCGGACGGTTGCGCGACGCGCCAGCGGCGGTAGCGCCACACCCACGACCCGTCCGGCTGCTGGATCGCGTTGTGGAGGATCCCGCGTCGCAGCGACGACTCCGAACGCGTCGGGTTGAACTCGATCGTCCTCGCCAGGATCTCGTCGAAGCTCGGGAACGACTCGGGGCCGTTCACGAACGCCGTGATCGACGACGCCTTCTCGCGGTTCACACCCGGCGTGACGTCGACGAGCACGAGCCGGCGCACGAGGTCGGGCGCGCGCGCAGTCAGAGCGAGCGACGTCAGCCCGCCGAGCGACATGCCTGCGACCATGCGCGCCTCGGGTGCGAGCGCGCGCACGGCCACCTCGACGTCGGCCGCGTAGTCGACGGGGGAGATGCCGACGTCGAGTCGCCCGTCGGAGTGGCCGTGGCCGGGGAGGTCGATCGCGACGAGCGGGCGCCCGAGCGCGAGCGCGACGGTGTCCCACGTGTGCGCGTTCTGCGCGCCGCCGTGCAACAGGACGATCTCGGCTGGCTCGCTGCCCCACACGAGCGCGCTCAACGAGTACCCGGGCCGAACCTCCACCGCGCGCCGCTCGACGACCGGTGGCCCGTCGTAGGGGAGCCCGGCCTCCTGCGCGTTCTCGTGGAACATCCCGAACTCGTCGTACGCGATCCGCTCACTCATGCATCTAGCCTCCCGCACCATGACCGAACCCCGCATCCCGCCCGTCGATCTCGACGCGCTCGACGACGAGACCCGCGCGCTGCTCGAGCCGCTCTCACAGGTGCGGGGCTCCGACGTGCGCGTGCTCAACGTGTTCACGACGCTCGCGCAGCACCCGAAGCTGATGAAGCGCTGGCTCGTGTTCGCGAACCACGTGCTCGGGAAGTCGACCCTGGACGCGCGCGCCCGCGAGCTCGCGATCCTGCGGACCGGCTGGCGGTGCAACGCGCCGTACGAGTGGGGGCAGCACGTCGCGATCGCACGCGCCGTCGGCGTGACCGACGACGAGATCGCCCGGATCGCGGCCGGCCCGGACGCGGACGGCTGGTCGCCGCGCGACACCGCGCTCCTCCGCGCCGTCGACGAGCTGCACGACACCGCGACGGTCACCGACGCGACGTGGCGTGAGCTCACGTCGCACTACGGCACGCAGGAGCTCATGGACCTCGTGTTCGCGATCGGTCAGTACCACCTCGTGTCGTTCGCGTTGAACGCGTTCGGCGTCGAGCGCGACGACGGCGTCACCGGCGTGCCGTTCCCGCGGAACCCCTGATCGTCAATCCGGCGCGGCGCCGGTGCACGGTGACGTAGGCCAGCCCGTCGTCGTGCGCACGGATCGCGCGCGTCGTGCCGCGCGGGATGCAGGCCAGCACGTCGCGCGCGACGGTGACATCGGTGTCGTCGACCGTGAGCGTGCCCGCGCCGTCGATGCCGACGACGAGCACGTCGACCTCGTCGTTGCGGTGCGTGCTCACCGCGCCGCCGGGTCCGAGGCGGACCAGGTTCGCGTCGAGGTCGCCCGTCTCGATCGACCAGACCGCGCCGTCCGCGCCCGGTTCCGATCGGGCGAGCGCGGCTGCGAGATCGACGTGGGGGACGGTCGTCACCGCACCGAGCGTAGGGCGCCGCGATCGGTGCCCGCCGGAGTGGCTGCCGTACGATCGGGCAGCCATGGGACGCCTCTCCATCAGTCCGCGCGCGTACCGCCGGCTGACGTTCCTCGCCGTGTTCGCGCTCGCCGCGATCATCCTCACCGGCGCGCTGGTCCGCCTCACCGGCTCGGGCCTCGGGTGCCCGACCTGGCCCGACTGCTCGCGCGGTCACCTCGTCGCGAAGTCGGCCGCGAGCTACCACCAGCAGATCGAGTTCTGGAACCGCGTGTTCACGGGCTTCGTGTCGATCACGGTCGCGCTCGCGGTCCTCGGCTCGCTCGTCCGGCGGCCGCGGCGGACGGAGCTCGTGTGGCTGTCGCTCGGCCTCGTCGCGGGCGTGATCGCGCAGGCGGTCCTCGGCGGGCTCGTGGTCGAGAACCTGCTCGCGCCGCCGTTCGTGATGGGCCACTTCCTGCTGTCGATGGTGCTGCTGTTCGACGCGCTGCTCCTGCACCATCGGGCCGCGCAGCCCGCGGGGCACGGGAAGCCCGTCGTCGGCGGCACGCTCCTCAACCTCGGGCGGGCCGTCTTCGTCCTCGCGTGCGCCGCGATCGTCAGTGGCACCGTCGTGACCGGGACGGGCCCACACGCGGGGGACCGCCGAGCCGCGCGGCTGAACCTCGTGCTGACCGACGTCGCGCGCGTCCACGGGACGATCGTCATGACGTTCCTCGGCGCGGTGCTGCTGTCGCTGTGGCTGGCCTACCGGTGGCGCGCACCGGAGCGCGTGCGGACGGGGCTGACCGTCCTGCTCGTCGTCCTGGTCGGGCAGGCGGCGGTCGGCTACACGCAGTACTTCACCGGTGTGCCGGTCGCGCTCGTGGCCGTCCACATCGTCGGTGCGATCGCGGTGTTCACGGCTGCCACCATGTACTACCTGACGCTCAGCGAGCGTGCGGGCGCCGAGGAGACGGTCGCCGTACGCGAGCCCGCGCTCGCGACCGGGAGCCTCGCGAACGCGTAGCGCGGCGCGCGCGACCTACGGCGCGGCCGATCCCTTCGGAGGGTTCAGGTCGTAGCAACGCTCGTGGCTGTGCGCGCGAGCATGAGGACCTTGCCCTTCGACTTCGACCGGACGTGGACGTTCGGTGTGCCGCCCGACGAGCTGTGGTCGGTGATGACGCGCACGGGCGACTTCCCGAGCTGGTGGTCGTGGTTGCGGCGGTGCGAGACCGGCGGGCTCGCCCCCGGTGCCGTCGCCCGCTGCGAGGTCCAGGCACCACTCCCGTACGTCCTGCGCTTCGACGTGCACGTCGACCGGCTCGAGGAGGGACGGCTCGTGGAGACGACCGTCCGCGGCGATCTCGCGGGACCGGCCCGGCTCGAGATCGAGCGCGCCGACGGCACGGCGAGTGCCGCCCGCCTCGCGTGGTCGCTCGACGTCCGCGCGCCGCTGTTGCGCAGCCTCGCGGTCGTCGCGCGGCCGGCGATGGTGTGGGCGCACGACCGGATCGTCGCGGTCGGCGTCGCGCAGTTCGAGCGACGCGCCCTCAGCGGCGCCGACGGCGACGGGCACGCGCGCTGAGCACGGCCCCGACGCACGCGCCGAACGCGACGTGGTCGGCGAGCTGCGGTGCCGACGGGAGCGAGCGGATCGCGGGGAACCGGCGGCCGATCACGCCGAGGTCCAGCGCCGCGATCGCCAACCCGGCGACCGCGCCCGCGGCGACGGTGTGCCGGCGGGGGAGCAGGACGGCGAGCGCCGTTCCCCATCCGAGCGAGATCGCCGCGTGCGTCACCGCGCCGGCGGCGACCAGCGCGACACCGTCGCCGTCACGCACCAGGAGGGAGCCCGCCGCGCGCGTGGCGCGCAGCGGATCGTCACCGGTCGCCGACGCGACGATCGTCGACGGGGCGCCGCTGACGACCGCGGCGAGCACCGACGCGACGATCGCGTCGCGGGCCGTCACGCGGCGTCCGGCGATCCCCGCCCGACCCGGAGGTCGAGCCGCGGCGCGGGGCAGGGTCACGCCGGGCTCGACTCCTCCGGGTCTTGGGGCGGGCACGTGCCGTTCGCGAAAGGGAGAACGCCTCGATGTGGGCGCCCGCCGGGGTGAGGGCTGCGAGCGGACGCCGGGCACCGAGGCGGCCGGCTTCCCCGACCGCGACCGGCACGAGATGTCAGTGAGCGGATCGCCCGCGCCATCGTGGCCGGTGGGATCCCGAAAAGCAAGAAGAATTGTGCTCGCCTGCGCGCGTTGCGCGCGCAGCTCCTACGGAGGTCACCTGATTACGCGCTATTTGTGGCCGCGCGAGCACAACCTGACAAGATGATCGCCGCGAGTCATGGGCCCGGAGACACCGCCCGCCGATGGAGTGGTGCGACCGGCTGGCCGGTCCGTGCACCAGTCCGATCCCGTCGCCCCTGCCCCGACGAGATCTCGGTGGCGGACCGGCCGCCGTGGCGGGCCTGCCTCACGTCGCGGCGAGGGCGGCGATCGCGAGGTCGTCGGGCAGACCGAGGGCGAACGCGGAGCGCCCGCTGTGGGCGTCGAGCGACGCGAGCACGGCATGGAA
>Ga0070741_10015866_pt1 | contig 12679 bp, 8 predicted proteins | sample Coa_R1_4_FD_66440 | JGI IMG/M metagenome (GOLD analysis project Ga0070741, IMG submission 66440) | Surface soil microbial communities from Centralia Pennsylvania, which are recovering from an underground coalmine fire - Coalmine... | ecosystem: Environmental > Terrestrial > Soil > Unclassified ...
GTGCCCTCTCCTCGGCCGGTCGCGCCTACCACCTCGGCGGCGACGCGTTCGCGGTGCTCCTCGACGGCTCGCCGCTCGAGCTCGCCGGAAAGCTCGCGAGCGTCCTCGACGCGTTGACGGTGCGGCGGCCCGAGCCGGTCCAGTGCTCGTTCGGCGTGGCGCTGTTGCCGCTCGGCGACGACGGCGACGGCGCGCTGGCGCTGGCGCTGGCGGAGCAGCGGCTCGACGAGCAAAAGCGTCGCGGCCTCGTTCTCGCAGATCGAGTCAGCGAAATCATGCTGACGCTCATGCACGCCCACCAGCCCGACCTCCACACGCACGCGGTCGAGGTCGCGAAGCTGACCGACGCGGTCAGCCACCGGCTCGGCCTGGGCATCGCCGAGCGGTCGCTGGCGCGCCGAACGGCGGAGCTCCACGATCTGGGCAAGCTGGCGATCGGCCTGGACGTGCTCGAGAAGCCAACGACGCTGAGCGAGCCCGAGTGGGTGGAGATGCGCCGCCACACGATCCGGGGTGAAGAGCTCCTCAGGCCCATCGGCGCGCTCGCGCCGGCGGCGCCGCTCGTCCGTGCGACCCACGAGCGCTACGACGGAAGCGGCTACCCGGACGGCGTGAGTGGCGACGACATCCCGCTCGCGGCCCGCATCGTCGCTGCGTGCGACGCGTTCCACGCGATGATCTCCGAGCGGCCGTACGCCAAAGAGCTCACGCCCGCGGAGGCCTGCGGCGAGCTCGAGGCGTACGCAGGCACGCAGTTCGACCCGACGGTGGTTGCAGCGCTTGTCGCGGAGATCACCGACCAGCGGCTCGTCGTCGGCGAGGCGCTCACCGGCGAGCGCGACGACGTCTCGCTGCACGGGCTCGCCCGGCTGCACGCGCTGCTCGAAAGCGCGAGCCTCGTCGAGGATCCCGACGAGCTGCCGCGCGCGCTCGACGCAGTCGCCCGCGTCGTCGGCGAGAGCCTGAACTTCGGCGCCGTCGTCATCAACCTCTATCGCCACGAGTGGGACGACTTCGTCGTCAGCACGGTCTACGGCGACGACCCGGACCTGAACGGCCTCCTCGGAAGCACGTACGGCTGGCAGATGTGGGACCGCGTGCTCGACCAGCGGTTCCTGCGCAGCGGCGTCTACACCGTCTACAAGGGCGAGTTCGACTGGGAGGAGCAGAGCGGCCGCCGCATCGTGCCGGACGTCGCCTCGCCGGCCGACCCCGAGGCGTGGCAGGCAGAGGACGAGATCTTCGTGCCGTTCCGCCACACCGACGGCCACATCCTCGGCATCTTCAACGTCGCGCTTCCCCGGTCCGGGCGCCGTCCGTCGGACGAGGAGCTGCACGTCCTGAAGACGGTCGTCCAGCACGCGGCCCGTGCGGTGCAGCGGGCGCAGGCCGGCTCGGCCGCGGCCGGTCACCGGCGGACGCTCGAGCAGCTACTGGCGATCTCGTCGAAGCTCACGCAAAGCGCGTCGGGCACGTCGGTGCTCGAGTCGGTCGGCGTCGGGATCTCCGAGGCGCTCGGGTTCAACCGCGTCGCGGTCCAGCTGCGCGATCCGGCGACGGACGAGCTGGTTCCCGCCGCGGTCGTCGGCTTCGAGCTCGACGACCCGCACCTTCGCCTGCCCTTCGGCCTGGCCGAGCTGCAGCGCATCTTCGAGCCCCGCTACGACATCGAAGGCTGTTACCTCGTCCCGCTCGAGGAGGCGGAAGCGCAGCTGCCGTCGTTCGCCGGCCTGTACGAGTCGACCTACAACGGCGCCGGCCCGTGGGCCTGGCGACGGCACTGGCTCGTCGTCCCGCTCTTCGACGGCACCGGCGCCTGTCTCGGCGCGATCTTCGCCGACGATCCCGCCGACCGGCTGCTCCCGTCGACGGAGCGGCTGCAGGCGCTGCGGCTGTTCGCGAACCAGGCAACCGTCGCGCTCGAGGCGGTCGCACAGTACGAGCGTCAGCGCTACCTCGCCGAACACGACTCGCTGACGAAGCTGCGCAACCGGCACTCCTTCATGCTCGACCTCGAAGCTGCGGTCGGCGAGTGCCGGGCGACCGGCGATCGGCTCGCCCTCGTGTACGTCGACCTCGACGCGTTCAAGCAGCTCAACGACGCGGGTGGGCACGCGGTCGGCGACCGGGCGCTCGCGTGCTTCGGCGAGGTGCTCGCCGAGAGCGTGCGCGAAGGATCGGCCTTCCGGCTCGGCGGCGACGAGTTCGCGATCCTCCTTCGCGGCTGCGGTGCGCAGGAGGCACGGCTCGTCGTCGAGCGGACGGTCGCGGCCTGGGCCGTGGCGGCGGGCGGCGACCTGCTGCTGCGCGAGCTCGCCGCGAGCTTCGGCATCGCCGTCCTCGATGAGGTAGCGACGCCGACGGGCGTCGAGCTCCTGCGCCGCGCGGACGAGGCGATGTACCAGGCCAAGCGCTCGCAGAACGTCCTGACCGTCGTCGCCTGACCGCGACCGTCACGGGCGCAGTCGCTGCGCGGCATCGAGCGGAACCCCGAAGCAGGCGGCGACGTTCCCGGCCGTCAGCGTCGCCTCCAGCCCGCCGCTTGCCGTCACCCGCCCGGCGCGGAGCATCAACACGTGCGTCGTCTCGGGCGGAAGCGCACCGAGCTCGTGCGTGACGATCACCGTTGCAAGCTCCGGGCGCGCCGCGGTCGCCTCGCCGAGCACGTGCGAGAAGAGGAGACGCCCGGCGACGTCAAGGCCTGCCGTCGGCTCGTCGAGCACGAGCAGCGCGGCATCTGCGACGAGTGCGCGCGCGAGCAGGATGCGGGCGCGTTCCCCCTCCGAGCAGGAAGCGAAGCGCCGCCCCGCGAGCTCGTCTGCGCCGACCAGCTCGAGTAGCCGGCGCACGTGCGACTCGTCGGCCGGCTCGACGTTGAGCACCGTCCCGGCCGTGCCGGTCGCGACAACCTCGCGCGCCGTCTGCTCGGCGTGGAAGCGGCGCGTGACGAGCGGATCGACGTAGCCGATCCGGCGTCGGAGCTCGGCGAGCGGATACCGGCCGAGCTGCCGCCCGAGCACACGCGCGACGCCGCTGCTCGGCCGCAGCTGTGCGGAGGCGATGCGCAGCAAGGTCGTCTTGCCGCTGCCGTTCGGACCGGCCACGACCCAGCGCTCGCCGCTGCGAACCGTCCAGTCGACGTCCTCGAGCAGGACCTTGCCGCCGCGCCGAACGCCGACATGCTCGAGGTCGAGGACCGCCACGGGGCCTTCTTAGTGGGGCCGGCGGACGATCGCCCGCCGGCCCCTTGCCGTCAGCTTCAGAAGGTCGGCGCCGAGCCGAACTGCGCCGTCACCGCGATGAAGATGTTCCCGCCGCCGGTGACCGTCACCGGGCCGGACGTGAAGATCCCGTAGTAGTTGTGGAAGATCACGTTGCCGGAGACGGTGATCGACTGCGGCGAGAAGCTGCCGAGGTAGATCCCCGTCGTCTGCAGGTCGTTCTCGTCTGTGCGCACGTTGTTCGTGCCGATCCAGTTGTGCGAGATGACGTTGCCGCCGAAGTTCGCACCCGGAGCGTGTGCGTGGACGACGACACCCGCGTGCCCGTTGCCGGAGAACCGGTTCAGCGTGATCGTGTTCCCGGTCACGACGCCGCCCGGAATCGGGCTCGCGAGGATGACGCCGCTCCCCGCCGACGCGTCGGGTGCGGTCGGCGTGCTCAGGCCGTTGTCGTTCGCCACGTTCAGCGAGATCAGGTTGTCGGTGACCCCGGCGCCCGTGTGGTCGGCGAGAGCGATGCCGCAGCCGCCGAAGTTCTCGTTCGCGATGTTGAGGCTGACCGTGTTGTGACTCGCCGGCCGTCCCAGGTCGTCCGCGATGTTGATGCCCACACCGTTGCCGTTTGCGACGTTCCCCGTCGCCACTGAGTACGACGTGCTGTTCAGGTCGATGCCCGATCCGAGGTTGCCCGAGACGACGTTGTGCGTGATCGTCACGTGGTCCGCCGCCACCGGGCCGTGCGGGCCCAGGCCGATCGTCACGATCCCATCGGCGAGCTGGCCGTTGTCCGGATTGAGCGGGCTCGCGTTCTCGACCGTGAGGCCGGTGACCGTCGAGTACGACGCGCTGACGCCGACGCCGTACGCGGCGCCGGTCGCGTCGATCGTCGCGCCGTGCATGCCGGCGAGCGTCAGGCTCCGGTCGACCGTGACCATCCCGGGGTACGTCCCCGCACAGACGAACACGGTGCCGCCCTCCGGCGCCGCCTCGATCGCCGCCTGGATCGAGCTGTACCCCGCGTGCGCGCACGAGTCGTCCGACGCGCCCGTTGCCCCGGTCGGTGAGACGTACACCGCCGCCGCATGGTGATCCCTCGTCCCGGCGGCCGCCGGAGCCACTGCGATCACGGCCGCAACGAGCGCAAACGTCGCACCGAGCCCGAGCAGCCGCACTGCGTTGAATCGCATCCCTGTCCCCTCCCCGTCCTGTTTGTGTGCCGCCTTTTGGGCGGCGAGACCCCTCCTCGACGTGCGGCACGGACTCTACGACACTGCGCCGCTCTCTGCCAGTGAGATACTCCCGCCGCGGAGTCGGATGAGTGTTCCAGAGGCCCGGCTGCTGGCGTCGCGCCGGTGGCCTCTTCTGACGGCGAATATTCTCCGACTCCGTCAGCCCTCGACGGCGGGGAGCCAGGAAGAGCAGATCGATGCCCGAGATTCTCTGCGCGTTCGGTGTCCATTGCGACGCGGTGGCCGGCTGGCTCGGGTCGTACGGCGGTGAGGACTCTCCGTGCGACATCTCACGCGGCGTCTTCGCCGCGGAGGTCGGGATGCCGCGGCTGCTCAAGCTGTTCGACCGCTACCGGCTCGCGACCTCCTGGTTCATCCCGGGGCACACGGCGGAGAGCTTCCCGGAGCAGACACGACTCGTCGCGGAGGCCGGCCACGAGATCGGGCTGCACGGGTACGCGCACGAGAACCCGCTCTCGATGACGCCGGAGCAGGAACGGGCGGTGCTCGAGCGGAGCATCGAGGTGCTCGAGCGCTTCGGCCGTCGGCCCGTCGGCTACGTCGCGCCGTGGTGGGAGTTCTCCCCCGTCACGAACGAGCTGCTGCTCGAGTACGGGATCAAGTACGACAACAGCCTGATGCACACCGACCACCGGCCCTACTACGTCCGGGTCGGGGACCGCTGGACGCCGATCGACTACTCGCAGCCCGCCGAGACGTGGATGAAGCCGTTCACGCGCGGGCGCGAGACGGCGCTGATCGAGATCCCCGGGAGCTGGTACCTCGACGACCTGCCGCCGATGATGTTCATCAAGAAGTCGCCGAACAGCCACGGATTCGTCAACCCGCGCCAGCTCGAAGAGCTGTGGCGCGACCAGTTCGACTACCTCTACCGCGAGGGGGAGTACGCGGTGTTCCCGCTCACGATCCACCCGGACGTGAGCGGCCGCCCGCAGGTGCTGCTGATGCTCGAGCGGTTGATCGAGTACATCAACGGCCACGAGGGAGCCCGCTGGGTCACCTTCGAGCAGATGGCGGACGACTTCGCGGCGCGCACGCCGGTCGGGGCCGTAGAGTCCGCCGGATGACCACCGCCGTCGAAGCGCCCCCGCGGCCGGCGGCCGCGCCGGAGCTGCCGTCGTTCCAGATCGTCCCGATCAAGGGGCTGCCGATCGTCGCGCTCGTCCTCGTCGGCATCGTCGTCGCGATCGCGCGCGACGCACGCTGGGGGCTCGTGTTCTGCCACGTCGTCGGCGGCGGGCTCTGGACCGCGATCGACCTCTTCGTCGGCTTCGTCGTCGGGCCGATCATCGGACGGATGTCGATCCCCGCGCGGATCGAGTTCTCGGCCAGGTTCATGCCGAAGATGCTGCTGCTGATGCCGACGATCGTGACGATGACGCTCGCGGCCGGCTTCCAGCTCGCCCGCCAGGACGGCTTCCTCGACACCTCGAGCCCGCGGCACGCGTGGGTGGTCGCGTCCTTCTGCGTCGTCGGCGTCATGGCCGTGATCGCGCTCGCCTACCTCGAGCCGGCGAACGTCGCCGTGCTCTTCGAGCTGAAGAAGCCCCAGCCCGACGGGCGGGTGATCGAGAAGCTGATGAAGCGATTCGTCTACACCGCCGGGATCACCGGCGTCATGCAGGTCGCGACCCTGATCATCATGACGAGGCTCGTCTCGTGAGCGTCCCGGGCGCAAGCCTCGTCGACCGCCGCCTGCCGCCCGTCACGGAGGTCGGCGCGGCGTCGATGGTCGCCGTCGCCGTCGGCGTCATCTACAACGCCGCGTACCTGCCCAAGCATGCACAGACCGCGGTCGCGATCGTGATCCTGGTCGTCGCCGCGCTGCTGCAGCTGGCGAACGTCGTGCTGATGAGCCGCATCCGGGAGTTTGCCTGGGCGCGCTTCAAGCAGGTCGCAGGCTGGTCGCTGCTCGCATACGCCGTGATCGCGGGGATGATCGAGTTCGCGTTCGTCTACGACCACACGCGGGGCACGCAGCTCGTCATCCTCACGCTGATGCTCGCGCTGTTCATGCTGAACGTTCCCGTGCTGATCGCCTTCACCGTCGCGCGGTACGAGCGCGCATAGACGCCGCACGTTGACCTCGCCCGCCGCCGAGCACCGGCGCGGGCGCACCTACGTCGCGCTGGCCGCGCTCGCGTGGTCGACCGCCGGGCTGCTGCAGCGCGAGCTGACCGTGGACGTCGCGACGCAGCTCGCCGGCCGTGCCGTCTTCGCGACGATCGGGGTCGGCGCGTACGTCGTCGCCGTCGAGCGCCGCAGGGTCTGGCACGCGCTGTTCGCGATCGGCCGGGCGGGGATCGCGGTGTCGGGGCTGCTCGCGATCAGCTCCGGCTTCTTCTTCATCGCGCTCAACTACGCCTCCGTCGCGAACGTGTTGTTCATGCAGGCTCTCGCGCCGCTGATCGCGGCTGCGCTCAGCACGTTCCTCGGCGAGCCGGTGTCGCGACGAACCTGGATCGCAATGCTCGTCGCGATCGGCGGGGTCGTGTTGATGGTCGGCGGTCCCGGACGGCCGACGGCGCTCGGGCTCGGGCTGTCGACGGTGACGTCGGTGACGTTCGCCGCGACGATCGTGCTCACCCGTCACCGCCGCGACGTCTCGATGGCCCCGGCGATGTGCCTCTCGCAGCTCGCTGTGCTCGTCTGCGCCGCGCCGTTCGTGCACCCGGGGCAGGCGGGCGCCGAGGACTACGCGCTGCTCGCGACGCTCGGCGTCGCCCAGATCGGGCTCGGGTTCATCTTCCTCACGGTCGGGGCGCGGCTGATCCCGGCCGGCGAGGTGGCGCTGATCACGCTGCTCGAGATCGTGCTCGGGCCGCTCTGGGTCTGGGTCTTCCTCGCCGAGCGTCCCGCGACGCTGACCCTGCTCGGCGGCGCGGTCGTGCTCGCGGCGGTGCTGCTGCAGACGCGCGCCGAGCCGCCGGGCGCCGTCACCTGACACGTTCGGCGCGCGAGGAGTAGCGTCGCGCGGATGGCTGCGCTCCAGGACGTCGTCACCTCGCTCGCCGCGGAGCTCGAGATCCCCGGCGTCGCCGTCGCCGTGCTCCAGGACGGCCGCGAGGAGCACGCGTTTCACGGCGTCACGAGCATCGAGAACCCGCTGCCGGTCGACGAGCGCACGCTCTTCCTCTGCGGCTCGACGACCAAGACGTTCACGGGAACCGCGATCATGCGCCTGGTCGAGCGGGGGCTCGTCGAGCTCGACGCGCCCGTTCGTCGTTACCTGCCGGAGTTCCGCGTCGCAGACGAGGACGTCGCTTCGTCGGTGACCGTCCTCCAGCTGCTGAACCACACGTCGGGCTGGGACGGCGACTTCTTCCGCAACACCGGCGACGGGGACGACGCGCTCGCGCGGTACGTCGACGCGATGGCCGGCCTGCAGCAGCTCACCCGGCCCGGCGAAGCCGTGTCGTACAACAACGCCGCATTCGGCGTAGCCGGCCGGCTCGTCGAGCAGGTGACGGGCACGGCGTACGAGGCGGCGCTCCGCGAGCTCATCCTCGAGCCGCTCGGCCTGCGCGACACGCTGTTCTTCTCGCGCGAGCTGCTTGCCCGCCGCGTCGCGATCGACCACCAGCGGCTGCAGGACGGGAGCACGAAGGTGCTGCCGTTCGGTTTCCCGCGCGGGACGAATCCCGTGGGCGGCCTCGCGACCACGACGCGCGACCAGATCGGCTGGGCGCGTTTCCACCTCGACGGCCGCTCGCTGGTCTCGCCCGAGCTCCTCCGCCGGATGCGCGAGCCGACGGTCGAGGCTCCCGGCTGGGCGCAGGGCGATGCGGTCGGGATCTCGTGGCTTCTCAGCGGGGCCGGCGGCCTCCACGTCGTCGGTCACGGCGGCGCGACGCTCGGACAGCTGTCGCTCTTCAAGATGGTTCCCGAGCGCCGATTCGCCCTCGTCTCGTGCACGAACTGCAGCCCCGCCGGGTCCGCGTTCAACGAGCGGATCATGGCGTGGGCGTGGGAGTCGCTGCTCGACGCACCGATCCCGGAGCCGGAGACCGCCGCCCGCAACGCAGACGAGGTCGCGCCCTACTGCGGCCGTTACGAGACCGTCGCGAACGTCATCGACGTCAGCGGGGACGGCGAGGGCATCTCGGTGCTCGTGACCGACCGGCCGGAGGTCCTCGAGGAGCTCGGCGCCCCCGACCTCGAGCAGGAGCCGCCGGTCCCGTTTCGCTTCCGCGCGGACCAGGCGGATCGCATCGTCTGCACGACGCCGCCGCACCGCGGCAGCAGCGGCTTCTTCGTGCGCAACGGCGACGGCCGCGTCACGGCGCTGAACGCATTCGGCCGCCACGCGGTTCGAACGGGCTGACGCATCCCTCCGCGATCGTCCACACACGGTCGCCGTAGCCGGCGGCCGACTCGTCGTTCGTCGCGACCAGACAGGCGGCGCCGGCGGTGGTCGCGGCGCGCAGCGCCGACCACACGAGCCGGGCCGACCGCGCGTCCTGGTGCGAGGTCGGCTCGTCGGCGACGAGCACGCGCGGGACCGGCGTCAGCGCACGTGCGAGCGCCACACGCTGCTGCTGACCGACCGAGATGCGGGCGGGCAGACGTTGTGCGAGCCCCGCGAGCCCGAGCGACTCGACGAGCGCGTCGTTCGCCGCCCCGGCCGAGCCCGCGCCGAGCCGCTCGGGAAGCGACACGTTGTCGGCGACCGTCAGCTCGGGCAGCAGCGCGAAGCGCTGCGCGAGGTACGAGAGCTCGTGCCAGCGCGGGGCACGACTCGCGGCGCCGGCCACGACGACAGTTCCGGCGTCGGGCGCGAGCCAGCCTCCGATCGCCATCAGCAACGTCGACTTGCCCGAGCCCGACCGGCCGAGCAGCACCCCGATCTCGCCGGCACGCAGCTCGAGCGACGCTTCCTCCACGACCGCGCGCCCGGCGTACCGCTTCGTCAGGTCGCGAACGGCGAGAACGACGTCGCCGGGCGGCCCGACGCGAGCCGCGCCGGAGGCAGCGGGGGCCGCGACATGCGGCGACAGGTCGACCGTCGCCGACGCGGCCCGCGCGAGACGCGCATCGTGAGTTGCGACGACGACCGCGCGCCCGTGCTGCGCCTCGGCCTGCAGGAGCTCGACGAGCGCGGCTGCCGCGCCGCCGTCGAGCTCGGCCGTCGGCTCGTCGAGCAGGAGCAGCGGCGTCCGGCGCGCGAGCCCGGCGGCAAGCCCGCCGCGCGCCTGCTCCCCGCCGGAGAGCTCGGACACCACCGCGTCGAGCCGGTCGCCGAGCCCCAACGCGACCGCAGCCTCGGTCGCCCCGCCGACCTGCTGTGCGAGCGTCAGGTGCGGGACGAGGTTCGCGGCGCCGCGCTGGTCGAGGAACGTCACGGTGTCGCGACGGAGCGACCGCAGGCCGCGTGCGGTCTGCGCGACGAGCTCGCGGCCGAGCACGGCGACCGACCCGCGGTCGGCGACGTCCATTCCCGCGAGCAACCGGAGCAACGTCGACTTGCCGGCGCCCGACGGACCGAGGACGGCGGTGATCCCTGCCGGCGGGGCGTCGAAGGAGACATCCTCGAGGACCGGGACGAGCCCGGCGTCGCTCGGGTACGCCTTGAAGACGCCCCGGCAGCGAATCGCTGCGCCGTCACGCAACACGCAGCACCTCCGCGACGTCGGAGCGCGCAGCGATCGCGGCGGCCAGCGCGCCGAACAGCGCGGCGATGCACACCGCGACGCCGGCGGCGACGAGCAGCGTCGTCCAGGGGATCACCTCGGCGATCGAGGGCGGGTACGCGGGGAGGGGATCGACCCTGTCGACGAGCTCGGGTGCGGTCAGCAGCGCCGCCACCGCGCCGGTAACGACGCCGACCACCACCGCGAACGCCCCTTCGACCGCGAGCGCGACGGCATCGCCCACTGCGCCGAGGCCCATGCGGCGGGTGAGCGCCGACTCGATTCGCTGACCGTGCTGCCGCGCCTGGAGGTAGAGCAGCAGCCCGAGCAGGGACAGCGCGGCGGCGGCCGCGCCGATCGCGCGCACGTAGCGGAAGCTCCGCCTGGTCGCGACCACCGAGCCGTCCTCCTCGATGTGGGCGATCGTCGTCAGGTACGCCGGGTGGAGCGGTGAGGCGTTCAGCCGCGGAATCACCTCGCGCGGGGGCCCTTTTGCCCAGAGCAGTCCAAGCGTGCCGGGCGCGGGATCGGCGACTCCTGCTCGGGCGGCGGCGCGCGCGAAGGCACGCGTCGACACGATCAGCGCCGCGCGGTCGGCCGTCGTGCCGGGGAAGTCCGTCCGGCCGACGATCCGCACGGCGATCCGCGCGCCCTGGTCGACGACGGCGTCCGACGACGGCGTCCCGGGCGTCGCGAGCACGGGCAGCGGCGGGCCGGGCGCGTTCAGGCGCGGGAGCAGCCGGCGCGGGTCGCCCGGCCAGCCGTCGCCCCAGCGCAGGGTGCGCCGAAGGACGGCCGGGCCGCCGGCGATGACGTCCACGGGCGTGCCGTCGGCCAGCGTGACGTTGCCCGTGTCCACCTGGACGAGCGCAACCGGAAACGGAAACGGAAACGGCGCCGTCGCGTCCTTCGGTGGGTTGATGAAGCCCTGCACGTCGCTCCCGTTGTCGAGATACGCCTTGATCGCCACGCTTCGCCCGAGCGACGCCGACAGCGTCTCGGCGAACGCGAACGCGGCGAAGGCAACGGCCGTCGCCACGATCACCGCGAGGAAGAGCCCGCGCGCGGCCGCGAGACGCCTGAGCGCCAGAAAAAGCGGTGGCGGGACGCGCGAGACGGGTCGCGCGAGCGCAAAGCGGGTCGCGCGCACGGCGATGCCCGCGAGCACCGCCGCGGCGACGAGCGGGAGCGCGAAGACGGCGACCGTCGGATGCGCGTAGCCGTTCTCGTCGTGCGCCAGCCCCCCGCCCGATGCGAGCGCGACAGCGGCGGCGACGGCGGCGAGCACCGGAACGACCTCCCACGGAACACGCCCGATCGCGGCGAGCCAGGCGTGCCGCCCGACACGCGGCACGACGATCCAGACGCCGACCGCCACTGCGACGAGCGTCGCGATCGCTGCCCCGGCCGCCCGGAGCGCACCCTCGACGACGGTCGTACGGTCGATCGAGCCTTCGACGGCGAATGCGGCAAGAGCGAGCAACGCCGCCGCGAGCCCGGCCGCCGCTCCGATCGCCGCCGGCAGGAGCGCCTCGATACCGGCGCGTGCGGCGAAGACCGACGGCGCCTCCCCCCGCGCGAGCGACAGGCGGGCCTCGTCGCTGCGGCGGCGCACGAGGAACACGCCCGCCGCGACGCTGAGCACGAGCGCGACCGCGAGACCGGCCGCGGAGAGCAGGGAGATCGTCGGCTCGACCGCCGCGACGTTCCTCGCGGCGACCGCGAGCGCAGACGACAGCGCCGACGTCGCGGTGCACCGGAGATGGTCGACGCCGCAGCCGAGCGCCCGCACGCGGGCGTCGTGCCCTCGGGCGACGAGTCGCCGCACGCGGTCGAACGCATGATCCAGTTGCGTTGCGCTCGTGTAGGTCGCCGACGAGGTGTCGACGGGAAACTCGAAGCGGTCGCCGACGAACGGCGTCAGCCGGCGCGCCGTCCGCACGAAGGTTCGTTCGTCCATCAGCACGAACGCCGCGGGCGGCGGCGCATCGGGGTTCGCGGCGCGAATGTCCTGAACGAAGTTCGCCCAGTAGGGATCGTCGACGTTGGTCCCGAGATCGCGGTAGACGCCGGCGACCCGCAGCCGGACCCGCGGAACCCCCGGCTCGCCGACGAAGCTGGGAGCGCTCAGGACGACGCGTGAACCGGGCCGCAGTCCGGCGAGCTCTGCAGTCGAGCTCGAGATCCAGACGCCGTCGCCTCCTGCGGACGCCTTGTGATCGACGTGCGCAAGTGCGCCGGTGCGCGTCATCGCGAGGACGTCCACTCCTTCCGCCGACGGCCCCGTCAGCTGCATGCCGGCCGTGGCGGTGAGGACGGGCGGCGGTGTCTTCACGACGTCGCGGGCGAAGCGCACGGCCGCCGCACGGCGCGCGGCTTCGCCGCCGACGCGTCCGCCGGAGCGAATCTCGAGCCCGGCCGCGAGCGGCGAGAGCTCACGAACCTGCCCGCGGAGCGACTCGCTGCTCACACCGGCACGCACGAACGGCGAACCCGCGGCGAACGCGGCCCCCAGCGCAGCCGTCAACGCGACCGCGGCGAGGATCGCCGGGTGCCGTCGCAGCACGAACGGCGCGTG
>Ga0070741_10015867_pt1 | contig 12679 bp, 7 predicted proteins | sample Coa_R1_4_FD_66440 | JGI IMG/M metagenome (GOLD analysis project Ga0070741, IMG submission 66440) | Surface soil microbial communities from Centralia Pennsylvania, which are recovering from an underground coalmine fire - Coalmine... | ecosystem: Environmental > Terrestrial > Soil > Unclassified ...
CTGGCTTCGTGCGCGGCGAGGTGGCGTTCAACGAACTCGACCGTCGGATCAACCAGCTTCAATACATGTCCAACAACAGCACCATGGGGTGGCTCTGCGCAGCTGAGCACGACATCGTAACGGTACCGTGTGAGTTCGTTGTTATCGCACGTGCTCCGCTTCAGGTTGACTGATACACTCTGAATCTCACGAAAATGCCGAATCAATTCCTCAAAGAATTCCGGATCGACTACAAGCTCTTTCTCCAGCTCGATTGCGCGCGCAACCCGATCGCGCAGAGTTCCGATACGAACCTCGGGACCGGACCTCGCGACCTGCACGGATGCATGGAACGCGGAGAGCAGCCTCAGATTTCGTACATCGCCGATATAGATCGACCCTCCCGGTGATAACTGGTTCAGTGCAGACTGTATGGTTGTATAAAGGTAGTCCTCGCTCGGAAAATATTGAATCACGGAGTTCAGAACGATTGTGTCAAATCGGCATTGCCCCGCTGGATTGGCGCTTACGGCTTCACCATGCGTGAATTTCACGCGTTCAAATTCGGGGCGACCTCGGACCCACCGCTGTAGTCGCTCTATTGCCTCGGAGGATATGTCAGTTCCCCAATAGAGATCACAAGTCGGTGCCAAATGCCGCATCAACAGCCCTAAACCACATCCTACCTCTAACATCCTACGCGGCCGGAGCGCTCCGATCCGCGCGACGGTCCGCTCTACCCACTCGCGCATCTCCCTCTCAGAGAGAGGCCGCCCTGTGTAACTGCTGTTCCAACCAGCAAAACTCGGCTCATCACTGTCTGAAGCGTAAGTCTCCTCGTACAAGCTTCTCCACTGTTGCACAATGTGCGCGCCAGACTCTCCCGCGTCCCTATCCAGTGCGGATCTCACTCCTGCCATATCAGCGGTTACATAAGCGGCCAGTCGCTTTTCCCCTATATCGTTCTCCCTGACCATGACAGCCGCTTCTTTCACGCCCGCGTGCCGCCGGAGATGCCCCTCAACTTCTCCGAGCTCAATTCGAATTCCATGGAGCTTTATCTGACCATCGCCTCGCCCGAGATACTCCAGCGCGCCGTCCGCCCTGAGTCGTCCGAGGTCTCCGGTATCGTACATTCGCGTTCCAACGGCCGAAGAGAACGGATCCGCGACAAAGCGCTCGCATGTGAGATCCGGGCGCTTCCAATAGCCTCGCCCTACACCTACTCCGCCAATGAAAAGATGTCCCTGCTCACCGGGCAACAACGGCTCTTTGGTATCGCTCAGCACATGCATCTGAGTATTTGCAATTGGGAAGCCGATAGGGACACGCTCCTGGCCTTCTCCTGCTCCGCACTCCCAAGCGGTAACGTCAACCGCAGCTTCGGTCGGGCCATAAAGATTGGAGAGTGCCGCGGCTGGAAATCGTTCGAAAAACTTACTTTGCAGACCTACAGGAAGCTCCTCTCCACTACAAACCACGTGTCGCACAGTAGGACACCTGCCAGGCTCGTGAGTGTCCAGGAACAGCTGAAGCATGGACGGAACGAAGTGGAGTGTTGTGACTTCCGAATCTTCTATCAACTCCATCAGGTACCGTGGATCTCTGTGTCCTTCCGGGCGCGCGACAACTAAACGCGCTCCTGTCATCGTCGTCCAAAAGAACTCCCAGACGGAGACGTCAAATCCAAACGGTGTCTTCTGCAAAACCCGGTCTTCTGGACGGAGCCCATATTGATCCTGCATCCATACAAGCCTGTTGATCACTCCCCCATGCTCGTTCATCGCGCCCTTGGGGTTTCCCGTTGATCCGGAGGTGTAGATTACATAGGCAAGACTACGCGGATGAAGCCCAATGGCCGCCGGACTAATATTTTCTGACGAATAGCGGGAGAGTACGCGCCTTGTTTCCTCTATCACGACAGCCTGCGACGCGGATGTGGATAAGCGACCCTTCAGATGGTCCTGCGTCAAAATCAGTTGTGGGGCGCAATCGGCTAACAGGTATTCAAGACGGCCCTTAGGATGGCTAGGGTCGATGGGCACATAGGCCGCCCCAGCCTTGAGGATCCCAAGCAGGCTGACCACCATGTCAATGCAGCGCTCCATGCATACAGCGACAAGAGTCTCCGGGCCTACCCCTCGCTCTCGAAGAAAGTGGGCTAGCTTGTTCGCGGACTCGTTGAGCGCATGATAACTCAAGGTCTGGCGCTCGTATTCCACAGCGACCAGGCTCGGACTCCGCTTAGCCTGCTCCTCGAAAAGTTGATGCAGGTATTTGACCTGCCTCGATACAAGGCAGAGTGCACGATCAGCAGGTCTCGTGCGCTCACTTTGGCTCTCGTCCGATTCGACTGCAGCGTCATCCAAAAGAGATACGGCCGCCATTCTCGACCTCACTCTCTCCATATCCTTGGCCTCCTGTAGACGGGCATTCACGCATTTGTCTGAAGTGGCAACAGCCCACAACGCGACTCGACTCGGCACCGGCTAAGTGAGTCAATTCGTCCTTGGCGAGGACCTTCTCACATAACACTGCACAATGTCATCAGTACTCCAGCAGTGCATGGCAGCACCTCCCCCTCGCGACGTTATCTCTCTTGCTGATCTTTTCAAGTACATCGACTCCTTTAGACTTCGGACTTCTCGCTGCAGGCAAGGTAACCAAACCGCGCTATGCTCGAGTTCAAGACTCCATGGGAGCGCCGTGAGCCGCGAAGTGTACACACCATTGAGCCGCCGATGCACTCAAAGAATGTTTGACATTCTTCTTTCACAATTTGGTTCGCGCTAATGTATCTAATCTAAGCAGGGGAAGATATTTGTATGCACGCCTCATCCTGAGCCAAACGTCCAACTGCATTGCAAAACGCGTGCATAGACATCTAGATTTTGAGGGCAACGATGAGTGACTTTCCTTTTTTTCGACAGGATTTTTAATGGCTTACGTGGATCTGCCACGCCTGTTGATTATTTCTCGCTCTGTGTCTGTAGCAAACATCGTCCGGGGTCTGGTAGTCCAACGTCTGGTGAGGGCTGTGCCTGGTGTTGCGTAAATCGAAGTAATCCGTCAGTCCTCGTCGCAACCGGATGCTACCCTAGTGCGCATGTACGTAATTACTTTCGCATTTCACAAAGTTTGATATCCATCGGAACAGCTGTTTAGCTTGGACGCACGCGCAGAGGCCCGATGAAGTGTCCGCTACGGGATGGAGCAACCCCGACGGTAAGGCGATAAAAAAACCGTGCTCCGGTTTGAGTCTTGTATTCAACAGGACGCCGGCCTGCTGCCGCGCACGAGAGTTCGAAATCCTGGCGAGCCAGGGGCAGGGCAGCTGGGAGAGTACCTCGCGCGAGCTAGTACCTTGTCAGGAAACCCAGGCACTGCCTGGAGTACATGCCGATGGCAATCTCCGCCTGATTCCCAGCGCACTTTCCAGGCCGCCCTCCAGGTAGGCGTTGCCCACGTTGGTCACCGCCTGGTATCAACGTTCGATCCCAGGAAAGACTTTTCTGCCAGGGTACTAGTGTTTGACAACCAGAATATCCACTCCCCCCTTCTCAAGGCCGTGTCTGAATTCTATTTCGTCTCTGATGTACCCCAAGTCGTAAACGATAAACATGATTTGTCGATAAGCCAAAGAATAGGCACGAATGTCGGCGTTAATCTCATCGACTACTTCTCGTACCCGCGCGGATGTTGTTATCAACTTGATCTCGATCGCCAGTTGCAACTTGTGGACAATAAAGTCAGGAACGACTTCCTTGACAGAGACTTTAACCCTACCGACCTCACGATCATAATCCTGCCCTTTCTGCATTCCCCTTCCGATTAGCAGTTGCTCGACTGAGTCCTGAACATCGCGCTCGACCTTAGGCACTCTGAAAATTGCGGGGCGAAGACGGGTCAGAAAGAAATCTCTCAACGCAGTGTACGCCTGCTTTTCGTGCGGCGCTGTTGTCTGCGAGGGTATATCTACCTGGAGTTCTTCCGCAGGCAACTCTGCGATGCACTCGCGAATGATCCAATCGGGCAATCGGCACTTCGTGCCTACCCGCCAAATCGCGGCGGGAGTGTCCGCGGGGCCTCTCTTCTGGATCAGCTCACCGTCCTTGTAGCCCTTCCGAGTATAGGCAGGAGCAGCAACATAGGCGCCGTATACCAGCGTTTGGCCGCTGACGTGCTGCCTCACCCTGAGGCTGTACCTATCGCATCGGCCATCGAAAAGCGCCTGCACGTGCCGTGCTTCGTCCATGCCTTCAAACGAGTCGCCGCTCGCGCTGGCAATCGTCGGCCACTCCGCCGTGCGGATCCTTACAGGCTCGCGGTCTGTGAGCGTGATGGTGAGAAACGCGGTCTCGGTCGTCAATGTCGTATCCCCGACACCCTGTTTGGCACGGATAGCGGACGTGCTGGATGTCTACACACGGTCCGACAGTGCAGAACGCCCCGTGATCTGCGTCGACGAGAATCCGGTTCCGCTCATTTCCAATAGAACGTCCAGTCTAACCAAAGGCTCCCGAACCCTAATCACCCGGAGCAGTTGAAAGGAATGTTTTGCTGATGAAACATAGCCTCGACTGAGGAAAGCACTCACGACATTCTCGAGCTCTCCTACAGTCGCAGCCCGTTCAAACAGTAACTCAACATCCCGTGTGCCGGGTGACTAATCGTCCCCCCGATTTAGGATGTACGGCTACCATCCTCCAATGACGACAAAAGGCTTACCCGTTTCAATAGCGATTCCGGCAGCATCGCAAAGAATCCCACGCGTCGACAAATCCGGATGGGAATAAACCATGATATCCACACGCCAATGTGGCAATGTTCAGGAGTTTACCCAACAACGAGGCTGAAAAAGGTCCCTCACGCACGCTTGGGCATGGAAACGACGACCCGCAACAAAGGGCTTCAGGGCGTGCTTACAATCAGGCGAAACAGCGGTTCGGTTAAGGCCTGCCTGCGTGTGAGGGAACCAAGCTTTTTGGCGCTGAAGCTGAAGACGCGAGACTCGCAACGCCCTGTAGATCACTTAGAATCGTGCGTCCGGCGGACCAGAAATAGTATGCCGACAGCAGCGCTACGATTGACATCATCAGCATCGCGTATCTCAGTGATTCTGCGCCAAGTGCCGGTTTCAGCAGATCGCTCACGATACCCACTATCTGTGGTCCGACGCCCGTGCCAACCAAGTTCGCCAAAAACATGACTATCGCAAACGTTGTAGCACGCATCTCGTCTGCCACGAGACGCTGGAGAAGGCTGAAGGTGGGGCCGAAAAAGACGCTAAAGAGTACCACCTCTGGCACCAATGCGGCCAAGCTCAGGGCCTTGTTGGGCAAGAGTAGAAACAATGCGAAGCAAGGTACAATACACGCTGTCATGATCGCGCTGAGCGACAGCTGTGCACGCTCATTGTCTGCAAACCAACGTGTGGCGACGTGTCCTCCGATAAGGATCCCTGCCACACCCCCTACACCAAAGATCAGGCCCATCGCGACACCTAGCTCTTCCATCTGCATTCCGTGACTACGCATTAGGAATGCGGCGTACCAGGGCCCGAGTCCGCCCGCAGTACTGTATAGAAGAACCAGAGCAACGGTCAGACGACGTAAGGACCGCTGTTTCCAGAGCGTCTCTAGAACTGCAGAGATGGAGGGCAGCTTTTTAATGGAACCGTGAGCATCAACAGCCTGCGTTCCAGCTCGGGGCTCTACAACCGTGAATTTGACTAAAAGCGCTGCGGGAACAGCCGGGGCACCTAAGACAAAGAATGCCATTCGCCATCCATAGAACCCACTTAGCCAACCGCCGGAAATCAGACTAATTAGCGAGGCCAGAGGGCCGGCCAGTAGGTATATGGACATCGCCCGAGGACGCTCGGCTGACTTTTTGTAGTAGTCGCCAACCAGGGAGTATGTCGTCGACATGCAGCCCGCCTCACCAATCGCCGCAACTATTCTGGTCACCACCAACTGCGAAAAATCGCTCACAACCAGGTTGAGCATCATCGACAGGCCCCACAGACCGATGGACACGGCGACGATGGTGACGCGATTTCCAGCGTCGGCCCACCGTGCCATCGGGACGCCAAGGGCGGCGTAAAACAAGGCAAACGCGATGCCAGTGACGAACCCCACCTCCGTGTCTGAAAGGGCGAGATCCGACTTAATGGGCTGGACCAGCAGAACTATCAGGGATCCGTCCAGGTTGTTCAGAGTGTATACGAGGGTGAGGCACGCTAAGACGTAGCGCCGATAGGACCCAGTAAATCGCGTCGTCATTGCGTTTTCGCTAGGGCCAGAAAGGTACGTTCTCAGCTGGCCCCATCACAGATTTCAGCCCATGATTGAGCGCCGGAGACCAAGCGGTAGCATGGGTCTCCCCAGGAAATATTCTGGCCTCAAATTCCAGTCCGCGGACTCTGGAATCAAGTATGAATCGAGCCAACTGTGCACACCCGCTGACGAGACCGGTTCCTCTCTTGAACTCCTCAAGCTCTCCGACCGATAGAAAAACCTTTGCATCGAGCCGCTCGGAGGAGCGCAGCCACTGCTCGGCCATCTCAATGGCAAAGTTCCTGCCGCCATAGCACGTGCCCGGACTCCCTAACACATATTTCTTGAAGGTGTCAGGTTTCGTAAATAATGTGTATATGCCGAATGTCGCTCCGGCGGAGTATCCAAAGTAACTACTATCGCCAGGGATCGTAGCAAATCTTTTGTCCACAGCAGGCATCAACTCCTGGCGGATGAAAGCTAGAAATTCCTGCGCGTCAGTCGTTTCAGTAATCGCCGATAGATCGTCTACATCGCCGATGAGTGGTGCATGCGACAGTGACTCGATCGCGCCCTTCAAGAAGCTTCGTTGATCGTGAGTGTAAAGATCACGCATCCGCAACAAATTGGCCGATCTGGGATTCCCGTATCCGATACAAACAAATATAACTCGCGGAATTTCACCATGATCCTGGAGAATTCTCAGCGAATTCGCCAGTCCGTCGAATAGATATTCACTATCTGTGGCATACAGAACCGGAAATCGTTCGGAGCCGTCAGCTCGACTCACCGGAGTCAACACCCTCATCGTAAATGTTTGACAGACGATCCTGGAATCAATGACCAGCTCGGTGACATGGGAATGGGCATACACCAAAAATATATCTCCCGCGGCGGTTCCGTCGGATTTTGCGGTGAACTTACTGGACTAAAAGACTCGATCTATGGAGAGCCCGTACGTCCTCGGCTGTATGTAAATGAAGGCATTTTGGGGATAGTAACCAAGACCGCCGTTCAGAACGCCCCGAATATCCGCGACGTTATTTACGTACATCCTGACCGTCCAGTCGGCGCTGCGTGCGCCAAAATGTAGGTCCGTCTTGGTATACGCCGGATAGTCCTGACGCGTCGCATCACTCATAAAGATACCCTTGCGGTCCCCCACATAACTTGCCGCTGCCCCAGCGAAACCCGTCCACGCATTGCTAAGCCGAAAGTCATCGTCGATCGACAAATTGCCGGTCACGCGACTGCTGAACGGAAGACGGTCACCAGAGGCTCCATAAGTGCCTGCACTATCCGCAGGCAATGGCTGCGTTAGTTCTGCTCTGTTTAAAGCAAGCCATGCCGCAACCTTCAGTCCATCTACTGGCCTCGCCGCAATTGAAAGCTCGACTCCTTCGCTCTTTGCGCGACTACCATTGCCTCCATAGTCCTGGTTTATCTGAAGATCAACCAGAGTCAACTGTATGTCTTTCCAGTCAATGTAATAAAGTGAGCCGTCGAACGACAACATGTGGTCTAGGAAATCGCCTTTGACCCCCACTTCATAGTCATACGTTTTGTCCGGATCGTAGGCGGGTGGTACTCCAACAGCGGTATTCGGGCCGCCAGCGCGATACCCAGACGCAAACCTCAGATACACCATCAAGTCCGGAGAGAATTGATACTTTGGGGTAACCAAGTAGGTAACAGGATTTGCGGATGACTTCACCATCGGGATGACACTTATTGGAGAAGCTTCTCCCAGGAAAAAAGTCACATAGGGACCTACGTCGCTCTGCTGGTACGTCTGGCGTAAATTACTGCCTCTTGCACCTACCTGAACGTCAAACTTGTCAGTAAAGTGATACGTGAGATCTGCGAATCCCGCAAATTCCCGGTAGGTCGATGGGAAGCTTTCGGCGTCCCACACTCCAACTACACTGCCATTCGAGCTTTCCGCGAGAATGTCGTCGACAAAGACCGAATTCTCATGTGTAAAGAAGCCACCCAGAAGCCATTCGAATGCCGACCCTATCGACCCGGAAACCCGAAACTCCTGTGAAAACTTGTAAGTGGTGTTGTTGCCTGTTATTGGAGTTCCGTACACGCCATTGAACTGTTGTGCGGTGAAGGGCCCATAAACTGAAGTCAGATCATAAGAATCGCTAAGATGATTTACGTTGTACCCGGTTACCGATGTCCACTGGATGCCTGAAAAGCTGCCAGAAAGGGTCGCACTGAATACCTGTACTCTGCGATCATATCGGCCCACTCCGGGAAGATAGCCTTGTTGCAGCCCCGACAAGGAATAGTTTTGCTGAAATCCAGTAAGACCGCTGCCCACATCCACTTCGGAAGACCCGTTCCCTTCAATGTTCTGAATCAACGCAGTCAGCTTTGCGGAGAAAAGGTCGGATGGCCGCCATAACATCGAAAAGAGACCGCCGTAAGCGTTGTCCTCATTGATTCCGTGGGTACCCAAAAAGGGATTGGAGATATAACCCGGATCCCGCCTCGCAAACAGACTCGTGCGAAGCGCAAGATCATCGCTCAATGGCAGGTTGATTGAGCCGTGGACGCCGTATCCGGCTTCGGCTCCGTCCTGAACTCCAGACACACTGGCTTGCAGGTGTCCATGAATACCGTCCGTCGTAGGATCCTGTGTGACGAATTTCAATAGCCCGCCCATGCTGCTGGCGCCATAGAGTGTGCCCTGTGGTCCCCTCAGGACTTCAATCCGTTTCAAATCGCCGGGATCTATGTCAGGGACTACCAAGCCGCCACCCTGGCCCTGAGACGATCCAAAGGGGACGTCATCGACCGTTATGCCCACTGCCGGGTTACCCACTCCGGTAGTAATTCCACGAATCGATATAATCTGATACGAAAGCGAACTGGGCATGACGTTCAGACCTGGGATACTCGAGTAGTAGTCGCGGATCAGCACTTGGTTGCTCTCGACTAGTGTGTCCGCGCTGATGGCCGTGACAGGCACTGGTACATTTTGCAGACGCTCTTCGCGCTTCTGTGCGCTCACGACAACTTCAGGCAGAGCCTGAGTAGTCGACGCACTCTTTGCGCTCACGTCGTCATACGACGAGGCTCCTGCGTCGGTTTTGCCATACCAGATCGCTTTCTCGACATCTTCGTCTTTTCCTGTCGTGGAATTCTTCGATGACTTGGGCATCGCCCTGCTTGGGTCAAGAACTCGGATTCGGTTTCCTTCCGATGAGAATGTGAGTCCGGAACCGCGCAGGATTTCGGCAAGAGCAGCCCGTGCACTCAAATTTCCGCGTACGCCTCGAGTGATCTTGAAGTTCACGGTCGAGGTGTTGATCATGACCGTCATGTTTGCCGCAACACCCCAGTCGATGAGAGCCTCTTCGAGTTGTGTGTTTTCCGGGATGTTAAGGTAGATCTCTTGATCCAAAGCGCCAAGTAAAGGGGCAGATAGCGCGGGGAGACTGATGCTCTGTAAGAGCAGTCCGCTTGCAATTGCCGCCTTTAGTGAAAGCAGTAATTTTCCAAAAAAGGTCCGGGGCGCAACGGTTGGGCAGTAGGTGCATGGATTCATTTCTTTGTTACCACAATTTTCCCCGCGACGATGTATGAAAGCCCTGCAGGGGTAACTTATTAGCTGAGTGAGTGGGTGCATAGGCGCTCGGTTGCTCGCCCGGCCGATTCTGTTCCATCTGTATCATTGACGTGAGTCCGCCCTTCGGACAGCCGTTGCGCGGCGCACTCCCGAATGTATGACGAACAAGCACCGGTAGTTCGACACGAAATTGCAACAAATACCTGAGGTGCAGCGTCGCCCCTCGAAGACGTCCAGATGATCCGACGGGAGGTAGTGATCCCTTTCAAAATCCACGCGGTTGGATCCAGGCACTTCAGCCGACGGCTCAACTTGGCATCCGGGTGCATTCTCCGCGACCGAGGTACATCACGCCGGTATGTGTCCCTCAAACCACGAAACTACGCGAGCTGCGAAATCAATAGCTGCAGGCAGCTTTCTGATTCCATGCCCCTCCTCCGGGTAGCTGAGCAGGACAGACTCAACCTTGTTCTCGAGTAATGCACTGTGAAACTGCATAGCCTCGGTAGGGGGCGTACATCGATCAAGTAGTCCGCATATGTTGAGTGTGGGGGTTCTTACCCTATTGGCATACATTATTGGACTACGCTGAAAATACTTTCCCCCGGGATTCGTGTAGCTGTCCGAAAGAAAAAGCTTGACGAAATGCGGTATGTTAGAGAGCAAGTGCTCAGTCACCTGGTTCGTATGGGGCGCAATCGCGACAGCGGCGGAAAACCTCCGGTCTTGGGTGATCAACCATGAAGTCATGAATCCGCCATAACTGCCGCCCATAACACCCAACCTGGATACGTCTATAATGCCCTTCTGTAGAAGGGCATCAATTCCTGACAGGTAATCGTGAGTATCCGCTCCCCCGATATCTCCCACTACCTTACGAATGAACTCTTGTCCTCGCCCGGAGCTGCCACGCGGGTTCGGTAGAAATACGGCGTAGCCTCGCTCGAGTAGCATTGGGAGAACGGCCCCTCTTCCCAGCCAGGAGGGTCTCCAGAGCGCCACTGGCCCCCCATGAATGTTCATGATCATCGGCAGCGGGGACTTCTTCTTCGGCTTGATCAGCCATCCCTGAATGTCCAAGCCATCAAGCGAGTTCCACATTAGTGGAACGACGCATTCGACCGCTTTCAGATGGTCGAATGGGCCCCATGCGAAGGAAGTAATCGCTCGGTATTGGCGATTGCGAATAACGGAGATCTGAGGGGGACTCAAGAAACTCTCTCCTCCGAGAACGCAGTCACCGAGCTCGTTTAACCCAGAGACACTTGCGTAGCGACCTCCAGTGGAAATCTCCTGGCTAGCCCAAACCTCAGAAAGCCTTCCTGCCCCAGTATCATACAGGGCAATTACCGTAGAGAGGCCGCGGTGTCCTGCGGCTAGCAGCAACCTATCCGACCTCCATTCAGTGTGCGTTATATCAACTTCGTGGGTATCGATGCGGGTAACCTGGCTGGAACCGACATCGATCAAGAGTAGACTTCCGGCCACAATCCAACGATCACTGCAAACCGCTTCCACGATTGCAACAGTCTTCCCTGTTGGTGAGGCAGACAGGCATCCCAATTGATCCCTGGGCACATACAGTTCACGAACTCTCAGGGTCGCGATTTCCGTAATCACCAGGTGCGCGGTATACCAGCATCCCTCATCGGGCTCGGGTGACGACACCGAGACGACGTGGTCGTCACCGCACCAGGTGGCTTCCCATGTGTTCTGGGACTGGATTGCCAGACACCGCACTTGATTTGTGGCGACTGTATATATCCACACTCGACGCCACCGATAACTCTCCCTACCTGTCTCCACCTGCGGCATCCACGACGGAATTCCTTCGGGTAGCTGCTCGCTTCTTACTGCTCCCTGGCCGCCGGCAATGTCTGCTCCATGTCCGGCAACCCCGAGGAGCACTCTCTTTCCGTCTGGAGACCAGTGAAGATATTCCACCCAACCGTCCACGTGCGGCGTCGATCGGGTAAGTCCTGTCTGTGGGTCTAGAATGTAGAGTTGGAAGTCACCAGCTCGATGTCGATCAGAGAGGAATGCAAGATGTCTCCCATCGGGCGAATACTTAGGTGACCTATCGGAATTTTCTCCTGAAGTCAGGATTTGGGTGACTCCGGACCCCAGATCAACCTGGCACACCCGCGTCGTGGGGGGGCCTTGAAGTTCGTTTGTTACGACACCTGAAAAAACGGCATGCCTGCCGTCGGGTGAACTACGAATTTCAGAGATATCTGTGATCTCTCGAGTACCAGGCTTCCTGATGTCCGCAAAGATTCGTTCCGCTTCCGCGTATAATTTCGTATCACGAATGTCCCGCTGCACAGTCGTCCCTATAGCTATCTATCTTTGACCACGGCATTCGAGGCCACGAGAGCCACGAACATATTCGGAGAGTTGAGGCACAACATGTCTTGGCCTATCAAGATCTCATAGCTGCCCTCGCGCGCACAATCCTCCGACGATCTTAACCGAGGTGGCAAGTGGTCGGCCAACTGCTAGGGCTAGCCATCCTTGAGCTCGCGGCATCTCGCCGGCGAAACGCATCGGGAAGCATTTTATTAAGTAGTTCTTATCATCTGATACGAACGAGATGACTTCGATTCCCTCTCACTGTATGCCGGATCAAATCTTGGCTTCCTCCTCGGAGATGGCCGCCATGCGCGCTTCGCGCCGCTCGAGCCCCTCGGTTACAAATTGCGCCGGCCCTTTCAGCCGGTCACTTTGATAGGGTTAGAGGGAGCCCGTTCTCGTAGTTGTAATAGTGAAACCGCAGCGTGGCGTGCTCGACACACAGGCCCGGGGGTATGTTGAACGCGATTTCCTGGTCCCTGCTCTCGCC
>Ga0070741_10015868_pt1 | contig 12678 bp, 12 predicted proteins | sample Coa_R1_4_FD_66440 | JGI IMG/M metagenome (GOLD analysis project Ga0070741, IMG submission 66440) | Surface soil microbial communities from Centralia Pennsylvania, which are recovering from an underground coalmine fire - Coalmine... | ecosystem: Environmental > Terrestrial > Soil > Unclassified ...
CGTTCTTCGCCTTCAACGCCAACGACCACGGCGCCCGCGTCGCCTTCGGCATGCTCCCCGGCCCCACCGTCATCGCCGCCGAAGGCAAGGGCTCACCACCCCTGGTCCGCCTCTTCCCCTTCTGACAAGCGCGCAGCCCGAGAGTTGGGCCGTTACTGCTGCGCGAGCCGGACAAACGGCACGAGTCGCCGCAGTAACGGCCCACTTCGTCGCGATCGGCCCGATCAAGGCTCACTGCGGCGCGCGGTCGGCGCGTCTGGCGGCGAGGCCGGTGCGGACCGCCTGGGCCGGGTGGGCGCGGCGGAGGGCGGCGGGGTGGCGGACGGCGAGGCGGGTGACGGTGAAGGCGGTGTGGGCGAGGGACGCGGGAGCGAGCAGGCCCGGCCAGCCGCGGTGGCGGGCGACGGTGCCGAGGCGGTTGCGCAGTGACTGCGACTCGGTGAACGTCGGCTCGCCGGTGGCGACGCCGCGGCGGTGCACGGCGCGCGCGGACGGGACGTAGGCGAACTCCCACCCGTGGGCGCGGGCGCGCCAGCACAGCTCGACGTCGTCCCAGTAGACGAACACCCAGTCCCACCAGGGGTCGGGGCCGAGGTCGTCGAGCATCGCCCGGCGCCACAACGCGGCCGCGCCCGACACACCGAACGGCGCTGACCCGGCGACGACCGCGTCGGGCGACGCGCCGCCGTCGCGCTCGCGTGCGGTGTACGCGCGCGTCAGCTCGATGCCGGTCGAGTCGACCGTGCCGCCGGGTCGCACGAGCAGCCCGGTGGCGGCGCCCACCCGGGGCGACGCGTCCAGCGCCGCGACCAGCGCGTCGACGTACCCGGGCTGCAACACGGCGTCGGCGTTGAGGCTCAGCAGGTAGGGCGCCGTCGCCGCCGCGTGGGCCTGGTTCATCGCCGGCGCGTAGCCGACGTTGGTCGGATTGACGACGACGTCGACGCCGTCGAGCCCGGCCGCGACCGTCGCCGTGCCGTCGGCGGAGGCGTTGTCGATCACCAGCACCCGCCCCACCGCGTCGCCCTGTGCCCGCAGCGCGGCCACGCACGCTGGCAGGTCGCCGGCCGCGTTGTAAGTGACGATCGCCACGTCGACGGATGGGCGATGGGCCACGACCGGGCAACCTACCGGCTCGACGCTCATAGGCTGCGGAGATGATCGTGGCGCTGGCTGGTGGCGTGGGTGCGGCTCGCATGCTGCGCGGGATCCTCGCGGTGGTCCCGCCCGAGCAGGTGACCGCCGTCGTCAACACGGGCGACGACATCGTGCTCCACGGCCTCCACGTGAGTCCCGACCTCGACACCGTCACCTACACCCTGGCCAACGCCATCAACCCCGAGACGGGCTGGGGCCTGGTCGAGGAGTCGTGGCAGGCGATGGCGGCCCTCGAGCGCTACGGCGGGCAGACGTGGTTCCGTCTCGGCGACAAGGACCTGGCCACGCACATGTTCCGCACCCAGCGCCTGGGCGAAGGCGCCACCCTGAGCCAGGTCACCGCCGAGATCACCGCCGCGTGGGACCTGGGCCTGCGCGTCCTGCCCATGTCCGACGACCGCGTCGAGACGCGGGTCACCGTCTGCCGACCCGCCGGGAGTACCGAGATCGGCTTCCAGGACTACTTCGTCGGCCACCAGCATTCGGTGCCCGTCGAGTCGGTGCGGTTCGCGGGCGCCGAGACGGCGACGCCCGCACCCGGCGTGCTGGAGGCCATCGAACAGGCGGAGCGGGTCGTGATCTGCCCGTCGAACCCGATCGTCTCCATCGGCCCGTTGCTGGCGGTCCCCGGCGTGCGCGCTGCCGTCGAGGCCCGCCGTGACGCGGCTGTCGCCGTGTCGCCGATCGTCGCCGGCGCCGCTCTCAAGGGACCGGCCGACCGCATGCTCACCGAGCTGGGCCACGAGGCGACGGTCGTGGGCGTGGCCCGGCTGTACGCGCCGCTGGCGAGCACCCTGGTCATCGACCACGCCGACGCCGCCCTCGCCGACCAGGTCGAGACCGCCGGCATGCGGTGCGTCGTCACCGACACCATCATGCGCGGTCCCGCGGAGGCGGCGGCGCTGGCCAAAGTCGTGCTCTCAACGTGATGGCCTCCTGATGCCCGCGCTCACGATCATCCCCGTCGAAGGCATCGGCGAGGTTGCACCCGGCGACAACCTGGCCGACCTCATCGCCGCGCACGCGGAGCTGCAGGACGGCGACGTCGTCGTCGTCACCCAGAAGATCGTGTCGAAGGCCGAAGGCCGACTGGTGCCGATCGACCCCGACGACCCGCTCAGCCACAAGGCGCTGGTCGAGCAGGAGGCAGTCCGCGTGCTGCGCCGTCGCGGCGACCTCATCATCACCGAGACCAGCCACGGATTCGTGTGCGCCAACAGCGGTGTCGACCTGTCGAACGTCGAGCAGGGTTTCGCCGCCCTCCTGCCCGTCGACTCCGATCGCTCCGCCCGCCGCATCCGCGACGGGCTCAGGGGCAAGGCCAACGTCGACGTGGGCGTGATCGTTTCCGACACGTTCGGCCGCGCCTGGCGCCGGGGCCTCACCGACGTCGCCATCGGTTGTGCGGGCATCGCCGCCCTCGTCAGCCTGCAGGGCACCCCCGACGCCCTCGGCCGCATCCTGCAGGTGACCGAGGTCGCCGTGGCCGACGAGCTGGCGTCGGCCGCCGAGCTGGTCATGGGCAAGTCGAGCAGCGTGCCCGTCGCCATCGTCCGCGGCGTGGACCCGACGTGGTTGCGGGACGCCAGCGTGCGCGAGGAACTGGTGCGTCCCCCCGCCGAAGATCTCTTCCGCTAATCCTCCGGCCCGCGCTCGCGGAACCAGTCGAGGACGGCGCGGGTGCCGTCGGTGAGCGACGTCCACGGCTTCCAGCCCAGCTGGATGGCAGCCCGGCCGGGGTCGAGCGCCGACCGCAGCAGCTCGCCGGTGCGGGCGGGGGCGGACAGCGCGGGCTCGTCCACCCCTGCGACCCGCGCCATCGTCAGGTACAGATCGTTGACCGACGTCTCGACACCGGTGCCGACGTTGAGCACGAGCCCGCCGCCCTTGGCCGCCGCCCGGGCGAAGGCGTCGACGACGTCGTCGACGAACACGAAGTCACGCGTCTGGTTGCCGTCGCCGAAGATCGTGCAGGGCTCTCCCGCCAGCAGCTTGCCGGCGAAGATGGCGACGACGCCCGCCTCGCCGTGCGGGTCCTGGCGGGGCCCGTACACGTTGGCGAGGGCCAGAGATGTGAACTCGAGCGAGTACAGCTGCCGGTAGGCGACCAGGTAGTCGCTCACGGCTTTCTTGGCCACGCCGTACGGCGACAATGGCTGCTGCGGGTGCGACTCCTTGACCGGCAGCTCGGACGGCGGCGGGTCGCCGTAGATCGTGCCGCCGCTTGACGCGAACACGACCTTCTGGGCGCCGCCCTGGCGTGCCCCCTCGATGACGTGGAGGCTCCCGACGACGTTGATCTCGGCGTCGTAACCGGGCCGTGCCACCGACACGCGCACGTCGGCTTGAGCGGCGAGGTGGAACACGACTTCGGGCCGACGGCGGGCGATCACGTCGACGACGTCCTCGCTGCGGATGTCGATCTGGTGGAACGTGACCCGGTCCCGCTGCTTGCGGGCATCGGCCAGGTTGGCGAGGTTCCCGGTCGAAAGGTCGTCGATGACGTCGACCGAGTGACCCTCGGCGAGCAGGCGGTCGACGAGCGTGGAGCCGATGAAGCCCGCCCCTCCTGTGACCAGCGTGCGCACGCCCGCCTTCTTAGCCGACTCTCAGCCGACCTCGACGATTGCGTCGGTGTCGACGATGCAGCGGCGGAGCACGGCACCCGGGTCGACGACGGCGCCGGCGAAGACGACCGACTCCGTCACCTCGGCCGCGGCGCCGATGCGGGCGCCCGCTCCCACCACGGCGTCGGACACGACCGCAGTGGGGTCGATCTCCGCCCCCTCGCCGACGAGCACCCCCTCGCCGCGCAGGTCGAGGTTGGCCCGCAGGAAGGTGGACGGCGTGCCGGCGTCGACCCAGTAGCCCTCGGAGGCCAGGGCGAACAGCCCGCCGCAGTCGACGAGAGCCGGGAACGTCTCCCGCTCGATCGACACCGGGTGCCCCTCGGGGATGGCGGCGATGACCGAGGGCTCGAGGACGTAGGTGCCGGCGTTGATGAGGTTGGTGGGGGCTTCGTCCTTGGGCGGCTTCTCGACGAACGCCTCCACCCGCCCGTCGTCGAACGTCGGCACCACGCCGAACGCCGACGGGTCGTCCACCGGCGTGAGGCTGATCGTGGCCTGGCCGCCCCGCTCGCGGTGGAACGCGACCAGGGCGCCGACGTCGAGGTCGGTGAGCACGTCGCCGTTGACGACGATGAACGTGTCGTCGATCCCGGCGAACCGGGCCGCGAAGCCGATGCCACCGGCCGTGCCCAGAGGCTCGGGTTCAACCGCGTACGTGATCGAGACACCCGCGCAGTGCCCGTCCGGGTAGGCGGCATGGAAGGCGTCGGGACGGTATCCCATCGACAGCACGACGTCGTCGACGTCGTGGGCGGCGAGGTGCGCGACCACGCGCTCGATCATGGGGACGTTGGCCACCGGCAGCAGCTGCTTCGGTGTCTTGTACGTGAGTGGCCTCAGCCGCGTGCCCTCGCCTCCGACGAGGACCACGGCCCTCACGGGGAGGACGTGGGCGGCGGCGCGGGTGCGACGGTGGTGGGCGTCGCACCGGGCGCGCTGGTGGGCGTCGCGCCGGGCGCGCTGGTGGGCGGAGTGCCCGCAGCGGTGGTGGGCGGCGTCTGCCCCGGGACCGTGGTCGTCGGCAGGTTCTCGGGGATCTTGCCTGCGTCGGGCAAGGTGGCCTTCGACGCCGGCTGCTTGAGGCTGGCGCCGCCATCGGTGACGAAGCCGAGGGCGAGCAGGCGGTCGTTCTTGATCAGGATCTTGTTCGGGTCGCCGGTGACCATCTTGCCCTTGTTGTCACCCGGGTCCCAGACCTTGGCGACCAGCTTGCCGGGCTTGCCGTCGGGGCACTTGTCGCCGTTGCGATAGGTCTTGTCGCCGGGATAGGTGATCGAGGTGCGGGTCAGCTTGAACCCGGGCTCACCCGACACGAACCGGCCCACAGTGGCGTGCTTGCCGGTGTCGAGGCTGTTCTGCGGCTCGACGTGGATGAGGCCGTCGGTGTGGGTGTGGATGCCGATGAGCGTCGGCGGCTGCTGCAGGTTGGGCTTGACCGTGCCGCAGATGTCGATCGAGTACGCGGTGTGCCAGTGGTCCTTCACGGTGGGGGGTTCGGCGGCGGCCTTGTTGACGTTGGAGCGGCTCATGACGATGAGCAACGTACCCACCACGACGACCACGAACAGGCTCGAGTACCAGCCCCACGGGGTGCGTCCCCGTGCGGTGCGACCACCACCGGTGCTGGCCGCACGGGAGACCTTCTTGCTGCTCGACGCCTTACCCATAGCTTGACGACGTTAGCGGACCCGGCGGGCCTCTATCGCTCGCCGGGCCACCTCCGCCGCGGCCCGCACGCCCACGCCGAGGGCCACGACGGGCGCCAGCAGGCGGTGGCTCGGGGTGGTCGACCGCCACCAGAACCGCAGCATGGAGCGGTGGTGGGCGACCACCATCCGGTAGGGCGCCCGGGCGGTCGAAACGCCCTGGACGTGCATGATGCCCACGCTCGGCTCGTACCCGGCGAACCAGCCGGCCCTCCCCAACCGCCAGCACAGGTCGACGTCCTCCATGTACATGAAGTACGCCTCGTCGAAGCCGCCGACGGCGTCGAAGGCCGGGCGGCGGGCGAGGAAGCACGCCCCCGACACCCAGTCGACCCGGCGGGCCTCGCGGTGGTCCCAGTCGAGCATGCGGTAGCGCCGGGTGAACCGGTTGTTGGGGACGAGGTCGACGAGGAACGCATGGCCGAGGGCGTCGGCCAGGTTCGGGAAGTGGCGGACCGACGGGTAGAGCGTGCCGTCCGGGTTGTCGAGCCGGGGCGCCACCAGGCCGAGCTGCGGGTCGCGCTCGAGGGCGGCGACGAGGCCCTTGACCAGGCCGGGCTCGACGACCGTGTCGGGGTTCAGCACGAGGACGTACGGCGTGGCGGTGGTGGCCACCCCCCGGTTGGCGGCGGTGCCGTAGCCGACGTTGCGGGGCATGCGTACGACGCGCGCCGCCGGGTCGGCGGCCGTCAGCGTCGTCAGCGAGCCGTCGGTCGACCCGTTGTCGACGACGACGATCGTCTCGATGCCCTCCCCGCGCAGGCTGCGGACGCAGTCGGTGAGAAGGCCGCCCGCGTTGTGGTTGACGACGACGGCGGCGACGTCGTCGGCCGCGTCGGTCAAGTGCCGAGGAGCTCGGCGAAATACGAGGCGGTGCGGGCCAGGCCCTCGCGGAGCGGGATCTCGGGTTGCCAGCCCAGCACCTTCTGGGCCAGCGAGATGTCGGGCTTGCGGCGGGCGGGGTCGTCGACGGGCAGGGCCTCGAACACGATCTCCGACGACGAGTTGGTGAGCTCGACGGCCAGCTGCGCCAGCTCGAGGATCGAGTACTCGTCGGGGTTGCCGATGTTCATGGGCCCGACGTAATCGGAGTCGAGCAGGGCGAGGAAGCCGCGCACCTCGTCGTCCATGAAGCAGAAGCTGCGCGTCTGGCTGCCGTCGCCGTAGACGGTGATGGGCTTGCCCTCGAGCGCCTGCACCACGAAGTTGGACACGGCCCGGCCGTCGTCGGGACGCATGCGCACGCCGTAGGTGTTGAAGATGCGGACGATGCGCACGTCGACGCCGTGGTAGCGGTGGTACGCCATCGTCATCGACTCTGCGAACCGCTTGGCCTCGTCGTACACGCCGCGGATGCCGATGGTGTTGACGTGGCCCCAGTAGCTCTCGGGCTGCGGGTGGATCTCGGGGTCGCCGTACACCTCGCTGGTGGAGGCGAGGAAGAACTTGGCGCCCTTGTCCTTGGCCAGGCCGAGCAGGTTGTGGGTGCCGAGGCTGCCGACCTTCAAGATCTGGATCGGGATGCGCTCGAAGTCGGCCGGCGAGGCCGGGCTGGCGAAGTGCATCACCGCGTCGACGTCGCCCGGCACGTGCACGAACTTGCTCACGTCGTGCTTCACGAAGATGAACCCTTCGCGCCCGAACAGGTGCTGGATGTTGTCGAGCCGGCCTGTGAGCAGGTTGTCGATGGCGACCACCTCGTCACCGCGCTCGAGCAGGCGGTCGCAGATGTGGGAGCCGAGGAAGCCCGCGCCCCCGGTGACCACGACTCTCATGGCGCCTCGCTTACGAACGGCGCTGTCATGACCGGCCGACACCCTCGTAGGTGAAGCCCTGACGCCGCAACGCAGCCGGGTCGAGGAGGTTGCGGGCGTCGACGATCACCGGCCGGGCCAGGGCGTCGTGCACCTTGCCGAAGTCGACCCAGCGGAACTCGTCCCACTCGGTGAGCAGCACCAGCACCGACGCGCCCTCACACGCCGCGTACGGGTCGTCGCACACCTCGATGCCCTCGAGCTGGCGCCGCACGGTCGGGTCGAAGGCGCGGACGGTGGCGCCCCGCTTGCGCAGACGGCTGATCACCTCGAGCGAGGGCGAGTCGCGCATGTCGTCGGTGCGGGCCTTGAACGTGAGGCCCCACACGGCCACCACGATGCCGTCGACGCTGCCCCCCGCCATCTTCTCGACCTTGGCCGTGACGCGCTCGATCTGCTCGTCGTTGACCTGGATCACACCCTTGAGCAGCCCGAAGTCGTACCCCGCGTCCTCGGCGATGTGCACCAGCGCCCGCGTGTCCTTCGGGAAGCACGAGCCGCCCCAACCGGGGCCGGGCTTCAGGAACTCGAAGCCGATGCGCTTGTCGTAGCCCATCCCGAGCACGACCTCGCGTACGTCGGCGCCGACCGCCTCACACAGGTTGGCCACCGCGTTGATGAACGAGACCTTGGTGGCGAGGAACGCGTTGGAGGCGTACTTGATGACCTCCGCCGACGCCGGGCTGGTAACGATGAGCGGGGCCTGCAGGTCCTCGAACAGCGACGCCACCCTGATCGCAGCCGCCTGGTCGTCGCCCCCGATCACGATGCGGTCGGGGTGCAGCGAGTCGTGCACGGCCGAGCCCTCGCGCAGGAACTCGGGGTTGGAGATGACCGACACGTCGTCGCGGCCGACGGCCTGCTCGACCACCCGGGTGGAACCGACGGGCACCGTCGACTTGTTGATGACGACGGCTTCGGGTTCGAGGACGGGGCCGATCTCGCGCGCCGCCTCCTCGATGTAGCTGAGGTCGGCCGACCCATCCGACGCCTGCGGAGTCGGCACGCACAGGAAGACGAACTCGGCGTCGGGCACGGCGTTGGCCGCGCCGAGGACGAACGACAGGCGGCCACCGTCGAGGCCCTCGCGCACCAGCTCCTCGAGCCCGGCTTCGAGGATCGGGATGCGGCCGCTCTGCAGCAGCGCGATCTTCTCCTCGACGATGTCGGCGCACACCACGTGGTGGCCGAGGTGGGCCAGGTACGCGCCGGTGGTGAGGCCGACGTACCCCGTTCCGATGACGGCAACCTTGCTCATTTGGTCGTCTCCGACGACGTGCTCACGGAAGCAACTCTTTCACCAGGCGTTCGAGCGGTTCGTGATGATCTGCGAGGAGTGGGAGCCCCTGCAGACGGAGGGCGGCGTTGTCGAGCACCGAGTTCGCCGGCCGCGGTGCGGGCCGGGCCGGAACGAGCTCGCTGGTGGCGATGGGACGGACCCGATCGGGATCCGCCCCGGACAGGGCCAGGATGTCACGGGCGAACTGGAACCACGTCGTCGCACCCTGGTTGGTGACATGGAACGTGCCGGGCAGCCGTCCGACCACGAGGGTGCGGATGGCGACGGCGAGGTCGGCGGTGAACGTCGGGCAGCCGTGCTGATCGTCGACGAACGAGAGGCTCTCGTGCTCACCGGCCAGGCGCAGCACCGTCTTGACCATGTTGGCGCCGTGCAGGCCGCACACCCACGACGTGCGGACGATCGTCGAGCCGGGATCGAGCTCCCGCTCTCCCCCCAGCTTCGATTGGCCATACACCGATAACGGGTTGGTGGCGTCCCACTCACGGTAGGGATCGGGCGACGTGCCGTCGAAGACGTAGTCGGTCGAGACGTAGCAGACGCGCGCCCCGACCAGCCGGGCCGCCTCGGCCACATGGCGGGTGCCCAGGGCGTTGACCGCGAACGCCCGGTCGGGGTCGCCCTCGCACGCGTCGACCGCCGTCCATGCCCCGGCATGGATCACGGCGTCGGGCTGGATCGTCGTGATCGCCTGCAGCACCGCGTCCCGGCTCGACACGTCGAGCTGGTCGCGGGCGAGGCCGATGACCTCGTGGTCCTGGAACGCGTCGATCAGATCGTGCCCGAGCTGACCGCCTGCGCCCGTGACGACGACGCGCATCTAGGGCTGTGAGCTCCAGGCGGCCTCTTCGACCACGGGGGCACGGCCCCGCAGTGGCTCCCACCAGTCGCGGTTGTTGGCGTACCACGACACGGTCTCCGTCAGGCCGTGGTCGAACGGGATGGTGGGCTCCCATCCCAGCTCGCGGCGGATCTTGGACGCGTCCAGCAGGTAGCGCCGGTCGTGACCGGGGCGGTCGGGGACGATCGTCTTGAGGCTGGCCGGCTTCTCGAGGGCGGCGAGCACGAGGTCGGCGATCTCCTCGATGCTCTTCTCCACGCCCGTGCCCACGTGGTACGTCTCGCCGACCTTGCCCTTCGAGAGCACGAGGTCGATGGCGCGGCAGTGGTCGACGGCGTGGATCCACTCCCGGCGGTTCTGGGTGGACGCGTAGAGCGGCAGCGGCTTGTCGTCGAGGGCGTAGGTGGTGAACAGCGGCACCACCTTCTCCGGGAACTGGTACGGCCCGTAGTTGTTGGCGCAGTTGGTGATGCTGATCGGCACTTCGAACGTCTCGAAGTAGGCGCGCACGAAGTGATCGGCGGCCGCCTTCGACGCGTTGTACGGCGTCCGCGGCGCGTAGGGCGTGTCCTCGTTGAAGGCCTCGTCGGTGTCGAGGTCGAGGTCGCCGTACACCTCGCACGTCGAGATGTGGTGGAAGCGCTGCACGCCGACGCGGCGGGCGGCCTCGAGGAACGTCTGGGTGCCGAGGGCGTTGGTGCGGGCGAAGCGGCCCGGGTCGATGATGGCGTAGCTGTTGTGCGACTCGGCCGCGAAGTTCACGACCACGTCGATGGCGTGGTCCTTGAGCGTGCGCTCGGCCAGTTCCTGGTCGCCGATGTCGCCCTGCACGAACTCGAACTGGCCCTCGACGGCGGCCAGGTTGGCGCGGTTGCCGGCGTAGGTGAGCAGGTCGTAGACGACGATGTCGTCGCTGGGGTGGTTGGCCAGCCAGTAGTGCACGAAGTTGGAGCCGATGAACCCGGCCCCACCGGTGACGAGCAGTTTCATAGGGGTTCTCAGGCTAGTGGACGGGCCCCCTGGGCCAGCCAGTCGTGCGAACTACCCCAAATCGACCTGGGAGTGGTCGCCCAGCATGAGCCGCGTGGCCCGGGGCCGCTGGTGCGAGCGGAACACCTCGACCTGCTTGCCGATGAGCGAGTCGACGATGCGCGTGCCCGCGTCGGTGACCTTGCTGTGTTCGAGGACCACCGAGTGCTCGATCTCGGAGTGGACGATCTCGCAGTCGTTGGCGATGGCGGTGAACGGCCCGACGTAGCTGTCGACGATGCGCGTGCCCTCGCCGACGATGGCGGGACCGCGGACCGTCGAGTTGACGATCTCGGCCCCGGCCTGGATCACGACCCGGCCCTCGATGCTCGACGCGCCGTCGACCTTGCCCTCGACCGACTGCTCGAGCGTCTCGAGGATGAGCCGGTTGGCCTCGAGCAGCGGCGTGAGCTTGCCGGTGTCGATCCACCACCCGGTGAGGATCTGCTGCAGCACGGTGTGGCCCTGGTCGATGAGCCACTGGATGGCGTCGGTGATCTCCAGCTCGCCGCGCGCCGACGGCTGAATGGCCCGCACCGCTTCGTGCACGGTGGGGTCGAAGAGGTAGACGCCGACGAGGGCGAGGTCGGACGGCGGGTCGACGGGCTTCTCGATCAGCCGCACCACCTGGCCCTCGGCGTTGAGTGCGGCCACGCCGAAGCGCTGCGGGTCGGGCACGTGGTGCAGGCAGATCTGGGCGGTGGCGCCGGCCCGCTCGTGCTGGAAGCGGTCGACGATCTCCTTCAGGCCCTCCTGCAGCATGTTGTCGCCCAGGTACATGACGAAGTCGTCGTCGCCGAGGAAGTCCTGGGCGATCAGCACGCAGTGGGCGAGTCCGAGGGGCGCGTCCTGCGGGATGTAGGTGACCTCGATCCCCCACCGCGACCCGTCGCCGACGGCCGCCATGATCTCCGCCTTGGTGTCGCCCACGACGATGCCGATCTGGCGGATGCCGGCCTCGACCATGTCGTCGATCCCATAGAACAGGATCGGCTTGTTGGCCACCGGCACCAGCTGCTTGGCGCTGGTGTGGGTGATGGGACGCAGGCGCGTGCCCGCACCCCCGGAGAGGATCAGCCCCTTCATGGCAGCCCCGTCATGTCGACAGTGTAGGGACTAGCAGGCGAGTTGAGCCGGTGCGCCCTTGCTGGCGGGCTTGGTCGTGGCGGTGGTGGCCGGGGCCGTGGTGGTCGTGGTCGACGCCGTGGGGCTGGCCTTGATGCCGCCGAAGTTGGTGCCCGAGGTGATGATGAGGTCGACACCCTGGATGGTGTTGTCCTGCACGATCTTGGAGCCGCCCTGCACGTAGCTCTGCAGCACCAACGCCTTGTCGCGCTGACCGGAGCCGTAGCGGATCTCGGTGTCGTTGTAGCTGAAGTTGTGGGCGTCGCCGGTATCGGCCACGAGGAACCCGGCGTCCTTCAGGCCGGTGGCCACCTTCGAGGCCTGCCCGCTGTAGCCGGACCCGTTGAGCACCCGCACCCGGATCAGGTTGGGCGCGATGTTGGGCACCTTGGTGGGCGTCGTCGTTCCCGCCGTCCCGAGGAACTTGTCGATCACGTCCTGCACGTCGGACTGCTTCGGCAGAAGCACCGACGCGCCGCCGACGTTGGCGGGCTGCGTCGCGGGGCCGAGGCTGAGCATGTCGACCTGGTCGGGTTCGAGCGACTTGAAGCGCTTGCCGAGGTTGAGGAGGTCCTTGGTCGACAACGTGTTGTCGATGGTGACGTAGTCGTGCCCGGTGATGGCGCCGATGAGGCTGTTGAGCTTGAACGGGTTGCGGATGCCCTGGGAGATGGCCCGCCGCAGCATGCGGCGCATGAACTCCTGCTGGCGCTGGATGCGGCCCAGGTCGCCCGTGGGATCGGACCGCCACCGCCCGCTCTCGAAGTACTCGTAGTGGCGGCTGCGGGCGAAGGCGAGGGCCTGGTCGCCGTTGAGGGTGATGCATCCCGCGGTCGGCACCTTCAAGCCCGACAGCGAGTCGCGCGCCGGTGAGGTGAACGGGATGACGACGCCGCCAACGGCGTCGACGATGCCCTTGAAGCCCTCGAAGTCGACCGCCGCGTAGTGGTTGATGTCGATCCCCAGGTCCTGCTTGATCGTGTTGATCAGGTCGCCTTCCTTGTTGGGGCCCTGGATGGCGGTGTTGATGCGGTCCTTGCGCTTGCTGCCCGAGATGGGGATGTAGAGGTCGCGC
>Ga0070741_10015869_pt1 | contig 12678 bp, 13 predicted proteins | sample Coa_R1_4_FD_66440 | JGI IMG/M metagenome (GOLD analysis project Ga0070741, IMG submission 66440) | Surface soil microbial communities from Centralia Pennsylvania, which are recovering from an underground coalmine fire - Coalmine... | ecosystem: Environmental > Terrestrial > Soil > Unclassified ...
GGAAGTTGTCGAGGCCACTCCCGAGCGGCTGAAGGCGCTGCGGCGCTTTGGCGAAGAGTTAGAGCAATTGCTCACACCAACCGCTTGAATAAATAATGGGAGTCTCAGTGGATCGAAAGGTAGATAGCGCAAACCCGGCGGTTGCGGAGATTTACATAATATCTGTTATCGGACATTACGGCAGTGGGTGGTCTGGCATCCTCGACGTCCAATGAAGTCAGGCCCCCGAAAATGGGGGCCTTGAAGGCTAGTTCCCCGCCGCGGATCTATCCCAACCCGACTTGCGCCAAGTTGAGATAGTCGTTGCCGTCTCCCTTCCAGGAGATGTAGACGACGCCACTTTGTACACACAGCGATGGCGGTTGCGGGCTTCTCTCCGAAGAGATGGCTTTATTCCCGAAAGAGCGGCCTCCGTTGCTGGAGTACATCACGTTGAGAAAGTTATTGCCGTCGCCCTTCCAGGAGAGATAAACCTTATTGCCGTCGTAGGCCAAGGCCGGGCTCACCGGGCTGGTATCGCCGAGAATGACCTTGTTGGCGAACCCGGTAATGTTGTTCCCGGAGATCACCACCTGAGCGACGTTCAAATTGTCGTTGCCGTCGCCTTTCCAGGTGATCAGCAGGCTGGTCCCGGCGGCGCAGAGGCCGGGAGCCTGGGGGCTGGTTTCCGGTGAGGTGTACTTGTGACCGAAGGTCGAGCCGTTATCGGCCGAGTACATCACATTCAGGTTGTCATTGCCGTCGCCCTTCCATGCCAGGTACAAGCGGCCCCCTAGTGATGCCAGCGAGGGGCTTTTAGGACTTGTATCGCCGAGCGTCCGCTTGTTGATGAATCCGGTGATGTTGTTCCCGGATAGGGCGACCTGGGCGACGTTCAGATTGTCGTTGCCATCCCCTTTCCATCCAATGTAGAGGCTGCCGTTGTGGGCGCACAGGGCTGGAGCTTGCGGACTGGTTTCCGGCGACGTGTATTTGTGTCCGAAGGTCACCCCATTATCGGTGGAGTACATGACGTTCAGATTGTCATTGCCGTCGCCTTTCCAGGCCATGTAGATGCGTCCATTGAGCGACGCAATTGCGGGCGTGAGCGGACTGGTGTCGTGGAAGATGATGCTTTTGTCGACGATGTAATCGGTGGCGTAGTTGTAATAGAGATCGACTTCCCCGCCGGGCGAGTTGTTGCTGACCACGATGGTGTGCTGGCCGCAGTCGGTATGCGCATTCACGCCCGTCCAATTCAGTGCGGGATGACCTCCGGTGGTAACGATTTCGATCCCGCTCATTTCGGTCCGCCCGGCAGCCGGGTAATCGGAGCAGGTGGTCATGTTGTAGCACTCTAGCGTCTCGGCGCACCATGTGAGTTCGGGGATGTTCTGGACGGGCAGGCTGGAGTTGGCAATACCCTGAAAGACACAATCGTAGTTGAAGTTGTTGCCCGACCGCCCAGTCTCGGTCATGATGCCGGTCAGAATCTGGTCAACCGCAACCGGGGTGTAGGCGCTGTAGAAGGCCGGGCCGCCCTGCCCATCGGCATACCAGCTCGCGACTCCCCAGTAGTTGCCGCCAAAGGCGCCGTTGTTTCCCCACTGCAACACCGGCTGATAGATCATGCTGGCATTCTGAATGCCGTTGAAGATGTAGATCAACTGTCCGTTCTGGGTGAGCGGGAAAGGCGGTACCCGCCAGACCGTCCTGAACGAAGTGATGGGACGGCCCGTGCCGTTGTTCCAATAGGCATAGGTGATCCAGCCACTGGCCAGTCCAGGCACGCGCGCCGGCGCGGCCGCGGTGCCGCCCACGGAAGGTCGCACTTCGTAGGTCTCGGGCCGAATCGCATTCAGATTCAGTGGCATCAACGGTCCAGCGCCGGCCTTCACCGGCATAGCACCATATTCGGCCACGACCTTGCCCGCCAGGTCGAGCTTACGAAGTTGGTTCTCACTGACGTCCAGCACGTGGCCGGGCTCCACGTGATGCACCATCGAAATGGGACGATAACCACCTGGGGTGATGACGTATTGTTCAGGCATTGCGATTACTCTTTCTCGTCACTGCATGGTGACGGCGAGGGAGGAACCACGGTATAGCTGCCGTCATCATTGCGACGGACGCTCTCTCCTGGTTCGACGTGATGAACTTGGCTTCTGCGCCTCGGACCAGCAGGGGTGTTGACGATCTCATCCTTCCCGGCGTCGTCCTTATTGATGTCGTGGGGCGGAGTAACCCCGCGCTTATCCTGAGCGTCGTTCATAGAAGCCTCCTACAGACTCTTCGAGCGTTGGGAACCTAGTCGGGAGCGGTTGGATTGCGAGACGGAAGAGATGCCGGGGTGCGGGAGCTGCCCCCGGGGTATTGTCTAACTGCGAGTCAGCTTGAACCCGTGCCGGCAGCTTGTCAATGGCTGTAACGTGCCGATTGCCTTTCGCTCGCGATGTGGCGGCCGGAATCCGGGGCAGAACGCATCATCGGCGGGATGAGCAGATGAAAGGGCCAGCTGCCGACTGATATCGACGGCTGCCGGCGATGAAAACTAGCGCCTCCATCCTTGGGATTTTCCCGCGCGGCTGATGTATAGTTCTGATTTTACAAAGGAGGCTTACTAGTGTCATTGCAAATCGGTGATGTGGCTCCCGACTTCGAGGCGCAAACCACGCAGGGTACGATCCATTTTCATGAGTGGATTGGCGACTCGTGGGCAATCCTGTTTTCTCATCCCAAGGACTTCACGCCGGTGTGCACGACCGAATTGGGTTACATGGCGAAGATGAAGCCCGACTTCGACAAGCGAAACGTGAAGATCATCGGCCTCAGCGTCGACCCGGTCGACAACCATGCCCGCTGGGCCGAAGACATCCGCGAGACCCAAGGCCACGCGCCCAACTACCCGATGATCGGCGATACCGACCTGAAGGTAGCAAAGCTCTACGGCATGCTGCCGGCGGGCACGACGGGCACCTGCGACGGCCGGACCGCGAATGACAACATGACGGTGCGCAATGTCTTTGTCATCGGGCCCGATAAGAAGATCAAGCTGATCATCGTCTATCCCATGAGCACGGGGCGCAATTTTGATGAGGTGTTGCGCGTCATCGACTCGCTGCAGTTGACCTCCAAGCACAAGGTGTCAACTCCGGTGAATTGGCAGGTGGGCGACGATGTCATCATCTCCGGCGCCGTCTCCGACGATGAAGCGAAGAAGATCTATCCCAACGGGTGGAAGGCGCCGCGTCCTTACATGCGGATCGTGCCGCAGCCGAAGGCGTAGCTCGCGAGAGATCGCATTCCTGAAGATCATTGAACCCAGGTCTCGAAACCGCGAGACCTGGGGCACCCGAACACCCCGCTCAGATCAGCACCACCTTGGGATGGAAAAGTGTGCCAGCCACACGGCTGGCGAGACAGACAAGTTCGGCCTGCCCCGCGAAGACCTTCACCCATGGTGAGCGCGACAACTCCGGCAGGTTGACGGCGCGACCGTGCCGTATCTTCCCGATGTCCTCATCGGTTGCGGTGACCGATGGAATGTGGGGCAGCACCCGGCGGGGGTGGAATAGCAAATCGTCGAGCCGCGAGTTCCCTGCCGCTTCCGCGATCTCCTCCAAGGTGTGGGCTTGCTCGATGTCGAACTCGGCCACGACGGTCCGCCGCAAGCTGGCCAGATGTGCGCCGATGCCGAGCCGCTGGCCCAGATCGTGCGCCAGGCTGCGCACGTAGGTCCCCGAGGAGACGCGGCAGCGAAACTCTAGCATCTCGCCCTGCAAATTGCTGATGGTGAATTCGCCCACCTCGACCTGCACCGGCTGGAGCTCGACCTCCTGCTTTTTGCGCGCCAGCTTGTAGGCGGGCACGCCGTGAATTTTCTTGGCCGAGAACGGCGGCGGAAGCTGCTGGATGGGCCCGATTAGGGGCGACGCAGCCTGCCTCACTTCTTCAAGTGATACTTTAACCGCTTGTGGCGGGCCGAGCGGCTCGCCGTCCGCATCGTAAGTGTCGGTGGCGATGCCCAGGCAAATAGTGCCCTCGTAGGTCTTCTCGGACGCGCTATAAAACTGGCAAAGCCGCGTCAGATGTCCCAGTACCAGCGGCAAGACTCCGGTGGCCAGCGGGTCGAGCGTGCCCAAATGTCCGATCGAGCGCTCGCCCACAAGTCGACGCACCCTGGCGACGACATCGTGCGAGGTCCAGCCCGCGGGCTTGTCTACCACCATCACTGCGTTGAGAGGCATCCGTCTGCTATCGTGGAGCTTCAAGGGTTGGTCGGTCAAATCGGCTGATGGCTCTTAGCTTTTAGCATTCATTCGCGGCAGCCACACCGTAGCCATCGAATGTTGCCAATTTCAGAGAGCCTGAGTTAACAGCGAGCCACGAGTCACTAGCCAAGGACAAAGGCCAACAGCCACCGCCCGAAAGCCTCATCTGCCATGATCCCGCTCAGAGACGATACCCCGCGAATCGGTACCGCGTACATCAACTACACGTTGATTGCGCTGAACACGCTGGCGTTTCTCTTCGAGGTGTCGCTGAACAACAACGCGCGCCAGGGGCTGGTCTTCGCCTTCGGCATGGTGCCGGCGCGCTTTACCGTGGTGCTGCTCAATCATGGCTATGTGCCGTGGGACCTGATCTCCGGCCTGGGCACGCGGTACGTGCCAATCGCGGCGGCCATCGTGCCTGTTTTCTCCTCGATGTTCCTGCACGGCTCGTGGCTGCACCTGATCTTCAATATGTGGGCGCTGTGGATCTTCGGCGATAACGTGGAAGACTACCTCGGCCACTCGCGGTACCTGGTGATGTACCTGTTGAGCGGGATTGCGGCCTCGCTGCTGCACACGCTGTTCAACATCGGATCGACCGTACCCAGCGTAGGGGCCAGCGGCGCCATTGCCGGGGTGATGGGGGCTTATTTCGTGCTGTATCCGCGGGCGCGCGTGCTCACGCTGGTGCCGCTATTCTTTGTCTTCTTCCTATGGCTGCCGGCATGGATCGTGCTGGGCTATTGGTTTGTGGCGCAGTTCCTGAGCGGCGCGGCGACCTCGATTGCCGCGCATGGCAGCAACTCCAGCGGCATCGCCTTCTGGGCGCATGTCGGCGGATTCCTTGCCGGAGTTTTCCTCATCAAGCTCTTCCCTGCCCGCGCGCGCAGATATCACTATGGAATGTAGTGTTCACCACGGAAGCACCGGAATACAAAGATTTTGTATTTCTTGATTTGCGCCTTCACTTCGCCTTCAGGCAGCTTACAACTTGAGTTAAGGTGGCAGACAATTCGGTGTATCCCGTGCCTCCGTGATGAAACTAGACTGCGCCTGCAGTGGGTGTAATCAGCAGTTCCGAAAGGTTTGCCTCCGGCGGAAGTAGTGCGGCGTAGAGCACGGCCTGGGCGACCTGCTCGACGTTGATCATGCGGTCGCGATCGGCGCCGGGCATGACTTGGTCCCAGAGCGCCGTAGAGGTTGCGCCAGGCATTAGCGCAGTAACGCGAATGCCGCGCGACATGAGCTCGTCACGAATCGAGAGGGTGAAGCCGTAGGCGCCGGTCTTGGCTGCAGTATAGGCGGCGAAGCCCGGGAAGACCTGCTTGGCGGCGACGGACAGGTTGTTGACGATGGTGGCGCCGCGCTGCATGAGGGGCAAGGCCGCACGTGTGCAGAGAAACATGCCCGTCAGATTGATGTCGATCTGCTCACGCCACATCTCCAGCGTGGTTTCCTGCAACGGCGTGGGGGGCTGGCTGATGCCCGCATTGTTGACCAGAATGTCTAGCCTGCCGAAGCGCCGCTTGACCACGGCGAACATCCTGGCGACCGATTCGGGCGCGCGGACGTCGCATGCCATGGCTACGATTTTCGCCGGGCCGTGGACCTCCTTGCGCAACTGGGCCGCGCTTTTAGTCAGGTTGGGCAGGTCGCGTCCGGTGATGACCACGTCGCCGCCTTCCATCGCAACCGCATGCGCGATGGCATAGCCGATGCCGCGGCTCGCGCCCGTGACCACGGCGACCTTGCCCGCCAGGCGAGAGGGTCCGATGGGCGGCAGCAGGGGAACAACCTTTGCTTTCGCTGGCGGCGGGACCTTCCTGGCGGCCATCGATTAGACTCCGTTGGCGCTCTTGGCGTGGATGAGCGAGAGGAATTCCTGCCGTGTCTGTTGCGCGCGGAAGGCGCCAAGCATGGAGGAGGTGACGGTGGCGGAGTGCTGCTTCTCGACCCCGCGCATCATCATGCACAAGTGGCGCGCCTCAACCACTACGCCTACCCCAAGAGGCTGCAGCACCGTCTGGATGGTTTCAGCAATCTGCACCGTCAGGCGCTCCTGCACCTGCAGGCGGCGGGCGAAGACCTCGACCAGACGGGCGACTTTGCTGAGCCCGATCACGCGGCCTTTGGGGATGTAGGCGATGTGCACCTTGCCGAAGAATGGCAACACATGATGCTCGCACAGGCTGAACATCTCAATGTCTTTAACGATGACCATCTCGTCGTAGTCGACCTCGAAGAGGGCGCCGCGGATGATCTGCTCCGGGTCCTCGTTATAACCTTTGGTCAAGTCTCGCAGAGCCTTGACGTAACGTTGCGGCGTGCTCTGCAGGCCGTCGCGCTCGGGCTGTTCGCCGATGCGCACCAGAATCTCGCGCGCAAGCTCTTCAAAGCTGGCGCTGGTAAGAGTTGGAGTTTCGATCGTGTCTTTCATAAGGAAGCAACTAGCGATTAGCGGTCAACCACGACCGCTTTGTAACTAGGGCATGACTCAGCCGTGCCGCAAGCGACGATCTCATCACTTCACAGCCGGCTTCAGCCGGCAAAGCACCGGCCGTTTGCAACACGTGGCGCCGGCTGAAGCCTGCTCCCACTACGTCTTGCAATGCTTCTTCGGCACGACTGAAGTCGTGCCCTGTTACGAAGCCTGTGACGGCGTGAGTCAACTCGCATCCTGCCATAAAGTCCGTGTAATACCGCGCGCCAGATCACCCGACTCCGGCGGCGTAGGCTAATTGCCGCAATACTCGAAGCTGTTCATCGCCGTCTCTTCCAGCCGTACCTTTTCAAGATGAGCCGAGCCAAAGGTTCGCTTCAGAATGTCGTATATGACCTTGCTCAGGTTCTCGGTGGTCGGCACCTCGGCCTTGAATTCCGCGCTCGCATTCAGGTTCACGTGATCGAAGCGCTCCAGGATTTCGCGATGCACCGCTGCATCCAGATCGGCCAGGTTACACACCATGCCGGTGCTGCTCTGGACCTGACCGCTGACCGTGACCTCAAGCGCGTAGTTATGCCCGTGGCCGTGCGGGTTGTTGCATTTGCCATATATCGTGCGGTTCTCTTCCTCGCTTAATTGCTCGCAATGCAAACGGTGCGAAGCCGAGAACAGATAGCGGCGGGTGAGGTGGGCCTTCATGGCTCACCGTAGAAATCGACGAAGAGGTCGGGCAGTTCGTATAGGCGCACGCGATGCAACTGCGCGATCGTCAATTGGTTTTCCAGTCGCTTCCAGATCGCGATCGCAAGATTCTCGGTCGTTGGAATTTGGTAAGCGAACTCCGGCACCTCTTTATTGAGATGCCGATGGTCCAACGCATCGAGTACCTCGCGGCTCAGGATTTCCTTTAACTCCTTCAAGTCCACAACAAAGCCCGTCTTCGGATCGACGTCACCCTTCACCGTCACTTCCAGTGTGTAATTGTGGCCGTGACCGTTGAGGTTGGCGCACTTGCCGAAGAGACGACGGTTCTCTTCATCGGTGAATTCGGGATTATGGTAGTAGTGCGAAGCGGAAAACTCGCACTTGCGGGTTAGGTAGACCATAGATTGGGTCATTCGTGTCCGCGAGCGATTTTGCAGCCGAAATGCAGCGGAGCCAAAGTTCTAAAGCTGGTATCTCGCATCAATCGCGAATATTCAAGCTAAACGCTCTTTATCGTTTCTGTCTCCGGCCGCTGCCGCGGCTCGACAGCTTATTGATTTACCCAGCATTTGTCTCGCGACGCGCGGCTATGCTGACTCCGCACCTACGGTGCTCGAATTCTTGCTAGCGTCTCTCGGATGCCGACCGGAATTGTTGTTTCTCATACCGGCCGAGTGAACATGCTCACCTATGCCAGGAATGCGGAGTCTCTGCCGTACGTCCGACCCTTCCAACTCACTACGCCTCGCCTATGAGAGATGCCGGAATTCAGCAAAAGCACCGCGAATAGTGGCAGGCCGAAAACGGCGCAGGCGTTTGAGAGCGCGTCGAAATGAGCGCGGCGGATGCGTTGGAAAAATGCACACCACCAAGCGACCGCGAACAAAGCTCCAATCACTGCCGCCCAGGTCTTGCCTTCAGCGGCCTTCCACAATGCAAGCGCCGCACAGCCGGTAATGGCGACAAACTCCAGCATCCGGATCAGCGCCAGCCTGCGCGGATGAACAAATAGCAGCGCCAGGTTTTTCGTCCAGCCTTCCCACATCCGCGAAAAGCTGCGATACATGCGGGTGGAGACCACATCCGACCAGCGGAATTGCAGCACATATCCCGCCTGCTTGGCGCGCCGCGCCAGTTCGACATCCTCCAGAATGGCGCTCGCAACTGCGGCATGTCCGCCAATGGCATCGTACGCATCGCGCCGGATCAGCAGATACTGTCCGTTAGCGGCAGCTGCGGGTGATTTCGGTTCGCAAACTTCTTTGGGTGAATAGGTCGTCGCCAGTTCGGAGAAGATGACTGGCATCAGCGCGCGCTCCCAAAAGCTGCAGACCTCCTGCTTCGGGGAATAGGAAAGCAGTCCGGCACCAAACTTCGTAGCTTCCGCGGTGCCCGACGCGATCGAGTCCGGCGTGTGTTTCGTATCAGCGTCAGTGAACAGCAGCCACTTCCCTCTTGCCTGCCGTGCACCGCTCCAGGCGGCGTTGCACTTGCCGCTCCAGCCGAAGGGCAGTGGATCCGCTGCGACTACGCGCACCGGAAAGCTTTCCGCGATGGGGCGCGTGCGATCGGTCGAGTCGTCATCCACCACGATGACTTCGTAGCTGGCGTGGGATTGGCCGGCCAGCGATCGCAGACACTCGGACAGGCACGCTTCCTCATTTCGCGCCGGAACAATCACCGAAACCTCGGGAGCGATCGCAGTTCTCATACTGGCAGTGCGGCTTTCGTTGTAGCAGCGAACCCGGGGTTCGCAGCTAACGATGTATTCTCATCCATTATTATAAGAGGGTGAAGCGCTTCGCCTCGTCGTTCGCGGTTGTGGGCCTGCTTTTGCTGGCGAGCTGCAATACCGGCACGCATCCTCCGCGCATCGGTAGCACCGCTCCTCAGCTAACCATAACCGACTCGCAACATACGGTCTCCCTTGAGCAGCTCCGCGGCAAGCCTGTGCTGCTGAACTTCTGGGCAACCTGGTGCCCGCCGTGCATCGAAGAGATGCCGTCGCTGGTGCAGCTCCACAGGGAGATGGGTAACAGGATCACGATCTTGGCCGTCAGCGAAGATGCCGACGACGTTGCCTACAAGCAATTCATCCACGACCACAACATTGACTTGATGACCGTGCGAGATACGCAACACCACAACGAGATCTACGGCACCTTCAAGTATCCCGAGACCTACGTCATCGACCGCAATGGAAAGATCGTGCGTAAGTTCATCGGCGCCACGAACTGGACAGCACCCGACATCGTGGAATACCTCGATAAGTTGTAGCGCTGATGCTGCGACTCAGCACGCGATGCGCCTGTGACTCTGCTTCGTGAGTGACACTTCCGTACTAAGGCAATTTCTCTTCCACTTGGAAATCGCTGATATAGCGGATCGCGCTAGTGTTTTTTGATAGTGACGCCACTTTTGTGGCTTATGCTGTCGCCAATCTACGTGACACAATTCGCTTCATCGTGGGGTACGTCACTTCGATCCAAACCCCAACACTCGAAGGAGGAGTGGATCCGCATGAAGACCTCAGCTCGTCGCGTGTGTCAGTTGCTTGGCTTGCTGCTGCTGACATCGCTTTCCCTGCCCCTGCTTACCTTTGCGCAGGACGATAGCGTCGACCAACAAGAAGCGGCACAACCTTCCAAACCGATGTACACGGTGCTGCCGGGCAAGGTGCGCACGGATGTTCCCCTGCCGCCGGCGCCAAATTTGCCAACCTGGAACGGCTCGTTCACCTACGGTGGACACAATTACACCTACAACATGGTGGGAACGTCGCCTTCCAGCAACAGCTCGACGACGATCACGACCTACATTATCCCGGTGAAGATCGTGATTACCTCTGGCGGTTCGCAGTACACCTACGATCCGCAGCATGTGCTTTCGAACGGCAAGACCGTCGTGCAAAACACGACCTCGTCGCCGTTGTTCCAGAACCTGACCTATGTCCAGGGGGGCGTGAACGTTGGCACCACACAGTACGAAGACGCTTACCAGCGCGCCAACTTCTGGGGAACGGTGCAAAACGCGCAGAGCTATCACGTGCTATTAAGTCCCACGGTGTTAGCCGAGCAGACGCTGAGCCCGTCATCGCGGTACGGCAAGCGCGGTTCCGAGTTCGGCGTTACGGCCGCACTGGTCGACATCAACTGGTTCGATGCTCAGCTTCCATCGATCATGAGTCGGCTGGGAATCACGCCTAACACCCTGCCGATTTTCCTGCTCTATGACACGTATCTCACCCAGAACGGGCAGTGCTGCATCGGCGGGTATCACAGCTCGGAAGGCAACATCGGTAACCTGCAGTCGTATGCTGAGGCGACTTACGTTGACCATGCGGGCGCGTTTTCGCAGGATGTTTCGGCGCTCTCGCACGAACTTGGCGAGTGGATGGACGATCCTCTCACCGTCAATTACAACGGCAACAACACCCCCTGCGGCATTCTGGAGAACGGCGATCCGCTGGAGGGCAACTCCAACTACGGCGGGTATCACTACACCCTGAATGGCTTTCAGTACAACCTTCAGGACCTGGTGACGCTGCCCTACTTCGGCGCGCCGGCTAACACGTCGGTGAACGACTGGTTCACCTTCCAAGGCGAGTCGCTGGGCGTCTGCCAGAACGGGAGTTAGCAAGAAGCTAAGTAATACGAAAGGCAGTCAAAAGACACTTCAGCCGCTGCGGTCACTTGGTCGCGGCGGCTGAATGTTTCTAGAGGCGTCCCTTGCCGCGCCCAAGCGGCCTTTCGGTGCTGCGTCGATTTGATATTGGGATAGATCTGGCCCCTCGAACCAGCCGCGGCATGCCGCTCGCTAAAGCGGGCTTTCTTAGACATATGATCGGGCAACGCGACGCTGGAAGCGTCGCTCTACCCGTTCCCCCACACTGCAATCTTCACAGCGCCTCAATCGGCGGCGGCTGCGCGTGCCGTACATCCCTGCCGTGCCAACTCGAACGCCGTACTTAGATCCTCCACCAGATCGCCAACATCTTCGGCTCCCACTGACATTCGCACCAGGTTGGCGGGAATACGCTTCTGCTGCCGCAGATGCTCGGGGATGCTGGCGTGCGACATATAGTTGGGAAGGCTGATAGTCGAGTTCACGCCGCCGAAGCTGACGGTGATGGCAAACAGCCTGGTAGCCTCGACCAGCGTGCGCGAAAACTCGGTGTCGCCGGTAGTGAAGCTGAGCACGGCGCCTTCACCCGAGGCCTGTGCGCGCTGGATTTGACTCTGCGAATCGTCCTCCATGGCGCGTCTGTCCTGAGCGCGCTGCGATGAAAATCCGGGATAATACACCCGCTCGACCTCGGGCTGTGCTGCGAGAAATTCAGCGATGGTCCGCGCGTTAGATTGCTGCCGGTCGAGCCGCAGCGCCAGCGTCTTCATCCCCCGCAGCAGGAGGTAGCTGTCGAAGGGCGCGAGCACCGCGCCTTCACCGTTCTGGACGAGGTAGAGTTCCTCACCGAGCGCTTCGTCCGCGACGACTACCGCGCCGGCCATCACGTCGCTGTGGCCGCAGAGAAACTTGGTGGCTGAATGCAGTACGATGTCGGCGCCCAGCTCCAGCGGCCGCTGCAGATAAGGCGACAGCGTGCTGTTGTCGACGCAAACCAACGCGCCACGGCCGTGCGCAATTCGCGATACCGCGGCGATGTCAATGACCTGGAGCAGCGGGTTCGTCGGCGATTCCAGGTAGACCAGGCGCGTGTCCTGGTGGATGGCTGCGGTCAACGCATCGAGGTCAGTGAAGTCGAGATAGCGCACGTTGACCCCGCGGTTGGCGAGGATTCGCGAGAACAACCGGTAGGTGCCACCGTAAAGATCGTCGCAGGCGAGAATTTCCTCGCTCGGCTTCAGCAGCCGCGTCACGGCCGTGATGGCCGCCAGGCCCGTGCTGAAGCAAAAGCCGCGGGTGCCGCTCTCCAGCGCGGCAATCTGCCGCTCGACTGCCGCGCGCGTGGGATTGCCACTGCGCGAGTAGTCGTAATCGCCGAACTCGGTGGCGTCCTGCTGGCGGAAGGTTGCCGTCTGATAGATCGGCGTGTTGGCAGGCGTGAAGCGGTCGCCGGGAGAAGGATCGAAGTTGAGCAGGCGGGTGGCGAACTTCACGCGACACCTCCGGAAGCAGCGGTCAGGGGCCAGTGGTCAGGGGCTAGTTGAACGAGATAGGGACTGTGCGCAGGCTGACGCGGATCGAGAGCGAAATCTGCGCCCGATATCGCCGGTGTCCTATCCTTTAGCCTGATTTTGACGAAAGGGTGGGAGTGGC
>Ga0070741_10015870_pt1 | contig 12678 bp, 16 predicted proteins | sample Coa_R1_4_FD_66440 | JGI IMG/M metagenome (GOLD analysis project Ga0070741, IMG submission 66440) | Surface soil microbial communities from Centralia Pennsylvania, which are recovering from an underground coalmine fire - Coalmine... | ecosystem: Environmental > Terrestrial > Soil > Unclassified ...
AAATAAGTCCAGCGTGTTTGCCACGACACCCTGCCGTGGCTTATCTCTTTCTCGTTAGATGACTGCGCTACTTGTGGGCAGATCGACAATTCCAGTGGTCGTCTTCGCGCTACTTGTTTTGGCTAGTGCGGCGCTTTTTCATTGGCGCAGTCGTCGCCTCGTTCTTGCGTCTTTGCTTGCTGCGGTTGTTTCAGCAATCACGTTTCAGATCATCGGCTATTTCGCTGTTGGCTATTTCGATCCATTTGCGCTTATCGCGCTGACGACGTCGTTCGTAGCGGCGTTCGTGCTTGCGCTGTTCGTTGGATTCGTGATGCGCTACTCTCGCGGAGGTGGAACGTAAGTCATCTAACCAATCGATAAGCCAACGGCCCCATCGCAAGCGCGACTCGCGTGTTTGTTACGACGCCGTGGCCTATCTCTTGCTCGTTAGGTGGTATCGCGATGCCAGGCTGCGTTCTTCATGTCAGCGGCGAAGACTTCGATGTCGATGCCTTTCTTGAGGGTAGCGATCTCCGGGCATCCCGCGTTCATCATCGTGGAGAGCCGAACCGCGCGCAGACCTTTCCCGACAGTGGCTTCAGCCTTGATGTAAGCGACGTTGATGGCGACCTGAAAGCTGAGATTGCAGACGCTATTCAATTTCTATATGCGCACGAAGCGGACCTTTTACGCCTGCGAGGATTTGCCGGCGTTTCCGACATGCGTCTCGACTTCGGGTATTACCGCCGCGACGTTGTGGGACAGTTCGACTATCTTCCACCATCGTTGATAGCATTGGCCGGCCGATGCGGCATTGGTATCGAGCTTTCACTGTATGCCACTCCAACCACCTAACCGGGCGCTGGAGCGAATCGGCACCCGGCGCGTGTTCACATTTCAGATGACTAAACCACTTTCACTGCTGGCCACGCTCGCTCTCGGTGGCCGTCGCTCATCTTGTTCTCGTTAGCCGTATGAAGTCGCTCGTCGTTGTTGCGATCCTGCTCGTCTTGCCAATCGGTCGCGCGGCAGATCAGCCGAATCAATTCGTGGTTTTGTCATACTGCATGGGCGAGGATCACTATCGCTTTTCTTTGATGTCATCCGCTGATTTCGACGCCATTCTGGGGCGTGAATCCAATCATCGGCGCGAGGTTATCGGTGCGGGTTACCTGCCGGACGTGTCAGCTCTAAAGCACAACATCTCGGATCTTGTTCCGGAAGGGTCCGTGATTGAGTGGCGCGGCTGGAAGCGTGCTTGGGGAACCTGTTACCCGCCGCAGCCGATCATTGACGAAATCCGGACATTTGCTGCATCGCGTCACATCGACGTTCGGATTCGAAAAGCCGATGAAGCCGAAATCAAACTACGGGCCCAAAAAATGGTCGACCGCTACGCAACTTTAGCCGAAACGGAAGCAGAGTTCGGCAGGCCAGAGTTCATGTTTACACGCGATCAAGCTTTGGAGTATCTCCAGAAGACGCCAGCCGAAAACAAGTCTGGCCACGACAATTGGCAGCGACTTGCTCAGTATCCGAAGACCCTGTGTTTTGACTTCGGCGAGTTCAGTCTTGATGTGTTTCTCGACGACAGAGGAGGAGCGGTCGGCTATTATTTAAGGAGTCAGTGAAATATGCTCTGCAATGCGCCTAACAAAACGCTGTCGCCAACCGCAGCCGTTTCGATGTCTAGCTTTATGTCGATCTTCCACCCTTTGTTCGCTGCTCCGCGGGCTTTCGCTCGCGGTCGCTCAGCTTGTTCTCGTTAGATGATGGGACCATCTCGTTACCGATTGACTGTGTTCCAGCTCCTTGCGGCAATCGCATTCCTGCCGCTCGGCTTTGTGGTGATCAGTTGGTATGCGGCAGTGTCGCCCCACGATGATCCAGGTGTTCCAGCGGGCTGGCCAGCAGGCGTCCCCAACCACGGAGAGTATTACCGCTGGCCCCTTGGCACGATTCACGATTCTCCTGTTCTCTTCGCCTTGAGCGTCGCACTGTTACTACTTTGCGTGCTTTTCCTAGCCATATCCGGCATCCGAGCGAGTTCACGCGCCACCTCGAGGTGATTGTTGCTTCTAACCGTTCATGATTTTTACGCTATCATCTAACCAGTCGATGAAGCCAACCGCGACCGTCGGTGTGCCCAGATTTATCTGTTTCACGAGTGCCACTCGTAATTCGCGCGGTGGCCTATCTTTTTCTCGTTAGACCCAAGGCCCACGCGTGAAAGTTCCGACATCAATAAAAATTTATGCCGGGCTTGCATTCCTTACTGCGTTTTGGGCAGCCTGGCGCGCTGGGTATATCGTCGTTGCCGGTGTAGTCGGTCAGCACCCCGTTCGGCTGGTGTTTGAGCTAGTGTGGGCGGCCTTTAATGTTGCTCTCGGAATCGGCATACTTCGGCTGCGTCCCGCGTGGCGTGTTGTGGCGCTCGTTTGCTGCTACTGGGTTTTCGCGATCTTTGGCCTCATGCTCGTCCTTTGGTGTATGTGGCCGCAGAGGGTCCCGTGGCAGGTCGTCCTCATGATGCTACTTGCCGTTTGCATCAACGGATTCTTCTTTTATCGCCTCCGTCAGCCAGATATCAAAGTTCTATTTCAATCTGAGTCGGACGATTCCAAGGTTCTATCCAATTGATGAAGCCAACCCCCCTATGGAAATACCTGCAGTGATTTTGCCACGCCCAGCGGCAGGGTTTAGTTTTCTCCGTTAGATACAAACGACATGAAGGCCAGTGTCACCGAGTTGCCTTTCAACAACTTCATCGGCATTCAGTCACCCGATAGCCCCGACCGTCTTCTGCGTCTTCCTTCCGACGGTCGGTATCTAAATCACTTGGGGACAGTTCATGCCAGCGCTCAGCTCGCGCTCGCCGAAGCATCCAGTGGTGAGTTTCTACTGAAACATTTCGGTTCGGCAAAGGGAATCGTTCCAGTCCTTCGACGCATGGAAGCGAAATTCCGAAAGCCTGCGAATGGCGCAGTGACGTCGAGCGCGGGTGCCAGAGCTGAGTCACTCGCGCAGCTCGATGAAGAGCTTTCGTCAAAAGGCCGGGCTCTCATTTCAATCTCAGTTGACCTTCACGATGAGTCGGGCGCACATACACTCTCTGCAACATTTGAATGGTTTATTCAGCGCTTACAAAAATCGCTAGACCAAGTTCAATGAGCCAACCGATTTCGATCAAAGGTGTCTTGCTTCTAGACGAATGCGTTTTACTCGTCAAAAACTCACGCAACGAATGGGAACTTCCTGGTGGACGAGCGGAAGAAGGTGAAAACCATGCTGAAGTTCTTGCTCGCGAATTTGCCGAGGAACTATCGATTGATGTCCGGCTGAGTGCCCCGATCGATTCATATTTATTCGAAGTCATTCCGGGACGCCACGTTTTTATTGTGACGTACGGCTGCACACTTGCCGGAAAGTTTCGGCCGGTGATTAGCCACGAACACATAGAATACCGCCTTTGGCCGGTCACAAGTTTGTGCGAACTTAACCTTCCTGTCGGTTACAGGCGCTCAATTGAAGCCTGGGCAAATGCTGCATGAATGACTCCGCCTCCGGCAAACACGTATTCGCATCAGTGGTTCGAGTGCTTCCATACTACAATCGATGAAGAACGAACAAGCCGGGAGGTAGCGTTTCTCTGCAAGTGCGCGCCCTTGCCGGATTTTCGTAGCCTGCTTGATGCCTGCTGCGGTATGGGAAGACATTCGCGCGCGCTTTCAAAGCTGGGTTACTCCGTGACCGGCATCGACCGAAGCGCAAACGCGATCGCAACGGCCCGCCAACTAGGAGGCGGTCCAAAATACTTCGTAGCTGATGTTCGGGAGTACCGGCCACAGCATAGCGCGTTCGATGTCGCTATCATTATGGGGCAGAGTTTCGGTCACTTTGATGAGACAACCAATCGAGATCTGCTTAGACGACTCGCTACGGCCCTTCGAATTGGCGGGCGAATGATTCTCGACCTATGGAATCCAGAGTTTTTTATTGCGCATCAGGGCAAACGCGAATTTCACACGGCACATGGTCCCGTTGAGGAGCACAAGCATGTAAACGACGGTCGATTACTTGTTCATCTGACCTATCCCGATGGTGCCGATGAGTTTTTCGATTGGCAGTTGTTCACTGAAAGCCAAATGATCGAATTGACGCGCCCCCTAAATTTAGAGCAGATCCTCATCTGTTCGGATTTCAATATCTCAACAGCGCCGTCCATTGATAGACCGCGGATGCAATTCGTTTTGGCGCACTGCGATTGCAAGTGATCAGGGATTTTGAGACACAACAATACTTTTGATTGAATGAAAATTGACTACCTCACAAACCATCCTGAATTTATTCCTGCGCTCGCGTGCGAGACGTTAGATCATTATCGCGACATTCTTCGGGACGAAACCCTGGAAACGCGTTCTGCCAAACTTCGATCACACATGAACACTGATACTCTGCCGCTCGCGCTGGTCGCCTTCGCCGATGCCGAACTATTTGGCATGGGAGCATTGCGCGAGCACGATCTCCCTGGGCACGAAGAGCTGACCCCGTGGGTAGGTGGAATATTCGTTTTACGCAAGTACCGCCGCCGTGGAATCGGCTCGGCTCTTTGCCGCGCGCTCGAAACAAAGGCTTGGGCCATGGGATTTCCCACTTTGTATCTGTTTACTTTAGACCAGCAGCAGCTGTACACCCGTTTGGGTTGGCAACAGGTAAAGCCTTCTAATTGGCTTGGCCATTCCGTCGATATAATGATCAAGCATAAGCCTGAGCGGTGCTGTTAGAGATCTTTGTAATTAGGCGCCGCGGTCCGTTCCTTGCTGATCCTGACACCAGATGCTCTTCTGGCTTTACGGTTTTCTCGCTCGAATCGCTATTGGCGAACAACTCGAGCCGGGCAAGCGCAGTGATTACCGCGTCTGGTCAGCTATTTTCATTCTGTTTCCGTTATTGATTGCCGGTGCTGCGTATTTCGGCAGGAGCTTTTTGGATCACGCAAATGGATTCGCGATCTGGATTGCCGCGACTGGATTTGGCATTTTCAGTCTCGCAATTTGTGCGCTTTGGGCGCGCATTGTTCCCGCGATAGTTTCGTTCGCGTTAGGCGGAATGGTTTGGTCGGCTTCGATCTGGTTAGCGTGGCATGCCAAATTCTGAGTGTTCAAGTCTTACAGCGATATGACTCCAGCGCCTTCCGACCTGCTCGAGCGCAAAATTACGCGCCTCCGGCGGGCAATTTGGATTTTGAGTCTTATTCTCTGCGTCACTGTTGCCCTCTCATTTGTCATCGTTCACGCATTATCCAGAGCTTACAGTGAGTTTAATCGCCTCTCGCCGGAGGAGCGGGTTAAGGCCGCTAGCGTCATCGCGCTTGGGAAATATCAGAAGACTGGTTCCACGTTAAAGTGCATTATCTCGGAGATCTTAAAGCAAGATCCCAATACTAAGTTCTATTACAAAGTCGGCGACGAGTTCCCGTTCGGAAATCAACACTTTCGTGAAAATACAGATTTTGGCGATGGTGAAATCTTGTTCTTTACTGGCTCGCCAGCACGGCTGGAATTGGCCACGGCTTATCGCGGCGACCGCATAACAGGCTTGGGCGATATGCCTCTCAGTTCGTTGCGTGAAATCGCAGGCGATCGCGAAGATCTAATCGCCCGTTATCAAAAAGAAACCTCAGAGCTAGCTAAGCGAGACCTTGCACTCAACATGATTGATGCCGGCGTCCTCAAACTCTATGTCAGCACGAGTAAAGATGTAGCCAGAATTTTTGGTACCGACTGGAAGCCCGACATCGACGTAGACGATTACAAGTCCTACGGCATCGTCCATTTCGCCAAGCAGCCACCTTCACCACCGCCCGGCTATGCAGCGGCTGATGTCGGCTGGTATCTTGTCATTCGCTACAACACTAAAAATCAGGTTGTGATTGGCTGGGAGCTATCGAACGCGCACAAGTAGGTGCCATACGAGCAATCCAAATTACCTCAAAGAATATGATCTCCTATTTTATTTGGCTCCGACGCTATGTTGTCGTGTCGAGCGTCGTTCTGCTTGCAGGACTCGCTTGGGCTACTTGGAGATTTTATCAATCTATCACTTCCATCCAGGCAGCGGGCTTGGCCAGATACGCCTTGTGGGGGTTTACTATAGGCGCATCTCTCAATGTCTTGTTTGTTCTGTTATTACTGCTGCCTTGGTGGCGATTTGGTCACGTCGCACGGCGCATCGGCTTCGCGGTTTTCCTTGTAACTGGCATGTTTGCGAGTTGGCAATCGCTTTGGGCTGCTCTGCACGGTGGGCGTTTAATTTTCCCGATCATCATCACGGCTTTTGGAGCACATGTGCTTTGGCTGTTCCGTGCTTCAGGGTTCAAACGCCCTGAAGCCTAGCCAGTCGATGAAGCTAACCCCGCCACTTGTGGTCTGCTTTCAGCCGAGCCTGCGATCCATGTGGATAACCTGTTCGGACGAAGAAGAGTCGTTGCTACAATGAATGTATGTTTGCAGCGCGGCGCGCTCGCTTCGAGCGCTCTCCTTTAATTCCCCACATTCAAATCACTGAGCGAGATATTGATATCCTCGCTCATTTGGATCGACATCGACTGCTCCGATCGTGCGATATTTCTGCTTTGATCGCCGGCAGCCGCCAGCAAGTGCTCCGGCGCTTGCAGCTGCTTTTTCATCACGGCTACGTTGATCGGCCGCGCAGCCAAATAGAATACTTCCACCGCGGCGGGTGTAGGCCATTTATTTATGCACTTAATTCGCGCGGCGCTAGTCTGCTTCGCCAGCACCAACCCCTCCGCAGCGGTTCGACGCGTTTCCCAAAGCAGAATCTTTCCCCACTGTTCCTCCAACACGCCGTTCAAAAAAGCGAAATCATGGTCGCAGTTGAGTTGGCATGCCGTCGCGATCCGCGAGTTACGTTTATTCCTTGCCGAGAGTTGATCAACGCGTCGCGCGGCAAGCGCCCGTCTTTCGAATGGCGCGTAAAAATCGACAGCAAAACGGAACTGGGGGTGATTCCAGACGACGTTTTCGCTCTTGAATATTCCAACGGCGATGAGCAAAAGCATCGCGCATTGTTTTTCGTGGAATCAGATCGTTCTACGATGCCGATTGAACGTCGCGATCTTACTAAGACATCATTTCGTCGCAAACTGCTGGCGTATGAAGCGACTTGGCTGCAGAAGATTCATCAAACTCGCTTTCAATGTAATCGCTTTCGCGTGTTGACGATCACGACCTCAGCTGAGCGTGTAAGACATCTTGTCGAAACTTGCTCGAAGTTAAAGCACGGCAAAGGACTTTTTCTTTTCACCGATATCGGCGCGCTGAAGTGCACAAATATGCTCCTCGCACCTTGGCAGACAGCCCGAGGCGCTTTCGCGCGACTGATTGACGGCTAGTGGAGTTATCCACAGCCCTTCCCTACCTCATTTTGATTTGGCGGGGTAGAATCGCGACAGATAGCGCCTAACGAGCGCACAACCAGAAAGGCAGTCTCTATGTCGAAAACGAACTATGTTGATTTTCGAACGGTCAAACAAACCGTCTCGATTCTTCAAATCCTTGATCATTACAACCTCACGTCGCGATTCAAACGCAGCCAGAACGGCGAAAGCTTGACGGGTGCATGCCCAATTCACAACGGAACGAACCCGACTCAGTTTCGGGTCAGCATAAAAAAGAACTGCTGGAATTGCTTCGGTGACTGCAAGTCCGGTGGCAATATTCTCGACTTTGTCAGTCGTCGTGAAGATTGCACGATTCGCGAGGCGGCTGTTCGCATTAGCGAGTGGTTTGGGCTCTCTAGTGGCAATCAAAGCTCATCCGAACACAGCGAAGCGGCGTCCGAAAACGAGTCGCCGCGTCGCAGCAATCGCGAAAGACAGCGGCCAGCCGACAACGGCACGAATAGGGCGCTCGGATTTGCACTCAGCAATTTGGATACGGAGCACCCGTATCTGAAAGAGCGCGGCCTGACTGCAGACACCGTTCTCCTGTTCGGACTCGGATTCTGCGCGAGCGGTTCAATGGCCGGTCGTGTAGTCGTTCCAATTCAGGAGGCGAAAGGTGAAATCGTGGCATACGCCGGCCGCTGGCCAGGCGAGCCGCCTAGCGATGTTCCGAAATACAGGTTGCCCACGGGTTTCAAAAAGTCCGTTGAACTTTTCAATGTTCATCGCGCAATCGAGGAGCCGGACGAACAGCCGCTGGTCATCGTCGAAGGATTCTTCGATTGCATGATGCTTGTGCAGAACGGCTACAGCCGGACGGTCGCGCTGATGGGCTCGACTCTCTCGCGCGAGCAAGAGCAATTGCTTCGGCTGCACACGACGCCGGAAAGCCGGATCGTGTTAATGCTGGACGAAGACGAAGCCGGAAAAGCTGCTCGCGCAGAAATTGTTCAGCGTCTTGCTGTAGACCGATTCGTCAAAATTGTTCGACTGCCGGAGCATGTCACACAGCCTGACCAGCTCTCGGCCAACGAACTCGCCGAGCTAATCGGAAGTTAAATCGGCTGTTCCCCCAAGCCTTATCGCAATGCGGTAAGGCTTTTTATTTTCGGATTCGCACATTCCCGGATGACGACAATCAAAGATTGGCGTATTTCAGGGTGATCTGGTAAAAACGGCGGCAACAGCCCCCGTTATGTCTCGACCAGACTTTGTGCCTTTGCCGCCTGAGTTTCGTGCGCGTGCAAATGTCGCGGCGGGGATCTCTGGAGGTGTTGCCTTTATTGTTGCTGGATTCCTTTTCAGCCCTCAAACAGGAGGGCCCCGCAGCCTAGCAATTCTTGCGGCGATTGCGCTGATCGCAGTCGTGGCTGCGTCGATTGCAGCGTCCGACAACTTCGATGATGCGATCGATCATCAAGAACTTGTTTGGCGCGTCCAGTGCGGCTCACGCGCTGCCGCGTTGTCTGCTTTAGTTAGCGCGGGCATGATTGTTTTGGGAGCGCGTGTGTTTGGCTCCCAAGGTGCCGCCTTCGGCGTGTTTATTCCGTCAGCACTTTCAATTCTACCGAGTTATTTTTTCGCTCTCCTTGCTGCTGCTATCGCTGCCGGCGTTCGTGTGCCTGCGGCAATACCCCGCGAGTCACAGCGAAAGGATAACGGGAGCGGAGTTGGACTCATGGCTGTGCTCGTTTCTGCTGCAGGGTTCGCATCAATGCTCGTTCCACCCGGGGCGCCTGCAACGGTATCAGCGAGCACGGTTTCAAATGCCCCTCGACCTCCATTTACTTATGCGCCGAGCGCAGCACCGAACGTGTCCGGTCGCTCGGAAATTATTCAACCTCCTACACCGGCTCCGGTGCAGACGCCATATTCGCATACGGCAATTGCAGCGACACCGCTTCCAGCTTGGACGCCAACGGTTTTCAACACCCCACCGCCGACGTATCCCAGATCACTCGATACGAATGATCCAGCTTTCGCAGTAATCCACGCGTTTATCGTTAACCACCACAACACTATCAATCGTGGTGATCTAAATGCGTTGATGCAGGATTACGCTGATGAGGTCGTCTATTTCCGCAACGGTGTAGTTAATCGCGCCGCGATCTATCGCGACGAACGAGCTTCGCGGTCAAGATACCGACAGTATGTGGAGCAAATCATCTATCCGATACAGGTGAGTGAGCTCTCTCCTGGCCATTATCACGCGCAATATCAAATCGCATTCAGTGCGCAAAAAATGAACAACCAAATGACGAGCGGCACAGCCCCCGTTCACTTGTATGTCAAAGATGCTGGCAATGGTCTGCGAATCGTGAGTCAGCAAAATCAAATCGAGCACGGCGAATAGTTTATGTTTGGAATTTGGCGTCGCAGAAAGGTCCTCGTTCAGGAGCATTGGTATGTTCCTCTCTTAGACTTCCGTATCTCTACGAAAGATTTCTATGCTGCCGTTGAGAAAGAATTACAGGAACGAAGAGTTCCCGATCTCGAAATCTCTAGGATAGTTTTCGCTGAAGGTGGTTTCCTCAGCGCGCAGAGACAGTATCTTCGTCTTCGGCGTGAGCGACTCGTCTTCGATATCTGTTCCGCTCCGTTTGGGACATCTTGGTTTTTCTCACTGCGAGGTTCCGTAATACCTCGCACATTGCACCTTTGGGAGCTTGCACTCGTGATCGGTGCAATCGGCAGCTTGCTTCTCCTTTACTGGTGGAATTTCGGATTTTTTATCGGCAATATCGCAGCCACCGCATCGGTCTTCGCGATCTGCATTCTAATGTATTTCGCAAAACGATCGCATGGTTTGGACGACGCTTTCCTGCAAATTCCGATTTTAGGTGCGCTCTACGAAATTTTCTTTCGGCGAGAGACGTATTTCCGCGAAGACACGCGGCTGATGTATCTCGATATTGTTGGTCGCGTGGTAAAACACCAGATGGAGGAATTCACGCGCGTCGCCGGCGTAAAATCCCTCGAACTCAAAGAGTGCTACGCTTGCCGCCCGAAGGAGCGCGTCGGCGAGCTTACGAAATAACTTCCGCTCGTTGCGATGAGCTGGGTTGACGAAAAACTAACAGAGCGCTTTTACGAGTGGGAAATCCGCGGTCGAGGATGGCAGATTTTTGATTTCCCTGTTCGACCGGAACCGCCCTTCCGCGAATTCGAAGGCCATTATTTACCCGCGCAGCGAGTCGCGGACGACGGACGAATACCCACTCGACTCAGTTCATTCGTCGATGCTTTTCAGCCGACGGATGAAGAACCGCCGGAATGTTCGGACGCAGCCAGCAAAGAGAATGAACGCCTCGAAGAATTTGAACGCAATGAGTTGGCCGAATTGCAGGTCGCATTTCCACGCGATTTCGATCCATCGCCCGAAACCTTCGAACAATTCCTATTCAATCTGCACTCATGCGATGACCCTGTTTCGTTCGAGGTAATCGCCGCCCGCGGAAACATACTGATTCAACTCGCCGCGAGTTTACCTGATATCGTGACTATCCGGCACGCGTTACAGAGTTACTTTCCGTCAGCCCTAGTGACGGAACAGACCGAACCACTCGCGCGGCTTTGGTCTGAATCTTCCGATCGCGATGCAGTCGTGTTTGAGTTCGGCCTTAAAGACGAGTTCATGATCCCGATTGAATCGCGGCGCCGTGACTTCTTGCTTGCGATTACATCAGCACTGTCAGAACTCACGGTTAACGAGATAGCAGTCTTTCAGGTTTTGTTTATGCCCGTTCGTCATGCTTGGGCGGTAAATGTGCTTCGTTCCGTCAGTGACGATGAAGGCAGGCCATTTTTTACTAATCGTCCAGAGCTGCTTGCATTCGCCAAGAATAAAATAACGCGTCCACTGTATGCGGCGGTGATGCGAGTAGCTGCATTGGCCGATAACTCCGATCGCAGTTTGCGAATCGTGTCCCGCATAAGCACGATTCTCGAATCAATCGGCGATCCAACCGGCAATAGTTATATCGCACTCGATTCAGCCGACTACCCTCTCCGTGATCATGAACATGACCTGTTGAAGCGGCAATCCCGTCGTCCGGGAATGCTTCTGAACAGCAATGAATTGCTTCTGACTGTGCACCTGCCGTCGCTAGCAGTGCAAACCCCGAGACTCGTTAGGCAAATAAACAAGACTCGTCCGGCACCGACGGCGCTGCAGACTGACAGCGGACTCCTTATTGGTTTCAACGTGCATTCCGGTCAGACGACTGAAGTGAGACTCACGCCTGGCCAACGCGTGCGGCATATCCATATCGTCGGTGCGCCCGGCAGCGGCAAGAGCACGCTGATGTTCAATATGATCCGACAGGATATTGAGCACGGCGCCGGCGTCGCACTGCTCGATCCGCATGGCGATCTAGCAGAGAGCATCCTGGATATCATTCCGACCGACCGCGTGAACGATGTGATCTACGTCGACCCGGCCGATTCTGAATACTCAATTGGGTTCAATGTGTTGGCCGCGTCGTCTGATTTGGAGAAGACTCTGCTCGCGTCCGACTTGGTTTCCATTTTCCAACGCCTCTCAACAAGCTGGGGCGATCAGATGAACTCTGTTTTGCAGAACGCGATTCTCGCATTTGTGGAGAGCGATCGCGGCGGAACGCTTAGCGATCTGCGTCGCTTCCTACTCGATCCAGCCTATCGAGCCGAGTTCTTAAAGACGGTTCGTGATCCAGAGATTGTTTATTATTGGCAGAAAGGATTTCCGCAGCTCGCCGGAAATAGATCGATCGGTCCAATTCTGACGCGGCTAGAAACGTTTCTCAGTCCGAAACCTATTCGCGCAATGGTGTCGCAGTCAACGAATCGCTTGGATTTCGGTTCGATAATGGATACAGGAAAGATTTTCGTCGCCAAGCTTTCGCAGGGGCAAATCGGCCGCGAGAACGCCTATCTACTTGGCTCGTTATTTGTCTCCAAATTTCAACAAGCTGCGATGGCACGACAAAATCAGCCAGAAGAGCAGCGCCGAGACTTCTGGATGTATATCGATGAGTTCCATCATTTAATCACTCCATCGATGGCGGAAATACTCACAGGCGCGAGAAAATATCATGTCGGAATGACGCTCGCCCATCAGGATTTGACGCAACTACACCGCGATGACGCAGTCGGTAGCGCGGTACTTTCCACGCATGTCAGAATCGTATTTCGCGTCAACGATGCTGACGCGCGTGCGCTGAGCGACGGGTTGGCCAACTTCAAATCGGAGG